>Ga0065711_1036659_pt1 | contig 20745 bp, 14 predicted proteins | sample Hoacrofraction12_FD_59098 | JGI IMG/M metagenome (GOLD analysis project Ga0065711, IMG submission 59098) | Hoatzin crop microbial communities from Cojedes, Venezuela - Epithelial fraction 12 v2 (version 2) | ecosystem: Host-associated > Birds > Digestive system > Esophagus > Crop | place...
AGAGGTAGTGGAGGCCCCATCCCTGGAAACATTCAAGACCAGGTTGGACAGGGCTCTGAGCAACCTGATCTAGTTAGTGGTGTCCCTGCTCGCTGCGGGGGGGTTGGACTAGATGACCTCTAGGGGTCCATTCCAACCCAAAACTTTCTATGATTCTGTGATTCTATGACAGCCACAACCTCTCTTAGTAAATACAGGCAAAAGCACGCGTGCATCACCCAGACCCCCGCATCTTGCCGCAGAGATTTTGAGCAGTAGAAAGCAGCAGTAAATATCTCACTAAAAATGAAGAGACCTCTCCTTCCCCGCATAAAGGCCTGGGAAACTCTCAGAAGCAAGCACCTTGTCGAATGGCACAGACACCAGCACGCCGGGCTGCTTGTGCAAGGGGGGAAGGCAGGGCCAATGCTACTACAGCTATGAGGCATTGCTATTCATGGCAACAACTCTGCCTAGTTGAAATGTAGCACATTGTAAGAGGCCCATGAACACTCAACTGGTTGAAGCATTTGGCTGCTTAAATACCCTGACTGATCTGGAGGAGACAGATGTTGGCAGCTCAGGGCCAGGAAACAGCCCCCAGTCAAACCCATTTACATCGATGACATCTTCCAACACTTCAAGCAATAAACGGTCCTGAAAACTCCCAGGTGCGTCATGCTGTGCTAATAACTGCATCTATAATAACCGCCGTCCAGTGAGCTGTGCTGGAGCGAGCTGGGTGTTGACACGCTGACACACCTTCACCTGTCAGCCTGAGTCTGCCCATCCACCAACCCACAAGTTTCATGTATTTGGAGCAGGTAACCCTGCGGGCAGCCAGCACAGCAAGCACGGCTGTCCACCACCTCTGCTTGGGGGCAGGAGCATCACACTCCACCAACAGCGTCCACCCGGGTGCTGACACCATCTCGGGCTGGGCTGGAGCTTCTCTTCAGCAGGCCTCCACGTGATACTGCCTGCACAGCACACGTAAGCAGCAAAACCAGCTGTGCGGTAACTCAGATGTACTCAAAGATCGGAATTCAGACCTAGATTATGACCCTACCCTCAATGGGCACCAGTTGCTCACACAAGGAAAAACCTCTGCACTACCTACCCAGGCTTCAGTGTCAGCTAGCAATGTAAGCGATGGCAGAGGAACAAATAATGTGTTGCTGTTGTTGAATTTTGCTATTCTTTTTTGTGGTCCCCAGTGTTGAACTATATTGCACACAAAGCTCTGTGTGCATGTATGTATTTACACTATAATATACAGATTAATTTCAAAAGGAACAGTTTCTATGGTGCATATTCTACACAAAATCCCTGCAGCTCTCAGACAGCAGCTGCAGCATAATCCTGACAACATCTTTCCTGGGCAAGGATCCATTTTATTTTAAGGCTGAGGTGACATTTCTATTTTATTCTTTACCGAAATACAATCAATGGGTTGACTTTACATTTATGAATAATGGTACTTATGAACAAAAATTACTAGAGATATAGGTCAGGACATACACGCGAATATAAACCTCGGATTTACCTGTAAAAAAATGTTCAGAAATGCCTTCAGTCCTTTTGCACATCTGATCATCCATTAATTCTGTGCCAAGTGAAAAGAAGTATTTCACTGCATCTCTTCTAGATCTTCAGCTTCCTCGTATATTTTGTTTTTCACAGATCAACACACACTTAAGACAGTTGTATGACAGTAGTAAATCTGATATCGAAATCTCTGCAAGATGATCTACAAATGTAACACATAGATCTCACACTTCTGCTCTGAAAGCTGTTTTTCTTTTACACATATAACCAGATCTAAAGTTTCAGACCAACCCAGCAGAGCTGAGGGGTACTGGGGGAAATTTCTTTAACAGGACAGCCAAGTAGATTCAGGTTTAGGTCACATTCAACCATTTTTAGTTTAGCTTATACACGTAAACCCTCTGGGACTGGACAGACTATCCCATCAAATTAAAGTTTAGCAATGGATCCACCACACACTAAGAGAAGTTACTCATCTCCTCATTAGTTTCTCAGGTGTGTACTGTATCACATGGCATGTTATAGATTTAATGCCTATTTAAGAAAAAAAATACAGATTTGTGAAGTCTTTAGTATAGTTTAAAGATGCTGCTCCACATCACACTTCAGGATCTCATGGAAGAGCAGGAGGTCCTCAAAAACCAAGTCCCTGTTGTGATCAAAAATAGCTCTTGCACTGCAAAAACATTGCATTCAAAAATATCCTTAAATAGCCAGCAAGCATGGAAACTTTGCTGTTTGCAAATTGTGTTATTTCCATACTTGCACCGTAATCCTGGTGTCTGGTGCAATGCTTAGTCTTTACGCTATGCTGTTTCAGGCAGTGGTTATAAATAAAACAGATACCATCACCCACACACAATAAATCAGCTTTTTTTTGGTCCATCTCTGTTTGCATCCTTTATAATTTAGCAGGTGCCTGCTAACATTTGGCCTTTTGAGGATTTTGGTAAGAGACAGCACTATTTATCAATTTTATCAAGGTGGAGGGGTTTTTTGTTGGTGGTTTCATTGGGTTTTTTTAAAACACTGGCTTTAGTCAAAGTTCAAGTTACCATAGTACAGCTTGCAATACAGAAATTTCATAAACGTTATCCATAAGCAAGGTCTCAAAGGTGAAAGACCCCAAATACATCACTTGCACAGGAAAAAAGAGGGAGATCTATAATTTTCTGTGTTCCATGGCAGGACAAGTGAAGAGCACAACCCATATGCACAGCTTTGCATCAAACAAGCTCCATCTTCCGTATCACAAGACATGCCTTTGTCATTCACATCTGTGAAAAATGAAAAGGGGTGCAAACCTTTCCCAGTTAGCTTTGAGACAGCCACTGATCACTTGTCCCTTTTGCTGCCCTAAGGGAGCAGGGATAAAGAAGTACAACTGTTTCTTCAGCAGTATTCACAAGCTATAACCTACACCCCACATCCAGGATTTGCCAAGGTCTAGCCAAGCACTAGCTTTTCCCATTGCAGATCAGAAGCAAGCCAAGCTTTTATGTGACACGTGGGAAGACTCTCTCCCACACAGGAACAAGGGACCCCAGAACAGTCAGTTACCTGGAAATCTGAAATCCTGGAGCATTCAAGTCCCTGCCCAGATCAGACACTTAAATTTACACCTCCGGGGGCTGCACTGTGCGGTATCCCATCAGCTGAAGCAGCACTGATGATCCAAGACGGTCTTTCCCATCAACGCCATTCTAGTTTGAATAATTAAACCTACACCACAGCAAGAACTTGAATCTTACACCAGGGTCACAGCAACCGATCAGTTGGCTTCCCCTTATTTTTTGGCCACTACCTGGCTTCTTCAGGGCACAGCATCACCGTTAGCTGCAACTGAGAGCTGACCACAGAAAAGCCAGTCGTATGCTCATCAGGGTAGGAACAGGCTTTGCCTAACCAGAGACTTGAAAACTGGTCATCTCTGCTCCAGCTGAGTTTGGCGAATGTCAGAGTACTCATTGTCTGGGGAACAGGATTTATGTTCTGCATTAGGCTACAGAAGGACTGACAGATGCATCGCCCACCTCCACAGTGCTGGTCTTTCTGCTTGGAGACTGAAGGAAAACATCTTCTATTATCAGAGTATTCCACAACACTCCTCTCTAAAACATCACAGATATTTAAGCCATACTCTCCACTGCAGAAAAAGCAGTATGTTTCTTATTCCATAGGAGAATGAAGATGTACAGAGATGCTCAAAAATCAATGGTTTCTAAAGAATTCTCGTACCAGAGGATACAAACTACTTAGTACACTAATAATTCAACATTCAGCCAAAACTTGGCTTCATTAGTCATTCAGGATCAAGTAATACAGAATATCACCGGTCGGAAGGGACTGATGTGGATCATCAAGTCCAATTCCTGACTCCACACAGGGAAACCTGAAAGTTAAATCGTGTAACTGAGAGCATATGTAGGCCATTAAGCTGTGTAGCTTCTCCCTTAGCACCAATCCCGGGCAGCGACAGGAGGCTCCTCTGGAAAATATAATAATTTCTGGGGCATATATGGATGAAGATCAAACAGCTGTTGCACAGGTTTAACACTGCATCTTACACATTCTTTTATTTGGGGGCTTACTTAAAAATAACAAGTCAAACTAAAAATACACTACAAAAAATAACTCCTGACTCTGATTCATGCAATTCCTCACCTCCTTCCTTGACCCTATATTCCAACCAGTGTTTATACTCCTACCTTTTGGTAAGCAATCAAATTAGAGCAACTTAAATAGTTCAGGAGAAATGAAACACGTGTTCAGCTCACCAAAGCTCCGGTAAAGATATTTAAATTTCTTATTTCATCCATGAGAGGAAAAACTGAAACAGATTTTACACTAATCATCTCCAACACGTTTCTATTTCTTCCAAGAGTTCTTGTACAGGATCTGACTTCAGGGCAGATACACTGACGCAGAAGTCCACACTCTCAAAATGAACTACACTTCTCTTTTTTTGAACCACCTTTTTTATGAGGGTAAAAGTGATTCAGCTTGAACATATACATTGACACACTGCTAAACAAGTTTTAAACAGATCTCAGCATGACAGCATGGTCAATAAAGAATGGAGTTAACTTTTGTTTTAAATCTTATTTCCTTTAAAATACATATGAACAAGGGAGCTGAATACTACACAGCCAGTATTTAAAATACAAATTCTATCATTCTTCTAAAACTGTATACAGGCTTTCACTGAACTCGTAGAATGATGCTGAGTCCACTTCTGAAGAGGAAATTAAGCTACAGAAAAGAACAATTATAATGATTCCACGGGGCAATTTTCTGTCACTAGGTCATTCAGTAGGTCCTGATTCTCTCATGTTTGAATTAAAAGTACAATGGCAAGTTTGAACCCGAAACTGTGAGCTTACCACGCTGAATACATTACTGGATTGTAGCTTATGTGAGAGAGTACTGCAAAAAGTTTATTATGTCATTTAAAAAAACCAATCTAAAACTTTAGATACTGAAAACCAAACGTAAACCTGAAAACTTCAGTGGGGTCACTGATGCTCTGACAAAGAGATTTCTAGGACAAATATGCAGCCAGGCAATTTTGCTTTGCTCAGGAACTCCCAGGTGTCTATAGCGGAGCAGGAAATTGTAATATTATCTTAGCATCAATCCAAAACTTCAGCCAAAAAACCATTATTCCTATTCCCCAGCATTCTTGCTTCAGAACAGGAAAGACTGGCAGAGGGTCAAAGGAGAAGTGATATGAAAGGAACAGTTCTAATTTCTACTGTAAATGACATTTTGCATTGTTGAATTCGGAAAAAATAGTCTCACAAAGAAATCATATTAGTGTACAGCATTTATTACCTTCTATTAATCTGAAGTCAATCATTTTGATATGACTAAATTAATTCTGAAATAAACAGATACGTTTAAATACATATGAAGATAGGAGGCTTTAACGTGAGAGTATTTAGCTGATCTGCACTCTTAATCCACATGCAAGTTACATCAACCAAATATTGTACATTTCCTTTCATTTTACACTGGTCCATAATAAAGCACATGTTCTGAGGGTGAAAGCAGGGAGGAAAGGAATCATATTTTCAAGTAGCCCACCCTTTTGTTAAAAAAGAGTATCAACTATATATTAAGCCAATGTGTTTTTCTCTGATTTTGATTTTACTTACAGTATACAGTTTTGCAAAATATACAGCTCACCAATGATACACAAACAGGGGCCCTTAACTAAGGGCAAGTAACAAAAACAAAACAAAAAAAGGAAGAAATACAACAGAAAAGAATTCTACAGATTGGAAAAGTCATATTTTAGAACATTACGCCACTTCAGAGTGTCTCCAATGCTGGTAAGAAAAGTCATGCACAATGTTTTTTTAAGAGAATGTTGTCATTAGTTCACGAGAGATTTGTCTGCGTGCTTCACATGAACAGAAAAAGGTGCAAGTCACAAGGAAAGTAGCTTTCTCCAGTTATCTTTTAGGCCTGTCTATGTCGTCAATAGCAGCTAGCAGCTTCTGTCTTGCCTTTTTGTTGATGTGGGACCCCAGACAAACATTCACCAGGTTGGCCAACTGCTTAGTGGAATATTCCTGGCAAATAAAAGCAGATGATGTTATGACAGAATAAAACACTGGACAAAGACAGAAAATTTAAAAATGCAGACATACACACTGTGGACTTTTCAACCGACAGAAGCAGTCAGTAAACAAGGCAGATTTAAAGTGGCAGTTAAGTCAGGTCTGGATATTTCTCACAGTTGAGGCAGAAGACAAAACTGTATTTTGCTACATGGCAGACTATAATGGAAAATGCTTACGACTTGTGTAGTGCTGGACAGAGTTCACAGAAATTAATTCTGTGAATACGTATCTAAATGTGAACACGTATCTAAATCAATTTTTAATGTATTTTCCATTCTTTGGGAGGTGTGGTGGGAAATACATATGCAAATGGGATAAGCTTTTAACACAAAAACATTTTTCTAGACAAATGTTGACAAAAGTCGACCTTTTTTATTTTGACTTCTCATTTCCAGTAAGCTTCTAAATACTTCTGTCTACAGGGTCTCCAAACAATGTTAATACCAGTACACGATAAAGGAAGAAAAAAACAGCAAAAATGTTAAGACAAGAATTCTTAACACCTGTCAGAACACCACATTTGCCAGTACTACCTTTATACTTAACACTATCCAAAATATAGCTTCCACCAGCAGGGTTAAACAAGAGCTTTTCCATGTAGGTCACCAAACAACGGCTCACAATCTCTCCTGTGGCTCCAGGTATAACAAGGAAAATTATATTAAAAACTTACTTCTTTCACCCATTTCTAGTGGGATTTAAAGTAATCTCAAAATACAGATTTCAAAACTCTCCATTTTCAAAGACTTTTCACTTTAACAATGGGCAGCTCCCATAGCATGTGACTATTCCTTATGTAGTCCTGTTGTAATTGTTAGGTTATGCTACCATGAAAGCATGCTAAATGCTTTCAAAACACAAATGAAGACAGCTCAGAGATCCATGCTGATCCTGATTCAGTATCATAAAACGAAGGAAGGAAAAGCAATGACTGTTGTCCATTGTGCCTTACATGAGTTAAAGCAAATAAAGGCAAAGTTCAACTTCATGGCATGATTTCAAATCATACTTCTCAACAATAAAGTTGTGCACTTTGGCATATTCCGAACTGCACACAAATGTTTTCAATTTCACTTCGCTCTAGTGCTCTACATTTTTGGATACAGTAGGTAGAGGTGACTGGCTTATACATCCTTCCCAGTCCTCAGATGTTGAATCAGCACAAACACATATTAACTTCATATGATAATAAATAAAATGAACATATATGTGCACACACACAATTATATTTATATTGCTTCCCAGTATATGTATTTTATTATAATAAATGAATATGTACACATATATGCATATATTCATTTTTAACACAGAAGCACTGATCATTTAGAGTTGTTAGCATAATTCTATCACCGTGGTGAAACTTCCCAACAGACAGTAAAAGAATTAAAAAAATTTAACTCTTACCCTATGTTCTTTTATCCAGCGTTCCATGTCATTTTCTGTTAGGTAGTATGCTTTAATGTAGGTCTCCACAAATTCTTTATCTGGAATAGGCCTAATGTCTGTTAACTTTTCCAGTTTCATTAAGAATTGTTGAAAGTCCAGTTGCATCAAGGCACGTCCTTCATTACTGCACTTCTTTACATTGGCATAACTGAAAAGAGAAACACAGTGGAAAGTAAAAAATAGAAGGAAATAAAAACAAATCTTACTTCTCAAAGTTGTTTACTTAGTCTTTTGAACCTTGAGAAGGAACATTATTATGGTTTTAAGTTAAAAGCAGACAAGAACTCCTGCTAGGGTGTCTAATGCAGAGTTTTATTTGCATTAGTGCAACGTGTTTTAGCTCCACTCACAGGACAGAACCTCACTGTAGCCAGCGTTGCTTAAAAAACAATGCTGCTCCAAAAGCCACTAAAAATCCTACATTAAGCAACTTACTAGAAGTGGGTTAAAAGAAATTAAATCAATGTTGATTGGCACACTACAGAGTGGCTTCAGTCAAGTGATCATGACTGCTGAAGTCTGGAAGATAATGCAGCAGCTTTAGGAACGGTCACCAGGAGCTTGCTGAATCAACAGTGTTATGGGTTTGCGTGGCAAGATTTTGGTAGCAGGGGCCTATAGGGGTGGCTTCTGTGAGAGGCTGCAAGAAGCTTCCTCTGTATCTGATAAAGCCAGTGCCAGCCGGCTCGAAGATGGACCCGCCGCTGGCCAAGGCCAAGCCAATCAGCGATGGTGGTAACGCCTCTGGGATAACATATTTAAGAAGGGGAAAAAAACCCGCAGTGAAGCAGCAGTCGAGACAGAGGAGTGAGACGATGTGAAAGAAACAACTCTGCAGACACCAAGGTCAGTGAAGAAGGAGGGGGAGGAGGTGCTCGAGATGCCGGAACAGAGAGTCTTCCCTTGCAGCTCGTGATGAAGACCATGGTGAGGCAGGCTGTCCCCCTGCAGCCCAGGGAGGTCCACGGTGGAGCAGATATCCACCTGCAGCCTGTGGAAGAGAGCCCACGCCACAGCAGGTGGATGCCTGAAGGAGGCTGCAACCCCGTGGGGAGCCCACACTAGAGCAGGCTCCTGGCAGGACCTGCAGACCCATGGAGAGAGGAGCCCACACCAGAGCAGGTTTGCTGGCAGGGCTTGTGACCCCATGGGGAACCCACGCTGGAGCAGCCTGTTCCTGAAGGACTGCACCCCATGGGAAGGACCCACGCTGGGCAGTTCGTGAAGAGCTGCAGCCCGTAGGAAGGACTCACACTGGAGAAGTTTGTGGAGAACTGTCTCCTGTGAGAAGGACCTCACGGTGGAGCAGGGGCAGAGTGTGAGGAGTCCTCCCCCTGAGGAGGAAGGAGCAGCAGAGACAATGTGTGATGAACTGACCACAACCCCCATTCCCCATCCCCCTGTGCTGCTCAGGGGGAGGAGGTAGAGAAATGGGAGTGAAGTTGAGCCCCGGAAGAAGGGAGGGATGGGGGGAAGGTGTTTTAAGATCTAGTTCTATTTCTCATTATCCTACTCTGATTTGATTGGTGATAAATTAAACTTTCCTTTTCTCCCCAAGTTCAGTCTGTTTTGTCCGTGACAGTAATTAGTGAGTGATCTCTCCCTGTCCTTAGCTCGACCCAAGAGCCTTTCGTCACATTTTTTCTCCCCTGTCCAGCTGGGGAGGGGGAGTGATGGAGCAGTTTTGGTGGGCACCTGGCATTTGTCCAGGCCAAACCAAAACAGCTGATCAGCACACCAGAGAGTGGCTTTAGTCAAGTGATCATGACCACCGAAGTATGGAAGATAATGCAGCAGCTTTAGGAATGGTCACCCGGAGCTTGCTGAACCAACAGTGGCAGCATCAGAGACAGGCACAAAGCTGTTTGTTCAAGACCACCCACACTAACCAGAGGATAAAGGGTGGCAGCACTCGGTAATCTCTGTGAGAAGTTCAAGTTTTAATGTGAGTACATTGACAGAAAACTGGTGACAGGTTTGAGCTCAGAGAAGAAGAGACAGTAGATGAACTTAGGGCAAGGTGATACCAGGAGGGACTGCAGTGGGGTGATAGGCAACAAATGAGGAAAATGATCTTTGCAGTTTTGTAAATGGATAAGAAATTGCATTTGTCAAGATCAAAGGAAATGACACCGCAATGCCCTTAACAGTGCCAATTTCAGCTGTGTACAGGGAATAAAAAAAACTTTGGTCTGGGGCACAGTGTCTTAACAGACTTAATCCAGCTCACCCACAGGCTGCTGCTACAAGTGACAATCCTGTCCCGCTGTTTGCACTCTTCCTTTGTACCAAATTTAAAGCCAGCTCAGTCTTCCACTGGTTGGTGAAGTTGATCCTAATTACTATGCAGTCTCTAAATTATTAGGCCTGATGCAAATGAGGCAGCAGAAACATGGAGCTGGAAACTGGATACACAGCAAGATCAGGTTAAGAATCAGAAGAAATTGCACCCTTACAGTTAGTACACAGAAAGAATTTGCAGAATGCAAAAATAACAGAGGCAAAAAGAGAAAAGCACCAAGGCAGAAGCCCTCTGGAGCTCCGAGGAAGACCAGACGATGATTCTCAATAGGACATACCAAAGCACTACACAAAGCCAGATGGGAAACAGGTGAGAACATAGAACTAGGAGACAGGGAAGGGCAAAATTTACAGAAGGATACGGCTGACTGTACTGGAGATGATTCTTTATTCAGTGAAGCGCCTGATGAAAGCAACTTCAGTTGACTGACTGACTGGAGGAGAAACACCTCCTTCATGGCTTTTAATTCCATACCTTCATGGAATTCAGAGATGAAAGAAGTCATGAAGGTATGCAGACAGTCAGCTGTTCAGAATACCCTCCTTCCCTTTGCCCAGTGGCAAAAGAAACTACAAGACACGTGAGGAGAAAAAAAAAAGAACTGGGCAAGAAAGAGAAATTACCAGCAGATATTTGGGAGGAGATAATAATGACTGCTCTTTACACTCTGAGAAAGGGCACAGGACAAATCATATCAGAAAGGTATTCCCAGTCCACTTTGACCAGTCAGTGTAATGCTTAGGTGAAAGTAAGGGTGAAAGTTTCATGGTAAGGCCCCAGTCTGAACCAAAACTGCAGCACGGAACAAGACATATGATTGATGATCTTCACAGCTAAGAATTAAGTGGTTTGTGAACACTGAAGTCACAAAAGATGAGTAAAACTGGGAAGGCACAAGGGCAAAGACAGAGGAGATTGGTAGCGACTGATTGTGTTATCCACTTGAAAGGAAAGGGGGATGGGGGAAGGAAAAGACAGATGCTTTTGTTCCATTGCTTTTGATTTGAGGCATGGTAAGTGGAAAACAAAATTTCAAAAAGAAAAGATAGTTGTACAGGTCATATGTCATATAAAGGAACTGAGAAGCCAGAGGGAGGTCATGGCTGGATTTAGTCTCCCTGAAGATGAAATTGATCTCTCAAGAGACTGCAAAAGGATGGCATGAGAAGAAACGGGCATGAGTTTAAAAATGATGGCTTGATGGAAGCAGTGGAAGCTGATAATTCTTAATATACAGCTAGCACTCAGAAAAGAAGGATGCTGTTGAGGTCCTAAATTAGAGCACACAACAGGAGAGTGGGATGGAAAGAAGTAAAATAGGTAGCAGGAAGCGCATAGGGTAAAGATAAACAGGAAAGAAAGATGGAAACATATGTAGAAAGAGTGGAAGACAAGCACATATTCTATGATGCAGAAGAAGGTGTGATGAGAGTCCAGACACATGTAGCAAGGGCACAAGAGCACAAAAACAAATGCAGCTACAATACTGACTCTGAAAAGACTGGGACACTGCTTAAGAGGGAGAGATGAGCAAGGTGTAGCAGTTCCTGACTAATGTGCTTAAGCCTCTATTTACCAATCCAACTAAGACATCTCTCTGCTCCTGATGAATTTGGAAAAATCCTGCTCCATGGCTACTCTAAGATAACTGCTAGGGTTGACAACTCCACCTTTCTTCCCAGTAAAGACAAATGGCATCACCATAGAGATGCTGACAATTACACTTCATCTTTCTTCTTTGCTCTGTCGGGAAATGATAATTTTCATATAGAAGTTTCTTTGAAAGAGAAGTATGTTGTTTCAAATGCTTCAATAAAATACTCAGACAATGCCATTCTTCAGCTGTACTTCCGTACAAGACCATCCGCTTTAGGCTTAGGGCCGTACCATACTCCATGAAACAACTGCTAAGGACCATGTTAAACTGGATATTAGGAAAAATTTCTTTACTGAAAGAGCGGTCAGGCACTGGGACAGGCTGCCCAGGGAAGTGGTGGAGTCACCATCTCTGGAGGTGTTCAAAAAACGTGTAGACGTGGCACTTCAGGACATGGTTTAGCAGGCATGGTGGTGTTGGGTTGACGGTTGGACTTGATGATCTCAGAGGTCTTTTCCAACCTTAATGATTCTATGATTCTGTGTTCAGCCCTGTTATTTTTCACACTGTCCAAAACTGCAAAGGCTTACCAGTGCACTACAAAATTAGAACTTGTAATTCCATAAACCAGACCTTATCATTATAGATGTATTTACCCCAAAGCAAGACTTTCATGAACTACTTACCCTTCCACGAGTGTTCTATTGGCCAGGCGTATGCAGTGCTCCCAAAGGATGTTGGAGACTGGCAGTGGAATACGGACTCTTTTAGACACCTCGTTCAATCTTCTGTTAAATTCTTCAAATTCCTGATGAAACAAGAAATATCATTACTGCTTTAGCATAAAAGGGATCATAGTCTGCACATCCCTAGCAACAACAACAACAAATCATTAGAAATGCACATGAAAGAGAATACTGCAAAATAAGAGCAAAGCAAGGAAGCTTAAAAGGCACAGACTGTAGAGACAAGCTTAATGTGTGAAGTAGAAAGCATGCCGCTTTCTAGTATATCATTCACAACATTACCTCAGTAATTTTTTTAAAAAAAGGAAATACTGCTCGGTTCCCCATAGGTGTAGTTCTCTGTGAAACTGACACCTCTCAGAATTAACCAGGCAGCTCATCTTTCAAATGCCATTTTCTTTGGCTCACTCCCTAAACTCATCTTTAACTTTTTTTAAAGTCAACATACAGCCACTGAAGAAAATCCAGTGATGATCTCATTATTCCTCTATCCCATCAGCTTTCAAAGACAAGCTCAGAAATATTGTAACCACTTTTCATTCTTCAACCATTTGCAGTAGATAGTCTCCTGGTGCTTTAAGAGGAGCTGAGAGCACCCACTGAAAAAAGTCCAAATCTAACAGTTTAGGAGCATACTGCAATGCTACATAACAATTCAGGTTGAGGGAAGGCACCTGTTTCCGCCTGAAACACCAATGGCCTGAATGGATTTGAGCTAGTCATAACTGGACGCAATTACTGCTACAATGATTTTGTGAGTTAAAGTGAAATAGAAGTGCGCTGCCAGTGACAAACACCTCTATCATTTAAAAAAAAGTATCGAATGACTTAAAAATAAAACAGCGTTCTCTGTGTAACCAGCAAAATGCTGTGTAACCAGCAAAAGCAGTTTGTACTGCAGCCTATTAAGACCACACTTGCCCAATAAAGTGCTTTTATTCCAAGGGAGTTCATACAGGCGTTTTTTTCCTCTTCCCCTCCCTGCCCCCCTTTTTTCCCCTATGAAAAATTCAGTAAGTAAATCAAATCAGAAGTGAATCTCAGCAACAAATTTAACCTAGTATCTGACCAAATAATTGGTGTGTAACACAAATTTTCTGAAAGAGGAATTTCGCAAGAGGAAACAGGGTACCACAATGTCATGCTTTAACCAGCATACAGCTCACTCTTCTGAAGACAAAGATGCCTAACACTCCGTGCTAATGCATGTCTTGAACAATCCTCTTTCCCCACTTTATCTGCTTCCATACATACAATGACTGAGTATAGAACTTCGCATATCTGTGCACATGGCTAAAAGTAGTTAGATGTCACATTAAAGATTCTGCTTACATCTGACACTCCTGGAGTCCCAGCGTACTCACCAAAGAACTAATTGCTTAGCAGTAATCTAAAAGTTTCTGTAGCAACTATTATTAGCTGTATAACATAGGCCAGAAATGGTTTTAAATGGTATTAGCCCTGATTGTCCTGAAGCAAATTCATCAGCAGTTGCACACTCACAAAAGGAAAAAGTTCTACTGCAGACACCAAACATTCTAAGTACAAGCTGATTTCAAAAAGTCATGGCAGCATAAAAAAGGGTAGTCACAAAGATTCAGTCAAATTCAGCATCCTGTATCAGATTCTCCCTTCTTTGCATTGATTTGATTTTTTTTTAAGCAGAGAACAGCTACAAAGTACAAAGGTGTAATCAAAACTGTTATTCAACACAGATGCATAACTTCTTTCTGTGATACATACTTCACACATCTTTAAAATAAAATTTTCAGTTTCTCTGTAAGAATTAGTATAATTCTACCACTGCCAGAACTTTCTTCTAAAGACCTTTAGAAATATCACTTAGGCATAGATAAAAGGATGAGAGAGGGATTCTCCAAGAACTGGTTTTGTGTGCCATAAAACACAGCAACTGTATAACTACTGCAACTGAATGCAATTGAGAAGTTGGGTGAATAACTTCCCTTTGACCTTCCTTTTCAAATGCTAACTTCTAAATATAGCACCTTCAATTAGAGCACAATCATTATCAGTGCTCGTTTGACCTACAGCCCCTACAATACATCTCAAAGACAATCGTTACAATTCTGTGGAACACCAAATAGCCATTGTTAAAAAAAAACACTATCTCAAGCCACTGGATTTTCTTCAATGTCACTCAATTTACTACACATTTATCTACCATTCAAGATTCAGACATGAAACTCACTGAACTTCTGTGGTCAACAATTTCACCCACCACGTACTCAAAAAATCAGCACTGAAAACAATCTGCTAGTGGCACTAATAATGAAAATTCTGGAAAGACCTCCTTATAATAACTTATCATTTGTCAGGATGCCATATCGCTCTAACCATCCTACTTCAACAGTTTTAGTGAAGTATTACAGTAATTTAATGTTTATATAAACTCTAGCACACCGTTTCCCAGAAAGTATTCACCTTTAAAAGAGCATCTACATATATATTGTGTTGTGACATTATTTCCTTCACATCCCATTTCACATTAGCCATGAGAAGCAGCATTTGTTCATAATCAATGGCTTTAGCAGCAACAATCCAATATACTGGTTTACGTAGTTCACTGGCAGTTGACACTGTCTGAAACAGAATACAAGTAAAATTCAGTTCAGTAAATTTCTGGCTAATAAGACCAATATATTACTAGATGTACAAGTATTTGCACCATATTGTACAAGTTTCAGATTTTCTGTTTAAAAAATAGCTGTGAATTACACAATTCTGACCTGAGAATAGAACTGCTGAAGAAAAGGCTTCTTGGCAGCTGGCATCACCGCATCAAGATGAGGCTGAAGAAACTCAAACTGCTCAGCCAGAAATACCCTTTAAAAGCAAAGAAAATTTACTGTGAACTAAATGTAGCATTTGGCATGTCTCCGCAGGACTTTTACTCTACAGTTGACATATTTGGCAATAATGATACGTAACCTTGGAAAATTTAATCCTGAGAAGAACTGTACCAGTTTCATGCCAGCATATCAATGAGTATTCTCAATTCCGACAATTTTAAAAAATTATAGCAAACAAGAAAAAGCTTGAATAAAGAGACTAAGGCTTGAATATTCGTGTTTCTACTTTACTCGGGATACGCTGCAAAAGTCTGATCCACAGTCTAGTAAAGTCAGTGGACAAGACTCCCATAATTTCCATACAGCAGGGCAGTCAATGTTAATATTAATAAATCCATGTCAGAATTCCAAAAAAACGCTCCTAATTACTTATATACTAGTGAATCTTTAAAAGATAGAATATGAGATCAAATCCTCTCTCAGGGGTAGGATTTAATAACAACATAACAAAGAAACACATTTCTAACTAAGCATAAATCAATGCAAAAGAAAATAAACTCCTTTGAAAACACATTTTTAAAATTAATTTAAAAATGAACTTCTAATCTTTAAGTGTCATCTTGTGTGTGGGAAAAAAATAATTTCTGACTCTTACTATTATTCTGACCAAATAAGAACTACTTTGTAAGTTATGCATTACTTGTTCTTTATAATCTCTTTTTCGCAGGTAAACTTCTACCCATGGCAAAGAACACTGCAATCCAAGCCCAACCAATATGAACTAAGCAGTTTTGAGTCTCAGCCATCAGCATTTGAGTACTTAATATAAGGTTTAAACGAACCATACACGTTAAATACCCCTTTAGCCTCTTTAAAATTAAAGATTTTTCCTGTTAGATTTGGCCTTGTACTGTCACAAATTACTGGACCAGCTGCAGTAAAATTTCATTGCATGAGCTTGCAGGTGGTTAGACCAGATGTCCCACTGTCTTTAGTTAAGAAATTACCTCTATCACTCATATCTAAAATCATATTGAGAAGTAGGAATTTTCGACCTCTCAAGAAGGTTTTGGCTTGTAATCACAATCTCTTAAACAATCCATAGCTTCCAGTGACCACAAAATGCAGTGTACAGTAAATAACCTACAAGGATTCTGTGGCCACCACTCTCTCTGCCAAACCATACAGCGAATTGCCAGATGTCAAAACTACGAGATGACTGAGATGTGGGCTTGGCACCTTCTCCTTTCTCTCTTCAGCAGCTGTGAGAGTTCCTGGGGGATCAGCAGAGACCTCCTAAAACAAAGAATTAAACAACTGAAAAACCACAAACACAGCAAGAATGGCTCCAGCCAAGCCGTTTCAGATGACAGGTAAGATGAAGGAACATTTCTAATTCTAAGATGTAATTTAAATCAAACCTGAATTAAAAGACAACCATAGAGTTTTCTATTTGAGTAGCATGGTGTTCAAATAGGAGAAAAAAAATCACACCATATAGATCAATACCTGTCTCAGGAAAAGAGAAGACAGAGAACAAATTTCTTACTACACCTTAATGCCCATACACGCTTTAGCCCATCTGCCTACTGGGAGACTGACGACTTCACCCCTGGAGACAGTTATCTTCAATCTGACAGCAACCAAAGACACAGACAAATCAAAGAAGTATTACTTATGCATGGGCTTCACTGCTTATGTGAGCTGTGGCCAACTTAGGTAAAATACAAACGATGCTTTTAAACAAGTTCTCATTCCATGAAAACCTCTATCCTGCCGATGTCTTGACTGTAGAAAGCAAGGAAATATTCACATTATAGGAAAATAATAAGAAATAGGGTACACCAGTGCCCTGTTGCAAAACTATAAAAAAAAAAAAAGCAGAAAAAAAACCCCATCAAAACACAGCAGAAAAAACATTTTAAAAGGAAAAAAAGACAAGGAAAAAAAAAAGGAAAAAAAAAAAGAGGGAACCCCCCACCTCTACATTCGTGGAATGTAAGCACAAGTTACAGCTAGAAGAAGAATCACAGTAGGAAGAACTTCCCAGAGCTACCATATTGGTCTAAGGACGTACATAAACAGACATCCTCTGAAGCTTAGCTATTTGTCAAAACCACATCTGGACATGAAAACATAAACATAGTTCTGGCTTTAGATTATATCATGCATTCTGCTTACACACAGGCTACAAAAATATGCGAAATGCCACAAAACAAAGGTGATACAGAATCCAGAACAGGCAAAGAAGGCAGGCATGAGAAGTAAGAGGCTTCCATGACCCTGTGATAGAAACTCTGTGGCCAGACAAGTGCTACAACAAATCAGCCTGTTCGTAGGGAATGAAAATAAATTTGAGCAATAACACAGTGACAAAATAGTGATAAAAATAATTTCTTCAAAAGCAAGATCATGTGCACAACATGTCTGCTGTAAAGCAACGTATGAACATACAACCAATATGACAAACATAATGCTTAAACTTCTGGTCTCAAAAAACAAATTAGCATAATTCTCAGATTGCTGTAAAACTGGACAAAGATGAAGCCAAAACCACGATAATAAATAAAGTAGCTTTGCAGTTTGTTGTGGGTTTTTTTTTTTCTCCCCTCCCCGCAGCTGGAGACAGAAATAAATTGAGAGGAAATTACAGTAAAAGTAACTAAAGAATCAGGAGCAGGAGGAAGAAAAACAGACTCAAGCTGACCACATCAGTCACCGGGAGGTTCTTCTAAGGCTTCACAGCAGAGAACAACTGTGAGGAGTGACACAAAATAGAATAATTGCTATGCACGTGTTTTTCAGACAGTTTTGCCTAAGAATAAAAGCAGAGCAGTGAGCACTAGAAACACTGATGGAACTAAATGGTGGTCTAACTCATTCTGCTTATCAGGATTGAGACAAGAAGAATATGCCTTGTAGATCTTGAAAAGCCAAGAGAAAAGATGCTGCACAGATGATTTGATGAAAAAGGAATAAAAAACAGGAAGGTTATTCCGGTAGCAAAATGTCTGACAGACCCATGGTGGTTATACTGCAGCAATTAAAGGCAGGATAGGCGAAAATTGATTATGTCAAAATGTGTAAGGACTTCATGAGAATTTAAGTGATACAGAATGAGCAGAAAGATCAAAAGTTTGTTGCTACAGACAAAGCAGCACCAGAATGTGTTTACTGCTTGGATGAAAGCCAAGCCAAAAGTGACATTAAGAATACAAGACAACCGGGAAGATAACAGTGCCCAGGCTGTTAAAAATGGTTTGAGGTGTGGAGGGACAAAAAGATCACAAGTTCCACTTTAACCATCCTGGATTTTAGTTGACAGTTGCCTCCTGTGATGTGACAGCCCAGAGCAATAAGGAGCTGCTGGATTTGCTAAGCCAGAAAGGCTCCCTCAGTTCTGGCTCTCCCAAACACAAAAATAAAGGTGGGCTACAGCCAACAGAACAAAGTGCAGATTGGGAAAGCGGAGTTCTCTATACCAAGGGTGAGGAAAGTATCTTCAGACTTCCGAAAAAAAAAAATTTTGTAACAGGTTACAGAAGCAGAAAGCAGATAAAGCAGGGAGCGTTGAAGCATCCCCACAGAAATTCTGACATTAAAAACAAAGACTGGTACCGAGCAATACCATCAACACATCATTTGTAGCTCTAAAAGATCACACAGAAATAAATCAATGAGTGGAAGATAAAACTTCTAAAAGAAGCTTATGGTAAATGCTATCAGATACAGTTGCACCAGGCATGGGATTGATTATAAAGGCTAGCCACATCACTATGTTATTTGAAAAAAGATTTTTCTTTGCTCTGATCTGCATTCACTTTCAGAATTTGTAATTAAACAGGTCGGACATTTCACAATACCATGAAGTCTGCATTCTGCTGAGTCTATCAGAATGGATAAGCAAGCCAAAAGATATTTGCCAGATATTTGCTAAAACTCACATAATGTCTTTCAGGCAGCTCTGAAGCTACCTACCTATCACTTCCACAAGTATAATGCACAAAGGCAATAACATCTAATCATCTAGGCATAATGGTCAATTCCTTAAAAATATTAACTGAGCCAGAGACACCACTGAGCAACTATCAAAATCCACTCTTTATCTGCCTTCTCTTTTTCACTTCATGTCATTCTCAAGAAAAACCCAAAACAAAACAAAAAAAACGAGAAGCGTTGAAATGTTTACACATGATAAAAAACCACACCTACAGCCCACCAACCAATTCTCTATTCTTAGGAGAGACAGTGAGCCACAGAGCTGGGGGAAGAGTATCAGTGGTAAAGATTTAAGCATCTTTGTTCCTTTCAAAGACTAATTACAAGTTATGTAAAACACAAGTATTAAAGACTTCATTTTGTGTTTAGCACACTTCAAAGTTCCCTGTCTCTTTAGTATTGAGATGCAATTTATACAACTTTTTTTTCTACCTGCCTGCTTCCTATGAAGGTAGGTATCTTGTGAACTTTGTAAATGCCAGAACTGTGTTGCACCTGAAGACACAAAATGTGAATGAGGCAACTGGATAAATCAAAGACATGCTTGGGTTCAACCAGGGAGTCAAGCTCTGGCTCAAATACACTGGCCACAGTACGAGCGTTTCATTCTCCTGACTTCTTCTAAAAAGCAGGTATTGCAAAAGCATGTTGACAGCAAAAAGGAAGCCGAAGGACACAGCCAGTGTGTCAGTCCCCAAGAAAAGCACAAGATCATTCTGACATGGTTTTAGTAATGTATGTGTTTTTTCCTCCAGCTTTCATTAACAGAAATGATCAAATGATTGAAAGTAGCAATAAAGGGGCAAAACATTGGGGCTGGAACAGGAAAACAGGCTACAGACTATTTAAAGAAATCAGATGTTTTGCAATGAACAGGACTTGTTAAAGTCAACCCTTTGTAAGCACAAAGCTTACAAAGCGGGTAATCTTGACTCAGCCCTTAGAAAACTAAATCCAATCTAAAGAATGTAACCCACTACAATGATCACCACTCAACACACTTTAAGAGAACAGATCACTACAAACCAAACAGCAAACCATCTTGAGAAACCATGCTATTAATTTTCTATTTATTTACAATCCTTTGCAGGCAAGTGATACCTTTACAGCAGTATGAAGTGCCATTGCAAGGGATCCCCAAGCTTGCCAACACTAACAACATACGCAATGCGCACCAGCCCCAGAGCTGAGTTGATCAGCATTGCCTTGCGGCAGGCATGAGGTTTCCGATTTCAAGACTGAGGATCCTCCGTGCTCTTTGTCACAAAATAAGCATATCCCCAACCTCAGCTGGGTCAGTCCCACTGACTTCAGTCAATCATTCCAGTCTACTTGGGTAATATTGTCAAACAAACAAACGAAAAGTTGTATGAAGAGCTCTAAATGAATAATGTGAGGAAGCAAAACAGCTGCAGAAGACCTAGCACATTTTCAAAGTGCTTGTCATGTCAGAACTTTCTTTTGTATACACAGAGTTCTCTTCCCTTGACTTCAGTGAAGTGGATAGAGAACTGGCTGAATGGCAGAACTCAGAGGGTTGTCATCAGCAGCGCTGAGTCTAGTTGGAGGCTGGTAACTAGTGGTGTCCTTCAGGGGTCAGTACTGGGCCCAGTCTTGTTTAACTTCTTCATCAACGACCTGGATGAAGAGTTAGAATGTACCCTCAGCAAGTTTGCTGATGACACCAAAC
>Ga0065711_1036656_pt1 | contig 20743 bp, 8 predicted proteins | sample Hoacrofraction12_FD_59098 | JGI IMG/M metagenome (GOLD analysis project Ga0065711, IMG submission 59098) | Hoatzin crop microbial communities from Cojedes, Venezuela - Epithelial fraction 12 v2 (version 2) | ecosystem: Host-associated > Birds > Digestive system > Esophagus > Crop | place...
CCCCCCCCCCCCCCAAGAGGATTAGTGTAAGATGTTGAGGACATCGCTTTTTTCTGTAATACAATAGCCTATTGTTCACATGGAGAAGAGATGGCCGTTAATGACAAGTGGTATATTTGTTTTCCCACCAAGGCTGACACACAGTTTCAAAGGTCAAGCACTGTCTGATACTGCATTTACTGGCTTAAACTTTTCTTTTCCCACAGTGGATGAATTTGTATGAGAACTGCCCAGCTGCTTTTCCATTTGCTGGAATGAGTCTCTAGCAATTCTCCAGCTTCTTTGCTTCACTCAAAGCTGAACACAGCACAAGAAGCTAATAAGTCTGTGATAAATAAAGCAGTGCTTTATGGGAGAGTGGGGAAGACCTGGGTAAGCATAAGAAAATACATCGGGTTACAAGTTGATTTTTCAAAGGACTCGATTGAGTGTTTTGATCCTCACTTTGATTAACAGGTGAAAAGGCAAAATAAGAGCAGGCTGGAGAGTTGCAAGTGAGAATTTTTTTTCCCATCTTAAATTATTTCCCTAATCTATAAATGTTTCCTGTATATGCTTCAATCCAAGAGCTTTGAGGAAAAGAACATCACATGGAATTTGATGGGGAACGCTTCTCATACCAAGAACCAGACCTTGTGTTGTCTTTTGGAGTCGTTGCCTCCACAGCATGCATGGGTTGCTGAAGGGAGACTTCTGTCCCTTCCCCTGTTCCCCTCATTAAGCAGCAGGCACTGGTGGCGAAGCACTTTGTAGGTCAGTCACATAGGGCCTTTTCCCTCAGCTGTGGCAGGCAGTAAGATAATGTCCTCTTGTATTCAGGCAGGACCAAACTCGGTGAGGCATAAAATCAGTTATTTCCAACCAGCTTACTTTTGATTGAAGGAACAGCTTCCAGTCTCCCAGCAAGAGGACAAACTTGTCACTCACTGAAGCAATTTACCTGTTCCAAAAGGAACAGCAATTGTTTCAAAGAATGAAAGCAGCCACTGTTAAAAACAAAAGCTACCAAAATTGTACAGGATTACTTTAGATTAACATTGTTTAGGAACAGATCACCCTTCTGATTTGTTTTGAAGCTAGCATTGTTTAAAGTCTTTGTTAAGAAAACATTTGATTAGCAACATAGTGGGGAAAATGAGGTATTTAAATTAAAAAAAAAATGATGGTTGATAATTTGTTATAACTGTATTCCCGAATTACTTCAGGGTAAGATTTCAAGCAGCTAATGTCATGTCAGTGTGTTCCTTTTTGCTTTTGAACAGTTCTTCAGTCCGGGAGATGAAACTGTAGTGCTTTTAAGAAAATTAATTATTTTTAGTTTATTTTTTTAACTGCACATCTTTTCTCCAATGAAATGGTGTGTCACTGACCCCCTTTTATAATATTGTTCCTGGTGTTAGCTCAAGTGCAATAATTGCTTTTTCTTGCAGGCTGAGTGAGGCATCGACCTGTGAAGTATGAGTTAAAGTTCAAATTACACAGCCTTTGTTCTTTGCTTTAGACTACTTGCTCTGAATATATAACACAACCAGTAAGACTTCAAATAAGATGTCTTTAAATGTGTTTTTCAATTCTGAAGGTAGATCAGTATCCGAGCAGAAGACAAGTGCATTATGTTTTTCGTTAAATAAAGACAAGAAGTTTACAAGGAGTGTTAGTACTGTATCCTGTTTCATAGCCTATTCCTTCCCTTCTCTGTTTTTTAACAGATTAGCCTCAGTGCTAAAATGTACTATGTATAGTTAGAGGTTTTTGTTATGAAAAATAATATTGCTGCAAAACCCCCTTTAAAGCATCAGTTGATTTATCTGTATACACTATGAGGAAGTTCTTTGTGGTCAACGGGTTAAGATACTACGTGATAGAAAGTATGACTGTCACAGGTATAAGAATTAACTATCACATGAAAAGGTCAGCATTCTGTCTAGTATTTTTGCTATTCTTCCATCTTTATGAGTTATATGCTTGTCGTCATAGTCAAGCTACAGAGCTTAAATGTATAGTTGAGACTGGATATTAGAATAGGGCTAGGAAGAGGGAAAATACTATGTGTATTTTGGCAATTCATTGCAGCTCCCATGAATGGTTTAAATGGTTTATTAACGTAGGTAGCCTGTCATGTCTTTCCTTCTCACATTTCCAGTAGATCAGCCAGGCTTTTTATTGGAATATTGGAAGAGTGGAGTTCTGCTTAAAACACCATAAAATAATCTAATTAAATATTCAATAGCATCTTGATTTCCCTAGAGAGCAAAGCATTGCTATACATGGCATATTGATACAACCCACATTTAATCGAATTTGTAGAGCAACATCCTATTCCTTAAGGGGAGACGGCTGCAACCACTTATGCTTTTGCTAATATGCAAATCCTGTCCATATGGAGTTGTTATTCTGGTCCATTCTTAGCTCCAAGGTTTTCCTGGGCTACTGAGTGAAGATACTATTTCTATACTGTCCAAAGCCTGTCTGTCAGTGAATTCATCTGTGTCTAGGTAGAAATCTCCACTGCTGTTAAGGATCCTGGGAAATAGAAGGCAAGACTAAAACCCTTTAATGAAAATTAAGTGACCAAGCAGTGAAATACAGCCCTGTCTCTGTGAGATTGCCAGCTTGTACCAGCTTTGGTCAACATTATTCTTTGCTCAGAGGTGCTGCAATTAGATCAGATTTTCTGAAACACTTTAGTCTTGTGCATATATAAGAAAGAAAACAGAGAAAACATTTTTAGGTGGTGCTATTGTGTTGTTATAGTAACTTCAAAAGTCTAGGAATCTGAGGCAAAATGCTTTAAGCAGTTGGCCTATGGCAATTTCCCAATAGCCAAATGTTCCCCTTGTGTTATTTGTACACCACTATCTCACTTATTAGTGATTTAGTGATCTCTGCTAGAAATTTCTCCATAATTCTTATACATACATACTGAAGATAATTTATAAATGGCTGTACTGGTAGCGCCAAAGATCCAGCTGGCCCAGTGTATTTTACCTAGAAACACTCAGAAGAGGGAGGCTAGGGAAGAATGTAAATACTGATGATTTCACCTAAGTCCTCTCCTTGTCTCCCAACCACTTGCATCTCAGAGCCTTCCTCATCCAGAAATGGTTTCTATGTATTAAGTCATCTTGATTGGATTCTGTTCCAGGAACTTGGTCATTACTCTCTGAGCCTGTTAACTTTTAATATCTAGTGTTACATGACCAAGAGTTAAATCAGAGTAGAGATTAGAACTGGCGATGCTGGATTAAGTAATGTAGTTTTGTTCTTGTTTCAGCCATTATCTCACTATGAGACTTTGGGAAATCATGTAATCTCTCTAAAGATTTTAAATCCTTACTTGTAAAATGTGAATAATACTTAGAAATCTTGAAAGCTTTTTGTCACTCTGTATCATGAGCAAAAAATTTTATCATTTACCATCCTCATCAGTGTCCTCTGTATCAAACAATCTCTGTGAGAGAAGCATAAACCTAAAAAGACAAAATTTATTCCACTCAGAGAAATTGCTGAGAAACTTGATGCAAGTAGAACTCTTGTGATACGGTATGCTGCCTCTTGAATTCCATATTTTAAGTACCTAAATAATGTTTCTACATGCACATTTACATTCAAAGACAAAATTATAATATTTGTACCACTGTAATGATCTATAAATTTGTGAAATTGGTACTTCTCACTAAGTCTGGAAAACTTACTCCATCCTGGAGCATAGATTTTGAACTATGAACAAAAGAGGCTGTTTTATGCTAATGACAATATTTCATAGAATAATGTAAAAAACCCGGAAGCCTTTTGAGAAGGCTGAAATTAGTCCTGTACTAAAGAGTGCCTACTCTGCAAAATCTCTCCAGCAATCATGGCTACTAAGTGAGGCATATGTAGGAAGCAGTCTGAGTACAACCCACAGTGACTGACACAGAAGGCAGGCAGAAGAGGGAGATATTGAAAATACTGCTTAGTGTGATCCAAAGGTAACTGTCTAAAGGCAGTGGAATTTTTTACATACGCAGCCTTAGGCGTGTGAAGAGCTGTCTCTGTAAGTGGTCTCTTAAACTAATGGGACTGAACAGCCTCATTCTTGATCGTGCCTTCTGCCTTGTTCAGGCTCTGAAAACCCAGCATTTTTTGTTTATTTATCCCAAATAACTTTATTAGTCTTATCATGAGCTTTTAAACTAGTACTTATATAGCAAACAGTAGTAGTTACCACTTTCTCTTAAAAGAGCAAGAGCATTTCACTGCAATGCTGACAATGTATGCTTTCTGCTGTCCCTCCCTTCTCCTTGAATACAGGCATTGGACATAAGGGTATCACTTTTTCAAAATGAGTATAGGAAAGCAGTGACATGGGTTGTGCAGGGAGGTTGTGTGGTCTCCACCCCTGGAGATTTTCAGGTTCCAACTAGATAAAGTCCTGAGCAGCCAGATCTGATCTCCTAGATGACCTTATTTTGTGAGACCTCCTGGGGTCCTTTCTAACCTGAATTATCCTACAATCCTGTTCCACTTGGGCAGTAGAGACAACTGGATGCATATCTTTCAGATCCTGAATAGCTCTGTACTCTTCCAGCTACTGCTGTTTAAAACAGAGTCAACAGATCTTTCACTGGCAATGTATTTAGTGAAAGTGTGACCTTGCTCTCACTTGATGAGAAGGAGGTCTAAGGTGACCACACTTAGGAGGAATTTCTAGGATGCAATCCCAGAATGACAGAGGCACCTCTACCATCACTAGGTGTAGTGTCTGAAGAGAGTCAGGATTTCAGAAATACTTTTTTCCTGTGTATTTTGCTTCTAGCTAAGACTACACGCCTCTTTGCTCAGCTTACCCATGTTAGGAAAATTTCCACTCAGCATGTTAGTTTTTATGGACTCATTTCTGAAGCCTTACTGAAATTTTTTTGGAGTATATTGGAATAATTTTTCATTTCTGCTACTGAGCTGGATGCTGCTCTCTAAGCAGCCAAATTACTGTTAACAGATTGTTTGAATGTTTCTAATCTGTTTTGACTAAAAAACAAAACAGTTGAGCATGGCATAACTTAAGTGGCAATTTAAAATAACCTGGCTGTGTTCAATGTAATCTCTTGTGGTACTTTACCTGCTGCGAAGTTGGTGGGGACTAACACCTTAATTTGCTAGGGCTGTCACCAAAATAGCTCTTCAGCTGTTTTGTGATGGGAGTGCTAGGATTCAGATTTCCGCCTTAGAGGATAAATATTGACAGTACTGCAGTCCATGCGGCTGCCATGGCTGAGTTCCTTTTCCTTTCCTTTTCACAGTTCCTGGCTACCTTCTTCCTTCTGTTCCTCTGCGAAAATGTGACTGCTACTGTCTTTGTTTGTTAGCAAGCATTTGTGGAGGAGCTAATAACCAGGACTGCCCCAGCCATCACTGCAGTTTTCTGTCTTAATTTCTGTGCTGGCACTAAGACAGCGTTGGCACTGAAGTTGTGAGAAATATTGACAGAGAACCGAGATTTAGACTTACAGTTCAATATATTTGTAGAAACTCTTATGAGGGTTTGGAAACAATAGCTGAGCATATTTGCATAGATGAAAAAGAGCTAGTTTACGTGTCTGCAGCCAGTTGCCTTATTACATGCGAAGACTTAGTCCTCTTCTTCCTAATAAGTGTTGAAAACCCCATGACATTATTTCCATGTATTCATTCTTAGATATATTACAAACAGGGGTAAAAAAATTAGAAAATATGGTGTATAGGCATAAAAGACAGGGCGCTCTACTAAGCTTTCCAAAGAGGCAGCGGGGAATGACTTTCAGATTGCACCTTTCTCCATGGGGGTGTTCTTAGTGTAGGGCACATATTTAAGGAACATCCATTAGCACGTTTCTGCAGGGAAAACGTATCCCATCAGACAGCATGCTTTACAAACAAGTTGCTAAATATAAAGTACCATCTATTTTAACAGGGAAACAAGTCAGGTTTAAAACCCTTTGAGATGGTTTTGCATGTTTTAGTGTAACACCCTGCAAATGCAGTTCAAAATCATAATTGACTTTCCCTGACACAAGAACATTAACTGATGGTTAATATGTTTTCTTACACAATGTGCTTTCCTGGAGGCAGAACTAGCTAACCCAAAATCTCATCATTCCTGCACTGTTTTTCACAGAGAACTATTTCAACAAAATATTACTGACTGAAAGGAGGAGAAACCAGAATGATCTCTCTTCTAGAGTAATCCTGGAGTAAATATTCTGAAATATTAGTTGTTAAATGTAGAATGAATACATCTGTGTAAGTAAAACAAACTCTGTGATCTCGATACTTGCCATCTTTGAAAAAATCAGTGGGGAAAAAATGTCTGAAATCAGGTGTTACAGGAATGTTTGAGGAGCTAAAAGGAGTATTTACCAAATCCTTGGGGGTTTAGGGTGGCTGTTTTTTACCACCTGAAAGTTGAATTTTCAAAACACTTATATACAAGAATAATTACTGTTTTGTCTGTTTAAATAAGCATCTGTAGTTGTAAATACTGAGTTCTTCAGCTCTTGCAGGTGATTAACAAAAAAAAAGTGCTTTCAAGACTTCTTGGAGGGGTTGGTTTGGTTTGGTGTTTTCAAGGAATTTATTTCAATTTCACTATTTTCTGAATACCAGTTTATGCTCAGAAGTCCTTCTAGGCTGTGAAAAACTTCATGGTTTTAGAAGATATTGGAGGCAAGTGAACTCTTTTAAGATACAGATTTTCAAATGTGGAACAAAAAAATCAAAACTTCTCGGAAAGCATCCTGCTGCTTTTGAACTTTAAGTAGTGCTCATGTTCTAATCACTTTAGGAATGCTAAGGAAGATAGCTTGATAACTAAATTAAAAACTGCTGGTGGCATAAGGGAATAACTGACATCAGAATCTCAAAACTTTTTAGTTCAAAAGTGCTATTGTATAATTTCACAACTTATTTCAAGAAACGTACTGACAGCATCGGCTATTAGTGATTCTGAATCTAACTTGACATTTATTTGATACAGACAAACTAGGCAATTCACCCTCTCTGCTCTTGTTTTATTGTTTGAATAGGTCACAGTGTTCTACTATTAAAACAGATAAACATTGTGTGTTGTTTTTTGTCCTCCTTGATATCCTACAGAGAATGACTTGCAATTCAGTGTTGTCAAACAGCATTTGTATACGTTATCTACTTGTCACATTTTCATCCTGAGGATCCCAGCCAAGTAGGAAAGTTCTCTTACAGTAGGAACTCTACTTACAGTGGAGAAAGTCTGTTTCCCAGGGCACTTTCACATGCAGTATCTGTCTCTGAATGTCTCTCCTTCTCCTTTGTGTTCTTTCCTTAGAGATGCATATTAGCAAAGAGAAGTTGACTGCAAATTAATTGCTTTGCCTTTTTTCACTGTTTTACCCCCTCCTAATAACTTGTCATGTAAAGTGACCTATACAGCTAGTGTTAGTTTTGCATATCTCCACTGGAATAAATCCCAAGTTCTTTAATTAAAACATCTCTGATGCCATTATGATCACACTTTAAAAATTACATTTCTAGCATTAATTTATATGAATTATTGATTAAAAAAAAAAATCAGTCTCTGTTTCAGTTTTCAGCTTTCCAACCCAGTTTATACAGCTGTGTTCTTTTGGAAGATAGAAACATATAAAATGAGACAACATTTTCTGTCAAAAATGCATTGCCATTTTCCTGGTATCTTTACAAAAACAGTATGTTTCAAGTTTTTTAACATTTGTAAAATTTGCTTTGTGACAAATTTAGCTATTATATTCATCTGTGTAACAACATTTTAGAGTTAACATCTAAAAACTGAAAGCTAAAATGCAACTTCGTAGGCAGAAAGTTTGGGTTTTTGTACATGTCAGCACAGTAGGCTGATTTTTTCCAAGTAAGTCTAGTTAGAATAGTGACTTGTCAACAAATCAAGTACATAGCTGAAATAAGCATTCTATGCTTTGAAACATCTGACCCGGATTAATTATCCGTTAAAACACCAAATCAAATACAAAAGCTCCTGTTATTTTGCCAGAGTCTTGAAGAATGTAACATGATTTTTGGCCAGGAACAGTATAACCTCAAGCTGAAGTATGTAAGTCAAAGTAGTGACGCTGTGTTTTATTTCTTGAGTTTGTATTTTATAGCTAGGGAATAAACTCCTGAGGACCATGTTACCTGTAAGAGCAATATCCCAAGCTTTGAGCATGACTCTGAAGCTTGAATTTTCCATTGATGTGTGATGCCTTCCTGATCAAGAGCTGCATGAGAAGAATACTTTACATTTTATGCATCCTGTCATCCTATGGAACTATAATGTATTCGATTAAGTTTGGTACAGTTGTGAAAACGTTACTTTAAGAGAGTTTGCTCCCTAATGTGGCTGATGTATCTACCATTCTGCATTGTTTAAAAAAAACCCACCCACCCCCCTCAAACAACCCAAACACTGCAATTATAATGAATGAAAGTATATGTACTTCTAGTCAGTCACCCAGTAAATGAGAAGTAAGCCTTTTGGTTATTCCATCAGACAGATACTTTAGTAGTGGGAGGTAAAGGTTACATGGGTAGTTGATTTCCAATTTACATTTTTAATAAAGGGCTGTGCTTATAAAGGCTGCTGGATTTTTTTTTTTTCTCAGAGCAATTGGCTTTATGTCTGAATTATGTATAGTGAGGAACAAAGGAAAAATACTTGACTCTTCTGGGGACCATCCAGGTCTTCAAAGACTTTTGCGTGTGCCTTTTAGGTACAATTTCATGCTAACAATGTTACTTTAAAATGCAATTACTGGCAATAAAATTAATTACTTTCAGAATCAGTGACTTTGTCTTCAAATTTTTCTTAATGGGTTTTGGCATGTGTTAAAATTGTCCCTGAACTGACAGGTCTGGAGACTGCCCCCCTCTCTGTGTGTTCGGCATTAATACAGCTGGGTGAAGCATTCTTGCCTTCTGCACCATCTTGTTGCTGGATTTCAAATGGAAGAGGCAGTGGTCATTCTCACTGGAAGTAAATCAGGGCTAAAAGACTTATGTATTTACCCTTTAGAAGACGTGTTTCATTTGTCAGTTTTAATTGCTGTACACTGTGATAGAAAATTAACTTCTGGATACATAAGAATAAACATTTTAAACCTCAGCTAACTCTGTCCTAGCTCTGTTAATATTGATATCAGTGGGAGCTTTATTATTGAATTCTAAAGCAAGACAAATGTTAAGTGCTTTGAAATTCACATGAAACAGTACTTATGGACATGACAACTATAATCTTGTATAAAATATTGCTTAAACAGCCTTAGGGAAGCAAACTGACTGAAAGGAGATACTGGCACTATACCCTTAATATGGCTCTGTTTAGTTGTTACGTAAAAAGATTACCAAGTCAAAAAAACAAACCAGAATAAATAAAATGTAAAACACTGCTTTTAACTAGAGATCCTGCAGATTCACAGCAGATTATTCTGAGCGTTGATTAAATTTCCATTTTTGAAAGACATAGTACACATGTTAAAACTAAGTTTGTTCATGAGGGAGATTTCATACTGCTTTTTATTCCTAGGTGATGTGATTTTATAGCGTTCCTGTCAAACCTGAAACTTTTGTAAAAGAAACAAGGTTTTTTTTGAAGTATTGCAGCTGGAAGAGCAGCAACATTTTTAAGCAATGCACGAGATGGACATCTAAATTAGTCATGCCTCAGAGTAGTGGGCTGATAAGGTGATTTTAGGTGACACATCTGTGCAGGCAGAAAGCTCTCCCACTGTTGTTGTTAGCATTTAAACTCTCTTCTGCTATCTCTTTTGCTTTCTGTGGATCTAATATTCTTTTTTACCTGCATCAACAAGAGCAGTCTCTCTGTGGTGGCTAAGCCTTGGCTGGCTGCCAGGTGCCCACCCAGCTACTCTATCACCCTCCTCCTCAACAGAACAGAGAAGAAAATCATATGAAAAAACTTGTGGGTCAAAATAAGGACAGCAAGATAATTTGCCAATTACGGTCATGGGTAAAATAGACTCGACTTGGGGAAATTAAATTATTTCCAGCTAAAATAGATTTGTCTGGAGAGAAACAAAGATTAAAACAACGATGTCCCCGCGAGCAACACAGAGAGATGGGGAGTGTGGTCAGTCCATGATGGTTGATCTCTGCTGCTCCTTCTTCATGCTTTTCCCCTGCTGCAGCGTGGTCTCCTCCCAGGGCACAGGGGAATCCCTGTTCTGGTGCCTGGAGCATGTCCACCCCTCCGTCTCCTCCGACCTTGGTGTCACAGGGCCTCACACTTTTTCTCTTGCCCCTCAGCGCCCTTTCTTAAAAGTGTTTTCCCCGAGGCACCAGCACCTGTGGCTGAAGGGCCGGGTGGGGCCATCGGGGCCTGCTGGAGCTGGCTGGAACAGGCCATGTCCGGCACAGGGTGGCCCCAGCCTCCCCTCACAGCGGCCGCCCTGCAGCCCTTGCTGCCAGCGCCTGGGCACCTGTGCCTGCTACACTGCTCTGCTGCACTGATTCAAGACACGATGGTTGCAAACTCATCGAACTACTAATGAGTTTTCAGAGAAATGTGTGGTGTCCTGCAAGAGGATACACCTGGCATTCGTGGTGCTCTCCCATTGTTTAGAGATACATGCTAAAAAGAAACCATTATCTGAGTTCTACTCCAGAGGTTCTTCTTTTTGTTCCACATATTTCTATAATTTCTGGAATTTCATTTTTTAGGCCTTGTCCTAAAGCTGCTAGAATTTCTTTCTTCTTTTTCTATGAAACAGAGCAATCGCTCGTACCCCCAGTTTTCTGTCTGCAGTGGCGCTGCTTGAAATAAGCAGTCGTGGAGTTGTGATCTTATGAGCTTTGGAATTGCTGTGTTTTGGACTGAACTAACGATGACTCAATGTGCTTCACCTCTGCCTCCTGGCAGAAACTACATGGGGACATCTGCATATGCCTTGAAAGAGCAGGGCCTATACCCTTGGGGGGTGAGGGGAGTGGCTCTTCTTTCATCTTGAAAAAACAAAGAAAACCCCTCAAATGAACAAACAAAACCCAGAGACAAAAACCCTCTTTAAATTTGGGAGGGGGGTTTCCCCATACAAACTTTGGGAAATCTTAGCTTTCATATTCTATGGCAAAAAAAATCACCGTCAGTCTTCACTTTCTATGAAAATGAGTTCTTTATTCAGTTTGAATTTATCAGTTCCATGTTTTAATTAAACAGGCAATCGAAGGAAAAACATTCTGTTTTTTCCAAAGCAACATTTGTTACTAAGTCATTTACTTTATGAAAAAGTTTTGTCTTCTTAGTCTCACAGGAGTTCTGTAAACAGGGTGTTCTGTGGAGCAGCGTTTATCCATGAAATGCACTTGTGTTGACAAAATCAATACTTGTTCAAAATGCCTTACAGGTAGCTGCAGCAGTATCAATCATTTGAAAGTAGATAACTTTTTATAACATACTTCTCAGTATGTCTTCTTGAACAATCCTTTGAATCTTGCATAAAATGAATTACTTCTTCCATCAGGCAGTAAATTAGAAGATTGAAGTGAGTAGCTGTTCAAATCAACGTGTTGTTATCATTAGGTACCACAGATACATATTAAAATATGGATATATTAGCTATCTTTCCTCATCGTTCCCTTATCCCTAATCATAAGGCTGTCTTAGATGCATGATTTGCAGCTGAGCTATAACAATGGCACCAGTCTCTTCAGAGTACTTTGAAAGCGCAGCTTCAGTTAGTTACTCCGGCAATGATGTGATTGAAGTAGAAGATGGAGAAAGGCTTAATGAAATAATGTTCCGGTCAGACAAAGCGGTTCAGGAAAATGGTGTTTCCTTTTGTTCCAGACATTGTTTAATCTTCTGCCGCTTAGCTTAGATATAGCTTTGTACAGTTAGCTTTGATCAGCTTCAAATGTGAAAGAAAATCTGTGTGCTGGTTTCATGTCTCGCCGAGTGCTTTCCTGGTGTGCTTGAACGGCAGTGCTCACAACTTCATTTGAATGTGGTTTCCCTGCATTTGAAAACTACCTATTCTTAATCTTCTTTTCTTTGCTGCATTTGTATCTGCAACCAGAAGAACCCCTTCTTTTGAGGTAGTCCTAAAAGAGAGTTTGAGAAGTGTTTAAGGCAAGGCAAGAGTTCTTACTTACTTTGAACTTACAAGATTTAACTTTTATGGCTTTATATCGGGTGTGACGATTGTTAATGTGTCCTGGTTTTGGTTAAAAAGTTATTGCCAATGGGTGTTTGTTGTTATTTTTAACAAGGCCATTACATATATAGATCCTCTCTTGTCTTCATAAGCAATACTACAAAAGTATTCAGTGTCTTGTATCCTTGAGTCAAAACAGGAAAAATACCAGATAGGTAAAAAGACTTGAGTCTCCCATTTGCCAGTTACTCATCTGCGCTGGTCACATATAGACTTTTTAAAATCCATAGGACCAAATAACCTTTTCTTGCTATTAAATATTCAGTAAATTTCCAGGAACACTTAGGTGTTAACAGGAAAGTCAGAATCACAAGGACAAGCACAGTTGAAATATCCTTTTGATAGGTATTGGTTTCTAAGTGCTTTAGGAGTTGTCACACAAATACTCTTGCAAGCCTGTCTGGGTAGTAGTGTATAGAGTAATAGATGCTGTTATGCTAGGTAAGACTAGAAAAATTACTTTATTCATGTGAGAGGTTTTTTGCTTGGAGGGAGCAGTTCAGGACAAATAGTGAATTGGGGATATTATCGAGTTCCAAAGTTGGGAGTTTGATTTGATATGTTGTGTTTTCAACTAAAAACACAAAGGGAATATGTTCTTTAGCATACATGAGTTGCAAAGAAGAAACACTAGAAACTTGAACAGTAGAGCTTTAGCAGATGAACTTTGACTTCATCTGCAGTGGCAGTTCATGGGGAGTAGGAGAAAGGTGGCTTCCAGGTAGCCAGAAATGGATTGGAATCAAGATTTTAGATTCTGTGTATAATCAAAGTCCATCTCAAATCATTGACTTAATGTGTTTCATACAGTTAATCTGTTTCACAGGTAAAGTATTGGTGGATTACTTACAAAAGGGAGCCCATTTTTATGTCAGTAAGAGACTTTTCTCCCAGTCTTATGAGCTGCTGAACATTTTAGACTGAGTCCATTGACTGCAATAAAGGGTGAGCTCGCTAAGTGCTTCAGAGAGTGAAGGGTCTAGAAGGGAGCAGAGAAGTGTGATCGTTTTTCTCAGAAGTGTAGGTACAGTTAGTCTCCTTGCTGAAATCTTAAACACAAAGTGTCTTGCTTTCTGGGCATATGTTAAGCCTTATGTTAGTTTTGTGACTGAATATCTGTATAAACTTTGTGCAAGAGAAGCCACAATTTTTCCTCTTCAATAGTAGTACAAGTGGTGGTACAATTGCAAGAGGGAAAAAAAGGATGATGGAGTAGATAACTCTTAATATATAGATATGGTGAAATGGCTGTTAATCAAAACTTCTTAATAAATAGGGTAGAGCGGACAAAAAGAAAATTGTGTTATTTTATTACTGACTAGAGTTGGATGAGATGTACAGACATTTCAAACTGTCATCATCAAGGTTGGAATAAATTTATATTGAAACTGCGTTGCTGATATGAAAAGCACTGAAATCAATGCGCTTCTGGAATAAATTAATACCACTGATAATGGTTCAGAAAAAACACTCTTCACTGAAAAATGCGTAATTTTAGTAGCCAAGCTTGTTTTTTCAAACATTTGTAAAAGAATATTGTATGAAAATATTCCTCATTTTTTTCAGAGTTTCTGATTGGTTGGTACGACTGTGCATGAATGAATGCTACCTCAAAGCACTTCAGCTATGTAAAGGAAAATTCCCAGAAGGCAATAGTATATCTTTAAACGTTGTAAAGCTCTATGCCACTCTGAAAGCTATGTGCGAGGATGCATGAAGCTACATGTTAGGATGTATGCTGGTGAAATGTCTGTTCTATATCTCTGCCTGTATCCCAGCCTATATTCAGAGACCTTTGGCCATGGTTGAGTGTTTAACCTCTGAAGTAGCTGTGGAATGACTGACCAAAAACTATTGAAGTCACTGAAAAGTCTCATGCTAAAATTGCACTCAAGTGAGCCAGAATTTGTAGTCTTGAGTTAAAGCTAATGTATCAGAGCTTAGAAATATGAAATAGTTTACAGAAAGCTTTTCAGAATTGCTTGATTTTTAGAATTGTAATCTAGCCACTAACCCCCTCCTTTTTTTTTTTCTTTTTTCTTCTTTGTTTCCTCCTTCTTTTTTTCCTCCTTCAAAGGCTCTGCATTTGGAAATGTGTTCCAGAGACTGATTTTAGTATGTTCAGGTAAGAGAACCAATGCATTACTTTAATGATTATTTAAAAAAAAAAAAAAATTACACCAGTTGTAATCACAATCCCAGAAGCAAAAATACCTAATAGTAATCACATTCATCCAGAATTTGGAAAGATTTTAAGGGGAGGAAATGATTGTCCCAAGAAGTGCTTATGCTTAGTAGAAAACGAGGAAATATTTATCTAGTCTTTAGGTCTGGTTTTGTGTTCCTTTTAATAGAGGATTGTGTACAACCCCTCAGCTTTTTATAACTCAGTTCCATTATTCTGGGAACCACTCAGGAAAGAAGTAATGTGTGTTCCTCCCACAGCTTTACAAATATATGCCTATCAGTAACACCTGTAACGTCTCTGGCTCTGGGACCCAGATGTGTGTGTGCGTGTGTAAATTAACTATAAATGACACACAATATGTGAGGGCTAGGTACTCCAGATGACTAATATATATGCGTTTGAGATGACAGTAAGTAATGCTGGTTGCAATTCTCCACATTTGGGTGATGTAAGAAGTGTGCTTTGACTTTCATAAACAGCTGAGTGGGAGTATATGCTTTACTGCTACTGCCTATCATGTGTTAAAGTTTGCATGTAAAGTCTTGCAACCTGTCCTAGAATAAGAAAATTCCTGTAGAAGGAAAGTACGATGATCTTTTCTGGAAGAGCAAATTTTACTAAGAAGTTTTCTTCAGCTATTGATAGCTCTGACTGAGAATTTGCTTTTATTTAACCTACGTGAACCTAGAATGCCAGGAACTAACATTTCTTTAAAGCTCTTTGGCTAAAGAGATTTTGTCTCTAGGGTACAAAATGAAATAGGAAAATGCTGTTTGTTTACTATGGTGACATTTGGAATTAAAATCTTGGTTTAACTTGTGTTATTTCACAGTTGGTTGAAAGGATTTGTTGATAGATTCAAACCAGGAATTGGAGGACTGTGCTGCTTCTAGGGTAGCGGAGGTCTAAGTGGCTGTATAAGGCAGCATAAAAAGGTCTTGTCAAATTTAACTGTTTTCAAAATGTTATACGTTATCAGTGTTGTTCAGCTTATCATGACTGTGTATGATATGCAATCAATGGCTGTGCACCAAAACCAGATCTGACTGAGGCAAAAATTGAATAGTGATTCATACTGCTCTGCTATTAGTCATTTTAAAGTGTAATTTGTATTGGTCTGTGAACCTGTAAAATGCTGTAAACCAAGGAAAGGAGTAGATTGAAATCACAAGTTAGAAGATGTATCCTGCAAAGGATAGCCATTATAAGTCTGCTAATATTGTACAAGTATAGTAAATGTCTGAACTCTGCTCCGTTAAAATTAATGGAAATTCTGTGATCAAATTCAGTGAGGGACATGGGTAAACACTCCTGAAAGCCATGTCACTTTAGGCCAGCTCCTTATCTATCTGGTATTGTTTGTATCTGTGGGTGCAGTGTATGAACTGCCTCAGTAGCTGGGTCTTCTAATTTAATCTAATACACAACTGGACTGAGGCTTTCAAAGCAGTTCATTGATTAAAATTGATGGAAAAAAGAGTATCTAAATTCTCTGCATGTTTTGAAGATTTTAGCCTTTGGGTGTTAACTTGCAGTCTTTAATCATTACTTAATCAAGCAGAATTCTCACTGGGATTTTTGCTTGTATAAAAACTACACAATTTGTTCTTTTGGCAAGAAGGTTTTACAGGAAACTGGTTTCTGCAGGCAGAAGAAAATTTAAGCAAGAAGGTGCTAAAGTACATGAGAACAAGCATCTCTTCCCAATTATAAATAGCTAAGTGCTTTTTATTGGTTGTGGTGGTGAGTTTTTGGTGAGCAAGAATATACTAACAGGTAATCTGAAATGCAAATAAAATGGAAATAGCTCCTTCAGTTATCATAATGCTTCCACATATTTCATGTTGAGTTTTTTGTATCACAAAAAAGTTTATCTTGCATGTGTCATTATAATTTTACTTTAATTTTCAGTGACTGCTTCTTACAAAGTAAAGATTACTTACAGTGTGAAGAACATAACTAGTACTGCTTCTGAAGCCTGAACAGGCATTCTCAGAGATGGGTATCATTATCTGCTGTCTAAGCACCATCACTTATAGTTTACTTATCAGAATCTAAACTCCAGAATTGTAGATGTATTTCTTATATATATATATTTATATTTCTGCAAAGAAATTTGTGACTTAAACTAAAATGCAACTCTACTGTTAAGAAAATCCAGTTTACAGGCTGGAAAGCAAGTAACATTTTGGCATTTTCTCTTTGGCAGTTCAAAGGATCACTTACTTCGAAGAGAGGCATAGCTACTATCCAGATTTTTGTTCTTCAAAGCAATAAGCAAATTATATATATATATAAAAAGATGGTCTGCTGAGATTCAAATTCTGCAAGACAAGAACTTCCAAGTTTATTCTTTTTATCAGAGGACTAGTGGCGATAAAGTGCCATATATTTCTCTTTTGAAATATAGAGAAAGTGTATAGGGGCACTGTCTTACATAACAGTGCTGTAGTTAAAATAGGTCTAAAAGTTTTGTCATTTAAAGCACAGGGAAATTGCAATTCGATAAATTCCCAGAGTACAAATTCCAGAGGTGTACTGATTTCCTTACAGCTCCTGTGCACCAGTTTTTTTTCCCATCAACACTTCTGGGGTCGGGCTTTATTTTTGTACATGCTTTGAACTACTGTCAACCTCACTTTTGTGTAGAAATGATTCTTAGTTAAAGGTAGTTCTGAGAAGTGTCCACTGCCCTTTTGGATTCCTTTAGGACATCGCATGAGGAAAGTCTCATTGAAGAAAAAAAAGGAGAGCAGGAAATACCTGATTAAATAATGAAGTCTGTGCTTGCATAGCCTCCGTACAAAACTGTCCTTCACAATGCCAGTAAATCTTCTATTTGTGTAAGATTTCCTCATACACACAAATTATAGTGTATGATATGAAACAGAGGCCTTATTGGGGGCCATTGACAGAACCACTAGATTTGTTTTTAGGCACTTAAAATGAACTTTACTTTGTAGTAAAGTGTTGTGAAGACAAGAACAAAACAAATATTAAAAAATTAATAGAACTAGGAAAATGGAATGCACTGTGGAAAAGCCTTGTGTAAAACTGTATGGTGACAGATCCATAATCGTGGCATTTAAAATGGGGAACTGCTTTTTATAAAGGAAACAAGAAGTTCAAATTCCCCCAAATTTTTAAGGTGTCAATAACATTTCTGGAAAAAATTGAGTTTTCCTTCCAAACTGAACAAATCAAACACGTTAGGCCTCAAATATAAATGACCTTGAGTTCTTGAGGATTATACGTTATGCTGTATCCACAATTCTTGCTACAAGAAATACTTGTGATGCTCTCAGGTTTAGAATTGAGATCATACTGGTGGAAAAGCATTTACATTCTCCTGTATTCTCCTGCTCTGTCTTTACCGGGACTGCAAGAGCTCCCTGTAAAGCGCAGCTGCTGCCCTTTGACTCATAGCTGCTTGGAGCAAAGAACTCCATACTGTCAGGGCCCTGGGTACACTGGCGTTGTCAGAAGCCTATGCCCACCCTTTCACCTTGCCTGACCTCCCAGCTCGCCCTTGGACACTGCAGACTGAGCAGCCCCAGCCTGCTGCCCACTGGCAAAATGCATGTAGCAGAGAGGGCTGGGGCTGTACTGAATTAGCATCTTCGAGTCTCAGAGCAACAGGTACCGCTTTCTTGAGTAGTCCTCTGATATAATCTGCATTGCATGTAGCATTTTCAGAAAAATGTTGAAAGAAAGAATGATTGAAGACCTTTGTAAAGTAAAAGGGATTAGAAAGTAACATATATTTATTACAATGGAGTTTGTGTAAGGCTGACCTGGTGTCTGTCTTTCCTAAAAAACATTCTGAACAAGGGAAATGTGGTCAACACAATCATTTTTTTGTAGAATATTTTTTATTAAATGGAAAATTATTAGTCAGAGAGGTGGTGATTTGGGGAGCTAACCAAAGAATTGTATGGTGAGTAAGGGAAGAACCAAATGGCATTTGTCATAAGATAGTTTAAAATTTTTCCTGCTGAAAACAGTGGCAAGGGTGCGTATCAAACTTAAACCTTCTAGGGTTCTCCTGACCTGTGGTATAATCCTGTCACACTTCTTGTTATGCCTTATGTGGTAAATCAATGACATAATCCTGCCACGAGACCAAGGCTAGGTTTAGAGGAATTAATCTCTATCTTTATCAAGCATTGAAACTGATCAAGAGCTATTGAGGAAACTCCTGCATTATTTATGTCTGTCTGTGTAGAAAATGATTTTCACGATATATTTGTGTATGGGAACCAAAATGACTACTGGAACAGGCAGTCACCTTATAAGGAAGACACAAGGCTGGAAAAAAGGCAGCTGGAATATAATAAGGCTGAGAGTTGATACAAGCAATGTTCACCAAATCATGAAGGTCACGAGTCAAATGAACACAGAGCTGTTACTTCCCAAATCCTGCAACGTTTGCACTACGGTGTATTGATGAAACTATTGGGAGTTTGGTTTAAAGCACAGAAGAAAGCACTTCTTGGACTTCCAAAATTTCTTTCCAAAGGAGGATGTAGAGGCAGATTCAAATTCACAGAGAAGTCCATACAGAGATAGAAAGTGGATAGGCAGGGATGTACTTTCTAATATCATTCATCTAATAAGAATCCATGGAAGCATGGAAGAAGCAGAATACATAGACTGGGCTTGTGTTATTTCTCTCAGGTAGCATCTGCTTGTGCCACTGATGGAGACAGGATGCTGGTCCGGGCAGGACACTGCTCTGACCCAGCAGGGATATCCTTATCGTCCTGTATTTTCAAGCTTCAGTATATTAAAAATTGTATACCAATATATGAACCCTAGGATTTGAAAGGAGATTTTAATTTCAACTGGATTAATGCTTTGTCTTTTGATAAGTAAAATAATAAGATAGTCTTTCAAGAGGGATAGTTTCAAGATGGCATGTGCAGCAGAAATTCCCCATTCAATAATTCTTTGAGAGATTAGATGTGGGTAAAAGAAGGAATGATAAGAAGTTCTTAGGTAAATTGCGTGAATCTAAATGTGACATTGTGTTGTCAAATCAACAGATACTGTATTCCCACAGGCACAGTAATCCTACGTGCGGGCTTGCTGCTTTACTCTTATTGTCCACAGTACCCCAAAACAGGAGGCTTGAGATACAAGGTGCATTACAGTTAAACTAGATGGATATTTTGGTAGCTGGTAATATGAAGTATTATTGTGGAAAAGACATCTTCTAGTAATCAAAAAATAGCCAGTGTCCATTTGGCATGCAGCTGAACAATAGTGGAGGAGGTATCTCAGTCTCAAAGTGAGTTTGTAATAAATACCTACCACTTAGGGACCATTTGCAGTTGTGTAACTGGTAACTAGAGAATTTTGGTATTGTCACACGAGAAGTACCAAACAATATAAAGTATTATGATTTAACTTATGTCTTATAGTGGATATCTGTCTCTGGATCCACTGAAATGGTGATATGTCTGAAACAAGTGTTCTGGAGGGGGTTGTCAAGCTATCAAAAATTTAGATTTTCAGTAGTCACATATGTTTCAATACTACTAGGTAATTTCTGATTTTGTTAATATTCTACACAATGCATCCTTATAGTTTGACATGTTGTCTCCAAGTTTCTATGGTCTTTTCTTCTCTAACCTTAGCCTGAGTTCTATAAAAGTGGGGGCCTGTCCAGTCTTGGAAAACTGTAAGCAAATCTGTTCAGCTGATCATACCCATCTGCCTTTCTTCACTACTTTCATTTGCTGTGCTATAGCTTTATCTGTCCCTAAGGCGTGCTAATTTACAACTCCTTTTTACTAGACCAATAAAGAGATTTTGTGCTATGGCTTTAGTTTATTATCTGATGCTCTGAGACACTGGGTGAGATACAACAGCACTGCGTCAACTGGAAATTGAATTGCAGCAGCAGGTTTTGGGTTTGGAGGGGGTAGGTGGGTTGTGGGGTTTTTTTTTTTCTGATTGCAGATTTATCTGAGAAATTGAGCAGTTGCTCTTTGTGAACATGCCGCATGGTAAAGTGTGTCTGTTGCAGATATGGGCAAAATTCCAGCTTCCTGTGGTTCACTGTATGCCACAGATTGTGGTTTTCCTATTGTTTTCATTTTTTAGTGAGAGGTGGGTCTTTGTCATTAAAAAGTGTGTTAAGATCAAAATTCATAATGAAAGAAAAAGCTGGTTGAACTACAGTTGCAAATATATTTGAGTAAGTAGATTGCTAGGCTTTGATTAACATGAGTTACAGAGGTGTGATTCAAGACCCGCCTGGACGTGGTCCTGTGCAGCCTGCTGTAGGTGACCCTGCTTCGGCAGGAGGGTTGGACTAGATGACCCACAGAGGTCCCTTCCAACCCCTACTATT
>Ga0065711_1036660_pt1 | contig 20742 bp, 10 predicted proteins | sample Hoacrofraction12_FD_59098 | JGI IMG/M metagenome (GOLD analysis project Ga0065711, IMG submission 59098) | Hoatzin crop microbial communities from Cojedes, Venezuela - Epithelial fraction 12 v2 (version 2) | ecosystem: Host-associated > Birds > Digestive system > Esophagus > Crop | place...
CAGGACAAGGGGCAATGGACACAAACTGAAGCACAGGAAGTTCCATCTGAACATGAGGAAGAACTTCTTCCCTCTGAGGGTGACGGAGCACTGGAACAGGCTGCCCGGAGAGGTTGTGGATTCTCCTTCTCTGGAGATATTCAAGACCCGCCTGGACAAGGTCCTGTGCAGCCTGCTGTAGGTGGCCCTGCTTCGGCAGGAGGTTTGGACTAGATGACCCACAGAGGTCGCTTCCAACCCCTACCATTCTGTGATTCTGTGATTCTGTGAAATATCTTTGGATGATAGGTCTCAGAAGGTTAATGGGTCATATTTTACCTGGATGCCTGTAACAAGTGGACTACCGCAAGTGTCTACATCAGGACCTTTCCTCTTTGACATCTCTATCAATGATGAGCAGGAGTTGACACACTGTCATCATCTTTGCAGATGATGCCAAATTAGGAATACCAGTCAATACACTCAAGGATAAGTCTTCAAAAAGGCTGAAGAAATGGCAACAACGTTGTGGGCTGTATGAACAGTGGCATAGCCTGTAGATAGAGGGAATGTCTTGAGTTCTTCTATGTGGTACTCGTCAGATGACACCTAGATACTGCATCCAGTTTTCTCCATTTTCTTCTGACAGGAAAGACATGGACAAACTGAAGGGAACTCAGCAGAAGCCCTCTGAGGTTGTGGGGGATGAAGCACTTGCCCTGTGAGAAGAGACTGGGGGAGCTGGGCTGGGTCAGCCTGGAGAAGAGAGAAGTCCAGCTCACCTAGCAGACCCCACAACGAGCACAAGAAACATGAAGGAGATGAAGGCAGGCTCCTCACAGAAGTTCAGGGAGGGAGGGCAAGAAACAACAGGTGTACATTGAGACAAGAGTTTCAGACTGGATATAAGGAGAAACTTTCCTTATGAGGACAGTCAGGTAACAGATCCAGTTCTTCTGAAAGCTGTGCTATCTCCATCCTTGGAGGATTTAAAGTCACAACTGTACCAAGCCATGAACAGCCTGGTCTCACCCCATAGCTGGCCCAGTTTTGGGCACTGGGGTGGCCTAGAGATCTCCTGAGGTCCTTGCTATCCTCATTTATCCTTTGAGACCACAGAAAACAAAGATGTGCATTAGAATTATTCTGTGATCCTGTGCTATGAGATAAAGAAAAATGACACAGGGAACCACAGAGTCACTGGAGCTTGAGCACAGAATAAATAAGACTGGAAACAGGGTAAATGACACGCATAAATTGTTATTTTCATAGCATTAGAGAGAGTGAGAAATAAATACAGATAATTACATTTAGAATTTTGCAATATATATGAAGTACTCAACAGTCACCCAAAGAAATACTGCATATTTGCTAGTGTAGAATGTGCTCTGTGATTGCAGAAAATTATCTTCCTTTCAGTTGAAAGTTATGCATTGTACTCTTATATGGAGATGTGCCCAGTGTTGAAGGCGTAAGCGTATACGATTTAAAAAAAAATATTATTTTGTTTTATCTGGCACAGGTGTTGAACTTCAATTGGTTTTCCTCTGTCCTTTTCAGTTATCTAATTTTTGTAACTGAAATTTGAGCTACATGACTATCTGAAGACCAGTGGACCACAACACATTTGGTCACTTAAAAAACCAGTAGCTTATTGCATAAGAAGCTGTGTCATTTTAACATGGAGGGGAAAATAGTATGGCAGGATATCAAGACTGATTGTTCCTGGAAAGATTTTGGGTTTTCTTGTGAACAGTTGGACTGGTAACACAGACAGATGGATTGTTACTGCAAAGAGTTGGTGTGTTGCTAGGGAGACTTGGAATGGTATGCCAGACAGGTGTCAAATTTGTGAACTGGTGTTCAGAATAGATGATGCATTATCTACATACATATATATATATGTATGGACAATGGACATACATATGCCTCTGTTGCTAGCTTAACACTCACCACTGTAATCACATCCACATTTTCACTGCATCCAGAATGTAAACTCCACATTATAAAGGCACATTTTGACAAAAAGCAGGACAGACAGAATTCAGAAATATGAAATTGTATATGCAGACCGAGAACTGCATCAATTCCAGTATGTGCTGAAATCGTGCTCTTATTATGATGCCTTAATTATCATTTAAGGTAGTATAGCTCTTATGTGCATATGAATTTAGTTTATTGTGATAGAGCTCCACAACGAAGGAACAAAGACTCATTATTGCATTCTTTGTAGTACTACAAAGGGAAATTTTGGCTGAGGGTGGTGATTGTTCCATGATAAGAAGAAATAAAAACAAAGGTTAAAAGATCTTCCCTCCACCCCACCCTTCTTCCTGGGCTCAACTTCATGCCTGGCTGCTCTACTTCCCCCTGAGCAGTGCAAGGAGATGGGGAAAAGAGTTACGATCAGTTTGTCAGATGTTTCTACCACTTCATGCCCTTCCCTTGTTCCAGCGTGTGGTCCCACCTGTGGGAGACAGCCCTTTGTAATGTGAGTCCTCCCAACGGGCTGCAGTCCTTCAGGAACAGACTACGCCAGCTTGGGTCCCCTTCACAGTCACAAGCCCTGCCAGCAAACCTGCTCCAGCGTGGGCTCCTCTCTCCACAGATCCGCTGATCCTGGAAGGCCCCTGCTCCAGCACGGACTCCCCACTGGGTCACAGTCTTCTTGGGGTGCATCCACCTGTTATGGCAGTCCTCCATGGGCTGCAGGTGGATATCTGCTCCAGTGTTAACCTCCATGGGCTGCAGGGGGACAGCCTGCCTCACCATGGTCTTCACCACGGGCTGCAAGGGAAGACTCAGTTCTGACACTCCTCCCCCTCCTTCTTCATTGACATTGGTGTCTGTAGAGTTGTTTCTCTCACATATTCTGACTCCTCTCTCCGGCTACAACTGTCATTCTGCATTTTTTTTTTTCCCCTTCTTAAATATGTTATCACAGAGGTGCTATCACTGTCGCTGATTGGCTCAGCCTTGGCCAATGGCAGGTCCATCTTGGAGCTGGCTGGCATTGGCTCTGTTGAACATAGGGGAGGCTTCTTGCAACTTTTCATAGAAGCCACGCCTGCAGCCCCACTACTACCAAAACCTTGCCATGCTGTCCTACCCCCTAGACTAAGGGAATTATATAAGTGTGTGTACATCAAAAGACAGGAAATGTAGTCGTAGTTTGTTGAAAAATGTGGGAGCTGAGCATGAAGTAGATGGTGTAGAATATGGCACAGATAATGTCCTGGTTTCAGCTGGGATAGAGTCAATTTTCTTCCCAGTAGCTGCTGTGTTTTGGATCTAGTATGAGAAGAATGTTGATAACACTGATGTTTTCAGTTGTTGCCATGAAATCAAGGACTCTTTTCCATTTTCTCTTACACAACTAATGAGGAAGTGTGCAGGAGCTGCGAGGGAGCAGAGCCAGACAGCTAGCCCAATCTGGCCAACAGAAATATTCCATACCATAAAAATCATGCTCAGTTTATGAGCCAGGGTTGGCTGGGGGGATGGAATCTTCCTTTCTGGTTTCTGTGAGTTCGAATCCTCTCTTAGCTGGGAGTTTGGACTTGTCTGGGAATTCGGCCTTTTTTGGGAATTCTGCAAAATTCTCAAGATCCACAAGTTTGGGGTTCCGCAATCACTGCTCAAGGACTGACTTTGAATTGGTCATTGGGTAGTGCAAAAATTGTATTTTATCTAGTTTGGTTTCCATACTCATTATCATCATTACTATTATCATTATTATTATTAGTAGTAGTATTTCCTTTGTTGTCTTACTAACCTGTGTTTATCTCAACCCATGAATTTTACCTTTTGTCCATTTCTCCTCCCCATCCCGCTGGGGGGAATGGTGAGGGGTGAGTGAATGACGGTATAGTGCTTAGTCGCCAGCTGCCAGGTTAAACCATGATGCACGCAAACTCAATACACCAGTTTCTAATAATATGTTCATTTAAAAAAAAATCTGTTTAGTAGCCACAGTTAGATTTTTTCCTAGCCTACCATAACACTATCTAAACAAAGAATAATTCAGGAAGTCTATGTGTAACTAAACGTCACTCAACACTACAGCTAGATTATGCCATTATAACTAGTGTTCAGTAACTATCCCCTCACAAAATACAGATGTTTATTTCTGTGTATTAAAGGACATTGTATGTTTAAATATTCACATAATTAAGGGCTAAAATGGCCAACGTAACCATACTCTGTGCCAGATGATGTACTTTTAAAAAAAATTACTCTCTTTTTCTTCTAACAGTTTACAGAATATGTTGAATTCTCAGAGACTTTTCCTGCCTTTTACTTAAAAGCTTTTGGATATTTTTAGTATTCTTAATCTTAGATTGTAGTGTTAGAGAAGACACTAAGCCACAAGAAGAGGTCAATCTAGAATATTTGGTAGGTATTTATACTGTTTTGCCTTCACTGCCTCTGACTTTACATAAAACCTATAAATTCACATGCTTCATTAAGTATAATGGATTCTAACTTTTTAGAACATCCTGTGCACTCTGCCTTAAAAATAGCAGCAAATGCATCTGTTGCATTGAAAAAAACCCCAACATTCGAATTTACAGTGTATGATTGTTCATACAAATGAGGTATCTCTCTATGTAGTGACAAAATAACGAGAACATAATAGCACATGTTCATTCTAGAAAGAGACATGATACCATCTATGTAAACTTACCTATTTTTTCCCCTGACAGTACTGGATCATTTCATGTAAAGTGTTTGAGCTAATGTTAATTTATGAAAGCAATCTATACGAAAAGAAACTCTCCAGAAATACCCAAAGGCTCTGAAGAATTAATTTCTGATTGATTAAATGGATTTTTTTTAGCTTCATTTTGGAAATTTCCATCAAATATAAGAGTGTATTTTTAAGACATTTAAAGAGTTACTATCTCTATTACTATTAGGAAAGTGTTGAGTACTTAATCTCTGTATATGCAAGCTACAATATACTGTTGTGCTTTCCTGCAATCCATAATGAAGTGGTGCAGTAAGTTCTCCAGCCATTTGAACAAATTATAATTAACATTAGAAGTCTATCCAGTGGCCATATCCTTCTCCATGGCACGACAACAGAAGTTCAAGGAAAAAGTTCAGAGGAGAAACGGGCTCCATGTGCCTTTTATAAGTACTATATCTTTCAGCAACATGATCAATACTTTTCTCAATATATATTTTTATCAGTGTAGGAAACAAGAAATAGAAAAAAATTCATAAAAGATTTTGTTATTTTAAAAAAGTGAAAATACTGATGCTCAAATTATTTCATTTCTTGCAGCTGTTGAGGAAGAGATCTGCAGATATTGGATCTGGACCAAAGAAAAAATATCTCTTTCTAAGAAGAGATCCAAAAATTTGTTCCTTCTTATTTGGCTACCCTTTAAAGAGAGTGAACAAAGTCACTTTACTGAGGAAAATAAAAACAGATGGAAGAATACTCTCAGAAATCATTTACCCAGTTTCTAGTGGGTTCCCATCTACCCTAAATTCTTTTACCTTGCTATCACAAACAGGCATCAGAACAGAAAATCGAAACCAAAAAGCCATCACATAGTTGGGTTAGAAAACTGCCACAAATGAGTGAGTCATTTCTATTTGTCTAACCAAAACCAGACTTGTTACAGCGAGAGCTTCCCAAACCACTTTACACAGGCTGCAGTTCTTGAGATTTCAGTTATTTTCAACTTTTTCATGGCCAGAGGTTTTCATTCCACTTTTTCCTTTTTTGCTAGGAGATATTTCAATAATTATGGTTATGGGGTTCAGTTTTTCTAGTGACTCTGAAATGTCGAAGCCTTAGATATAGAGAGGAAGAAAAAACGTGTGTTAGCACCGATACACTAGAATACCACAACAATCACATTTAATTTTGCTGCTTGTGTTCTGTGTGATTATGAGAAGCTGGCACTTTACTAAGCTGCAGTACGAGCTACTCACAGATCCAAATCTTCTGTTGCTGAAATAAGAGCTGCTGCTGAAAGTAGGTCATATAGGAATTAATGGGTCTGGAAAGATGTTATTTTTGAACAAGACATAAAGTGATACTTGTGTCACGCCAGAACTGGTTCTGACATTACTGAAATGTTGTTTCGCTGACTGATCCTTACTCATTCGCATGACATTACTACATAGAAACACCGCAAGAAACAGCCCTTCCTGTGGTGTGTTGGTGACTAAGGGACTGGAACACCTGGCATATAAAGAGAGACTGAGAGAGCTGGGACTCTTCAGCATAGAAAAGAGCAGGCTCAGGATGATCTTATCCACAAATACCACATTGGAGGAGTAAGGAAGACAGAGCCAGGCTCTTCTGATCAGTGCTCAGCAACAGGACGAGAGGCAATGGGCACAAACTGAAACACAGGAAATTCTGTCTGAGTGTAAGAAAACACTTTTCTAATCTGAGTGAATACTGGAACAGGCTGCCTGGAGATGTTGTGCAGCCTCCGTCCTCGCTTATAGTCAAAATCTGACTGAACACAACTCGGAGTAACCTACCCTACCTGACTCTGCAATGAGCATAGAGTTGGACTAGAAGCTCTCCAGAGGTGCCCCCAGCCTCAGCCATCCTGTGATCCTGTGTGTGATTCTATGTTCAAGGTATAAGACAGAGAAAGGAAACTCACCTCAGCTGTAAGCCAAACTGATATTTCAATCCTCTTTTGCAGGATGGGCTTAAATAGTCATTTTAGTAACATGCGGTAACTTTGTAAAACAACAAAAAATCACTGGTAAGTCATCTGAATTAAATTATCTTATTTCCCACTGAGTGGGCTAAAAATAAACTTGGAACTCCTGTAAGATTTTTCAGAATTTCAGAAGCATCCTTATAAGTTAAAATTATATTGGTCATTGATTTTTAGCAGAAAATAAGTACTTAACTCTATTAGGCAATTAAAGGAAAAGTTTATTTCCCGGACCGTAATGTGTTGGACAGAACAATGTTCTGTACGGCCTCTTAATTGGAAATGTTGCTTAAGAATATCATAGTATTTTCTTTCAGTGGGTGCAAGAGATTAGTACTCAGCATAGCATATAATGTCTGAAGTATTTTGATAAGGAAAAAGACTAAAACTTGCAATATAGGCAGTGCGTTTTCTAAGAGCTACGCAATTGCATGCCAGAGGTTTGGAGAGGACAGTGAAAAAATTTGGCACGAGAAAAGAAAAAGAACGCACATTCAAGAGCAGAAAGGAAGAAATACAGTGTCTGTGTAGAACTACATCAGAATGAGGCCATATGTACAATCTGCGACTCAAACATCCCTCCGTTTCTGGAGAGTAGTACTATGTTAACTTGACAAAACTTTTGTGCTGGCCAATGTACTACAACAGTTACCTCATGGAGCATTAGACCGATAGTCTGTCTCATTTCGGATCATTCAGGATAGCATATCATTTTGAGAGCAATAGTATGATTAGCAACATGATGACATAATGTTCTCCTGCTACAATATCTTTCCAAGAATGGAGATATTGTTACCCTTTCAAGTGTATTCCTGTTGCATTTCTGCCTGGTGTTCTGTATGGAAGGACTGTTTCTGATGGGAGACAACTTGAATTGTCTGTTTCATATATAGTATTGGCTTTGTCTAAAAATAGCTATTTATAACCTCAACTGTGTTTCTAATGGCAGAACTATGTGGAGTTGGCTGCAAATGACATGACATTTTTCATTTATCCTGACAGTATTTTAAAGGCTTCATTGGACATGAATCATCTGAATTTGTATTTCACATATTTCATTTTCGGCATAGCTTTTTACAGGAATAGATGACAATGTCACCAGTGTTAGTTGCTTCCTGGAAATAGTATTATTTAACATTTCTGGTTTGACAGCCTTGTTTTTTACTTCAGTGAAATTAGTTATCACATTTAACAATTACCACTATTAAAAGTTACATTCAGATCAGGTACACATGATGAAATTAGAGAATGTCACCTGTAAAGACACATGTTGTTATTAAAATCTAAATTTACATAGAGTAGTTGTACAGTACAGAAAAATACATATCATCCAAAAGAGCGATTTATACTGCTTAGAAGTACCAAACAGCTGCTTAGCTAAAAGCCTGATTCAAAGTCAAATGGAAAGATTTTCATTGATTTCACTTCTTTTTGGATCGGGCCCAAAAATGCAGATTTTTAGCTGAGCAAGACCAATCATTCATTAAACTGGATTTTATTTTATCAGAGAAAAGAAGATGCCCAGTGGAAAAAAGCTTGTCAATAAGGAAGAAGAAAACACCACCCACTGTGTTTCTTTTTAATCATACTTTATACCACGTGTAGCAAATAAAATACGCTATTGTAATTATTTAATGCTGTAATTTAAATCACTCATACAGAACTTATCAGAAAACAAAAATTTCACTTACAACATTCAGCAACCATGAGTTTTTAGAACATTTCAGGGAAAAAAAAAGATGACTCAACACAATTTTATAAAAGATAAATCTCCCTTTTGCATTAGCTTTCATAAATTAATTTTTCATTAAACACTATCTACTATACTGGACCTGGAAATGAACAATTTTTATTTATAAAATTAATGCAGAGAAAAAAATATATATGAGTTATAGTTGCAATGTTGGCTTTTTTAGTTTGTCCCTTTCATCACACACTCACATACACAAAATTTGTCAAACACAAACTGAATCCTCAAAAGAAGCTATGAATATTCTACTCTTGTTTATACCTAGTCTTGCTTGTTCAGTAAGTTACTGATAGCAAAAATTAACAATCAGAAACAAGGAGCTTATAGAACGGGGTTTTTTTAAGAACAAAATGCTATGCACTAATACTCCTAACTACCATTCATATTTCACTGCTTTCCAAATTCTTATATCTACTTGATCTATGACTTCGCTGTAAATTTGTCCAAGTTTATTGTCCTATTGTGGTAATGTCCAGAGTATAATCTTCTACATGGAGCTGTATGAAGTTTGAATGATCTGAATGCTACCTTAGATAGCACAAACTTTCAACTCCTGACATTCAACCCCTGCTAAGAACAAAGAAAATCTGAGTGTGGAGTGTCAGGCTGCCTTCTAGCTGGACCATTTGTTTGTAATAATGTCATTTAAAATGAACACATTTCTCTCTGAGTAGCAAATAATTATAGGCTTATTCTTTCACTAAAACTTTAAGTATGCTGTTATGGCAGACAACAGCCACTAGAGTACAGAAAGGCACAGAAAAGGGGGATACTCCTCCCTGCTTTCTCTTGGGTTCTCCTTTCAATGAAGTAAAGGATGAACAGAGAGCTTCAGGTTTCAGTGAGTCTTTACAAGCACAGCTGTTTGCAGAAAATTACTGGCTCATGCTCCTTTGGTCACTAGCAAAATCATTATACTTGATATTCTTTAGTTTGCCTTCCCAATTTTTCAACCAGTCTGAACTATTTGTACGTCTTTGAGATTCATACGGATTCAAATAGTGGTAAAAGATCAGACTTATTCAAGTAAAAATTTTCTTTTTTTCAGATATAGCCATGTTCCAAGAAAACTTAAACATGAAAAAGTTAGAATTTGTATTTGAAGCCAGAGATTCACTTCACTGTATCGCAGTGGCCATGGTAGTGATTTGTGACGGTTCCTGGTTGGAATCTGTCTGAACTAACTTCTAGACATAGTCTTTTGTTTGGTGAAAGATTTTGAAATATGTTTGATTGTCACAAAAGAATTTATTTGAAACAAACTAATTTGCAAGTGGTGATAAAGCTATGTCCCAAGTATCATCCGTTCCAATTCAAAAAATACTCTCAGCAAGAAATAGCACATCATGACACAGAATTTTCAGAAAAATATTAGTCTTGTTTCTGTATGTTAAGCAAACTAATATTTACCAGTATCTTTTAAAGAAGTGTAAAAAAGTCTGTAAGCTACTGATACAAAACAATATTGTCCTGGGTTCAGCCAGGACAGGGTTAATTTTCACCAGAAGCCAGGAGGGGAGACAGCCAGGCTGGCTGACCCAAACTGGCCAAACAATACAGGGTATTCAATACCATGCGCCGCCATGCTGGGTTCCGGGAGGTGGAGCTGGCTGAGGGGAAGTTGATTGCAGCTTGGGAGCACGTGGGGCACCAAGCGGTGAGAGCTGCTCTGTGCATTTCCCATTTCCTCTGCTTGTTCTGTTTATTCTTCTTATCATTATTATTGCTGTTACTGTTCTCTTCATTTGCTGTCCTGTTAAAATGCCCATACCCAAACCCATGAGTTTTCCCTCTTTTTTCCATTTTCCTCCCTACACCGGTGGGGTGGAGGGGCGATAGAGCGACCATGTGGTCCTTTGTTGCCAGCCATGGGCCAAAACTGTAACAAGTATGAAAATGCAACTGCTTGAGAAAAATGTGGTAGTAACTTCAGTAGTATCCATAAACTTATGCAGTGAATGGACTTTCTTTTCCTGAAGATGCAGAGTAGGATGCTACCCTTTCCTTTACCGTACACAGACTGCTATCTGTAGACAAAACGTGGCTTAAAAAAGTGACAGTAATTAAGCTGCTGTACCTGTGACAGAAAACATGGCTGATAACTGTGTTGAAATGCATTATTTAAAATGCCTGATTATGCCATGGAATGTGTCATAGGAATCATGGCCAACAACTAATTTGGCATGCATTATTAAACCATACTGTCTTACCAGTTTCAGTATTATCCCAAGTTTACTAACATTAGGAAGTTTTAAGTGGGAAGTTAGGAAGTGGGTTTGCAGCACATTAACTATTCACTGTCTTATTACCCATACACAGGATCTTCTTCTCAGCATTATGAGTGGAACAGGGATAAACCACGCCACTTCTGTCTTAGGATGACAGGTGTGGACTAAGGCAAGTCCTACGCCAGTTTTAGGCTATCCTCGCTCTTGTTTGTATAGCTATGCCACAAAAAAAAGTAAAAAAAAAAGGAAAATGAAAATATATCAACAATGCTATCGCAGAAAACAAGGAAATAAAGCCAGCAAAATTTTTAACTTGTTGTTGGCTCATTGTTGGACTGTGTGTATATATTCATGGGACAGCTTAGTAGTATGTTTACATGGACCACCTGGACTATCATGATTGTAAGACATAACTTTTCTTGTAATCTCTTGACATGGGATACGTGTACCCTTTATTCTTCAAAGCCAGTGCAACCATCCGTCTGCGACTGAGATATTATTTGTGATTCAGTAAAAAAAGAAGAAAAAAAAAAGCCCTCCCCATCAAAACCGACCTTATTGTCTTAACAAAGTTTTCAAGTAAAACACTACCTAAGTTTGAGATATTGCACTAGTTCTGGTGTGATATAAGGATATATGTGACTGTGGGTCCTACTGTCCAGTCACAATTAAATAGATGGTATCAGCCTGCAGGTAGTTCAATAAATAATTTAAATTCCAACTTTATATCACTAATTATGCATCAATAGCATTACATTTAACTTCAGAAGCTACAAAGTTTTTCCACTAGTTTGGTATGCATGCAATGCATTAAAAGATCTTTCTGTTTTACTACAGATAGGCTAATAAAGCTTAGGCTCATTATGGAAAAAACAACATGATCCACAAAGTTCAGACGCAAATTTCTTCAACATCTGTCAGTGACTGGAGTGAAGGTTTTTGTCTCTCTCATTAGCTTGTTTTTCTAGGCCATCATGATGATCAGAGACAGAATGCTTGAGCAAATGAATTACTCTTGATTCACTGGATTTATTGAAAACATCACATTTTGCTCGGAAGTGTGATGTAAATTAAAAAAAGTAATTTATTCATAATCCTCTTAAACAGTTACACAGCCCTAAAATCTTAATTATTCCCAGAGGAAAAAAACAAGAATCTTTTTTTAAATTGCATATTCTGTGTCTTGGTGTAGAAATTCCAATAATTTCAAAAAAGAAGAAACTGCAAAATCTGTCAGGGGTATCAGAAATCTTATCGTGTAGATATTTTTTATATTTTCCTAAAAAGTAAAGCTCTTCAAGGTATAAGAGCACATTCCTTCAGTTTCTGTTAATCCATACACTTGTTTGAAGCAAATGTTAACTAAAGGCAAATCCCTATACCCTTGTAATAAATGTAGACTTTTTCCTTAAATGCTTATGTAAAGTATATAATGAAGACAGGAGAACAGTTTGTGTGCAAGTGAGGATGGAAATATGCACTGCAAATCAAGTGAATAGACATCTTGCCTTTTAAACAAAGCTCATGAAATAAGGTGCTCCTTATTTTTCTCTCACTTGGAGTGTACTACCAGCTTCATGAACAACACAGCAGCTTATCTTCTTATGCTGCTTTCATTTGTGTCCCCTCCCCTCATATGAATACCACTGTGTTTAGAACATGATATATGAAATTTTCTTATTTAATACATATTTTATTGGACAGATGCCTGGAGAGACAAGGCTGTCAGATTCAAAATGACACATATAATTTAACAAGTGGGTAGTTGTTTGGGATACTGGCAGCTAGCCAGTGAACATTGTATGTATTTGCATTTGGCACAGGGACAGTAGGTAATGAACAGAAAATTTCAAGGCTATGAGAATGGTTTTTAATATTTAATGCTTTGTAAATTATCTAGAATCTATTTGTTGGTGGTGGAGTGGGTTTAGTTTGACTAGTGGAGTTCATGTGGTTTTATAGTTAGAGAATTAGTAAAAACCTTTATATCACTGTGGATAGAGTTGAATTCCTCAGAGTTGTGCTGTTTTCTTCCCAGAGCGTTTATGTACATACATTTATGGTCTCTTTTCTCCCTCAGTTTCATGGCAGAATTCCCAAAGGTAGGAGGAAATGCTGTCCTGGAAAATTACACATGGCAGAGAGTCTTATTCTCTCCCTTGTCAGAGAAGTCTGCCTAACACCGAGTCCATGATAGTTTTCTGAAATGAATTGTATTTAGAAAAATTCATGTATTTCTTGGGTGTCACCTTTACTTATATAAGGTCTATCTTAGGCTCTGAATTGAGGTTGCTTTTCATTTAGCTTTATTTTGTTTACAAAAATAATTAACAGGAACTAGAGCACCTTGGTTAACAGACCTTTTAACTTTTTTACTTAGAGAAAGTATTATAACAATATGATTTTTTGAGTTATGATATTCATATACTTAAATAATCAGATATGATGTGATCTGAAAAACTTTCTAGAAGCACAGGCCAAGAGTAAAATGTATAAATCACTTGCCATTTTGCCTCTCCTGTGAATTGCAACCATCCCAATTCATGTGAATAAGATTTTATATCCTATCACACAACTATATATATTTTGAATATACACACACGAGAATCAATGAGGAAAAGTTCATTTCTTGAAAGACAAACATAATCTATGAAATCTCTGGGTTTTATCTCAGTATTTTGCACCTTCAGTGGTGGTAAAAAATATATTTCAAACTCGGAAAGAGTTTATGAAAAATTTAAAGAACACATTTAGGGTGATTTTACCTAATTAAACCATTTTAAAAGATTTACAGAATGTTTGCACACAAGGACATTTCCCATGATACCCAGCAGTTCCTGAAGTGATTCTCAGACTGTCTATACTTCTGCCTACTGTACGGTGAGCAGATAGCAAGACCAACTGTATATAAATCAGCTCCTGCAGTTGTAGTTTGGAATATTGTGCATATCATTTAACCTGCTTCTCTGGCACACTCCTTTGCAAAGAACTTTACACAGACCCACTAAATGCATTGCAGAAAGAATTACGATTTTTATATGCATATATATAATTTTTGTATCACACCACTGGGGTTTTTATCTTGTTATACAGCATGTGCCAAATTACACTGCAGTAATTCCAGTGTTACACTGGTGAGTTCAACAGCAGCAATCCAGATTTACAATGGGATGACTGATTGGAATCTGTGTAATGACTCTTCCTGAAAAGCTCTTAGTTTGAGGCAAGATTCAATACTAACTTCTATTTAGATGGAAACTGAGAAAAGATGATAAACACTACCTTTATCTCCTCCTGTACATAGAGCAACCATACAATAGTTTAATACAGAAAATTATTTCTTACAAACAAAATTCTTGAACTATATTAATTCCCTCTGTCATTTTCTATTATTTACATGAATTATCTCTCACTGATAGAGAGAAAGGAGTGCTACAATTTTATTTAACTATTTCTGTTTCATATTCTTAAACACATAAAAATACAAAATTTCTGATAGAGGATGTGTTCTGATAGCCCTTTCCTTATAAGTAGCATTATGTATAAACACAATATAAACACAACAAAACTATTCTATCTTCATGAACTTGAAAGACATTTCAAGAAATTTAAACCATGGTTACTTTGGTCTAGAACAAGTAATTAATTACAAATGCACATTGATTTGTGTTACTTAATATTCATGGAAACTCATTTAATGTTTTCTGTTAGTAAATTAAGACTGCTATTGATCTTGCCAAGGACAACATGAATGCAATTAAACTTACATAGCTGTGTTGTGGGATGAAAATAAAGATATTTTGACTGGATGTGCATTCATACCAAAACAGATTTTATGATAATAGCAGCATAAATAATACATAAGTTTTACAGATACGCATATCTTAAAAATCTAGTTCTTTTGGCACAGCAAGTGCTATTGAAATTAAAGAAAACATTTTTAACTGTGAAAAGAATAATTGTTTCATCTGCATGAGTTCCCAGTGTGTATTAGTAAGCTAGTATCTCTGTCTTTAGTTAATGGAGAAGTGTAGCAAGTACAGTTTTGTTACTGAGGAAAAGTGGAACATATATATCGCTGCCTTGAACACTTACACTTTCTTGTGGTGTTCACTTCTTCTTCTTAATGTGGATTTAGACAGTGTCTTTTACCAAACCATTTGTCATGCTCCAAACCAAAGCAGTCCAGTAATGATAACAACGTATAAAGAGATGTTGATATGTAACTTTCACAGGCAAATGACAGACTGAATTGTATGAGCAGTCCAAATGGCAAAACAATGAGTTATGATTACGAACCTCTGAAGACACTTCCCAGAACGTGAATGACATCTGTGAACAAGTACACAAAACAGCATCTGCAAGAAATAAGTTTCTTACACTTAAAACCTGATGCACACAAGGAAACTTTCTAATCTGACTTCCTACTATACAGTATCTCAGAAAGAGATGTTGAAGCTCAGTCACGCGAACCTGCTGTTTACTTGAAGGTGTACAAGTGAAATCCTTGTACCTCATCTAAATAAGTGCATTTGTTCTGTGATGATTATGGCATGAAATATGACTGTTAAAGAGCAGGCGGATTCAGAGACAATCTGCTGAGAGAAAGATTTTGCCTTGAAAAACACACGTGCATGTGCACACTACTGTTGGAGTGGGAACTCGGAAACAGTAGAAACGATACAATCCCAATGTGAGTAAGATCGTTCTCCTTTATTAGTCATCAAAACAGGGTATATATAACAAAGCAATTATGGCTTCTAATTGGTTAGTTACTCTTAACCATATATAGTCAAAACTGCTGCAATTGGTGCAAATCTTCATCTCTCAATGCGGAAGCAGCACTGTGGCAGGAAGCGTCACTGTGGCAGGAAGCAGCGACGTGGCCGGATGCAGCGCTGTGTCAGGAAGCGGTGACGCGGCAGGAAACGGTGATGTGGCAGTCCCGTGGCACCAGTGTTCCGTGTTCGCCACTTTACTCTCTCAGCAGGGTTCCGCGTTCGCTGCTTTCCAGGTCTATCTCTGTGAGAAAGCCTGGGTTGCTCAATACACCAGACTATGTCCTCTCTCGTCCAATCAGGACTCCACACACTACCAACAAAAATAGGGGAAGGGGGAAAGAGTTTTGTGCCTCACTGAGACAAGAAGAGACATCTTGGTCATGGAGTATGCAATGAAAGCAAGAGGCATTTGAGCCATGTAAGCAAAGATGAATGAGCAGAAGATGGTGTGGATATGATAGTGTTAAACTAAACCTGGGGTGGAAGTTTAAAATCTTCCTGGAGTGATTCAAAGGCAAGATGGGAGCTTTCTAGCTCGTCCAAGTAGTACCCAATCTGAGATATAACATATGGAGAAAGATGAGTCAGGACCCCAAACAGGCATGCATGAAGAAAGATTGCATTAGGTCTTTTAGAAAATGAAGCAGGAGAGCTTTCTGATTTTAAGATTAGAGTTCCAAAATGATTGGCGCTGTTACTGCAAGAGGCAGATACTGCATACACCCATCTCCTATTTCACTTACATACTCATTTGCTACAGAGCCAAAGCATTCATGTGAAGAGGTTAAGCATCCATCTCACATGAATAAATGTATTTTGCATGTGAATAAATGCTTTCCTCCAAATTTCATCTAAACCTAACATGAGTTGTTCCTCACCAGAAGAATACTTTTCCAAATGTCCTTCTTCCCCAGCACAGTCTACAAAATAGCAAGAAATTATAGAAAAAGGGTGAGCAATCCTCAAGCTAATCACTGAGACTAACCTTCTGCTCGAAGCATGGTCAATCCTGACTTCAGACCACTTGCTTAGATCTTTGCAAAGTCGGGTCATGAAAGCCTCCAAGAATAGTTTCATAGGGTCTCTGGGCAACTTGTTCCAATGGTTAATTGAAATGCAATGCAGCAAAAGTAAAAAAAAAAACCTGTTACACTACTTAAAACACATGGCAGTTAGTATATTTTAAGGATTAATGTGATGATCCAACTGGCATAGAATTCCCAGGGTCATCCTCTGTGTCTTACTGTTTAGAATTTCCTAGGATTTCCACACTGTGTTAATTACTCATATTAGTGGTTCAGAGAATTCTAAGATGCTCTTTTAAGAATATTTAGCACAAATTATATGGACAAGTTAGTTTGTAATTGTGTAGTTTTAGACATGATGTCTCTCATTGCTTTGCTACAGCATCATATAGAATCTATACATTTCTATGTTTGATTCAGATACAGCATAGAAGCATTTATCAAAGGTTTCTGAAGTGTTTTCAGTATCTAGCAATGAACATGTGACCTGTGATTTTTCTTGTTCTTAATGCAAATTAAAAATTCTCAGCTTTGTTAACAGTTTCCCAAAATAATTATGCACCTTTTAAACATGTAATTTATAAATCCATGAGATTTTGTACAGTATTTTTATTAAAAAAAAATTTATTTTGATTTTTTCTAGTCAAGTATATCAGCACCAATTGTTCCTTAAACCATATATACACACATGAGAGAGATTGTATATTTAAATATATATGTATATATAAAATATGTTCACAAATGTAAACAATATGCACACATTTTTATCTTATACATTGCCTCAAAGTGAAATTTTACTGACTTCCTTTTTTGTTGACCATGAACCTGCAAATCACTGGAGCTCTAAAAATTGTTTTATGAAGGGAAAGACTTTCACAGTAATGGATGAAAAGAGTGTTCAACAGCTTCATGACATAGCACAGTGAGTAAATAAAGAACAAAGAAATATGAGTAGGACACGGTGAAGTCATTTGATGCAGTGATACAAATTATGGACAAACAGAAAGAAAGAACAAGTTTAAGAGAGGCAAAGTAGATAAACAAAAATCAAAAGTATAGTTTTAAAGACTTACAGAAAAATTGTTTACTGGATCAGAAATTTTATTGGTTTATAAGGAGGACTTTGAGATTTGTAGAGGAAAGCCTTGATACAGGCATAATTTTAAATACAGGGGAATTAGTCAGAATTTTGGCAATTTCTGTATTAATCCTATCAATATATCTTAATTTATATAAAATAGAGAGATACGATAATCTGATTTCAATCTAAAGAAAGCAATTGTTAAATTGATTTGCTACTTAACACTTAAGCTGTCTTGTTAAATTTTGGCCCCTTGGGAGGCCCATGTTAATATCTGTCTCACATTCCTTCAACATTTGCTGATCTTATAACTTATTAGCCTACCTGAAGTTCAATTGGTCTAAGATATCTAATAGTCTTGTGATGTAAGATATGTGAAACTCATATTTTATAGCAGCTTATTAAAACAATTAGAAATAAATGATCACTCTACATATGTGTAAATGCATACACATTTAAAAATTATGATGATGTATTTACATCCAGTATATGGATCAAGACCTTAATCAATTTGAACTAAGTAATTGCAAAATTTGTATCAGTTGTTAATTCTTTGATGCCTGCCAAAAAGTTCACAACTGAACTGGTCTTGCTGAAAGCCAGACTTGCTGCAAGAAATTATTCATTTTACACCTGTAAGGAAAAAAATATTCTACAAACAAAAAATGTCCTCAGTAACTCATGTAGAATAGCATGTACATAATTATTATACAGAGAACAGGCAGAATCTTGAGGAGCAGTTTGTCTTTAGATATCAGCATTTCTCAGAGAACTTTAACACTAACTGTTTTAAAAGTTATGTGTTTTGTTTTTGTTTTCATGATTCTTAACCATCTGTGACGTAATGGTACCTGTAATGCAAATACGCTCTTCCCCCTTTCCTGTTATATCCCAATAGTATGCCAGCTGTAACTAGCAAAATCTGTAAGAAAAATTCTGCCACAGTTCAGTTATATTAAACTTGATATATTTCTCTGAACCCACACATCTGCAGCGTTTTCTTTACCATTGGAATAAGGAATTATTAAATATCTGCATATTTGGTTTTCCTTGGATTTTTTCAAGTATGGCAACATGAAGGTTTTGCATATTGAAGCTATGGAACCACAATAACCCTGGCCCAAATCTTCCTCTTTCTGATTAATGAAAACCTTAAAATTCCTTTATTAATCTCTCAGATGGGAAATTGCTGTTAGAGACAAGATCAATCAGTTAGAATCATCAAATATTCTGTAAAAGATGCCTTGTGTTTGTTAAAGGCAAGCTGTTAACCCTCTATCGCTTAATGAGGGGCTCTGCTCTTTTTCTTTCTATTTTGTTTGCGAGAACATTCAAGAGGTGTTGCTCACCCTCAGCACCACAGGTTCCTGAATTCCTCTGTGAACTATGAAGTAGGACTAATGTGCACATTGCTACTGTGTATCATCAGCAATACTCATTTACCGGACAAACCCTGAATTTGGTTTCTGTGTTCAGAAGTGTCCTTCTCCTGGTTGGCATTTTTCTGTTCCTTTCAAGGCAGTTGAGGTTGTTTATTTTCTTTGAAACACAGCAGAAATGGCTTTGCAATTGTTCTTCTATTTGAAATCGTATTGGGTAGGTTAATCAGCCTCAATACCACAGTCTTCTGCTTCCTTTTCTGCCTGAATATTTGAGCTCTCACCTTTGATTTAAAAAACAGGGAATAAGAAAGACAGTCTAAACTCAGCTGAAGCTTTCATGTGTATTATTCTTCGTGTGAAAACTGCTTTTCATCTTTGGTCAAAACATCTCCTCAGGTTATGATATACACCTGATCTGAGTACATCATCGGTTAAATGTTATTTTTCATAGTACAGAAATTCCTCCCACAGATTCTTATAAGTTGTTTTTTTTGCAAATATATTTCTTAGCCCTGGATAATGAATCAATACTTCTAGATGCTTAGGTATGTACATGTTGAAAAAACACCCTTCTTCATTGTGCAGTGAGTCTATACAGTTGATTTTAATTTTCACGTCCTGAAGTTCCCTGTTGTCTTACTTAAAGAGATCAAAGAAGGCCGTTATTTCAGATATGACTCTGCAATTGTACTAAAAATTATAAAATGAAAATTAGTGTCCTATTGATTGATAATGGCAAAATAATACCTAATATTTCTTCTCTGTAAATTACTTAAAAATAATGTGGAATATACAATGTTTCTTTTGTAATGTTATATTTCAGGGACTATAAGTAAACTGAAATTGTGAAACTTTGAAGCAGTAGAGACCAGCAGGTTATGTTCTATACTTCTGAAAAAGCTTATACAAAACTTAATATTAGTTTAGTTTAGAAACGCCAAAACCCCCATATTGTATGTTTCTATGTAAGGTAAGACATCATTTGATGGTATGGAGAGAAACTTTATTGGGGAAGCTTTCTTATTTTTCACTAGAAAGGGTCAACCTTAAAAACCTGGTTAGTCATCATTGTACCTATTGACAGCAATGGACTCTATATTAGACATTATCACTTATAAAAATGAATGCAAATCCAGAGCTGTTTATCTCTCAAAATGTCAGCTCGGTTTTCCCGAGCAGTCAAAAAGACAACACAGTGTGAAAAATCATTGGGAAGGAACTGAGAATAAATCAGAAAACAACTTTGTAATGTTAACAGTAGCTGGTGAGTCCACATCTTGAATATTATGCACAGCTCTGGCTACTCCATCTCAGAAAGAAAAACTTTTAACTAGAAAGGTACAGAAAAATCATCAAGGATGACAAGGAATTCTATACAAGTGAATTATTTTTAATTCAGTGGGCAAAATAAATATGCTAGAAATCAGATGTCCTACCAGAAGAACCCAAAAGACAAAGAAGCCTACGTATCCCAAGGATATACAGAGAATGAACAGGAAATATTTATTCTCAGAACAGAACTGGGAAGACACCTTAGAAGGTATCAGATCTCAAGACAGCAAAATTAGAAATGAATTTTTTTTATACAGAGGATGACTGCATTGTGCAACAGAATCACAGAATCACAGAATCACAGAATAGTAGGGGTTGGAAGGGACCTCTGTGGGTCATCTAGTCCAACTCCCCTGCCGAAGCATGGTCACCTACAGTAGGCTACACAGGATCTTGTCCAGGCGGGTCTTGAATATCTCCAGAGAAGGACACTCCACAACCTCCCTGGGCAGCCTGTTCCAGTGCTCCGTCACCCTCAGAGGGAAG
>Ga0065711_1005273_pt1 | contig 20741 bp, 16 predicted proteins | sample Hoacrofraction12_FD_59098 | JGI IMG/M metagenome (GOLD analysis project Ga0065711, IMG submission 59098) | Hoatzin crop microbial communities from Cojedes, Venezuela - Epithelial fraction 12 v2 (version 2) | ecosystem: Host-associated > Birds > Digestive system > Esophagus > Crop | place...
AGATTGGTCAAGCATGATTTCCCCTTGGTGAATCCATGTTGACTACTCCTGATAACCTTCTTTTCCTCCACTTGCTTGATGATGACCTCTAGAATGAGCTGCTCCATCACCTTTCCAGGGATGGAGGTGAGGCTGACCGGCCTGTAGTTCCCTGGGTCCTCCTTCTTGCCCCTTTTTGAAGATCGGAGTGACATTGGCTTTTCTCCAGTCCTCAGGCACCTCTCCTGTCCTCCAGGACCTCTTAAAGATGATGGAGAGTGGCTCAGCAATGACATCCGCCAGCTCCCTCAGCACTCATGGGTGCATTCCATCGGGGCCCATGGATTTGTGGAAGTCCAGATTGCTTAAGCGATCCCTCACACAGTCCTCCTCAACCAAGGGAGAGTCATCCTCTCTGAGGGCTTCTTCTCTTACCTCCGGGGCCTGGGATTCCTGAGGGCCTGCCTTGCCACTGAAGACTGAAGCAAAGAAGGCATTCAATAACTCTGCCTTCTCCGCATCCTCTGTCACCAGGACACCCGCCTCATTCAGCAGTGGCCCCACATTGTCCCTAGGCTTCCTTTTACTACTGATGTACTTGAAGAAGCCCTTCTTGTTGTTTTTGACATCTGACATCCCTTGCCAGCTTCAATTCCAGGTGGGCTTTGGCCTTCCTCGTTGCATCTCTGCATGCCCTGACCACATTCCTGTATTCTTCCCCAGCGGCCTGTCCCTCTTTCCACATTCCATGGACCTTTCTCTTCCACCTGAGCTCCGCTAGAAGCTCCTTGTTCAACCATGCGGGTCTCCCGCCTCCTTTGCTAGATTTCTTTCTCAGGGGGATGCACTGCTCCTGAGCATGGAGGAAGTGATGTTTAAAGAGCGACCAGCACTCTTGGACCCCCCTGCCTTCAAGAGCCCTGGCCCATGGGATTCCTCCCAGTAGCTCCTTGAAGAGGCCAAAGTTAGCTCTCCTGAAGCCCAAGGTTTTGGTCCTACTTCTTGCCCTGATTCCTCCACGCAGGATCCTGAACCCCACCATTTCATGGTCACTGCAGCGGAGTCTACCTCCAACCTTCACATCCTCAACCAGTCCCTCCTTGTTTGTTAACACAGGTCCAGCAGAGCGCCTTTCCTTGTTGGTTCCTCCACCACTTGCATCAGAAAGTTATCATTGATGCTCTGCAGGAACCTCCTGGATTGTGCGTGCCTAGTTGTGTGGTCTTCCCAGCTGATGTCAGGGTGATTGAAGTCCCCCATGAGAACCAGGGCCTGTGACTGTGAGGCTGCTTGCAACTGCTTGTAGAAGGCCTCATCAACTTCCTCCTCCTGGTCAGGTGGCCTGTAGTACACACCCACAATAACATCACCCATATGAGGCTATCCCTTAATTCTAACCCATAAACTCTCAATTCCTTCATCTGCCCCCAGGTCAAGCTCAATGCATTCCAGTTGCTCCCTCACATATAGAGCAACTCCACCACCTCTCCTTGTTGGCCTGTCTTTCCTAAAGAGTCTGTAGCCATCCATGACAGCGTGCCAGTCACGTGAGTTGTCCCACCACATTTCTGTGATGGCAACCAAGTCATAGCCATCCTGCTGTACAATGGCTTCCAGCTCCTCCTGTTTCTTACCCATGAAGAAGAACTTTACATGATTCCTTCAACAATTTTATGAGTCTAGTTAAGGCATTTATTAACACTTGTTAAGAAGGTAATTCCAATACTGTGGAATTACCATGTTTTCTCTTGAGAACCAGAGAGGTCCCAGCTATAAAACTCTCCCCGTCTCTGGAGCAACAGGACTGAAACATTGCCCTGGAGAGCTTAGGATGGAATTTTTAGTTCTGCGGGGAAACAATGACTTTATTCTTGCTTTAGACATTCAGACTGAATACTTAACAAAAAATAGAATCTGTACTATCACCTGATCCTGGCAACAGAAATTTCTCATTTTATATCTAGCTTTCAAATTGTTATTATCACAATGAATGAGGCTGCAACGTATATTGTGGTTTCGGTAACACTTATTATGGATTGCCTACAGTCAGTACCCAATTATGTTCAATTTTCTCTAAATAAAAGGCTTTTCCTGAGAAAACTAAAGTAATGTAAACTATTCTCTTTCATATACTTAGATTTTTTTGAGGAGATTTAAAATACTGAAAGGGCTATCAGGGGCACTCTAATTAACCCTGAAAGCATGAAAGTGGGAGGTCAAACACTTTGAACCACTTGTAAAAATAGGATGTAATCAGTTTATTTTTTTTTTTAAGCTTGGATGTCCTCTTGTGGAAGTCTGCCCTGTGTTAGAATGTGCATTTGTTGACAATTATTACTGGTGCCACTAGACTGTCAAGACTGAAGAAATGCTGTCTCCTGTACTTTTTTGCTGATAAATGTTGTCAATGGAGTGCATAGCTGTTGGAATAATAATGTAGACCTGCCGCATATAAAATTACTCTCTCACTGGAGAAACTGGGAGTAACTATGCCAAGTAATAAAACCATGTTGGTTTCAAATAAGTTTAAGGCCACACTCAGGGCAATATAATGTTTTTTAATGAAGATTTCAATGTGATCAATAAATAATAAGATACTAAATATTAAATTCACTCTAAGGTAGATAGTACCTGTTTTAAAAAAATGAACGAACTGAGCACAGAATTGTGGCATAGTTGAGATAAATTTCAGGAGGAAGGATGACTTGTACTGATGTGCTAGACTGAATGATCTTGGATCCGTTCCCAGCTCTGCCCTCAGCTTCACCTAGAGACACATATGCTTCTTTAGTCAACATTGCAAAGGCATTTACATATTTGAAGATGCAGAGAGGTGGCTCCTAATGTTTTGAAAACATTTAACTACACTAGGCAATTATATCCTCTTGACTTTGAATTGGAGACCTGATCTCAAATGTGGCCTGCACACAAACAATAAGTAGCATAAAGTTCTTGTTAAGGAAATATCTTATCTAAGACTCAAATTGATCATCACACTGCAGTAAGTGAATCAAAAAGTTAAGTCAACACCTCCTCACTCCTAGGGACAGTTCACTTTCAGTAGCTGACAGAATTTGAGTTGCTGTGAGTTAGGGAACAGTTAGCCATCCACAGGTCTTCTGAAGATTTCCTTCCCCTCCACCTCCCATGGTCACTAAGCAGAGAATTTTGAGTGGATATACGCCGTTTGGTTACCAGAATAAATCCCATCATTTAACTACGGATATCAATTTCTGGTTGAGGATTCTTCATTCTTTTTTTTTTTCCCTCAGTATTGCTAGAGGATAAATGTATTAACGTTCTCTAAAAACATTCTAACTGGATCAGACAGTATCATAAGAAAATTGTGATCAGAATAATCTCTCATGCAAATGCTAGACATATTCTAAGAGAAAACAGAATGCAGTTTCTTCACTGTATAAATAATTAGGAATTCAGAAACATTTTCAGTTTGTTGTTTACTCACATAAAGATTCTAATTAATGCAAATCACTGAAGCCCATGATCATCTTACACCATTTGGAAAAATTAATTGACAATAAGACTCCTTCACCTTCCTTAGCCCTTCCTGGTTAAATGATTTAAAATCAGTCTGAGTGACAGAGTAGATAGTAGCTATACTCTAACCTAAAATCTGTCAAACTCTGGAATTTAAGGTCTAGAAGAAGAAGTAATTCCCAGTGACAATTTTTTTTCTAGTGGGAATAATATATAAGTTTATCTTCAGGACAAGTGTGATAGCTTGTGCAGGATATCTTAGCTGCTTTAATCAAAGACTTCCTATGTAGCCAATGCACTGGGCATTTACCTGGAAGTAAAAGGGAGGAGGATGAGAACAGCAGAGGATAGAAAGTACAGCTATTGATACAATAAATTCAGGATGGGTAACTCCACTGGACAAATACACTTTGTACATGGATGTACTGGGTGCTTTCCAAGAATGGCGCAAAACAGAGTGCCCTTGCAGCCCTGAAATAACATACAAGGTCCAGGTCAGCATAGATCAGAGTCCTCAGACACAGCATAAAACTGTTTGGGAGTAGATAGTCATGGGTAAAGGAACACAGGATATGAAATCTTCAGGCTCTCAGTTCCACCTCATGGAGGCTAAGTGTAAGTTACTCTGTTCACTAAAAATCTCTGGTTTCCAATTACATGTGAAAAGACTCACCGTTGTCCTTGCAGAAGTCATGAAAGAATCTCTAGGTGCAAAGCACCAGCCAGGATAGTTTTCCAACAGCTTTACAGACAGAATCTTTGGCGTTCAAGTGCTCTTCAAACCACAATCTGATTTTCCCCTTAGGTAAACCTAATTGTCAAGTATTCTTGATAATGGTTTCATGAGTTACAGCAGTGGAGTGCAGGTGTGGGCCCTAAAACACTAACTGAATACTCATAAGCATCCAGTACTATTTACAGCATTGCAAGCTCACCAAACTCCTCATGAGCATCAACCATCAACAAGATACTGCACTGTCAATGCCAGCAGGGGAGAAGAAATAGTTTCCTGTTAGGAGTAATGGTAGAAAAGAGTGCATTCTACTCCCAGGATTTTCAACATACATGCATATATTATTGCAGTAAAATCTTATGAAGATATTAAGGGGGGGGAGGCGGGCAGAATGATTTCCACTGCTGGGTATCTTTCAGTCATTTTTAGGCATGCTGCTAATGTAACAGTATTTGTTATAAATTCTTGCACAAGGCAACAGGACAGTTAGTGGGAGTAGAAACTACCCCTGAATAGTGGCTTGCTCAAAAAATAGTTTGTATGTAAAAATATGATGCCCCTCAGTATCGCAAGAGAAGCAAGCTGCAGAGGTAGTAGCTAAAAAGTAAATTTATGGTATCATATATTGTTCATGAAGGAAGGCAAAATAAGCGAATGTAGTAGAAGATGGTTTGAAGAATTTCAGAAATAGTTTCTGGCTCCGGAAAGGCAGTCAGGCGTATTAGAAGAAAGTTCATTCAAACTGGATGGTAAAATGGCAAAGAGAATATAACATGTTTCAACTGTGAAGGAATTTGATATTTTAATGGAATGCATACTTAAGGTGCATGTATATTTTAGCAATATAGCTTGGAAAAAAGTATGTTTGTGGAAGTCAGTTAAGATCCTGGATTTTTTTGATCTGGGGGAAATTTCAAAAATTAATCCATCAAGTTGGTCCCTCAGTATTCTCAATAGTCAAATCCCATTAGACGCGTTCAAACTGAACTGTAGTAAAACACTGTGGATTTGGAATAATATAAATGAACACTGTGTATTTAGACTATTTTATCTGCAGAGCATTTGTCCTTGCTGAAATTCAAACCGTGCTGAAACTATCTGCTCTGATACCTTCTGCCAAAGTAGAATCTGCTGCCTTTCTGTAAGGAATCAGGTCATATGTGGCACCTAAAACTCCGTATGCTGCAGAAGGAGGAAGACGCTTTCTTAGAACCACTGGATGTGCAATCACAACTCACGACAAGATTTAATAAAAGGAAAGCAGATGAAGCCAGAGATATGGTGTTATTGAACAGAATGGCTCTTATCACTTCTTGGGTAACTAAGTCACATGAAAATTACAGTATTTGGAGAGCTCCTCAAATGACCATGAAATCCTATTTCCACCCACTCAGCAAGAAAGTAAATGTTTCTTAAGTGGCCTGGAGGACATACTTGTAACACATGACAAGAATACATGTGCCAGCTTACACTGGTAGGCAATAAGAAAATCCTGTGTTTTTTATCGCAGACATTTAGAAAAGGTAGAATCCTTCACCTTTAAGCACAAGTAGTACAGTTACATACACAACATACTTCATACGCCACCTTTGTCCTGACCCAAGGTTAATATTATCCCTTGATCAGGAATCCTAAAACAAACATAAAAACAGCTGGACTGGAAAACTGCAAAGCAAAAGCGTCTTTCAAAGCAACTGAAAATATAGGCACACAAACCCCTAATTTCAGTAGACAAAATTTGCCTTTGAAAATTTCAGCAGAGAAGATTACCTCTACCTCTTGCCAAAATATAAGCAACAATTAAGGTTGTGAGCTGCTTAAAAGACCATGCAGGGCTTAGTTAAAATTTTTGGGTCTGTTGGCATGGATGTGAGAGTCACCTCATCTTTTTCTAGGAATGAGGAATGGAGATGTTTTTCTTCCTGTCATCCTCCCCTTTCAATTAAAACAGTTTCCTGATGATTTCTAGATAGAAATAGACTTTGCAAATAAGCAACTGAATTCAATGACTTTTCCTTTTTAGAAAGGAACTGCAGCTTGCACACTTGAATGGGTATTCTATAAGAGTTTCTACAAGGCTTCTGTTAGCAACAAAGCAACATAAATGTTGAGGAAATATACCTCCAGAAAAAACCCTGTCAATCTCTAATTTATGTATGTTTAAGCAAGTACAGTTGTACAGTTGGAGTCTATTTTGAAATTCAAATGAGTTTGTACATACTCTTAGCCTGTCTGGAATTTCTGTAGCTATAATATAAAATGACTAAGAGACATGAAATGAGCATTGAGACAGAAAGCTCAAATGATTGAATCTGTTTCCAAAAAACAAAATTAGAAATACCTCTCCTTCATTCAGTTATAATCTCACAAGAGTTTGGGAAAGAGCACAGGAATAAATCTTAAAATCATGATCATTAAATGAAGGAGAAAGCAAATAATTGCTCAAAGATCCAACTCAAAATTTAGACACAGTATTTCATTAAAAGTTTATGCAAAAGATAAAAATATTACTTTTAAATAGAGATATAGCATACAAAACAGAAAATGCCATTAGAGAATAACAGAATATTTTAAACCCACCAGAATATTTACACTAAGATCTAATTGTTTAATTTAAAACATTGTTGTAACCTTTGAAAGGGGTCGTGGCTCCAGTTCTCCTCAGTGAGTAGGACAAGGCAAAACTCTCACAGTATATGATCACAGTATATATAATTGTGCAGCTACACAGTCACAGATGCTGCCTGCAGGGATCTAACTCCACATTGGGTGGGTGCAGGGCTACACATTTTAATTATTCTCACTCCAGAGATTCATGAGAAGAAAGCCTGCAGTTCACTGTGAATTCATTTATACCTAGTGGCTTGCTTGTAGGAACATCATAAAAATGTTCAACACATCTGGTGAAAACGTGGAAAAGGAGAATGTGTGTGCATCTACCTCATGTTTTCCTTTAGGAAAAAAGACAGTCTCAACTCAGAGCTTCTGTCTTTGTACAGTTAGAAGATCTGATTCCTCTCTCATTGAACAGGTAGCTGATAATCACACACCACTATTCCATGGGCATTAATAATCACTTGTGATTCCATTTTTATATTCACGTAGTTGCTACTATTGTGCAAATTACACTGCTGGGAGGTCACTCACTGTGTGACACTCTGCTTCTAAATTCTTGAGGAATATACGTTCCACCTAGTTGCAGACCGACACAATAATCTCCCACAGGCCGTAGAAACTTCTGTGCTAAACATCAGGCAAGCTGTGCGTGTGTGTCTGTTTACCATTTGCCTTTGCCAGTATAACCCTGCTCTGTAAAGATGATTCCCCATTTGAGAGTGATATTCCTAGTAGTGTAAAACAAGGGGAAAGCTGTTTCAAACATCTACTATAGTATGTAGGGTGTCAGGACTGTATAACCCTGGGGAATCCCACTGCTTCCAAGTCCATGGCCACATCTGAATTCAATAAAATAGGACAAACTGCTGTAGCCATAATAATCCTTAACGGAAAAGGATGCCCTAGTGAGCCTACGTCAATACATTGAGATGACATGTCACTGCATTCTGGGAAGCAGTCACCAAAACATGACCTGTTCAAGGAACTTCTAGGCTCCCAAATACTGCACAAATCATCCCAAATGTTGGGATGATACTTGCGTATAGACTATACATGTTGTCTGTATACAAAATAAATGAATATCTAAAATATGTAAAGAAAACAGACTAAGCTGTTTGTTTTGCTATTTAAAACAGGCTTACACAATGCAATGAAATATTTATTCGCCATGTTTTCCTTTTGCTGATCTATTTTTCTGGATTGATTACCGCTGAAAGCTTTCCTGACATGAAGCTTTTGTATGCTGACAAAAGGGAGGTGAAGCGAAGCATCTTGATTAGCTACAATGCAGATCAGCTTCTAGTCAAGCTTACCATACCAAGAAGAACAGAGAGCATGTGGTCAGAAGAATGCATCGGTCATCAGTTAGGTTTTATGGGGAAGAGTATTCCACCCTCACATTTTCACACAAAGCAGAAAAACTAGCAGATAATACTTACAGCTGAGCTTTTAAATTGGCTGGCTCGGTTCTTTTGAGAAAGAGTAACAGAAAAAGCAGTTAGATTTGACTATTGTGGAAGCTGTAGCTGTCATAACAATTAATGTGCTGCCTCATAATCAGTGGGTTTCAAACAAGAGCTATGACTTGAGCCATGCCTGGATTCCTAAGGTCACCTGCCCTTAGCAAACTTCGATTATATTCAACTACGAATGTATCAGTGTACATTGTCTATTCATGTGTCCCTGAAAAAAATATATTTTTTAACAAAAACCCACAGAAGGGTTTTTATGACTATCTACTGAACTTAAAAGGCAAATAGACTTGCTGAACTGCTTCTGCATAGTCTGTTAACAACCTCCGAGGGAGTATAATGTGTGTCCTTCCCATATACGAAGATCTAGCCCTACTATTATGTTCAACCTTTTAAAGCCTATGAATACCACTCCTTACATTGGCCATGCAGATCAAAAAAGATGTATCTATAACAGCCACAACTGTTACGCTGCTATTTTAACTAGCTCTAACCAGGCGCTTCATCCGTGCATCACTAGCTTGCTTTCCAGTTGAATCCACTTAATTTTTAGTAATTGTTCTGGCACAGATTATCATAAGTAATTATGTGTTACCTGCCAGTGAAATAAATGAGACCTCTTTTTTTCCATGTAAAGTTACGCTGTGACATGATAAACTAAGCCCAAAGTACACATAGAGGTTTATTCTCTACATTATTGTCATTCACTCACAATCTCTTTGGATTTCAAAAATTTGTTTCTTTGCTTTTTTTTTTTTGCTTTGTTGGCAAAAGGTAGTAGAAACAGGTTTTTCTAAAAAATAACCCTCTACTGAAATTGTAGTTTTCTACTTTCATAGGTTTACTATTTCCTAATTTATGGAAAACATGTAAGTACTATTACAAATTATTACTAAATCCTCTAAGAAGTCCACACTGACTCCCAACAATAAGCTTCATCAAATAGCTAGATTATTCAAGAAAAGAAATAAAGAAAAAAATCCACAAAAACCCAAACAAAAATGTGGCACATTTGCATGTATATTGCAGATGATCTGTTCCATCAGAGGCAAAAAATTTGTGCTGTCTAACATGAGAAGATCACCATTACAATTATAATCCTTGGTAACTTCAGAGTCTGCATATGTCAGTGCCAACTAATTGCTGAACAACTTAGGCCAGACCTGGACAGGTTTTTAGGCCTGATCAGTCTCTACAGTGATCTTGACTCTTTTGCACAGGCCACAAATTATGTAATATAGTTGCCTTCCAGTGACTCCTATTTATGCGGTGACATGGAAGATGACACAGCCCAAACTGAGGCAGGTGAAAGTGAAAGGATGACAGCATCAGTTTTATGCACCTTGTTCTAACACTCCTCAGCAGAGATTAAAACTGAGATCTAGCAAGCACTTGGCTCCTCCTAAATAAACTGTTCTTCTCTGAATATACTATATCCTGTCATAAAACCTTAAATAATTCTTATTTGCTACAACAAATGGCAATTCTGTCTGAATTTTAACTCTGCTTACAGTTACTTATGTAACAATGTACGTTGAATGAATTATCAAATATGACTCTGAATGAAATGAAATGACAGACTTGCACTGACGCATGGTAGACAATTAAGTTGGATTATATACCATAGGACTTGTATGATATGCATAGTAATTTTTTCCCCTCAGAAGAAGTGCCCTGCAAAAGCCACAAAGGACTGATTGGTCCTTCTGCATCGGTTGTGTTTCAATCAACGTGCTTTTCTGTATTATACCTCCCTGGGCCACTTGCCTGGGAAGAAAACAGTGTGGGGAGGCTTGAGGACTCCAGACAGTTTGCTCAAAGGCTATTTCCTACCATCCAGTAAAAAATAAGTAGCATTACTCCAGCTGTGTCTGTCTCTCCAGATAATTACAAACAGTATTCATTGTGTCCTCTGTATTACAGTACCCATGAAGAGAAGGACCTTCCCTTTTTGCTGAATTGAAAAGATGACTCAAGCATGCTCTTGCCAGCACGAGTCATCTCAGATCTGTGTACTCAAGTACTACAAGCCTTGCAAATAACTGCTCCTTTGCTGTATAGTAAATAAATCTTATCAGGTACATACAATTCTTTAACAAAATAATTTATAAAATCCTTAACTTCTATTACACACAGGATAATTTGCAAAAAAAAAAAAAAAAAGAATTCATTAATTCTTAATAGTATTAGTAGCAGAAGTTTAAAAGGAATACTAATATTTTGTAATTCGTAACAGAATTAATTAAATGCCAAGTAAAGAAGTTACTAGTTTTTTTACTTGTTGACTATGACATTTTTCACTATTAATTTCAAATCTATAGCGATTTCAGCTAAATGAATGTGTACTTACTGGTTGATAACTCTGCTTGACAGCTTGTATCATGCAAAATATATCAAAACAGTTTTCTTATTACAGGACAAAACATATGGATTTTCTGATTTTTACTTTCTGTATCCTTAGGATAAATGCAAAATTGAGAGTTTAAGAGAGATGCAGCACCAGATAAGGATGAGGTTGAGAATGATATCAGACTTGTCAAGCATCAGTGGAAGGGTCACAAGAGTCATCTAAGCTCTTCCGCCGAAGTGCCAAATTCAAATTCTAGTGCTCAGCGAAGTCAGTCTATTATTCCATTCATGTTTCTATGACTATTACAGTCCCTTGTACGTGATAATTTGGCTTCAAAGCTTCCCACTAAGGTCAAGAGAGGAAATGTACACATGACCTGATGCTATTGCAGTTTGTGGCTGGAAAAAAAACCCACTTCAGCAAACCACTTATGATATATATATTTAACATTTCCTAATGCTGCTTTGCCATTAGTAATTTTCAGCAATTAATCCCTAACAATGGGAATAGATTGTTTTAAGTTACATTGCTTACTACCAGTAAAACCACCTAAAAACACAGGCTGATTGCTGTTGTCCTCAATACAATAGTTCCACTCACATGTGTGTATTGCCACAAGCAGAAAGGATAGAAGCTTGAAGGTCAAAGAGCATAGGGAAGCCCAAAGGAAATACAGTGTTGAATTTTTATCTGTGCTTCTAGGAATAGAAAATATTACAGTCTGAACAATGTTCTTGTGTTACCTCATTACGAACAGTTACAAATACGCTACATGAAATGCTACACCCTTGCAACTGACTTGCCTTTGAAACCAATAATTTCAATGACAATTTATGATCTTGAGTGAAAAGCAACTAATTCTTTAAATAATTGTTTAATGCAAAAAAAAAAAAAAAATCAGTGTGCAGAACAGACCTTCAGATAGGCTTCTTTCTGCACACATCCTTAGGGCCACAACTTATTTTCATGCTTTTCAGAGTGTTCAATATATTTCAGAGAAGTACAGGGATACTGCAGCTAATAGCAGCCTCCAAGAGAAAAAGCCAAGAAATGAGCCAATGATAAACATTTTATTTTCTAGCTGAGCTACAAATTCTGAATTCATCCCAAAACCTCCAAAATGTTGACCTTTCCAAGCTCTGAGTGACATACAATCTGAAAAAAAAAAAGTAAATAGCCCTCACACATCTGTCTTAGCACTTGGGACTTTATCAGAAATAATCTAGAATAGGAGAAGAAATTTATACTGCTCCACGATGTAAATACATATCCCCTATAAAGTCTTTGCACACCATTTGATTTTACATAATGACTTCACTTTCTTGTGCAAAAGGCAACGCAAGGACCTCGCATTAATTACAAAATTAAGCAGTATTGTGTGCTTCGTCCATTTTGAAAGCTGTACTACTAAGATGAAGCATCTGTTATTAGAATGCTTTATAGCTCTGCTGTTAGAAATGAGTTAGAGTAAAATTTCACATATAAAGCTCGCATTGACATTTCTCCTATACCAAAATTCAATTTAAGAGGGATATGCTGCATTTTAATAAAACATCCCACAGATTTCAAGTATATTTTTGTGGTTCTTTAGGGAAAATGGAGCAAACCATATTTTACATCTACTGAAGTTCTCTTGCTGATGCTTTAAGATATCTTTTCAGATTTTGTTTGAGTGCCATAGCACTTACATTTTCATATTATCTGCCAATTTATATTCTCAGTAGTTACCCTTGTTCTGATTATTTTGTCTTTTTACCATGTGTTCACTTTTACTCAATTGTTAAAGGTACTTTCAAATGCATTCTATGAATTAGCATCCAATCCAGGAAGAAGTTATGCATTGATATGTTCCCTGATCATTTTCTCAGGGAAAGAATAGATCATTGATTAGATTACTTTCCACACTGTGTGCATATTATACAGCTTGCTTTAGACTTGGATTTCATAACTGGTTGTGTACAGACAAAGTATTTGTATGTAGAAGGCTCATCATCTTAACTAGTGTGTTTATCCATCAGGGAAGACCTTTAACTTCACTTTCTGACTTCCAGTTATGAACCAGGAACTAGGTATGACAAAACAGCATTAACACCCGACTATTTGGTTGAAACCCCAAAATCCAGGATACTATTCACTGCATGAGACAGAATGACAGGTTATTCTTTTGCCCTAATTTTCTCCATTCAGGAATGGCAGAGATACAAGAACTTAGCACAGAGCTAAAATAATTCCATAAACATAACAGTGAAAAAAGCTACACTGAACTCTGAAATCATAAATCTGCAGGTAAACTAAATTTCCTGAGCCATCTCAGCTTTAGTATCCTCAACATCTCAATAATGAGAAACTTCATTATTATCACACTTGGAAAAGGGAGAAGGAGAGAAAAAAACCAAACACCTGTATAATAAACAATAATAATCCCATCTTTACATGATGTAAGATCTCACATATGATATTGTACCAAATTCTCCTTGTCCTTGACAGTTCCTTCTGCCATTGCAGTTCACCTTCAAATGATATGGTCCAGATAATTTAGCTCTTTCAAGTAAATTGTGCCAAAGCACCCGTCTGACAAGTTCTTGTTATAATTATTAAAAATTCATACATTAAAGAAACAAAAATATTCATGGGACAGAAATAAGCCAATTTTGTGTCAATGTTAAGATAAACAGAACTGTTCTAAGCAATTGCATAGCTTTTATGATTACAGTTTAATTGTGCTCATGTAGAAAGTATGCCTGGTGTTATACACGACATCAGAGAAAATGACCATCATCGTCTCTCCTTAAAATCTTCAGTTCTAAGAATAGTTCAATGAAAATGATCAATTGTGCAGCCATAAAAAACATCTAGAATTTAAAACACAAAGCTTTCTGGCAAAAGACGATGAAGGCTAACTGCTAACGATGTATTCTGCTTAACCAAATATTTAAAAGCACAAAAAGGGAGAGTTAATAACTCAGTTCTTCCACCCTGCCCAAATGCAACACCCTTAAAATAGAGCTAAATAAGTTCTTTGCATCCCAGTCTTCCTGTGGTGTGAATGGTTAGTTATGTCATAATCCACAAGTCCCTTCCTTAAATCCTCACTCAGTTGTGGCTCTAGGAGGAGACTAAGTCTGGACGTCCTTTCATTGTACAGTGGACTCTTGCCCATGACAAAGAAATGCATTCTTAGTTTTGGTGTTCTTGAAAGAATATCACCCAACACAGCCTCAAGAACATTGCTACTAAGACTGAAAAAAATTTATATGCATTTTTTAGTATCATTATTAAATACTTCATACTTTCCTTTATATTGTTATTCCAACATATTCAGATATTCAGTTAAAAAGAAAGTTGTATTTTAACAAATAGTTGTAAACTATGATTTCTGACAGTTTCATAGAATACCTTGCAATTATGCTTCACAACTTTAGTTAGGATTCTTGGTCCTAGGCTAGCTAGGATATGCTAGGTACTAGAGAAATGGCAGGTAACAGCCTGCCCAGCAGAGCTGCTTGTCTACAATTCTGACCAGATGAAATGGAAGTCTAAACAGACAAATAGCAATAGGATGGGTGGCAAGTGACTGTAAAAATGAGTGTATATCTGCAGACATTAGCAAGGCTTGATCAGGGCAGAAACAGGCACAAATGTCATGGGCATGGTGTTAACATCAACCAGTTTTGAATGGAAACACAGACTCTTTTGAACACATTCGTTTTGAAAATCACTTTGCTTTTACCACTGAAGTAACTGTTCTGGAGCTAAGGTAGTTGAATTGCAATGAAGTATGCATTTTTATCTGACAAGGAAAATGCATTTCTTGTACAGGCTGTACACCTTTGATGTCTCTCAACAAGTCAGTTCATTGCTTTTAAGTAGCTGAATTTTCTAAAAGATGCAACAGGTGACTTCAGTGTTGCTTATTAGCACCTAGAACAAACTTCTGCAACAAATTCTTCAATTTTGTTTTTAAAATGTTTTCTTTTTTCTTTTCAATAAATATGAGTGTGTTATTGCTCCAATTTAAATGTAAGAGGTGAGATATATGGCAGAATACCATAGAATCACAGAATGGTTTGGGTTGGAAGGGACCTTAAAGATCCTCCAGTTCCAACCCCCCTGCCGTGGGCAAGGACACCTTCCACTAGACCAGGTTGCTCAAAGCCCCATGCAACATGACCTTGAACACTTCCAGGGAGGGGGCATCCACAGCTTCTCTGGACAACCTGTGCCAGTGTCTCACCACCCTCATAGTAAAAAACTTCTTCTTTATATCTAATTTAAATCTACCCTCTTTCATCTTGAAGCCCTTACCCCCTGTCCTATCACTACATACCATTGTAAAAAGTCCCTCTCTAATCAGTATCAGTACATAGAAAATCTTCTACGTGATGACCCAAAACTTAGTAAAGTTAACAGGAGGCTTCCTGGTGCTCAACTGCAAACATATGTGCATAATGTCACACATCTGTGTGACTGTTTTGTTAGTGGTGTTACATTTACAACTGTATACACTTAAAGACTGTATTAATATTGAAATCATGATGCCCTTCAACATATTGGAGCAAGTTGCTGAACCCAGCACTCCTGCTGAACTAAACAAGACAGTTTATGACTGTTGACCAAACCTGAAGATGCAAAATAAAGTATGTATTAAGTGCAATTGATTAACTGTTATGCTTGCAGCATAAAATATCTGTTATACTTCAGTAGAAGAGAATATTTTACCTTGCTTGATGAGGTGGCTTGACTATTGTCTTCACTGAAGAACAGACATGTACTAACAAGCTCCCATGACAGAATTCAGGCACTGCTGAAGGGTAACTGAAGATCAGAGAAGTGTACCCCTAACTAGAGGATCTAGTAGAAAGTATATTACTGCCCAGCTGTAAATGGGAACTCCCAAGTAACTGCATGGCCCAAGCGGTACATTGAACTTTTAAAAATATTTCAAATTGGACAGACTGAAGATATACATAGAATATATAAAAAGAAGATACACGCAGGAGAACACTTGTAAAAAAGCAATACAAGCAGAAGGACTATTACAAAGATATAATGTAAGAAAAGCCATACAGAAATACACCACCTGAAGATGAGACAGGCTGATTTCCATCTGCAAGACAAAAAAGGAAATAAATTGTATCAGGAAAAATATACAGAGATAAAGCAGATATAAATCAATGTACATTAAGCAATTAACTGTAGTGATCAGATTTGTATGTTGTGGTCTCTTATCAGAAATAGACAAAAATGAGACAGTTACATTTCTGTAGACTCAAGGAAGAATTCAGTTGACTAAAATGCCTTGTGAGTTCTGCTGGAAAGTGTAGCATAAGAGCACTTGAGAGATGCACAGATGATAACAGTGCCACGTGAACATGAGAGGTCAGTGGTTCACTGCATCAGAACACTATTTGGTTTGTCCAATGGAAAATCCAGTGGAAACTAAGTATTGTAGAGCAGGTGACGTTGGAGAGGGGGATTCTGCTTCACAACCTTCACAACTATTTTGTTTGTCATTCAACTTATGGTAGCTTACAAAAACAGTATCCAAGTTAGAATAAATATGTACGAAAAGAAATCAAGGGCATTACTGTGTCTACAGAAAGGAAACAGTCCTTGCAAACAGAAACAGAAGAAAGCAAGCATTAAATAATTCATATAGCTGAGCACTTTGCAAAAAAATGCTCACTGTGAATTGCGTGTGGATATCTGGTTTTATGACTGGAAAACTGATCTTGAAACTCCAGAAAAAAATTTCATGTCATTAATTTTAAATTCAAAGCAATATTGAAAAGAATTGTATGAAGATCAATAAATAACTATAATTATTGAGGAAAACTATGAATAAAACATTAAATTGCAGGCTGTAAGCCTCTAGGTACTTAGCACCATTAAATATATTTCTGTTTTTATATCTCAGCTCTCTCTGAAAAAAGAAAGAAAATGAAGAACTTAAAAAGAAAATGATGATTCTTTTACTGAAAGAAAAAGAACCTTGAACACCTTTTTTGTTGTGAATAAAAATTACATTGAACTGAAAGTCAGTTTCCAATACCATATTATTTAAGTAGAAAAGAGCAGGAATTTGTTCAACAAGAGAGAAATTGCAGGGTAGACTATTTCCAATATAGCATGTACATTTTTTGGTACAATACATGTATTCTGATGTACCAAGTTTTCTGAACACTGGCATAGAAAAGTATATCTCAAGAAGGTAAAAATTATTCCTAGAGATTCAACTGAAGCGGCAATTACAAACAAATAGTTTCTCTTCTTGTCAGGAGCTCATGGTCCCTTGAAAATTTATTTCGAAGGTGTCTCTGATTTCTAGAGTAATTAATGAGAAAAATGTATGATCTTTTGATACTTCCCATTTTACAGTTGCTGTGTAGACCAAATAACTAGAAGGTTTTTCCATAAGAATATACGTTGTACACAATCTAAAATAAATTGTCACTGAATTTTGTGTATTTTTGGTGTAAGCCTATTTTTGTATCATTTGATGTAATTTCATTATGTAATGATGTTGGGGTTGATGTAGCCTGAGAGTTAGCATGACTAGGCCGCCTAAGCAAAACAGTTAGCATAACTGAAGAGGCCGCTGGAAAGGACAGCTAAGAATAGCCATTGAGAAAGTTGTGATAGTGCACATGGTGTGGGTTAGCAAAAACAAGATGTGTTCAAGGACATGGAGGCAGCCTGTTGCTATTAGCGTTAGTGCATAGTTACCAATCATAAGGGAATATGGGGTGTGTGAACAGCGTGTGATTTATGTCTGTAGCCTATCCAAATAAGCGTGATCACGTGTGCAGATATGAAAAATGTATATAACCACGCAAGCAGACCAATAAATCAGATCGACTGTGCATTGTATCAATGTGTGGGAGTCATTCCTGTCCCTGCATGGATGCTGAAACTCGGCATAATGACTACTGCTTTAATGACTACGATGTCAGTGCAGGCATTCGGTTATAAAAGTATGTGCAGTTTACAGCATTAATCACAGAACTACTTCCACTTCATAACAAAGACAATGCTTCACTTCTTTGTGATGGTCTGTTTAAACATTTATACCTATCTCTTCTGTTACAGTGCAGGGCTTCTACTTTCTGATTCTTTAAAAGCTGATGACTTTTTTTCCTTCTAAATTTGTGAACTCATTTGTTTTTAACTTACTAAGTATTCATTTCCTTCCATTCAGCATGGCTTTTTTCAAACATTTACTTTGCAAGTATTTAGCATGTGTCATTGCATGTTTCTGTCAGGTGGCCTGCTTCACTGGCCTTACATTGCCTTAATTACTAACACCCAAGCATTGGCCAAACGCTTCTAAAAACCATTGGGCTGCACACACCTCAGTATGAACTTAATCCTGTGCAGTGTTCAGCACTCTTCTTCAAATGCGGCAAGACAGAATACAATAATCACGTGCTTGTTTTTTCAATACAGAAGAAGTTCTATAGGTGAATTATCATACATTTAAAATCAAGTACAAGGCAGATAAGTCTACAACATACACACCACATTATTATATTTACTATTAATTACTGTGAGATCTAGGAATGTTTTTTAATTTTCAGCTTTATAAGCCCTTTTCTCCTAGATCAAATCTCTTTCATCATTTTAGCAAGTTCTGTCTTCATGCAAGATGTTGAAGTTTCCTCACCCTCTTAGCCTATTCCACAACATTCAGAAATTATTTTCTGATTTACTGTCCAAATTTATTCTTGACCAATAAATACAAATATGCTAACACATCAAGGTCTGATTCCATATCTGTCAAAGCTAATGATACCCCTATACAGAATTCAGTAGACTTCCTAATCGGTGATAACTGACAATGGAACCTACAGGTTTTGTTTCACAAATGAGACACTCTTTTATGTTTATTTACTCATAGAAAGTTGACTGCACTGTTGCTGAACCAAAAATACTGGCTGGATGGCATAAATATAAAAACAACTGTACTTTCAAAGGCCAGTTACATATTCACTTAGAACTTTTGAGGATCATCAGACCAAACTGGAAATGTTTTAAGTTCAGTCCTTGAGATAGAAAATGGATATTAAAAATGTTGGACAGGATGATCACTGAACCCCTGCTCACTTCATGCACAAAACAGGTTACACGTATTCCCAACATCCTATGAGGAAATTAGTAATTATAAAAACATCAAAAAACTACCATTTGCCGAAGGAAAAAAGCAGGAGAGATCCAGAATACTGACAAATCCTAGAACTGTCCTGGATGAAATTAAAGATCTGTCAAGTTTATTTTTCTGCTTCACGTAGTGGCTGAAAGATGACTAGAGAAGACTGGAGAGAAGGAAAGAAAAGAGCCGTTAAAGGTATTTAAAAAAAAAAAAAATCTCTGAAAGAACTGAACGTGTTTGACTAAGGATTTATTCAACTGCTTAACGACAATTTGAAATAATTTTCTGAATCATATGTCATAACATATGGATTAAAATTTCACACTGGAATCTGAAGGCAATCCCTAGCCAATGTCAAATTTTAGGCTGAAGCTTTAGACAGAAATTTTATTTTGTGAAATGACCACCAACAACTCAAAACATATAAGACAAAGAGGGGAAAAAAAGTAAATTTTGTTAGTTGTTTTTTTAATTGCACCTTCATGAAGGTGACTAAGACTTTTAATATTCCAGCACTGTGGCTAAATAAATCCAAAATACAAAACACCCGGTAGGACTGTGTTGTAGTACAGCAGTGCTTATAAATGTAGGTAGTAACAGCTAAGTTACTACCTACATAAGTGATAGGTTTATCACTGAGCCAATGCCAAAAAGGGAATAGTACTAGAAAAAAAAAGTATTGTCTATATTAAAAGTACCATAACGCTTTAAGAACTGATCTTAAAATACAAGAGAAACAACAGAAGTGATCATGTTATGCTGAACATATTTCTGCATAATTAACTTAAAAAGATTAATATTTTCACAGTAATTTAACTATTTCATTATTCTAGAATTTAAAAATTTGTATGTCTACTGCTATACCAGTTTTTATCAGAAAAAAATAGCAAATATTTAATGAATCCTTGCATTCTGCTACAACAGAGAGAAGCTAATGCCAATAAGACTCCACCAAAGTAGGAACAAAACCAGAATTTTCAATAGTTACTGACTGTGAGGGTGACAAGAATTGTTTGTGTAACAGCATCTACTGTAGGCAAAAAATAGTAGCACTAGAAAAATGATCACTCTTTGAAAATGTACACACTAACTACTGCATGGACATCCTTTATGAGGACTGACACTTGTCTAGCCTCCGTTGTGCTAGTGTTGATACTGCAATAGAAGGTAAGTGCAGTGAGCCTCACAGAAGCCAGATAAGCTGCCTCTCATGTTGGAGCAACACCCTTGCAATTTTGCATTCAGAAGAGTTCAGCTTGATCAACAAAGCAGAAATTTTGGAGTTCATGAGCATGTCTGACCTGTTAAAGAACACATGGCCTGACATTTGGTTAACCCATATAATGATCCATTTCAAAGAAAACAAACTACTTGGACAACTACAGCACAACTGTAATGAATCGCTTATAATTTATCAGCTACCTAAATTATCATCTACTCTGCTTGTAGTGACTCTTTTGAAATTTGTCATATAAGAACAATTTTGTGTCTTGGTGAATTTAAACAGATAAATGGAATAGATCTAAACTTTTACTTCCTCCTCCACGAATTTCCCCATATATTTCCTGTAGATACATCACATCACCTATTATTATTTGTTTTTTCAAACTGCCTAAAAAGTTCTGCCTTTATACATGAAACACACAGGCACATGTGCATATACAAACATACGTGTACACGCATATCAGATGTTCATTGTATTTACAGGAGTATTTGTGCGAGTTCTTCTCACACCCCTAGATGCATGCATAGTATTAAACCTTTATCATTTTGTTTTCATAGAATCATAGAACCACCATAGAAAGTTTTGGGTTGGAAGGGACCCCTAGAGGTCATCTAGTCCAACCCCCCCACAGTGAGCAGGGACACCGCTAACTAGATCAGGTTGCTCAGAGCCCTGTCCAACCTGGTCTTGAATGTTTCCAGGGATGGGGCCTCCACTAC
>Ga0065711_1005274_pt1 | contig 20741 bp, 10 predicted proteins | sample Hoacrofraction12_FD_59098 | JGI IMG/M metagenome (GOLD analysis project Ga0065711, IMG submission 59098) | Hoatzin crop microbial communities from Cojedes, Venezuela - Epithelial fraction 12 v2 (version 2) | ecosystem: Host-associated > Birds > Digestive system > Esophagus > Crop | place...
GTGCTCCGTCACCCTCAGAGGGAAGAAGTTCTTCCTCGTGTTCAGCTGGAACTTCCTCTGCTTCAGTTTGTGCCCATTGCCCCTTGTCCTGTCGCTGGGCACCACTGAAAAGAGTCTGGCAATGAGTAAAGAATGAGTAAAGGTCTGCCAAAGATGGGCTGGATAGTAATGACAACTCAGTGCAAATCCCACACCAGGCACACACTTGTGACCAAAGGGGAGATTAGCATTCGCAAAGAGGTGTGATACAGCCTGGAGAGTGTAGGTAACTCCTGAAGATTGTAAGTGTCCAATATTCTTTAATTTGCCTTAAATTGCAGTGTGTCCTGCAACAGTGGCAACAGTTTAATTGTTCCTTGGGTTGTCTTCCTCTGCCTCGCATGGAGCAGGTGCTATTCCTGGTTCTGGGGAAGATTAAGTGACATTACTATGTGATTTTTTTGTTGAGTGACCGACGTAGTTGCATCTGAGACCGGACTTCTGTACGCTGTGTGCAGACTTTGCTGCCAAAGCAGTCGCAGCTCATCTGAAGGCTCCTTAGAGGCTGGGCTCTCGGTGTGGGCTGGGCAGCCCCCTTCCACCACGGTGGAAGGAGAGCCAGCCCAAGGTAAAGGCCAAATCACAGGGAAACCTCTCCCACTTATTTGTAGCTGAGTTTTGCACTGTACCCTCTCAGATATAAAAAAGGTTAAATGAATATTGAAGGGGAAAAAAAAATTTATTTCCTTGGCACCACTTCTGTCTTTTTCTCTGAACTGTATTTTCTCATATGCCTTCATATCCAACATCTGCTAGCTGGATCTGATTGTGAATACACACTGGATGCCTCATTATGGGTACGTTGTAATCTCTCTGTACATAAATTAATCTTTTTACCAGTCTGGCTTTGCTGTCAGCTTGTTATGTTGGTGGCCTTTGAGGCTTTTTTGCACTTTCTGTTGATGAAGTTTTGGACTATAACCTTCAGAGCCAGGGGGAGGGATAGAGTATGCTTAAACACTCTAGTTCAAAGTCTTTCAGGAGAGACGAACAGCAGAGCAGGTGAACCACAGCCTCGTCTATCCCGAAGCGTGGTGGCGGTGTGCATTTTGAAGAGAAGATAAGGAGAGTGCAGTGCTCCCATGACATCCCTCTCGCTTCTGGCAAATTTTGGGAATGAGCTGAAGAATGTTCCCAAACCATTGTGTTTAATAGCTAATGACTTTTGGTTAAAGAAATCCGATCCTCCCTTCGGTCAGTAATATGTACTGAATAATGTCTTCAGATCTCTGCCAGCCATGTTTTCCATGAATCTTTGAAGGTCTGTGGAAATTCGGCGGGCTCATTTTTCAGTTTCTTGTTATTCAGATCAGCAGAGCCACTCCAGCTGAGGCCATCTAAGGATCTGACCTCTGGATTCATGTCTGCACTAGTGTGCTTTCTGCCACTGCGATGTTAGTATTTTGCCACTGTCTTCGCTGCGAATAGCTGAGTAACGTGGTGATCTGTGTAACTGGTAAAGAGTCTGTCTGACTGGCAAAATTCTAAGAAGTAGGAAGGGAAGGCTGTTTCTTACTTCTGCAAGGCCTTTGGGATTGAAAAGGCTTTTCATTTGTTTTTGGGTGTATATACATATGTCTGTATATTTGAGGAATAATTTTCCAAAATTTTATGGTCTCGTAAACACGCTGGGTTTCATCTTTTAAAAGCATGGCCCTGGTACATGATAGGAAAAAAGAGCTTTTGTTCTGAAAGAGTTTTCTCAGTCATAAACCATGCATTTAGCTACTGAACTTGCCCACATTTTGTTACTGTTTTTCCCTCCAAGTATACAATACAGTGTCAGATTAGACACTCTACAGTGTATTACAAGTCTTTCTTTTAGTTTCACATAAACAAAACTGATAAACATTGTCAGTCAGAGTTACTATTTTTTAACTGCATATAGTGAAGTTGTGGTCATGAGCAGTATAAGCCCAGGCAGCTTTTGTAGCTCCCTTTGCTGACACTAAAGGCTTTGTAATTTTCTTTTTAATTTCTTTGAACTAGAAACAGAAGAAACGTACTGCGAAGCTTTATTGCCGATGACAGAATATACAACAGTCCATATGCCTGAGTTTTGGCTCAATATCGGCCAGATAGATGTTTGCAGTTTTTTCATGTGCTATTGATGATTTAAGGGTTAGATAAATTTACTGTAGTGGGAGGTATTGGCAGAAGTAATACTTGTATAAACATGCTCCTTTTAGCTATAAAATAAAAACTACCACTAAATCACTTCACTCCCAGTTGCACACATCCAGAAGTTTTCTCATTCCCTGGGACAAGGCTTGGTAAGTCCCTACTGGTCGTGAGCTGCTTTCAGAGGAGAATTTAAACTATAGGTAATTCTGTTGTATTCTGCTAGGAAATGGGTTGGCAAACCAAATTAAACACAGTACATTTGCATCCTGGTTCTCAGTGTCGAGGAGTGTAATGGACATGCATTTCAAGGATGTTTGCTTCAGTTTCATACATGGTGGTGGTAAATAGCCCATTTGTTAGTAGCTGACACATTGTGTATGTCCATGTGCATCCACGCAGAGTTCATAAACCTATATGCAATAGTTGTCTGTTCTTGACACTAAGACTGTCGATTCATTTCCAGATGCAGTTTCCTGCCTGGGAGCTTTTATGCAGTGCAATGCAAAAATCTTAATTTTAGTCTTTTTCGGTTGTTCGTATTTAATCCATCTGCTCATTGATTTGGAAACTTCCTTCTATGAATTGTACCTAACTGCATTACTATAGCATCACATTTTATGGCAGGGTCAGAATTATTGTTTTATGAAGCATTTGTTAGTGGCCCTCAAATTCACATCCAACTTGAACGTGAAATGGAAGATAATCATGCCTTTTGCTAGCTGCGAATGACCTTCTAGGTCACTTGCTGGATTTTCTGACACACAATGAGTGCTTGACTTGTACATTCCTTCATGTCATGCCATGAAAACCTTTATAGGCCCACATGGTAAGGATTCTTCATAAAAGAGAAATGTTTGGTTGGCCGTTTACATCAGTTTTAAATTTGTGTTGTTTTGACAAAAAAGATTTGGGGGGCCTGGAATATGGGATTTTGGATATTTTGGTAAGCTTTTAAGCTTTACCAAGCTTTTAACATGATTTGTTTGTTTGTGTTCTCTGCATTTTTAGAAACAAGGAAACTAAGGCACAAAAGATTTCAGGTCCTTTTTTTTTTTCTTCTCTCCAAATTTCAAGGGAGCTGAATATTTGGAGCTCTGACAAAATTCAGTCAAAGCTTATTACTTCTTAAAAGCTATCTGTTCTTACTTAAGCTCCTAAATACAGAGCTAGAAGCAAAATTTTAAGAGCTATTTAAAAATATGTACACCTGAATGCTACTATATATTACTATAGATGTTTATGAAGAACATGCAGTCAGTGTTTGCATGTGTACTTGCATATATATACCTATGTATATTTGTATCTGTATAAGTATCCATATCTATATGCATGTAGGGTATCTGAAATATAATATGAATGCACATAGAAAATATGAGAAAATCAAAATGCTTTGATTGAATTGAGGCTACATTTTTATGGTTTCCTCCTGGGAAGGCAATATCATTAATGGTGTCCTGGAAACATACTTGCTACTTTCTTCAAGAGCTGTTTATCAAGCATTAAATGATTCAACAGGTCTGGAGGTCCAACAGTCACAGGCCACAGCAGAAAATTTCGGTATTGGGGTTACGGTTCTCTGGGTTGCTGGCTGCTGTCATCCAAAGCAGTGATCCCAAAGATTTGGCAAGAATGACTTGGCGTTTTGCAGCATGGGGTGTTCTGTTCCCATCAGCTAGGCGACAGTATTGGGGGAAAGTTTGAGTGAAAAAGCATTATTTTATTGGATTGACTTCAACAAGTATTATAAAATTACACACACAAGCTTTCTTCGTGTGACTCAGAGTTGTGGTTTTTCTGACTATGAAACATGGTGTTATCTACAGCCCAGAAAGGTTTTGTTTGACAGCTCTGGTAATCCCTGATGAACATCAGCAGATTACAAATTTGATTTGCTCTTTAAATTTTTTTCCCCACATCTGGCCACACGTTCATATACACTGTTATATGTACACACAGTCAAACCGTTCAATTTTAGTGCTGTGACTTACGAAAGACGACTTCATGAAGAAACTGTAAGCAAAGATTATTTGGAGAAGCAGTGGATGGCACTGTTGGATTATAATTATAAGGCAATAAGGCATGCAAATCATAAATTACAATATTTTTTGAAAAATACATAAGCTACATTATACACTCTTCAAAAGGTATGAATTGAGGTTAAGCCTCAGTGGAATATGACATTCAGATGGGCGTTGTTGCTCTATAATATACTATAAAAACCATTGGGGTCAGCTGAGAAGAGGCCGTGCCAGTTTGGGTTCCAACATTTTGTGGCGTTTCCCTCGTCCCAGAACTGCTGCTTATAAAGGACATTTTTTGCATGGTGTTTTCCGGCTGCTAAGAGGGAAGAAGGGCTGGTGGCAGCATGGAGCTGGGCTGGGACGCTGGAGCAGGACTGCTGCTTCAGCCTCTTCAGGCAGGCTGGCGTTTGCTGTCAGGAGTTGAGAGGTCTCGGAGGGCACCAGCAGCCCGCAAACGTTACACGTCGAAATGGGGGCGTCTGTTTCTGTGCGGTACAAAGGCCTATGCACACCCTGAATCATACTCACCTCGACAGATGCGAAGAAAAGCATAAATTTTGACAGAATTTTGGCCTGATCACGTGCATGGAGAAGAATTTTACCCTGCCTTAACATTCCTCCCTTGGGATGCTTGTTGTTCTCTGCTTTCCTTGGTATGGGCTGTGAAAGGACATTTGTTACATGGTAGACCTGGCTTTTCCCCTGTGTTGTAAACATTTATTTCCTTTTTCATCACACTGCTTCCATGGATAGATTTGTGGAGGTGAGGATTACAAGGAACAAACATTTTCAAGTGCTTGTTCCCCTTCAACAATCAAAATAATCCTCATTATTTATTAGTCACCACAACCAAATTAAAAAACCAGCAGCAGCAAAAATAGGTGAACTTGTGATAAAGCACAACCTGGTGAAAAAACTCCAATTCTTTCTTTGCAGCCAGGCAGATGTTATGAGCTGTTTTGGGGTTGGTTTTTTTTTTTTTTTCCCCCAGGTCTTTCCCAGTAGTGGGCTCCTCCCTCACAGCTTGTGCTCCTATGCAATATGTTGTGTCAGTTTCTGGACGCTGCCTGTTTTCCTCTACTTCATATTGTGTGCCTTTTGGGCAGTGAGAGCATCCGCTCTGCCTGCTTTGCCATTGCCAGAGGGTATGGAAGGCTGCACATGGTCTGGGAGGCCAAGGAGATATGCCTAAGGGGGTCTTCTCTCTTCTTTTGAGTACTACTAGGCCATAGCAGCCAGGCTCTGTGTTTTTAAAGACAACAAAACAAGCTGGGGTGTGTGGTAGAAGCTGTTTAACCGGCAGCATGCAGGTTCAAACCTTAACTGCTTTTATGCCAGAGCCAGGCTGTCCCACTCATTGCATTTTGAGAGGGGGAAGCTAGCTCCTCTTGCCACCCAAGCAAAGGGAAATAAATTAAAGGATGTTTAAAATAAAATAGAATACGGTAGTCTAGAGGAAAATACCTGCTGAACCAGCCCCGATGGGAAGCAGCTGCCTTCAGCTAACTGCTCAAGGAAGGGAAGAAAGCCAGAGGTCCCAAAGAGATGGAGAGAGGTGGGGAGGAGGGAGAGAGAGGAGAACAGAGGCTGAGGTGATGAGGTTGAGGATTGTGGGAGCACTGACTGCACCTTCTGCTTAGCTCCCGCCCTTACCGGAGCTGTGCTGCATCACCCTGGCATTGCCGAAATGGGAACCCGTGCTGTATGCAGCGTGGTGCAATGGGGGGAGAATAAAACCAGATGTCAGATGGGAAGGGGGGAGGAGGACGTTTGTTAGAAATACAAAATTCTGTTTGTTTTTGAAAATAAAAAATAGTAGGAAGTGTGATGAAGAAAGCCGAGTGTAGGCGGGAAGGAGTGCAGAAGGAAGAGAGAAGGGAAGGAAGGGGGGAGGAGAGATCTGAGGAGAGGTGAAGGGGAGATCAGGGCAGTGCTCTCTCCTTTAACTCAGTATACATTTGAAATGGCTATATATAGTTAAGAAATGCTAGCATATGGCACTCATATAGCATATGGCACTCAAAATAGCTAAGAAATACACTTGTCTTGCAGCCAAATGCTGCCTTCAGTTGCATGGGTGTAAGTGAGGATAGGATTTATTTCATACAAGAATGTTTCTCGGATTGCTCTGACTGTTAAAAGAAAGTGATGGGAGGGAGCTCCCCTTCTATTTTATCTTGAACCCATTTTCCTCTGTGTGCAGAAACTGAATCCCCAGGGCAAAGCAGGATATGTGTACCAAAAAGATTCTCCCCCTCCTCCCAATCTCTGTCTGGCTTTGGGTTCATAATGTCTCTTGCCGAGAGTTTCACAGAAGTCAGTGGAGAGACTTACAGTCATTTCAACAGCCGTTTAGTAGGCTCGAAATATCCACAAAGTTGGGACAGTTTTACAGGTTTTATTTTTATGTTCTTAATTGAACTTTGTCAAAATACATTTTCATCTGGAGATTAAAGAATATGCAAAAAACCGCACTGCCAAAGGAGATATTGCTCCTTTCCTTGGAAAGTGTATGGATTTGTGAATTAAGCAAGAGTGGAAAACCCTGATTTCTGTTTCTCATTCTGTCCCTGACTGGCCTTAGTAATCATCTGCACCTGCAGAACAGTTCTGAAACTTCCTCTTGCTTCATTGTATTTAAAATTGGAGGTGCCATTTGAAATGGGAGACACAGTATGAAGGATGCTGCATACACATGTGGAAAGGAGTGGTCCCTATTCCTTAAGAGTTTATATTCTAAATGGACAAGAGACGATGGGGAGCAAATGGAATGACGATCATCCCAGGTAAAGAGCTGATTTTTACTATACAGAGGAAACACTTCAATACTTTGCTACTTACAGAAGTCCATCGACTGGAACCAGAATATTTACAAAAAACATTCAACCCTTTGCACCAACAAATGAGATAACGGTGTTCTGCCCAATGAATGGGGTTGCTTTTCATGCTGTTGTTACCTAATCATGGGACCCTGAGTGTCTTCAGCTACTGCTCTCCTGTTCAACAGCATGATCAGAATGAGAATTATAGCTCTGTGTGCCAAGTTTTCTGATCCTGGCCCCGAGCTGTGCAGTTTTAGACCACAGTAGCTTCAGGCAAGCTGATATTAACTTTCTCACTTAAACATAGCAATGGACAACTTTTACCAGATTCTCAGTCCTGAATGCTGCTGTTCTGCAGGGGTTATTTGAGGATATCATTCAAAAGAAGCTTATTACTTCCACTCCTCAACAAAAGGAATACTGTAAGTGGGCTTGAAGGTGAAGCAGAAATGCAAATATGAGTTAGAGACACCATACTCAGTCATGCCAATTTCATGCTTGGCACAGATGATGAATTCAGGTACTAATAATTGCGGAGGGACAGTGATGATATATGGTATATTAAGAAAAAGTTGCAGGAGAGAGTCCATTTTGCTCAGCCTGAATTTCTCTAGGAGTCCCCAGACTCACATCTTGAGTGGTACCTTTGCTATATCTGCAAGAAATAGAGAATACATGCCCTCCTCCTTCAACTAGCCAGTGGAATTCTTAGTTTATTGTTATTTAGAGTGCTATGCAATTTGACTTACAAGCTCAGTTTTAGGCAATGTTTTGCGCTGTTGTGTAGCATAAAACCAAGGTACTGTCCTTTCAAAATAGCTGGACACATGAAATACAGCTCCAATAATGGCAGAGGGGTCAGGAAAATATCTTCTTTCTAACACATCTTCCTGCAGAAAAGTGTGCCAGGAGACAAAGTTGGGGGTCTTTTCTTTTTTCAGTCAGTCTTGGTTGTAAACACTTGAAATTATGTGCTTCCTTCCCCTATTAATTAGGTTTAAAGATATCATAAACAAGGAACCATGCATATTATACATCCTATCAGTAAATATCCATTTTGGTCAGATGAATAAAGAAATGCTGTGGTAAATCCATAACTAAAAGCATATATAGTTTGTTAGTGAACTCGTATAAACCAGGAGGACAATCTGCTTAGTGCAAGCCATCCCTTTGGATTCGTAAATCACGCACAACAGCCTGAAACGTGAGCACAGCGTGTATTATCTCCCACAGCTCAGCCATATCTTGTGAGAGTTCTGAATTTTGTTGAAGTTTTCTATCCTTTCAGAGCATGTGAACTTCTTGGCTCAGTAGGACAACAATGTCTCATACAACCCAATTAGAGTTGTATCACCATCACTCCCTCACGTTCTAGTCCTGAAATTTTATTGCTTCCTCCGCCTGCGCATCCTTCGTTACCTTTGTAGTTTTTGTGCAGAATTCCAGAGTATGAGCCTACACACCACGAGATGACCTGAAAAGCCATGCCGCACAAAGTGCTTAGTGATGTGTATGTTAGTCATCTGCCTTAGTAAAAGTTACGCTTATGCCAGTTGTTTGCAGATACCCTAGGATGCTCTTTTGCTTACTATAATTTCTCCTTTAGAGCTCTTAGTCACTTCTTAGTCAGACCACCCCCAAGGGAAAAACTCTCCCCCAGACTTCTCTTCTTTTTTTTTTTTTTTTTTTTAATGCAACCTCCAGAGTAAGCAGATTTCGTGAATGCACCTTGCAGCTTTGCATTAGTCAGAATGTTCTAATAAATCACATCATCTTCTCTGTTCTCCCTAGCCTTGGAGCAAGTTGGAAGGGTTTCAGCATTTATTTCCAGTGTCAGCTTCTAGACAATGAACATTAATATTATTGAATTTTCCTACTATGGAATGAGAAACCAATCTCTCCTCTTTTGTTTTTGGAGAGTCCTTAGAGAAAACAGATGAAAGTGAATCTGTAACTAACAACTAATTTCTTCTTTTTGCTGTTGAAAACCTACTTTTAAAGCAACTATTTCAAGGATATTAACACGCCTTCACTTCAAGCCGTGTAGCACATCAACCTCTCAACATCTTCTCCCCCAGTCCACAGGCTGGTCCTTTTGCTGCAGGTCACCCTTCCCTCTCTCTGTGGCTAGAGCTCAGGCTTTGTGACAGCCAGTGGCCCACTTGCCTCTCACTGTGGCACAGCCATGCACTGATGGATCTGCCTCCAGGTCATTGCTGCCTTCTCCCCGGGGCTGTCTTGGGGACACCACCGCTGCCTGTCTCCCATTAACGGTCGTCCTTCTCTGAGCCTCTTATATCAATTGCACTAAAGAAACAGGGAATAAACCTGTGTCTCCTCCAAAGCCTTAAACCTACATTCACGGCGAGGTTTTTCCTTTCAAGCAGAGGAAAGAATCTGAATAGCCTCTCCCATGAATATCACACAGTCTTTATGTAACTTCTTCTAAAATTAAATTCATCCATGTTATGTCTATTCCTTTCCGATGTTTTCCTGATCACACGATGCGATCCTTCCAGTGGAGACAACTGGTTTATATTCCCTTGTGAGCAAAGTGGAAACTTGTTAATGAAAATGTCATTACAACAAATGCTTTTAATTCTCTCATAACCACAGGCAGCAGTATGTATAACATTGGCTTGCCAGCCCCCTGTATGCCTGTCCATTGCAGCTACTGCTTGCTCTGGGGCAACGGCATGGTTCTCTCTCCACAGATGCTAGCAGAGATTTTGGCTTTTCAAGGAAGTGTATTAATTTCGTTGGCTAAATTTTGACCCGAAAGAAACTTTTTGCCAAGTGGTACCCAGTCAAAGCCCTGGGAGCTCCTAATGCCTGCGAGTAGCTCCTTGCATTTCCACAGGTGTTATAAAAAATAAAACACCCTAAGCAGTAGTGTTCTCTGCCCACTTATCCTATTAAAATAATGTAAGTATTTGGATATCTTCCTACCCTTCAGCGACTGGGTCCAGTAGCATACTTACAAATAGCTGTGTGGCTCATCTCTGGGCCTGAAACCCTGTACATCAAATCTTACAAGTGTGCGCTCTAAAAGGAAGCTATGCTTAACTCTGTTCCTGTGCCACAGGAGATGGATTACCACATAAAATGTAGACAACAAAGCCGTCACAAGAACAGAATAAATGCGTAGTTCCATTGCACGTATAGATGCAATACCTATCTGGTTTTGTTTGCGTGCTTGCTTATTTATGTGTGTTATTTCGTTACTCTGAAGGCAGAAGCCTGCTGTCCGGAAGATGACGCTTTGACGGAAAACGGGCAAACCTTTCTGGTTTGCAAGGGTTGTTTACCAAAAGACCCAAGCAGACCGCCAAGCTGGAAGTGGAAGAACTATAGCAATATTTTTGTGCTCAGTATGTTGTTGGAGGTGCAGCTACCAGATTTGCACCTCATCATTGAAGTATTCTGCTGCTCAAATCTTTTTCTCAAGGCATGTACCCTGTATTTACCACCAGATTAACCCCCGGTCTCCTGGTATGATATGCTGGCTGCTTTCTGGCAAACACAGTATGAGTTGCCTTTTTCAATAGTTCACACCTCATTTTATACCCTCAGATAAACTGGTACCTTTTCAGTCCAGCTACTATTTTTGGTAGAAAATCTTTTCCCTTACAGAGCCAAGGAGATGTGAAGCAACAGTATTTACTAAAAAATCCATCTGTCCTTTTTTTTCTCCTGAATTTTAGGAATTTTTTCATGTTCCTTAATATGAACTTCCTACATACCCCCTCTCACTGTTCTCCTGATAGCTTATATATTCAGTGTCTTAGGAGACCTGTTATGGTACAGGGCAGCATCAGTTCTGTGAAGGTGAACAACTGAGGCCTTCAACATGGTTAGAGAAACTCAGAAAACCACCTTCAGTTGGTTGACTGAAGCAAACTATGTACTTTGTATTGCGTGGGAGACAGTAGCCTGACAACAGTAGTTACACAGGATTACAGTTAAATCATCTTTTATTTTTTATTTTCAGGCGGCTGTTCAGCAGCAGCAGCCCGGTTTAGCACTCTGAACTATCTCTGTCATTCACCAACGGCATGAACCTGAAAAGGGTTGTTCTGAAGCAAAAATGATGCAGTATCCTTAAGTTAAGGATAGATAAGTGCATCAACTAATGAAGCACTACTAAAAGTGCTTTAAGTACTTTTACTCATTGTGCTGAAGATATTCAGCAGCTGAAAAGGTGGGTTTTTTTGAGACTGCATCAAGTCTAGCTGTTGTTTTGGAAGGAGTTATGATAACACAAGGTTATATATTGCTATCAATGCTAACAGGATGGGGGACACTAAACCTGATATTTACAGATTTTCATGCTTTTCTGACTGGATTAAGATCTAAGATAAATGTGTATAGTGATGGTACATGGCAGATAGAAAAGCAAAGCTCTACGTGCAGTATATGCTACCGATCAGTTTAATTACTATGTACATTACCAAGTGCAACCTGAGCACAACAATAACAGGATAATTAGTTAGATTAAATATATAGGAAAAACACACAAAAGGAGAAATTGCTTTAAATAATTGAAGCGTCTCCAGCTTCCCACACTTGAGCCAAGCTGCTTGTTTTCAGATCCAGAGAGATATATTGCTTAGTTTTACAAGATATAATGCGTTTAATATGTACATTTCCCCTGCTTCTCCTTTGGACTGTCTGAGCATCTTCCAGACAATAACAGATTTATCTTGACAATCACGAAGAAATTTTTTTAAACTACTTTTTACTGCTTATCATCAGGGATGCTTAAATCCTCATAGCTGCCATGGTTTTAACTGTACTTCTGAGTGCGATGAGCTAAAGCCACCAAGGGAGCTTTAATTTTTAGGCATCTTGGTGCTATTGCCTCAACCTGGAGCTAGGCGTCAAGGCTATATGCACTGCGAGTGGGAAGGATCTTCAAAGTGGGATTTGCAACACCGAGCTTTGGTGATACAGCAGTAAATTAAAAGGGAACAAATTCACGCATGTGGTGACTGGAAGTGGGCTGATACTCATGTGCCTGTATGAGAGGAGTTAGTAAACTCAGTTTGTGTGCATTTATTCCTAGCTACAAATGCAGCTGGAAGCTAACTGACTGGGAATAACATCGATAAGCATGTGTCTCTTCAGGCTTAGGGTCTTTAATTCTGGTCTATAAGATACTTCCTTTCCTTTGGGTTTGGAGACATCTGAAGATATTTTGGTGTTGGATACTGGTAAAGATCAGACTACAGCCGCTTGTGAGTGGATCTAGTCTACATTCCTTTATCAGGGTGAAAAGAAAATTAACTTGGGTCTCCCATATGCTAGTTAGTTTCTTACTAGTTTCTGGTGCACAAACAACCGTAGTAGCAGAAAGAGTGTTTCAAGAAATAAGAGAGTAGTCCAAGGCATGAGTCTGGCTTGTGAGCCAAGTACCTACATCATTTGAAGTCAAAGAAATTAAGCAACTGCTCCTGATCTTGAGTGTTTCCTATTGATTAATATGATGGTACCTTTTGCAGCGAGACCTCTTCCCAGCGGTGAAGTCCCCAAAGGGACCAAAGGGCTTTTAGACAAAAAAAAAAAACAACACCAAATCAAAACCAGAGAACAAACCCAAATCTGATTAAAGTAAAAGCCAATAACTTTTTTAATTAGGAAGAACTCGAAGTAGTGACAACAAACAGAAGAGGAACTTTGAAAAGTTTATATACCTCCCCTCTACACCATGTCTCACCAGGTTGGTTGTTGCTTCCAGCCAACTTGGTGATTTTCCTAGTAGCAGCAAGTGTTAGCTGGTCACGAGAAGGTGCTTCTTCCCACCTTGACCCCTGCTTATCTGTTTCATCCTAAAGACTCCAGTGTCGCTTGAGACCTTCTTGCCAGCTACTGCACTTTGCAGGTGCAGCAGCTGTGAAGGTAGGTCTTCGTGCTCCCCTTTCTAAAGGCACATAAATAGCTGTCACAGCTAATTTTGGTGGCTTTTCTCTCACCGTGTAAGTTATGGTGGAGTCCACCCTGACACAAGTCTCTCCATCCATGAAATAGGAAGTTCAGGCAACTAACCAAGAGCTGCAGTTTGGATTGTGAGGGTCAGGTGCCTAAAAATGAGCTGCAGTCATGTTCAGCCCAGGGCTGTGCAATTAGTACTGGGGGACTAACCTACAGCAGACCCAGAACATGACTTTTTTTTTAATAAGACCGAGAGAGGAGATTTTCCACAGACCGTCTGCCTTCCATTTTTAATTCCACTCAGAAACAAGCATTATTTTTAGTGGAGAACGCTACTAGAGCCAGCTGTGCTTTAAAATCAACTGCATAAAAGAAATTCAAGTATCAAAATGTAAGAAAAGTTGCAAATCTTTCACTAAGCCTGCTTTTCTGCCAGTCAGAGAAAAAAAGGCTGAAGGGAGATTGGACGGAAGAGACTAACAGGAACGTCAGATTTTTTTTAGGTATGGGGGGTATTGAGATATTGTCTGCCTCAATTCTGATACCGCTTGTGCCTCTGGTTTTGAAAGAGACCGGACTTGCAATTTAGAATGACTTCTTGGAATAAAACTTTTAGGTTCATCTAAAAAGTTAAACAATAGCAAAGTTATTTGATAGACCATATATGGGCTAGCTGAAAAATACTAGGCCTTTCCCATGAGAAGAAACACACATTTTCTAATTCAGCAATGTTGACTGCCTTTTCTTTCCCTTTTTCTGGGAACAATGTTAAAGCAAGGATGTGTGTGTGTAAGCAGGAGGGGAGGAAGGGCTCCTGCTTCAAAGGGAAAGGAAGTGTCTTTGGGGTGTGAAGTACAAAAGAGGGTAAAATCCCACTAATAACAACCATACTTTTGGTGTCGATGTTAATATCACGCATTTTTTCCACTGTGGTCTCTGGGACTACTGCCCTCCAGAAGGGTCAGTGCAAAGGCAGGCATGTGTTGGGTTAGAGCTTTGGTGGTCCATGCAGACGAAATGCAAGTAAAGGCCCTGAGTTTCCTGTGCTGGTTCTCTTTCTCTGCGTACTTAAACCACCCAGCTACGGCAAATAAATAGGCAGTTAGAGAGTGGGTGTGTAGTTGGCAGCCTAAGGAAGGATTTTAATGAGAAAGAATGCCCACTCCTCCTCCTCCTCCTCCCGTTTTCCCCCTTTTTTAGAATGAAATTGCAAGCACCTTCATTAGGGGACAACTGGGAAAAGCGGTTTCTTCGTTTATTGGAGTCTTTGCTGTTTCCCCAGTGTTTTCTGTTTTCACGCGCTCAAGCTGTATCCTGGCTCAGTTCCCTGCCACACGGGAGTGCTCCTCCAGCCATGCCGCTCCTGGGGCAAGGCGCCCGAGTCCCTCACTTTTCTGCTATCTGCCAAACCCTATCTCCTCTTTAGATTGCATTTAACTCATGATTACATTCCTTCTTCCCCACTCTCTCCCCATGGAAACATATTCCATAGGTTGGAAAAATCTGCATGAATTGGCCTCCCAGCCTTGTGTCTCCTGTTTCAAGCCAGTGTGCTGGAGGAGTTCTGGCCCCACCAAGCATTCCCTTGTGGCAGTAAATGGTACTTTGCACTGTAGCTCAGGAAGCTTTCTTTTCCCTGTGTAGCTGCGGGTGTTATTGATAAGACTCAGTTCTCTGTTGTCTAAGGACCATCTGTTACTGGAAGAGGCAAATACTTTGCATTTTTGGTGATAATTTGTTCTATGAGAAAAGGCGACTGCTGAAATGAATTGATGGCTCAGTCCTAGAGAAGTGACTTTAATGATAAACTCTGTCACCACATTTGGTATTAAATGGCATTAAATGCCATTATGGTGAGAGTCACAGTGACAAGGCCCAGAACTGGGTAGGCAGGGATCACCTTTTTTAATTGGTGAGTTTTCTCTAGTAGCAAAAGGTCGTTTGAGAACATGCATTTAATGGATTAGAGAAGCCTCTTAGGCATTAGTCCTGGGTCTCACAACATTCTTGAGGTGGGTGCCAAAATGATGCCAGTTGACACACTGCTGTGGTTTATTTCTTTATTTTTCCATCCAACAGTGAGGGGTATGTAGGTCAGTGCTGAAACACGTCTGTCAGGTCCTGTTAGGAAACTTGTACTACCTGTTCCCGAGTTGAACTGGTTTTGGACTCAACTAAGAACTGTGCTTTTCATGCAAGCGCTGACTTTACCATGAACTGTCAAATGAAGAGAGGAAAAACTGGTACAGAGTTTAGTAAATACTTAACTCCAAAGGTGGCTCTTCTTTTTCTGTGGGCACCTGTGCAGTGTTTAGGTTTGCCATCAATTCCAGTCGTCGATGGGAAAAGCTCACCCCACAGCCCTCTACAGACAGAGGTGCTGTATCGAGGGAGGAACTGGCAAGTTAAGCGAGTATAGCAAAGATGACTTGTCCAAGTGAATTTGTCTTTGAACCAAGAGATGAACTGAGGCTCCCAGTCTCTTTTTAAGTAGTCGTATTTTCTAAACCAGCAATTCCCAAATACGGCCACCAGGGACTTTGTGTGCAACCACCATGTAAAAACTCACTTTTTATTACTCTGTTATGTGTCTGGCAACTGTGACCACGGTGAATTTGCTGTGGCTACATGTGCGACCACAGCACAAATTAATCTGAGAGCTCTTGAGTCAAGGGCTGTTTTTCTACAGCTCTCCTTTGGAACTGCTGTGGGATATCATGTGCAAAAGAAGGTATTTTAAAACACTACTGCTAAACAGCAATCTTGGAAAGTTAAAAAAACCATCAAGTCATTTCTAATCAGACTGTATTGTAGCCTGATCTATTGCCATGTTTAGGCTTATACTTTGAAACTGCCTGCAGTAACAGGTGGTTAAAGCTGGTATTGTAGGGAGTCATTTTTAGCTGTTGTTCTTAAAGCTTTCTGTTTAGGTAGCTGGCAGAAAAGGTTTTGTGTGAGTAAATGGAGCATTTATACATGCTTTTAGGTTATAGGCTTGAATTTCCATGGGTAGTCCAAAGGAAAATACCAACAGCTGAGCTGTAAGTACTGGAAATATGACTTTTATAATAGACATATTGATGCAGTCTTAGCTGTGGTAAGCAGCAGGGTGGAAGCTGTATTAGCACAATCTACAGGAATAGGAGCTGATGAGAATTGGACTTTCCTGTTTGTTAATCTTCCAATAAGTGAATTCCTGAAGATTCTGTCTTCTGAAGATTCTGTCTTCTGACTTATCTTTAATGTTTTAACAGAGATTCTTTGTGGTAGTGCTGGAAGACAAAACACAGAGGCAGATTAACATGAAAGGTTCTTTTATTGCTGTGATCTCTCTTTAAAAAGTTATACTTTGCAGTAGGTTGGATATTCTGGTTAAGGTGAGGCTTACAGTACCTGCTAGTTCTGTGAAGGTCCTGCAAGCAAGGAGTATTTAAACCTTCTGTTACCATGAAAATTTTTGCCTATTCTGGTGGCTTTGACCGTTTTGTATTTTAACATTTTTAAGAAAACTGTAATTACTCTGCAACATCAAGCCACATTAGCCCCATGTCATCTTTGACAGGAGCCATGCCCTTTACAAGATGTAGGAAACTATGTAGATAATGCCACAGATAAGCATAAAATAAGGTAGCGTTTTTTCATCATCCCACCTGGAGTGAGACCAAGAAGATAACACCCCTGTGTGGAGTGGTTAAGAAAAGGGGCTAGTTGAGTGTGCACACACACAAATATTATTATTGAGTTTCTTTTTTCCTGAATCAAAGATGAACTCTTATTTACTCTAATTGGTTTAAAATCTGTTACTTGTGTTTCGCAGTTAGAGAAGGCTTCCATAGGACAGCCTACCATGTATCCAGTGTGTAACAGTCCTTGTATAACTGGTGGTGAGGTAATTCAAGGCTGTTTGCTCGTAAGTGAAAGAAGAATAAGCTACAACACATCTATGATGTGGTGATAGCATTCACGGGGGTGGTTACTAAGGAGCAGCTGACTTGAAATAAGTTGTTCTTGTGTCCATAATCCCTATCATGACAATGCTGGGAAGAGCATGTATAGTGCCACTCTCCTCAATATTTGACAGTGAGCATATGCTACACTGTCTTTTCCCTAAATGAATCCTGAGAATTAGTATAACTGTCTTAGATTTGGTGCCATTTGTATCTGGGTGACTAAAGAAAGTAGAATATTAAAACAATCTCTCGTACCCTCATTTGTTCCTATGTACACCGTGGATACACACATTAACATAGGCTCTAACTGTGTGACCACATGCCACTTGTTTCCTCCTACATCTCTGCCTTGTTCAGTGCAAGTGATTAGCTTGGCAAATTATATGACATTGAAAACAAGCCAGAAGGAAGTGTGCAGCTTTTAAGGCTCTGTAAGAGCTCATACCGTTCAATATCCTTGTAGAATGCCAATGTAGACTTCCCCGTTACAGTGCGAGAGAGACTATTTCTGCCTGTAGAACGATTGATGTAAAGGAAGGAGTGGTGCTGAGCCCACAAATCACCATCTATGGCTTTACAGTAAGAAAAAATGTGATGATTTTGACCTGGTAGCACTTTGCTACATGCAAAATGCACTAGCATGCTGGTAGCATGGTTTGTACTGGTGTAAGAGATTCATGGGGAATCTGGCACTTGTGCTTCTGGCCCTTCTTGCAGTAAAGAAAGGAAAGGTCTTTTTCACACACATGTGCAGTATAGGTCTAAATAAGGGGGACCAACCGCACTAGAATACCACCTTCTGCTTTGAGACCCCTGCTAGCAGGTCTCTGAGAAGAGCAAAGTATTTGGCCTTTATAAATTTTGATCACAAGCATGACTATCTTATTTTTTTTTTAGAGCTCCTTCTAATTTGTACAGGACATTTGGCAAACTACGGAGCTCTCCTCAGAAAACAACAACGGAAAAATGATACAGAAGATTGTCAGCCTATGTTTCAAGTTGGCTTTGAAATGAGTTAGCAGCAGTAGAAAATCCCCCTCATCTCGAAGTGTTTCCAAGAGTTTTGTTATCAAGGATAATCATTTGGGGGAAAAAAAAAAGAAAAACATATGCCACATGCAATATGCTTTGAAGATCACTGATCAAAAGTACTGTCGCTGTATTATGGAGTCTGCTTAACGTAAGCTTTACAAAATATAGCTACTGTAAAATCTAATGGTATGAATTTGAGAATGTTTTGAGAGTAATCCAGAATATATCATTTGAAATAAAGACTGTAAATGTTTTAATATCTTTAATTGCATACAGTTTACTCCGGTAATAATACTGGGATTTGACTGAACAATTCCTGGTGAATGATTTATTCAACACACTTTACTACTACTTCTGCCACGCAGTGGCCCTGACCAAAAGCAAACAAAGCACCGTGTTGGCACTTATGTAGTGTTTTCCATGCTCAGAGCACTGGAAAAATATTAATTAATTTTCACGATGCTGTTGTTATATATATGTTACACTAGTACTGACTGAGGTTGGAGGTTTCCTTGTACCTGACAATGTACCTTGATATACCAAGATCTAGATCAAGCTCTAAAAAATTTATAAATAGACCAAACAGATAAAAGTCGTTGATAAGATGCCTCATCGCCGCTGGCTTGGAGAACAGCTACTCTCATCTAATTTACAGAGGGAGTCAAACTAGAGTGAAATACAAAGTGACTTGCCAAAGGTGGCACACTGTATCTAGTAGTAGGTTTATGCTTTGCCACTACCCATGAGTTGACCGAGAGAAATTTTGCTGCAAAATGAAAAATATGGGTTCATAGCTAATTTTTTCAACAAGTTACAAGTAGTCTAACACAGTATTTTAAATTTCAGAGGAAATGCTGTTCAGATAATGCGTGTGTTATCTGGAAGATGACCTAGCCTGAAAGCAGTCTAATATTTTACGTATAAAGTATACCTCTGTAGATATGCATGATTTACACAGGCTGTTTCCAGGCTGATATACCTCCCAGAAGTAAGAGTGAGAAGGTGATGGCCATTCGGTGCACAGCTAGGCGGCAAACAGCTCCATGTTGTTGGGACGAGCTCGAAGGCAGGAACAACCCAGAAGGATCTTGGGGAGTAATTTTAGGCAAGCGGGCAGGGAACACAAGGGAGAAGAGGGATATAGGCAGAAGTGGAGATTACCATGGAAGCGTGAGAAAATTTCTCCAAGTACAGAAAAGCCTACAGAAGGATTTGAACAGAAGAATGTGATTAGATAAGTGGGGGAGGAGGTTGATTTTTTTTTTTTTAGCAGCATAATTGGTACTATAGAGTGAGAAGGAAGGAAGGCAGGCAATAGTAGTTAATCAATCCTAGAGTTGGCAGAATATAACGCAAGGAATAGCAGTAGTTTCAAAAGAAGGCATTTAGAGGAAGCAAGAGTTTTTGGACCTAAACAGTCATCAAGGGAAGAACCCAAAATTTACAGGTGCTCCCTTATCCGTAAATCATAGAGATTTCCTTTAAAACTTACTGCACAGAAACAGAAGCTGTAGAAGAGAATCAGACTGAGAGTTTTGAGCAGCTAGTGAGTGATCAAGTGGATTTTTGTGTTATCAGGACTGTTGCCATTTGTCCAGTGATCAAAATGGGAATTTCAAATGAAGAGTTTAGCTGCCTTTCCTATGGAAGAATATCATTTACTCTTGCTTCATAGTTTCTGAGGACCTCAGCATGACTTGTAGCCAAAGTGTTGAGCCTCTGCTAGAAGGAGGTTGCGTTGCTCTCATGCATTAGACAGCAGCATGGGCAAGAGTCAGGCTGTGTTATGCTAGTGTATCTGTCCAGGAGTTGCAAACCCCGCTACATAGCTGTCTTTCCGTAACCAGTCAAGTCGTGTGTGTTTTTAGGGAGGGAGAAGGGGAAACGTGGCATTTCAAACACGTAGACAAAAATGTCTCTACTGAGAATATCCTTGCTGTGTGTAGACCACCGAACTGCTCCACCTGCACTTGACTGGTGGATGCTGTGGTGTCCAAGTGCAACACACGGGAACCTTACACCAACACGCACACACACGCACGACCACGAAACCGTGGCGTGGCGCAGCTTGTAAAGGGATCCCTCAGCAGTCATCACCTGACGAGGGCTGCAGTTTGAGATTAGCAGGGTCAGCCGGGTGGGATGGGTTTGAACGGTGCAACAGCCTTGAAACACATTTGTGCGGTTAAAACAGCACCTCGGTGACAATGCACATAAATTTTAACCAGCTCACTTCATCCAGGCAATGGACAAAGATGATATGCTGGAAGGAGAGCGAGAGCGAGACGGAGAGGGCAAGGGAGCAAGAACTCTGTTTGCTGGAATAGATATTAAATTTCAAGTCTCAAGAGGGAAGTACGAAAACAAAGAAAACACATTACGAGAAATCGCAAAGGGTATGCCCTGGCAGTAAATCATCCCTAAATGACAAATGCGCCCGGGGAGGTGTTCTTTAATCACGCCCTTTAGCAGGTTGGCATCCTTACTAACTCGTCTGAGGTCGGGGGGCTGGGGAGGGGGGCAGGCCCTAGCCGGGCCAGCGCAGCCTGGCTGATCGCAGCACAGCTGCGTTTCCTCAAGACCTGCGTCGTTCTTGAGAACCGGAAAAAGTCCTTTTGAGCCCTGGGCTGATACGCTGTACCATCTTTTGTGCAGCTGTAATTTTGACAGGGGGAGCCAATTTGAACTTCTGTAATCCTCAGCCCCAGACACCTCCAACGCCTGAGACTGCGTGTGTGTTTTTTTTTCCAAAGGTTTTTCAGCTGTGCTCTTGAGAAAGTCACTCCATCCAAAGAAAGGCGGGGGGGGGGGAGAAAAAAACA
>Ga0065711_1036661_pt1 | contig 20738 bp, 14 predicted proteins | sample Hoacrofraction12_FD_59098 | JGI IMG/M metagenome (GOLD analysis project Ga0065711, IMG submission 59098) | Hoatzin crop microbial communities from Cojedes, Venezuela - Epithelial fraction 12 v2 (version 2) | ecosystem: Host-associated > Birds > Digestive system > Esophagus > Crop | place...
ACCCAAAACTGAGCCCTGGGGAGCACCACTCGTGACCGACCACGGGCTCTATTTCACTCCATTCATCACCACTCTCTGGGCTCAGCCATTCAGCCAGGTCTTTATCCAGCGAAGAGTACACCCATCCAAACCATGGCCAGCTAGTTTCTCCGGGTAGATGCTGTGGGGAACAGTGTCAAAGGCCTTACTAAAGTCCAGGTAGACAACATCCACAGCCCCTCCCTCATCCATTAGGCAGGTCAATTGGTCATAGAAAAAGATCAGGTTGGTTAAGCATGAACCCATGCTGGCTGGGCCTGATCACCTCATTGTCCTTCACATGCCCAGTGAGCACACTCAAGATGAATCACTCCATAATCTTCCTTGGCACCGAGGTCAGACAGACAGGCTTGTAGTTCCGGGATCTTCTTTTTGGCCTTGTAGATGGGTGTCACACTGGTGATCCTCCAGTCATCTGGGACCTCCCCTGTTAGCCAGGACTGCTGACAGATCATGGAGAGCGGCTTTGCCAGCTCCTCTGCCAGTTCCCTCAGCACTCTTGGATTCCATCCAGCTTTCATAGACTTGTAAGTGTCCAGGTGGCACAGCAGGTCGTTAACTATTTCCTCCTGGATTATCGGAGGTTTCTTCTGCTCTCCATCCCTGTCTTCCATCTTTGGAGCGGACTACCCTTGGAATAACCAGTCTGACTATTAGACTGAGGTAAAGAAGGCATTAAGTACCTCAGGCTTTTTCTCATCCTTGTTGACAATATTCCCCCCTGCATCCAATAAGGGAAGGAGACTCTCCTTGGCCCTCTTTTTATTGTTAATGAATTTGAAAATCATTTTTTGTTTACACTTTGAACAATGGCCAGCCTAAGTTCTAGCTGGGCTTTTGCCTTTCTAATTTCCTCTCTGTATGACCTAATGAACCCCTCGTACTTCTCTTGAGTTGCCTGCCCTTTTCTTCCATAGGTGGTAGACCTCCTTTTTTTCCTGAGTCCCAGCAAGAGCTCCCTGTTCAGCCAGGCTGGTCATCTTCCCCGATGGTTCGTCTTGCAGCACATGCGGACCGCCTGCTCCTGTGCCTTTAAGACTTCCTCCTTGAAGAAGGGTTGTCTAGGTGATAGTTCTGTTTATCAATAAAGTGGTGTAGAACTCATGTCCACTTCACTATTCCATTGCAGGACAAAAAGAACTAGAAACAGACAAGCCCATAGATCTTCCAGTCTGTAGCAACTGACATCTCATTTGGCTCTGCAAATCAATGTATTTGGAGAAGATACACCTCCTTCTTCATCTATTTCAGACCCTAAAGGCTGAAAAAGACAGAGAAGTAGACCAATGAGTTGAAGCAGTAAAAGAAACCCATACTACAAATCCACTAGGAGACCCTGGCTATACAGACATAAACCAAACACAAAGACATCAGTCTTTCTGAACAGAAAATCCTTTCCATCTAACCCCATGGAGACGAGGATGAAATGAGCTGATGAAGATTTACTAGACCATAGGCCTGCGTGAGCTCACTATTCTATTACACCATGCTGGTGTGGAACCCACAGGTGTAGGACTGGAAAGAAAAGACAAAGCCTAAAGAAAATGCAAGTCCAGAAAGCCTGGAAGCCTAAATTTATAGTCTATTCCTAAATCTAGCTAATAGTGTATGCCCACCAAGATGGTAGTCTGGGCTTTGTGCCTGGGTTTCTTTTGCATGGACATGAAGCCTGGAAGAAGCTGATAAAAGCCTAGGTTTTCCCTGGTTCAGATACTCTTACATGCTGATGGATGCACCCTGATGCAGGAAAAGCCTCAGCATCCTATGATACAGCCATGATGGTGTGCAGTCCAGAGCTAAATTACGAATTCGGTTCCATGCAAACAAATTTAAATACCCTGAAACCTAAGCTGTATAGCAACTTTGGTAGGTACGTTCTCTGTTTACAACCATATTCCTCCTGGTACCCACTCTGTGTGAGACAGCATCACTTGCTGTCTATAAATGAAATGTTTGTCTGGGTCGAGTCACCACATAGAAAGCTCTTCTTCAGAAACCACAACACTGCTTTCATTGTGCGGCCTTTATCATGCACCCACAATCCCATGATACAGAGATTATTGAAGGAGACTGTGTGTTATCGACATGTGACAGGAGGGAACAAAAGGAGCAATTTATCTGCACAGTCAGTTTTCTGGCCCAACAGAAAAAGCATGAATTTTTGTTAACCGCTCATGTTCCTGACTGTAGTGCATTGTACCACTGTTCATTTATTGACTGAAGGCCCTTTTAAAAGGCAAGGAGTTGCAACAAATCCATAAAAGTCTTGAGCAGATCCATCAATCATTGTCATTTACTCCAACTAGGTTATTTACTTTGTTCAGTTCAGACATGATGAGTAACATGTTTATTTGTGCCTGTTTTCATATGTCTAAGACACTTGTCATGCTATAAAGACAGTAGTTTTAAACAGCAATCCCTTGTGCCATCTCATCAGACTTGTTCCTTAGTGCAGAAGTCTGTCTTCTTTTTTCTCCAAATGTTTTGAAATAAGCACAAATTAGAAATACAGTGAAAATGGCAGTTCAGAAAAAGATTACTGTTCTCAAAACGTATATAAGATGATGACGTTTCAGTAAGCAGTGCATTTTGTTGCTTAGAGCACCAGTTAGAAGTAATTCCTTCATAGCCTCTCACGTCAGGAAATCAGTTCAGCAAAAGCTGTTTTCAGCTGACAATTCTGAAATAAGAGATCAGAAATTACACCCTAAATTTAAAAGCCCAATAACAGTAAAAAGACAGATCTCTGTGGACCTGTTCCAAAAGTTTTGGCTGTGTAGGTTTTTGTTATTGAAAGATGCCGTTAAGGAGCAAGAAGTAATATTTTTTATTAGACCAAATGACTGTAAAGATAAATAACTAAATAAAAGATACAGATTACACTTCTTTACTGTCAGACAAGAAAGGCAAAGAGCAGGCTAACTGGACCTGTAACCTTGTATGCTTTGTTATAGCTACCAGCAGTTAATCTTTTGAAAGATAATCTTTTTCTGCAAGCTTTGCCTCTTAAAGCTGTCTTAGATTTGTTACTTTATGCCCTCCTTAACAAAGCAGCAAATGGAAAATCTCGAAGGACTAAATGCTCTATTTTGTCTCCACATCAATATTTCGTGAAGGAATTACACTTAGCATATTCCACTCCTCCTGCTCATTATGCATGAACGGACAAGCAGGACCAGATCAGTACTCATATCCCACGATGATGTGCACCAAATAACACTAAAGTGAACCAGTCCTTACAAGTTCAAACTGCTTTTATTCCTCATTTGTTTCCTGTTATCCTTGGCCTTCCCACTCTTCCCACCCACACAGCGTTAAAAATGTAACACTTAGAAATACAGCTGTGGGATTATGGGTTTTCCAGCAGCACATTGTGAGCAGTTGGCATTTAACATCACCAGCACTGAAATAACCACCTCTTCCATATCACTTTTCTCTGGAAATCCCACATTCCTCAGGGTCACAAGACTCTCTGAGGTTTTCAGATGGGGAAAATGAGGCACTGGTGGAAGTGAGATTCAGCAGCTTGTGCCAGTGCCACAGTTGGAGTCGAAAAACAGCTGTCCCAGCTCCTCCCCTGCACTCTCCACTGTGTCTTGGCTCCTCATGGGCACAATGGAGGCAATTTCTTCCTCAGGTGGAGCCTCGCTGGCATAATTGCTGTATAAATTAGGAACAGCCCTGAACACCAGCCTTACTTGCAAGAAGTAGAAATGGTCTTTTTTCTAAACGAGCGGTTTCGGTAAAGATTAGATGAGACTGAAATCACTCTGCTCAAGGTGCTCCCTGCCTACCGCAGGCAGAAAACCCTTCAGGACTTCACTGTATTTTCACTCTTTGTTCCATCTCCAGCAGCGTGCTGAGCAAGGGGACTCTCCTATGGGGTTTCAGAGTCAGGCGAAAAGAGATCTTATTCTTTTTGATCAAACCCAGCCATACAGCACATAAACCTTCTTCTGCTCTTTTCCAGGTCTGCCAGCCTGACTCTGCTGCTGGCACAACCCAAAGAGTTCAGGCCAGCAGGCAGGTACAAAACACTTGCAGATATTACTTATTAACAGAAATATAAGCAACAATGGTGGCCACTGATAGAACACCTCAAATGGAACAAACTTACAAAGTCTTATCAATCCTCATTCTGCATGACCTCTACTTGTGAAAAAGCTGTTGCATGCACAGCCCACTGCCTACTGACTTAAAAACACACAGCCTTCAAACTAGAAAGCTCTCAGCCACCAGCACATTGCAACCATCCACTGAAAATGTCTCCACATGCAAACTGTACTTTCCAGCAAGCCCTGTGGGTTGCAGAGAATATGTAAAGTTCAATCCTGTCATTACTGAGGGGCAAACCCACAGCTACAGGACTGTCCCCTGGGGAGCCAGGACAGCTCACAATGATTAAGATTAGTGCATATTTGTGTTATCAAACCTGGAAAAATATCATCTGTTGCAATGAAGAAATATTGGTTGCTGGGAAAAGAGCAGTCTCCTTCCAAAGGTGTGCTGTTTCTAATGAATGCACTTTCCAATACACTCTGCCCTTGTGTGGGAGCCCATGTTTCCAGCTGCAGCAGCGAGAGCTACCTGGAGGCTGAATGTCGAGCAGGCTGGATAAAGCAGCTGCCCCACTCATTCCAAAAAGTCATTGTTACGACCACCATCCGTTGCAGTGTCTGCTGTAAATGCAAGGTGCAATGAAGTTAACAATTTCTATTTGACAGCATTGCCATTAATTGACTGAAGTTCTGTCACCAGTTTCTATTGTTTCCAATCAAGCATGTGACAAATTAGGTAGGGCTGCAGGAATTAAAAAAGAATCAGTTTACGGAATGTGAAGTAATTTGTCACAATCTGGACTGCCACCACATCCCAGTGAACTACAGGTAGAAGCTGGTCACCTGCCGGCAGACTGAAGGTTTGCATGGCTACCTTTTGGACGCAAAGCAACTGCCACCTAAGTGAAATCCCAGAAAATTCTTGTCTATGTGAAAAAACTTAGAAAAAAAGAAATAAACCACCAAAAGCTACATAATTGAACATATGGTGGGAATCACTGACATGATGTATGAATGGTTAAAAACAAGCATGGATGCTGCTGAGCATCTGCCTGCACTTGAGAAAAGACACTTACATTCCTGGAGATGTTTAAACCCCATCCAAGTAATATATGTCAATGCCACGTGGAAATGGTACTATTTTATGGAGCAAACACAGACACTTGTGAAGAACTGCACACTATCCAATGCTTAATGGCCTGGATCTTCTTGAAAGAGTCTTCTAGCACCATGAACTAAGCCAAAACTGCAAATCAGAGGACAGAAGTGCTCAGTTTCATGGAAAAGAAGAAAGCAAAAGAAGTCCCTAACACAAAGCTGGTAAAAATACGCACACACACACAGAGCACAAAATACTTGTGAATTTTTCCACGTTACTGAATCAAATTTTAAACTGAAGTTTGTATTTTAAAATGTTAATGCTTTCCAGAGTGACTTCTTTATTACACCCGACACTGAAGCACAAAATCCGGTCACACAGGTAAGAGCTGGTGCCAGACCAAGGTAGCTGCCTTCAAACAGAGCATGGACATTCCCCTCCTTTTGTAACATCGTTAGAGGTTGTCTTCAAAGCAGCAAGCACACACACTCCCATGAACATGTTAAAAAACTGAATACCCAAGTCAAATTATCTTTCTCCCCTTGCTGCAGGCTGGAGAACAGCTCTCAAGACAAGGTATTTTACTCCAGGGTTGTTTTGTTTCCTTGGCATCATTCCTTCTATGGGGAGTTGATCCCTGAACCCTTGGCTGTGTCTGACTCTGATATAACCATCTACCTAACACCAATGCAATTAACGGAATGCTAATTTATACCATGAGTCCACATGTTTATGCCAAGGGTTGGATTTGTTATTCAATCCAGCAAAATGCATCTGAGAATATCTTTTTCAATGTTACGCAAGGGTGCCTGATTAGCTTTCAATGCTGTGAAATGAAAAGTAGAGCAAGATATTTTGTTCAGTATTTTGTGCTAATGGCTTAATCTCAGCACGATATCTGTTCCACAAAAGCTTTGAAAGGCATACAAATTAATTATATGTATCACCAAAACCATCGCAAATTCCACAGCTAATTAGTACAATGTGGCAACATTCACAGTGATATGCTGTTCACCATCATCTTCTTCGCTAGAGTTTATTTTCTGCTTTCAAAGTAATCTTAAGGAAGACAGCTGATCTAACATTCCACACATCAAGCCATAAACATTCATCAAGGTGTCAGCAGAGAGTAACGCTTCTAGGATGTCGATATTTAATCTGCAGTAAAATTAAATCATAGGCCATTAGACCCAGTTCATGAACTTAAGAGTTCAGTGCAGATGCTGAACTGGATGTCAGGAAGCTTCTAAGAAAAGCATATGCAATTTTCTGCCCCTTTTGACCATGGAAACATCACATAGTATGGGCATACGCACTCTACATCTGCACAGCACCACTCCACCGCACATTTTCTTGTTTTTAAGAACAGGCTGCATCAGCACTGTTACTCCTGAGAAGTCACCACAGTGCAGTTGCAGACAGGAAGCCTCGACCCCATTGCTTACGTGACAGAGTCCAGCACAGGACCAAAGGGCTGTCGTTAGCCTTCAGTAACAGGATAGTTTCCAAGAGCTCTCTGTCCACGGGAACTTTTCATAACCTGCTAGCAAAAAGCACACCTACTGTCTGAGGAGTTCAGCCCTTAGCTCCGCTCTCTCTTTTGTAGAGATATACTCAAGCCATCAAAAGGTGAAAATGAAAGGATTTACGATCCTCAGTTAGCAACCCGAAATGGTAACAATGCTTTCCGTTAAATGACTATGAAAATGATGTGCCACTCTGCAACCCTGTTCTTCCTGCATCCTCTTCCCTTCCAAAGCAGGACCACAACAATTTCTGATTTTTTATAAACTCTCCGCAATCAGCAGTGTGGAAATAACAACACTCGTTTGCCAGGTTAGTAGAACTTCTTCCATTTCAAAGACCTCTCTATGCTTTCTAAAGTTTAACAGACTTGGCTTGGTGGAAGCTCATTCCTCCAGACCATTCTGAGAGGTGGATTTAAAAAGAAAACCTGCTCTTGGACTGACTTCCAGCAGCCATGCCTTCACCCACTTTGTGCAGCTCAGACATGAGAAAAACTTTAGGCCTGAAGCCAGCTGCCTCATACTAGACTATGCTAAATCAAAGCATAAGGAGTGGAGTCGAGCTGAGACCCTGAGCGAAACCTTCAGCTAATGTGGCAATACAGGCACAGCCCAAAACGCTGTGGTTTCCCACAGCACAGGCTGAGGGTACTACAATAACGCTGTGTAAATCTCACCTGTTCTTAGCCAATAATATTATCCTCCTTTAAGAAACTGAGTCACTGGGAGATCCACAGTGGTGGTGAAGACTCAAGTAACCTCTGTGACTACATCTAATGAGAGGACAAAGATCCCTTTGCCTACTGCTGTAGCCTTGCCACCGGACTCCCCTTTACCCATTTGGCCAGTAATAGCCAGCTAACATATTAAGAATTACCTTCACAGGCTATTTTCCCAAACTGCAGCCAAGAAAAGGCTTTTATTTTTCCACACATTCTTCACAAATAAGCAAAAGCATTTCTGGTTTTATAAAAACACAGACCTGAGGGTAGAAAGTAACTGTGTTTCACCTGCCCCACATTTCCCATTCTTTCTGATGTGTCCTAGGTCTCTCTTTCATGGGTAGTTTTCTTCCAAAGCTTTATCCTTCGCAGCACATTACTATTCTGATTAATCCTCATCCAAATTTCTGTTCACCACAGATCACTCACAGTCCAGTAGCATCCACCACTGCTGCCATCAGAAAGATGCCTGGGCAACTGCTAAGGGCTTTGGAAAGCCCCTGTGTCTGAACATCAGAATCAACTTTTCCCTTCAATTCTACTCCAATTTCTTTTTTCCTTTCCCCTTGCAAGGTCAAAATACTGCAAAGAAAAGTCATCCAAAACTGAAAAAAAAAAGTAATAAGATGACTTATTTATTTGAGTCTAGATTTCTCTTTTGCAGTGCATGTCTGTTGGCATTACGACATAATTTTCACCTGCTATCATATGCAGTAAGTGCCTTCCAATTTGATTTTTTTTTCCCCACTTCAAAAAAGTAAATCTAGAGCTGTTTTCTCTGCTTGTTCTGCTAATCTGCCCTTGCCCTACTTAATGCTCATACATCTAATTTGACATAAGGTGACATACATCCCTGGCACAGGCGTGTACATTTTTACATTATTGTGGCTTGGCAGTTTATTTTTTACTTAGGTGTGTCCTTCCTAAACAGCCAAACTAATGGAGGAACTTTGCTGATTTCATTGCTCATTTCATCTCCCGATTCTCAGTTTGTCATAATTTGCTGTGTCTATTTCTGACATCTCACTTCTTTTATCAGGTAGATATACAGTCTCCTTGGAAGTATTCTGCTGCTGAAACTTTTTTTATTCTGAGTAATCTCTTTGAAACAGCCTCACACTTGTTATCAAGACCTCCACTCACCTCCCGGCACTCGGAAGAGGAAGCACAAATGCAACTGATTGTGAATTCTGGAACTTGGCCAACATTCCTGTAATTTGCTCATATCTTTTACCTTCTAAAAGACATATTCATTTCTGTCCACAGACTGCTAGATGCTGGGGGATAGAGTCTGCAGGGAACTCAGAGAAGCTGCCAAAGGAAAACTTCCACAGTAGCTCCCTACTTAAAAATCATCATGTCCTGGGATCAGGACAAGGTCCTGTGCAGCCTATTGTAGGTGACCCGGCTTCGGCAGGGGTTTGGACTAGATGACCCACAGAGGTACCTTCTAACTCCAAACATTCTGTGATTCTGTGATTCTGTGATTCTGTGATCAGTGCAGACTTCTTGTTACCATTTTATCTAATCAAATCTTTGAGAGAAAGAGATGGAGTGGATTTCAAAGGGAAAGTTGCTGTTTGGTGGGGTTGGCAGCATAAGGAAACTTGGAAAATAAAGTGTGCAAATGCAGTTTTGTAGAAAGTGGTGAATAAATATTTGGTTTTGCTCTTGGAAACCTTTGCTCAGGGATGCTTGCAGGCAGGATTCACCTGCACCATTGTCTACCCAGGGCCTGGGAATTGTATGAAAAAATAAAAGCATGTTGGAACACAAAGTAAGCAGTTGAGAGAACAATTACAGAACACTTAACGAGAATGTCCTGGCACACTTGTCCCGTGTGTCCTATTCAGACAACTAGATCAAAGTTTCATGCTAACGCTTAAAGGTACGTGCCAGGTAAAAGCAAATTCTTATACAACTCTGGATGTAAAAGCAGCTTCATTCCAGCACTTCAATAATCCAGAAGACACTGGTTGTTTTAATCTCTTTTAAATTCTTCAACAAAAATACTGATTTTGACAAAACCCGTGTTTAAAAAAAACACCACAGCAACCCCTTCCCACCAACTTTTTCTCTCTTTATTGTTTCTATTTGTATCAATCTCTCTCATACATGCCGCAATATTGATATAAATTCCAAGAGAACATTGAGGGCAATTAAAACAGAGTTTATTTCTCACAATTTCTTCGTCTCTATAAAAGCTGGGCTCTGGCTGCACTGAAAATGAGCAGATTAATTGTTGAAGTTTTGAGCTGGGATTCAGAAAACACAGTGCTTGCTACTTATTTGGGTTACTCTGGATGCACTACCTTAGTTCTGTATGTGATTATCTCTTTCACCTTCAACTTCCTTTGACTTACCTTCCTCCTTCTGCCCCTTATCAAACCCTGTGATTTTGATCCCAGGAGAGCATAAGAAACTAATCCCAAAGTCTTTGCTCTTCAGCACCATTTAGGCAAGCAGGGTGATGGAAAATATCACTGAATCAGTATTCTGGAAGAGTAAAGACCACAGAGGATCTGAAAAATTAGTTCTTGTAACTATTTCTACAGCCCTTGTAAGCGTACTGTTAAATTGTTCCAAAAGTCCTCCCTGGAAAGTGAGTACTATTCAATGTGACTAAGGTAGTGAGACAGCAGAAAGAATAAGATATGGGGAATTTAGAACCAATAGTTTGAATCATTAGCCTGTACTGCTTTGGAATTGCTCTAAGACTATTTATATAACAAATTTACAGTTTAAAAAGCCTTAAAATACCGAGAACTCTAACAGTACAAAGTGAATTTCAAGAGTAGGTTCCCACAGGTCTTTAAGTCAAGTCATTAATGCCTTGTTTTTAATCAGATTGAAAAGGGAGACATAACCTGTGTTATGCCTATTTATGGCTACACACAGGCTTTCTGCACTTGCAAGTAGTTCATGTGCTTTTAAGTGAAGCTCACAGAGACTGGCATGAGCATCAAACTGACATAACCATCAAACTGACATAGTTCAGCTTATCCCACGGCTGCTCTGTTCAGACAATATGAAAAGCTAGAGGATGAGTCCAAGCTGAAAGTGGCAACTGGATTAGGCATCTGGAGAGGAAGGGAGCTCTCTGGAAACACAACCAAATCCCTCTAAGATAAAAAGAGGCAGAACATCATAAGAATAACAGAAGGAAAAAAACACCATTTAAGAAAGCAGGAAAGAAAGATGATAGAATAACTGTATACAGAAGGGAGACATAAGCAATGGAAAGACTATCAGCTTTAAAACCTGCTGCAAGCATAACCTACCTGCCCCACCACTAACTAAAGAAATGCTGCGACTTCATTTAAAGACAAATTGAATAGAAAATCACAGTTTTCAAATTTGCCCAGCACCCCAGGTATCATTACCACTAACGGCAATAGTGGGATGGTCAGTTTAGTCCAGTGATTCAGCTGAAAAGCGAGAAGAAGGAAGTGGCAGACACTGGCTTCTAGTCCTACTAAGTCAGTGAGACCACATTGTCTTTCACTTACCAGAGTCAAGTAAATCTGGTAAATGCTTTATTCCTTAACAGGAGGACAGAGAATGGAAACCAGAGGAACAAAACCCCAAAGAGATGTTCAAAGTATCTAGAAAGGGAAATGGTAATTTATAAAGAAATGCCGTCTTATTAGAAGTGCTCTGTTATTACCATCATTTAAGTATGCTAGTGCAACATGCATTTATTAAAGAAAAAGTTTGTAAAAAAAAATCAAACCTTATACGCAGACCTGTTGAAGAAAATTCTTGAAGTAGCGCAAACAAAAAAACTGTGAATGATGCTGCAGCTTTAACACACCAAAAATAAAGTCCACATGCGAATCTGTGGGAACAAAAACAAGCAAAGAAATGAAACTGAAATTTACTACTCAAATTCTATATGCATATTTTTAAATTCAGTGCTGGGGACCTGCGAACATCTCTGTGCATGCTTAGCTTTGTCCAAGAGAGTGATGTCATTGTAAAACCACAGGCTACAGGTGCCGTCCTCCACTGCTGAAGTACTGGGAATTCTGCCTTTGATTTAAGCAGACATTGTAAACTCCAGCTGGATCTCTCCATCACCTGCCCCATCTTCAAACTCTGCAGGCACGCAATGACACTCACTACAGGGTGACAGCCTTGGCTCTTTATCATGAAGAGGTAGCCACACTGCACAAGTCTCAGGATAGGAATGAAATTGCACAGAAAGGGTGTCTATGCCATATCGATGTTTCTCTACAGCCAGCTCTTCACCTATGCAGCAGGTCTGTTTCCCAGGCACAGCATCCAGCCCCAGCTCAGGCTCTCCTTGCTATGTCCCAGCTGCCCGCTGATGCAACACACACAGTCCCTGTGGGACTGACACACAGGAATTGCAGGTGAAGAAAGCTGGAAGCAGGACAGAGGTGCAGTGCTTCAGAGGAATAACCTTCTAGCCAAGGCAGAGGCCTTTGGTCTGTCCACAGGCAGGCAACCAAGGCTCAGGCACATTTATTTCCAGGATTATTGCTGTTTTGTTGAATTAAATCTCCATTTCAAATTTTCTACTGTTCTTCCTTATTTTTGAAAAAAGCTAAAGACCTGTTTCTGGAGGATCAGCACTATGTTAGTCTCTCTATAGAAAGAACTGAGTCTGCACATGCACAGGATGTCTATATAAACAACTCAAGGAAAAAATTTTAAAAGGAGAAAAGTAAAATTTGAAAAGAGATTTAAATTTGCTAAAAAAAAAAGCTAAATTTGAAAAGAGATTTAAATGTCATACCAAATTGTGCCTGATTGTTATTAGTGGATTACAGAAAATAATAAAATATAGCTAAAGTTAAATTTAAATGGCAGTACAATGGAACATTCAGTTTGCCTGGAGTTCACAGATTTGATAATAAACTGAGAGACATGCTGGAAGTAAGACATGAGATCGTAGAATCATAGAATGGTTTGGGTTGGAAGGGACCTTAAAGATATCTAGCTCCAACCCTCCTGCCATGGGCAGGGACATCTTCCACTAGATCAGATTGCTCAAAGCCCTGTCAAACCTGGCCTTGAACACTGCCAGGGAGGGGGCAGCCACAGCTTCTCTGGACAAACTGTGCCAGTGTTTCATCACCCTCATGGTGAAGAATTTCTTCCTAATACCTAATCTCAATCTGCCCTCTTTCAGCTTGAAGCCATTACCCCTTGTCCTATCACTCCACACCCTTGTAAAAAGTACCTCTCCAGCTTTCTTGTAGACCCCATTTAGGTACTGGAAGAATGCTGACACCTGTGATATCCAAAACCTTGCCATGGGTACCACATTAAAAAAATATGTGAAAATCTTTATTTCACCACACAGCAACATTTTGGTGTACCATTTTCCCCAAAACCTGGAATTAAATTGCTCCAAAATTTGCATTGCTTTTCTGTATTTTCTGCACTCATCACAATTTGCTCCTATCCCAGACCAAACAGAAAAACCCAACAGAGACACAGGCCTAAAATCATGAGCTAACGACACGCTACTCAAACCAAGACCATTGGGATAACAAATTTCCCAGGCAGCATCAGAGCTCTGGCACACCACGTGCCCGTACCTCCACTCGCTTTCTCCCCAACCACTGTCTGCTGCTGTCCTGTCTCTGATACGTGGTACTCACTTCCCAATCAAGCCACCTACAGCCAGTTCAGTTTTCCCATGGGGGCAAAAACGAAGTGCACAGAATAATCAGGTTAAGGACAGCATGAGTGTAAGAATCTAGCTTCACATGCCACAAAAACTCTGAATTGATATGCCAGCACATATCACAGCCTCCTTTTACGTCCTTGGTCGTTCTCAGTGTTATTCTCCAATTCCTCTTTCCTTTAGCTTCCAATTTCTTTGCTTTTAGAGAAGCACTTTTTGCAGTGTAAGCAGAGCTATTCACTTTATTTTTCCTTTATTTGATCTATATCATTATGCAGGAGATTAACACTGACTTCTGAACTCTCCTTTATTTTCTGAAGACCCACAGAGAGAACATTGCTGTCTGAAGACGGAAAAACACTCCAAAACAACACATCCTTAGAAATGCTGTGAAATAGATTCAGTCGGAGAATTTGCAAATCCCAAAGGATGCTGCAGTATAGAAAATTTCCTTATAGCTAATAAGGAAATAATAGAATAGTCTGATGAAAGAACAGATATAAATGCTAATGAGAAGAACAGAGCAGCCTTTATCAGTAAGAGACATTGAGAAGGTTGTATGCAGAGAACCAAAAGATTGTTGAGTTTATTGACAGCAAAAGAACATTTAACCAGCTAAAGATAGCAAAGAACTACGGAATTAATAACGAATTCAAGAAAACATTACATTGCCATGTGGTTTTTTATCTTTAAATTTCATTCCCTTTCATATTTTTTTCCTAAGCACAGAATTCCTGTTCCTGTATAAAAACTCTGGGGTTCACAGACTGAAGTATATGAACTTCCTACTTGCATCAAAGCAAAATCCAGCTGATGGCCTGGGGCAAGGATGGAAATCTTCACCGATTCCCCTTCATGAAAAAAGGGTATAATATTCTTTGCAAGATGGCAGACAGCATAGTATTTTAAAAACAATCCAGTATGCCTATTATTAATGGAATCAGCAAATCTGTTTTGAATTTTTTTCACTCAGGCGGGTTAATTTGCAACGTCCACGTCAATGACTGTTCCCTTAGGACATAACAGATCTTTATTTAAAATCTTAATTAAGCAGTCAGGTTCCCTTTTCTCTTTTTCACAGAGACACAGTGTTTCACATAACACAAAATAAAATCCACTCTTGGAAGAAGGTTATTTTCTTTATCATCCAGCTGAGATTTATTTCCCTGCAGCCTCATAGCCCAAGGAAAATGTGCATCTCCAGACCATTCAAGACAACTTAAAAATGTCTTCTCATTTTTTGACACTATGCCTGAGAAACAATTTTCATGTTCATTAGAAGTATTCCACAAGTAGTTGGAAAAATAATGTTCTTAAGGGCTTCATAGAAAGAGATCTTTTAGCAGTGCAGAAGCTTCCCTTTCCAAAATGTATGTGCTAAATTATCTTATTTTCTTCATCAGTGGGGTAACTTTTCCACCTAAGCTACTACCTTTTCCTATCACTTTGCCCATTTTAAGCTCCTTGAGCACTCCTTGACTTACAGGGCATAACCAGAGAGCACTAAAAAAACTCTTTCAAGATTTCAATGGAAAGTTTCCAACAACAGATTATTTGTACTTTTGAGTCTGCTTGAACAACCCAAGAGTAACAACAGAATGATGTTTGTGCTAGCCTGATACAAATCTCATTGTCTTTTCACCAGAATTAAGCTCCTTATCACATTTTCCAGGCTTCATCTTTCCTCTTCTGTACCATCCATAATGATCTGAAAACCAGCGATGACCCTTTCAGGAATTTCTTTCAAGTCCGGAGCCCGTTTGTTAACCACTGTTACACACATAATTTTTTTTTAGTTATATTAGACTAACTACAGAATATGTTTAGTACTTCTACTCCTGCATCCTACTGAAGGTTAAGATTCCAAGTTGATGCCATCATTGAAAATAATCATATCGTACTTCCTGTTTAATGGCACAGAAACGTATCTCAGATGTGAACACAGTGTATCTCTGGCTACCCAAAGCTAATGTTTTTGTGTGCAGTTGTGTGCAAATCACCATAACTCTCTCACCATGTTTATGACTCTGATTTTCTACAGTCAGTGCCTTTTTTATCTGTGTGCATCTCTTGAACTTCACACTTCCCTGAACACAAAAAGCTCAAAAAATATCTTTAACACAACTTCTTCACTAAATGATAATCGAGAAATACTGTTTTATGAGAGATAAAAGGAATCCGTCTCTCAGTTTATTACTAAATTGATGAATGCCAGGCAAAGAGTATTTTTCATTCATCGCAGATTTGGGGGAAAGAATAGAATAGAATAGAATAGTAGAGTCATGTCATGGTTTAGCCCAGCAATTCGCCGACAATTAGGACCTGACAGCCGCTCGCTCACCCCTCCCCTTCTCCCCCAGCAGCGTAGGGAGGAGAAATGGAAAAAGGGGAAACTTGTGAGTTGAGATAAAGGTAGTTTAATTAGCCTACAAAGGAAATACTACCACTACTAATAAGAATTATTATAATAATGATTATAATGAATACGCAAAACAAAGTATACACAACACAATTTTTCTCACCACCCGATGACAAACTGGCAGCCACTTCCCAAGCAGCGATCACAGAACACCAAAATCATGAATTTTGCAAAATTCACAAAAAAAGTTTGAACTCCCAGACATGACACGATTTGAATTCACAGAAATGAAAAAAGCTGAGAGCTTCCTGCCCCCCAGCCAACTCCCATTCATAAACTGAGCATGATGTCCATTGTACAGAATATTTCCATTGGCCAGCTCAGCTCTCTGCCTGGCTGTGCTCCCTCCCAGCTCCTGTACCCCTGCTCATGAGCTGAATATGAGAAACTGGAAAAAAGTCCTTGATTTCTCAGCAGCACCTCAAAACATCAGTGTTACCAACATTCTTCTCATACTAAATCCAAAACACTGCAGTTACTGGGAGAAGAATTAACTCCACCCAGCCAAAACCAGGTCAAGTTGGCAGGCACCTGCAAAGATCACCTAGTCCAACTGCTTGACCATTTCAGAGCTGACCAAAAGTTAAAGCAAATATATCACAGGCATTGTCCAAATGCCTCTTAAACACTGACAGGCCTGTGGCATCCACCACCTCTCTAGGAAGCCTATTCCGGTGTTTGATCACTTTCTCCAAAAATAAATGCTTTCCAATGTCCTGAACCTCTCCTGGAGTACTGGATACAAGGGAGAAGAGATCGGCACCTCACTCTACACCTATGTAACTGCAGAACAGATAGAGCTATTGAATACCCTGTCAAACTTCAGCCTTGGGAAGGAAACAGATGTCACATCCTTACAGGTGAAATTCTCACCTCCCTAAATCCCGGAGTTTTTCTGAGTGAGGTTTTAGCAAACAGTTCTGGGAAATTCCCCAGTGACATTTACGCCAGGGATAGCAGATGCCTTGTGTGCATTGTCTGAAAAATACTGTCACTCAAAAGCCAGTGGCACACAGTTAATTTACTTCTGCCTCACTTTCTGCCCTTTCTTCTGGTGACTTGGTGACTTCTCTTCCCAAGTGGCCCCCTGTGCACTCACTGTAACAAGCAAAGAACCTTTCTCTCTCTCCCTATGTAAAGTTTCTTTTCCACATGTAGTCTGGTGTGCAGACCACTTCAAGAGCTTGATCAACCTCCAGTAACCAGCTTACTGATAAAATCAAAGCCATATTACATGTGAATGATTCTGTAAAATAGCCTGATGCTGTCTGAAATGCTGCTAACTTTCTGCTAGAAACATACATCTTAGTAGTTAATAATAGACTAAACATGTGCAATATTAATTACATTGCTTCAGTTTCATTTTTTAAAGTAAACCGCAATTTCCAAAAAAAAAGTTGTTCTCATATTTTTTGTCACTTTCCACCTACAAGACACCACAGTAGAAAAGAAGCCAAACCATAAAAAAGCCTTCAAAATATCAGAAAATATTTTCAAGATTCCTTTTTGCTTAAAAAATTGAGGGTTTGGTTTTGTTGTTTGGTTGATTTTTTTCTTTTTTAATTTTGAAAGCTTTAATTCACATAACTGCATTCTGGCTTTCATTTTAAAGCATTTTTAAATCCTAAGCTGTAACATGGTTGTTTTGGGTAAAATTGCTGCCTTCAACTTCAAAAGTCACTGAATTTTCTCTGACACAGCAGGTATACACTGTTATACAATCCTTTGGTTTGAAAATCACCATATAGAGTTATTTTTGAATTCCAGTGTTTCTGTTCAGTGAAAGAAATCAATTTAATTGCAATGTGATGAATTCCCCTTGGGTGAAATGAAGAGGAAAATCAGTGCCTCACAACCAGATTTTATTTCTTGAGTATTATACCCAAGTCACTCAACATAGGGACATTCTTGAAGGATTCTTGTATTTTTTAGATTCCTACTAAAAGCAACAAAACCAGCAACAACAAAACAAACCCAGAAACCACAAGGGATTTCAGTTAATCCAGTACTCTGTATAGGTTGTGTAATATCGTAGTATACTTTATATAGCAGTAAGATTTAAAAATCCTAACCTTAAATCACAATTTTGTAAGATTACATTTTATTTGTTATAGAAATTATAATTAACCATGCTAAGATCATCATATCCTTAGAACGGATGTTATCAGAGCAGATACCACTACATACCTGTCTATGTGCACATGTAGCTGCAAACTCCAGACTCCAGATAAACTTACACAACATCTCACCCCTTGTACTATTAAAACCATTACATGTTTTCATCAGCTGTATAATGAATTTTCCATTGTCTCATAGCAAATTTTTTTATTCTTTAAAAAACATGCTGCCATCTAATACACACTTAGAAATTAAACCTTTAATGATAACAAGATTGGTGTTCCCCACATGAAGAAACAGAGAGTAGAATTTGTGCCAAGGTTACAGGTCAGTCAGCACAAATTCCAAGAACGGAGCCCGCAAAGCCAATCATGAAAAAGTGTACATGTATTGTAACAATTAATTGTACCTCTCTGTAAGGACTCAGGGTTTTTTTTTAACTGGCATGCAACCCAGTCCAATGCAGAGATTATATTGCTCATTTCCACTGCAGAAAATTGTGCACATTTATGTCATAGACACATGTCTGATTCAGCTCCACATTCTAACCATGTATCCCTGCTTCTCACCTGCCGTAACTATTCCAATGTCTAAGCCAGTTTTAAACCCACAGGTCTTTTGATTCCCTCAGATAATCTGATGAGGTTTCGGGATCCATGGTTTCATTAGCATCATCCCTCTCCAAGCAATAATTTTAAGAAGGTGATCAGAGATTAAACCTGAAAAGAAAGACAAAATCTTCATCAATGACGTAGTGGGATCAAGCCTAGCCTCAGCAAGTTTGCAGACGACACCAAGCTGAGTGGTGCAGTGGACACACTTGAGGGAACGGATGAAAAGAAAGACAAAATCTTCATCAATGATGCAGTGGGATCAAGCGTAGCCTCAGCAAGTTTGCAGACAACACAAAGCTGAGTGGTGTAGTGGACACGCTTGAGGGAAGAGATGCCATCCAGAAGGACCTTGACAGGCTTGAGGAGTGGGCCCATGTGAATGTCATCAAGCTCAACAAGGCCAAGTGCAAGGTCCTGCCCCTGAATTAGGAGGAGATTCTCTACTCAAACTTCCCATCAGCCTCTCAAACCTCAAACAAAACTTTAAACCCAGGCTGCCCGATCAAAGCCCACAGACAGGTACTGTTCACCTCACATTTCTGTAGGCCTGGGAGTCCAGCCACATTCTCCATGGTGGCAGAAGGAAACAAGGCCAAGAACTCAGCTCTCCAGGGACTACAAATGCACTTCCCATTTCTCCTCAATAACAGGTTCACACCTTGTGCTGAAGCTGCATCTGGAGTCCGAAGTTGTGCCTTATATGAGAACTCACTAAGAATGACTTCTTACCAGAAGCTTTACTTGAGGGAATGAGTGGGATGAATATGTAATCCTTAAACAGTGATATAATTCTGATATGGCTGACTCCTGAGTCCTTTGTGAGTTTTCTACACTCAGGGCACAGAGACAGGGAGTCTGGCCACTGGCTGTGGGAAGAAGCTGCAGTAAGTCACATCCTTGTCTGTCAGGAGGGTTCAAGCAGCAAGAAAATATTCTGTTCTCCACTGTCGTTCCTCCAGGCGCTGAAAGAAAAGAATGTGGTTGGTTTGCTTGTTTTCAACTTGAAATAGCGTTTATCCTCCTCAAGATGCAACCTCTAACCACAGCAAGTGCTGAACCAGTGGCAACCTTTAGCAAACAGATCCTAAGGCTCTTTTTCACTGTTAATCTGCCTGTCTATTCTATTTGTGCCCAATAGTAAGCAGCATCACAGCTTAGCTGTTGGAAGATACAGCGTGGTCACTGCACAGAATAATAGACCAGTAAGAAATTGGTTAGATGTTGATGATAAAGCACATCCTGTAAATGCAACACAGTAACGCCCTGATGAAAATCAAGCAGCACCAATAGCTAACATGTTTAAGCATGTAGAAACCAGACTAGCAACACACTTCTCTACACATATCAGACCACAGCTGTGACCAGAGTTCTACACGTTCACTATACATCGGATAGTTTACCTTCAGTGAATGAAAAAAGCTGCATGGACTATTTGGTGAACATCTCTCTAGTATTTGGCCACACCTACCGTAGGATAGTGTTAGTATATGATTTACTAATTTAATATTCACATTATGGCATATTTACAACCTGTATGTCACAAAGAATCATGACTGACAGCAGACAGACACACATGAGCTCTGCAGACAGCAGAGCGTATATGATGTCTTTACAGTGTCACCCAACCAGGGAAAAGTTTTTGACCTCCAACAAACTAACTACAACCATGATAATTGTTCAAAACAAAAGAAAGATAGCATGTTCATGCACAACCTTGACCAAGAACGTGCTTGTGGGAACTGCGTTTTACAGCTTAGCACTGCAGTACTTCATACAGATACAATAATTTGGTTTAAATTTGCATTTATTTTCCTTTGTTTTACAATGGCAGCCAGACAACCAAACTAAAGACCTTCACACAATGAAACTGTTGCAGCCCCAAAAGCTTTAATCTCATCTACAGAAAAAGGACTAAGAAAGGGAAATTGTCCCAGAGAACAGTGGTTACATGATCTGGGGGACTGAGCAAATAAGCACAACAATCCCAGAGACAAAAAGAGGAATGTCCCAGAGCTCCTATTTCCTGGCAAAGGGCTCTAAGGGTGAGGCACTTTTCCTGAACAGGAGAATGCCATTTCATCCCACATTTTGGAACAAAAGGTTTAGCCTCACAGAGTCGGTGACTTTCCCTTGGTCGAGGAGGACTGTGTAAGGGATCGCTTGAGCAATCTGGACGCCCACAAATCTGTGGGCCCTGATGGAATGCACCCACGAGTGCTGAGAGAGATGGCGGATGTCATTGCTGAGCCACTCTCCATCATCTTTGAGAGGTTCTGGAGGACAGGAGAGGTGCCTGAGGACTGGAGAAAGGCCACTGTCACTCCAATCTTCAAAAAGGGCAAGAAGGAGGACCAAGGGAACTACAGGCCAGTCAGCCTCACCTCCATCCCGGGAAAGGTGATGGAGCAGCTTATCCTGGAGGTCATCATCAAGCAAGTGGAGGAAAAGAAGGTTATCAGGAGTAGTCAGCATGGATTCACCAAG
>Ga0065711_1005873_pt1 | contig 20737 bp, 12 predicted proteins | sample Hoacrofraction12_FD_59098 | JGI IMG/M metagenome (GOLD analysis project Ga0065711, IMG submission 59098) | Hoatzin crop microbial communities from Cojedes, Venezuela - Epithelial fraction 12 v2 (version 2) | ecosystem: Host-associated > Birds > Digestive system > Esophagus > Crop | place...
TGGGACTGGAAGTGGGAGAGTGGTATTTGGTGAAGGAATTAATGGAGGTAACCATGTTCCATGTAATGCCACCTTTGAAGTACTGCAGCTCTGCATGGCCCCTGCAGAAAGCCAGGTGCGGATTTGACAGTTCTGAACATAACCAGCATTTCATCAGAAGTTACAATTAAATGTTTTACACTCGATCTGCCTGAAGCCTGCTGCCCACGAAAGGGGTGTAGGTGGGCACTAAAGAAATGGTTTGCATATCTCAGGTGGATGTGTAGCTTTGGGAATTTGTTTGACTTCTTTTAGCTTTCAGGTATTTAAAAAATGAAACGGTGTTTTCAGGGTGCAGAATCCATGTTTTCCCTTCTTTGTGGAAGTAACTAAAACATTTGTTTTCAGAACCATTCAAAATTAAATTGAAACTGGAGCCAACTCAGAGCTCTACAACTGAATTTGAAAGATCCATACTGTAAGAGATCCATCCTAGTGGCTTGTCCTGAGGAACTACATATAATTCGTTCTTCATACTGGCTCATTCCTAGCCTTTTCCCAAGAAAAAAAAACATTGCACTGAGTTTTGTGCTTTGTTTGGCTATGTCATCTTCTCCGTATGGACTCATTTGATATAATACATAGGATTTAAAATATAAAAATCTACTGCAACTGTTCTGACAGCCATTTTCCACAAAAGCAGCATGGAAAACTGATTTGTTTTAAAAATTAGAAGTAAGCTGTGTCTCAGTCACAGTGTTTGTTTCAGGTTTGCCCATATTAAGACAACTGTAGCATAGATAATTGCTAATTATGGGTAGGTGGTTGACTGTGAAGTTTTGAAAGTGTGTGACAAAAGGGTCTGTCCTTCAATATGAGAATAAAATAAATATTGCCTAAAATCAATAAGGCATTGTTCAGTATCTTTACTACAATTTTGTGAGTACAAAGAAATCAGGATATCCTCAGGTTCATTTCTTGAAGTCCCCACACTGCCCTCCTACTCTCCTCCAACGTCAATGGCATTAAATGAAGTTGAACTGTTATCCTTCTTGGACTGCAAGCATCTTCTAGCTCTTTCTTTCCAGGCATGGATGAGAGTGTAAGTATTTTACTTACTAAAACTTTTTTATCAGCTCATTTGTATATATATCTCTCTTTGTTCATCTTTTGCTGTAATTCTTGCTTTGTGAGATATTGATGCTGTTGCAGACTGGTCTGTGAAAAATCTAATTGTGTTTTAAAAATACTTCCATTAGAATTGGCTTAATTAGAAAGTCTTGGTAAGTAGTGCTTTGCGCCACTGAAGTATATTTCTCCAGAAAAGATTGTGGCAATTTACTATTAGAGTCATTAGTGCACTGAGTACTGTAGAGCATGCAAAACATATGTGCCTTCAGTGACACTACGTCTGGAGCGGTTTTCAAATACTTTGCTTCACACATCTCAGACATACTGTCACAACCGATTACTTAAACCACCGTTGTGTCATTTCAAAGGTTTTTTTTTTTTTCCCCTGTTGAGCCTTGTGATGTTGGCAGTCAACAGGGGATTATTTTTAAACAATGTTTGAAGTGGCCTGAAGAGCCGAAGCAGCGCTGGAGGGGAGAATGACAAGGGAGCCTTGCGTGCAAGTCTTCAACCTGTGTGGGTGCATGCATGTCTAACCAGTTTCCAGTCACTGTTAAATAGAAATATCATCCCCAAAGAGGCAGAAATTCCTGCCATTAAATATCAGGTACCGTTTGTAAGAAATACGGCCACTAAACAAATTTCACAGTTAAGCGTATTTTTTCTTGCTTGGAGTGTAATTGGTTACATTGTAGGTCAGTGAGAATCACCCTTGAGAAGCCTTGTACCAAAGAAAACACTTTTTTCATAGAGTAGCCATGAATATTCAGGTAGTGAATATTGATTCAAGCGTTAATTTCCATGTATGGATTTTGTCATGCTTGATGTGGTCACTATTGCTGGAGATCCTCTGCGTGGTGTTTCCAGATGACGTTCATCAAAGAGTCTGGCCTACTGGAACAGGAAGAGATTCTGTGTTTATTTTCTCTTCCAGAGACTGACTCCATTGCAGCAGTGACAACTAATCCAGCTTCATGCATCACAACTGTTCCTAAATAAATGCTTTTTTATTATTTTTATCAGGGCCAGCCAGGACTCCTTGGATCACAGGGCTTCACTGGACCACCAGGATTGATGGGGATCCCAGGAGTGCAGGGTCCCAAAGGTCACAAAGGTGAAAGAGGATATCCAGGAATAAGTGGACCCAAAGGAGAAACGGTAACTTTTGAATATCAGCTATTTTAGCTAATGAGCAAAATACTTGGCAGAATATGGTTTTAATTGTGCTGTTTCACTCCAGGGGCAAAGAGGAGTCACTGGATTCCCTGGGGCAGACGGTATTCCTGTAAGTAGTCAGTTACCCTGTCTTTAAGAAATCCCCAACTGCAAATATTGCAGGTTAGTTTAAAGCCTTTGTGCTTTGATTAAAATCTCTGGACTAAACTCTGCATCAGCCACGTATGCATTCTTAAGCAAAGGGCATTTACTGAAGCGAGTGGAACTGCAGATACACAACAAGAGAGCAGAATGTGTGCTCCCTCTCATTCCCTTGGATAATTAAGGTACCATTAGTTTTGTCCCATGGAGAAATCCCCTTGTAAAAGGGGACAAGAAAGGACGCAAATTTCCTGTGTCCCTGGAGGTTACCCAGCTAAGTATGTTCTTTTGTAGGAAAGAGCTATAAGTACTTCACATCTCTTAAGCTTGTGAGCGAAGGACACCAGAGGGTCATTCCTTAATTATTGCAGAGTTGCAAAGCACATAGAAAGACCAGTGATTTTAAGAAATGAACCATTATTACTTGCTTTATAGCTCATACGGCATGCTTGAAATATTCTTAAAAAACTTACTGAACACTAGACGGTGTCAAACTTCGAACAAATTGACCAGATCCATGAAACTGAAACATTCAAGAAGGAAAGCCGGGTAAAGTTCACAGCACAGTATTTTCCCAGCTTACACTTCTTTACATCTTGTGTCATAAAATAACAAAGAAATCTGAGTCACAGGAATCCCTGGACAGAGTTCCCAGGCTTGGGTTTCCTTTGTTGTGCTCCCTGACACCGGGCCCCGCTCTGCAGCCCACGCATCCACATCCACTCTGCTTTCACCCTTTTTTGTTTCCAGAAGAGCTCCCTATCGAGTTTCAGGGCTTTCTCTCTCACACTCTTCCTCCTCTCCCTCTTTCTCAGTCTTAAAGGAAAAGCAGGAGACCCTGCTTCCCATTCCTATTAACACTCCTGAAGCCAAGGATCTTGCTCATCTCACCACCTCATACTGAGTTGTTTCTAAGCGCTCTAACGTCCAGGGAAGGAGAGAAAATCGTTCCCGTGTGAAGCTCTGTATTGCTATAGCTGGACCACTTCTCTTACCTGAGCAAGCTGTCTTTTTTAGCCCTGCCTTCCCAACCTCTGCCCATTGCATTGAGGGATAAATACCTTCAGACAGTACTTGAACCTGCATGTGCATTGTGCCCTGTCCTCAAGCTCCACTGCCCTTCCCACTCGGTTACGCGCCCCAACCAGTTTTCCCAGGACGAGACTTAACCCTGCCCATTGGAAGGCAGATGGGTAGGCACATGTGTGAGCTGTAATGGCACGATGCTGGCCTGTGGGGCTGGAGGCCAGGAGAGGGTGGTGGCAAGCTTGAATCTCTTCTGGGGTGAGGAATGCCAGTACTTGATGGAGCTAGGCCAGGACGTGGACAGATTTCTTCTAAGCAGGGGAGCAGAAGCAAAGAGAAGACTCTTGCTCTAGATAAGAGGAGAAGGGAGGAATGTTTTATGTTAGTTTCTGGTTTTTTCTGCCTGAGTCCCCTGAAAGAAAGAGCTGCTCAGGGGCAGATTTGCTTCTTATCAGCCTCAGTGCAAACCAGAAGCAACAGCAATTAAGGTGAATGTAGGTACAGCAATGGAAATCCAGTTTGAGACAGGAGTAGCTGTTCTGAGGCTCTGTGTGGAGGTTCTGCAGTGCCCCTGGCTCCCTTGCTTTGAGCCCTGCTGTTTTCTTCCATGCTTACAGCCTCATCACGACACTCAACCTAGCTCCAAAAGCATCTCTGACTTTGTTCCCGGCTTGGAAGCTGTTCAAAGGCAGCGAGGAACCTTTCTTCCCACTCTTCATTGTGAAGCACTGAAATGCTTAATAATCCCAGTTCTTGGTGGCTCCCTGCATAGCAGCTTCATCTGGCTTAGTGCTCTGCCTAACAGAGCCTGCATTGAACATAGCTTTCTTACCCTTTCTGAAAGGTCCTTCACCACTCATTTTTTCATGCTGTCTGGGGCATCTGGTTCAAGCTGCAGCTATATTAAAAAAAGGCACTGTCTGTTTCTGTCTTTGAAAATCATAGTTTCCCATGGATCCAAGCCTTGGCCTTAATGTGAGAATGTCTAAATACTGTGTGACTACAGGAAAAGGAAAACTAGAAACAGATGGATAGATAAACACTTTTTTTTTTCTTCCTCAACAGGGTCATCCTGGGCAGCCAGGATCAAGGGGGAAACCAGGTCATGATGGCTGTAATGGGACAGTAGGTGATCCTGGTGACTCGGGAAGTCCCGGACTCGCTGGTTTCCCTGGTACAATTGTAAGTAGCTGGCAATAAGTGAGTACCTGAGGGTAAGATCATTGCTGAAGTGAGTTTCATTCACACATGTGTTGGAAGTGAATGGGACATCTCTTAATGGAGCTCCCTTTTGGCCCAGTAGAGCGTCTGTGAGGACTTGCCATGGACACGCTGCACTGTGCTTAGTTATTAAACTGAGACAGAGCTGGGAGTTCTGCCCAGAGCCATACCTGTCACGCAGGTCTTGCGGAGAGATTACTTCAGGAAAACCTGTACAGATTTATCCAACAGCAGTAAAACAATATTAAACTCACAGTTCCTGATGAAATCCTTCCCTGCCCCATGGCGAAAGTATTGGCTTTCCATGGCGTGGTACATAGGTGAGGTAAGCAGTGGGGCTCCTGGATGTACCAGGGCAAGTGTCAGTGCTGGGGAGCTGCTGCTCTAGCTTGGAGGTGTCACCCCGTAGCACCACTTCTAGACAATGGGGGGGGTTCTTCCCCCAGAATCAGAAATTCATTCTTTTATGTACTAAGAGGGTTTACACTTTGTTTTTAAACCTTGAATTTCCAAAGCTAGGCCTAGCTTCTGCCTCTAAACAGCAGTACATATATACTCAGGAAAACCCCAACAAATGTATTTCATTGATCTTAGCTGTTTACGTGTTAACAAACATGATATGACAGCTTACTTCTATTATCTTTTTGGTCACCTCCAGGGAGTCCAAGGGCCAAAGGGACAGAAGGGGGAGCCCTATATACTGCCACCGGACATCGCAAGCCGATACAGGGTACGTCTGTAACTCCTGTGAGTTATTCATGCACAGTACTGTTTTACAAGCAGATGGTGGAGAGTTAATTTTTCTTACACTGACAGACACATCCCAAGAGGCCCACTTTGATTCGCTGTAGGCTTTGCAAGGCAGCTTCTGCTTTCTCTGGTTACAGCAAAGTCTACTTGAGATTTAGGAAAAAAAATCTCCATTCAGTTATTTTCAAGGCATTCCAGCCTACAGGTGGATTAAAGAGGCACTGGAGATGTTATAGTTCAAGTATTACCCTCTTTATTCAATGATTACCTTTGTATCATGCATGGCAAAATCATTGCTTTGGCATCGTTTTGTCCATTGAATGACTCTATCTAATATTAGAATCCTTTAAGAATATTTTTCAGGCAGGAGTTTGGTTGACTTGGGATAAAATATGCTTCAATATATTATTTAATTACTTAGTAAACCCCAAGTATTCCCATGGGTGTTTTTACTGTATCTATTCGTAAAAACTTGTTTTGTAATCACTTATAGCTTTTTCTGATATGTATGGTCTTCTATAATTTGAAGGTATCAGGTAAAGATAAGGGGTTGCCTATGCTGTTAGAGTATAAATTGTGACAAATTTATGTGCAAAGCTACATCTGAGCGGTCCTCAGCACAGAAGGGATCTGCTGACATTGTTTACATATGTTTTCTGCCAGTTATGAGTGCCAAAACAGGCTTTTCTGTTCACATATTTGTAAGTTGCCTGTATTTTTGTAAGTTGCCTGTATATATAAAGGAAGGTTAAAAATCTTCCTGTTCCTTTCAGAAACTCTTTAAATCTGCACTTGTTAGCAGTTAGGAATGATTAAGTAATGATTAAGAACTGCTCAAATGTATTGTGGCCAAGGATGGATGCTGACACCTGTATTCGTTTCAGAAAGTACTTGGTTCCACAAATCATTCTGTTAACTAAACTCAAATTAACTAGATAGTTAGGATGCTGTTCAAAATGATTGAAGGTGTCTGGACTGAATACCACATTATTTATGGGTATTGGAAGGTCTTTGCGCTAGAACATTTTTGGATCCAATTTGCAAAAACATTTCAACATGTACTGCAGTTAAAATATGTGGTCACTGAAAACAGTATGTTCCAAATGCTTTTAATGACTCAGAAGAGAATCAAAATGATCCAGTAATTCCCATGCAACTCATGAAAAATAAGCTTGTACATTTCAGCTAAGCCCTAATTAAGCCACTGGTTAGATGAGATTTTTCAAAAAAGAATTAAATGTGGTCTGTTATCGATTTCAGCCTCGTAGTTTGGGTTCTTAACTTCCCTAGCCAATTTTGTATCCTCCTACTGTATTGCATGCAACTATACTCCATATAGAAAGTACAAAACTCGTGTGGCCCACATTCGGTTATCTCATCGCCTGTGTTGAATGCATCTGTATGTAAGGGTTTGTGTAGCATTATATGCTATGATTATTTTTTGGAATGAGAAAAAAAAATGAGTGACAAAAAGATTTTATTCAATTTTGTATATAGTATTTATTGCATTTTTTACTTCTTTGGTTTTTTTAGGGAGAACCTGGGGATCCAGGGTTCAATGGTTTTCAAGTAAGTAGTATTACAGCAAATGTCATAAAGTGTCAATAGGAACTGATACCAGAACAACATTAATTGATGGTTGGGGGTTTTTTTCATTTAAAGGGGCCTCCAGGTACACTGGGTATTCAAGGACCTGCTGGTCCAAGAGGAGAGCGAGGAAGACCGGTAAGTATATTTAAAATACGTTCTATAGAAAATTTACCTGACACAAGAATCATCTCAGCAAGTTCCATTATGTTGGACTGTAATCTAGCAAATGGGTAGAAAAAACAGGTTAGAAAGACCAAGTAAGTGTCCTTGGATGCACAACTTTTTAAAAAGCACTGTGAGACACTGATTCTTCAAGGATGAATATTGCAAAAAGAGGTTCAGTTTGTTTCACCCTATATTCCCAGAGGTTTTTGATTTGTATTGTATTTCTTTAACCTCCTTGGATGAGTCTTGTTTGTAAAGATTATTCAATGCTGTCCACTCTACCTCCCCCCACACCGAGTTATCAAAGATGTCAGAACCTAAATATGTTATCTTTTCTGTGCTCATTAAGGGTATGTATATTAGCTCTGCAAACTTCCCTCAGGAGATTGTATAGATAACATTCTTCATTAGTATTTAGAACACAATTTTTTAAAAAACTATTTATTGGTCATTTTTTCCAAAATCAACATTTACAGCATTGACTTTGACAACTGTTACTGAATCGTTCTTTGGAAAGGTTGTGTTCCCGCCAGATACCATTTTCTTCATTTCTTACTACCAAAGTTAATAGTTTTATGGGTGAGAAGCAGATGTTCAAATTCAATAGATTTCATTTTCTTTAGTCCTGCTTTATTTTCTGTAAGACAACTTTATAGAATTTTCTTTCTCATTTGTTGTGTCAAAATTCACTTCAGACCTGCTCAACATCACTGATATGAGAGGAAAAAAAATTAATTCAGGGCTTCTTACACACAGACTCCAGAGCTGTTTTCAGGGACATCCCCCTGAAAAAACAAACAAACAAACAAAATTCTAAGACTAAATCCACAGCATGCTAAGCCTTTCCAAAGTTAATTTTCTGCAGCAGCCTGCAGTTTTATCATCTGAAGCAAGCTGCACCTTTTCCTCTCTTGTCCTCCTGAAGAGAAGTCTCCTCAGTCCTTTACTTTTCCTCTAGAGTGAACCGATACAGTTCATGAGCTTCACACAGGACCCCAGCCTACAATGGCTCACATTCCCAGTGGAAACTGGGACAGTCTTGGATGTTAGGAGTGCTATGAACCATACATTTTCTGAGCCCCGTGACTACATCCCTCTGGTTGCCATCTTGGCAACAACATCTCTTTTGAACGCCCTTCCAGAGTAGATGGATCCCCACCATCTTCAGCTCTTAACAAAATATATCCAACTGTATTGACCATTTCTAAAGCAGCGGCTCATCAGTGAGAGCAACCTGGGAGCATTTCCCAGGTCTGAGTTTGCATCATTCCTCTTCCCTAAGTCCTTGATCCCACATGAAGGCAAGCATGGCTCCCCTAAGTCCCTGCAGGACCTCCAGGCAGCGGGATGCCCTGCACAGTGCATCTGCCCAGCAGGTTAGGCAATGGCTCACAGACTGCTTGACTCACCAAAACTTATTCAAATGTAATATTTTTCAGAAGTTGACTGTTTGTGCACACAAAGATACATAGCAAGGCAGAGGCATATAGCAAGTTCAGGTCCCACCTGAATGTTGTTATGTTTTCCTTGCAAGTTGGGCTTGATTTTGCATAATCCAGTTACGTCCTCTTCGGGGCTCAGTAGATGGATGGTTCTGTCTGCAGCTTGCTCTCTTTTTTATGCCTCTTCTCCATCTTCCTCTCTGAACTGCTCATGCTGCTTCTTCACCCCACCTTTCCTGCATTTGGCGTTTTTAACTTGTAGAGCCCTTTGGAGCCTGTTAACTGGCATAGCTGACTGAAGCAAGGCAGGTTGTCTCTCCAGTTGATGGCTTTCCTACTGCTCTTCTTGTAAGACTCGAGCAGCATTTTTTCCTGTTACAGTTTCTTTTCCCACCATCTTCCTTTGATTTCGTTCTGTACAATACCAAATGGGTAATCTGAGATCCGTAGGGTAGTTCAACTCCCTTTACAGACCGATGCAATACCAAGCCACCAGTGCTTAAGATGTGCTTAACTTTAGGTGTGAGCTTAAAATGTTGTTAAATCAGGATCCAAAAGCACAAGTTCTTATTACTTGAAATGAAAATGGGATTTCAATAGGTCTAAGTCGGGGGACTGTTACTCTGTTAGGAAAGACTGCGATGTGACTTAGGAAGGTATTTTTCAGAACAGTAAACACAGCTAATACAGTGAGGATGGCACAGTGAATGCTAAGGAATACACTGCCTTGCAAATATATACTTCTATTTCAGACATAAAGTAACTGACCTCCTGCCTGATTAGAAAGCAACAAGTAACTTGCTCTCCCCTATTGTGTTTCCCCAGGGACCACCAGGGCCCCCAGGACCACCAGGACCACAAGTAAGCTTTTGTGTCAGAGTTGTTTGTGTTGATTTTGTGTCGCTGAGGTTTATACAAGACCCACTTGAAGTGAGTAAAATAAAGAACCACAGGCTGCACCAAAGGCTGTGTAGCACAAGACCTTCTGTGTTGGCTGCGTACCACGAGAAGTTAATCTTACACTGGGATCGCCTACCCTAAAACGATTAAGCCAGTTCTAGAGCCAGATTTAAATTGCTACTGTAGTCACAGTAGCTTCCCATGAACAGAGAATCCTTGCAGTCTTCACAATATTCAATTATATCTCAGCAGAAAAAAACATATGAGTTCATTGTTCCAGCCCACTTAGGTATTTTTGTTTAACATTCAGTGCTATTAAAAAACTTGCAAAAGAAATGCTTGATCTTTTCACGACATTACTCAGTGAATGACTCAAAGTCTGTTGTAAGAAGCACTGGTAGCATGAGATTTTAATTAGAATTGTCTTTCTGAATGTTTAGGTCTATAAAAATACTTTTGAATCTATAAAAATACTTTGAAGTAACCCTAGACCGTTATTTGATTGTAGTTCTTCAGTGGTGTCCTACAGACTTGTAAGCCTGGAAAGGCCTTTAAGCGTGTTTAAATTGAATTTTAGATTAGAAAACTGAATTGTACACTTAGTAAATCTTGGCCTATTGTTTTTTGCAGGGAAACAGGGGTCTTGGCTTCTATGGAGAAAAAGGTGAACAGGTAAAGGAAAAGTAATGAATTAATATCACTACTAAAAGACAGGTTGATGTTATTTGCTATTTATAAAGGAACCTATTTTAAATACTCTTTTAATTTGCAATTGTATTATGTAATTATAAGAGAAAAACAAACAAATATAGCTTTGAAAGTAATTATAATCTCCATAAGGAATGTCGTAGCTGAACTAACTTCTACATGTCTAGGTCTAGCTGTGCCCTCATTTACACCAACACAGAGGTAACACTTCTGAAATTTATAGAGCCAGACCACTTTATATAAAGCAACAATCTTTACCATCATTCTGGAAACATACAGGGCAAGAGCAAGTATTGCTGTATGCTAATCCCAGCCCAAAATAAATTTACCCTGCCATCAATTTATCCAGAGATTTAGGACCATACTCCTAGCAGGGGCAAATCTGCATTGCTCCTTTTGTTGCAGTTTGTTAGACAATGTGCCGATCAACAGCTTGACAAGGTATTGTAACTGTTAGTAAATGTACCCTTATGATTTTCTGCAGGGCCCCCCAGGTCCTCCAGGTCCACCTGGGCTTCCTACAAGAGAACTGACGGGTGTCCCCTCTGACAAACACAAGGTAACTACAAGGTGTTTTGCCAAAATACACAAGGAACTAAGAGCTGTGCAATACTGAAACCAAAATATTGTACAAATGTGCTTTTACATATAGTACCAAGAAGACTTTACTATATCAAAAGAGAAACCTGCTACTTTCCCATAGCTTGGATCATGAAGTATTTATTGAAACTATTGTGGCTGAAGTCATTCATAAAGCACTTCTCACAGACTAGAGGTGCCTTAGGCAAGCTTGTTCTTTTTGTTTAAGCGTGCAGCTACTGGCCATCACTCACATCTTCTCATTTTACAAGCAGAAATACCTGCTGAGAGATCATTCAATATCTTATTTTTCATATTAGTCAGTGAAATTTTCTTCCTGTAAAAGAAGCATGTCTTTAGGGAAGCTATCTGAATTATTTTGTTTCTTTATATAGCTTATCTATATGGTGCAGATATTTGTATACTTACAGTTAAGGCTTGTTCATACATATTGAAGAAATCCTCAACAGCAAGATGCAGTTCATTCTCGTTTATTGCTTCTTGCTGGGAGCAGAGATACTTCTACTTCTGCATATATTCTGTATCAGACACCAACCTCCAGACCAGTAGTTTTTCATCGCAAATTTGAATTTAGAAAGTTCATGTGGCTCATGCCGTTTCTGCAGTAAGGTGAGTAAATTGATATGATACTGAAAGATCTAAAAATGCCTTTGACAGTCTGCAGTCTGCATTAAGTAACGTACAAGTTGGGATTTCCATGACTAAGGACAGATGTCCGCATGTGAGCTGTTTACCTGGAGAACCTTTATATTCAATGGAGATATCATCAATATAGTGAGCTGACTTCAGGCTATGATTTGTCTCATCCTGACAGGAGCTCTTACTTTTGATCAGACAATTCGTAGATAATCAGTAGGTACAAATGGGAAAATGGGCGTTTGTTTACAGGCGTTACTCAGGCACTCACCACCCAGACATCTCATGAGAAAACCTGGAAACAATTTGAGGTGTTCACATTCCTAGAAGCGGAAATTATAGGAAATATAATTATAAAGGAAAATAGGAAAATTATAAAATATTTTTTTCAAAAGGCAACTTTATAAACTTCTTAGGAAAATGTGCATTGCATATGACAAGTGTGTGAATAAAGAACAGCACAACAGTGGTGTTTTTTCTCGTGTCACTTTGTGTCGTAGAAAAGTTATTGAAATGTAAATTGCAATGCATAACATATCTGAATACTTTTTCTGTATTGTTAGGGTGAAAAAGGAGAACCTGGACAAAAAGGAGAAGCTGGAGTTCCAGTAAGTCAAGTGGACATGAACAAAGACACATAATAATACTGGAGTTAATACTGGTGCATTCTTCATTGAAATGACGCAATATAGATATGGAGCAACATAAGCGGAGACACCAGTTGTGATGCTTTAGAAAAAGTGAACAACATGACGTGTAACAACTCCACAGTGCAATCAGCTGTTCTCTTACTGGTTTACTGAAATAAGATTTTCCCTCACAAATTTTTTCATTTTAGCTTTAACTACTAGTAAATATCGTTACTGCTGCTGATCTGCTGATCTGTGTTTAAAAATTCCACTAAATTTCATTAAATAAGTGTATGTGGAAATTTCCTCAATCCTTTTCAGCCTACTCTCCAGCACATACAGACATTGGTCTCAGTGGTCATTAAGCCTGTTGAAGTAAGTCAGTGGACAGTAATCCCATGTGTTGCTGTAGCATTTAGAGCTGTCCACAAGGCTTGACCGAATGTCATTTAGTTAACTCGCAGGCAATCTCTAGACTGTCTAGATAGCTTTGCCATTGAGTTGTTCCTTTTTACTTCCCAGAGTGGTTTAAAATACAGTCTTTACCAATTAGGGATGCCTCACTGAGCATTTTGCAAGAGCTGTATTTTCTCAGATGGTCTGGTCAGCTTCTCTACAAGGTTATGGGAGAAGGTTGCAGTCTGAGCCCTGATGCCCTCTGTGTGCAGTTGCTAGCCAGTCCTTCAGCTGTTGGTCAGATTTTACATCTGTAGAATATTGTTGACTACATTAGGAAAACCATAGATGTTACGTTGATCTAGCAAAAGGGGATATGTGTTTCTGCCTTCTTTTTTTTTTGACAGTAGGGCAGGGAGCAGCATGCCTATGTTTGTCAAATAGCTCTCTGAAGCTATAGTTCAGGCATAAGCTGAGTTGTTTAATTGGTTGTATAGCTGAACAATTGCTTTGGCACTTCTTCAGAGTTACAGCCACAGAAGAAAAAAAGCAGGAGGAGGTGATAGGAGGAAAACCCTGTCCTTTCCCTAATGGCCTGCTCCTGCTATTGTCGTGAAGCAAGCAAGTTACACATAATTTTAAGGACAACAATTCTTTCACATGCAACTATTATTAGATCCTCCATGTGTTACAATGATGGTTTCTTCCTGTTTAGCTTCCATAAAACAGTTTTACAATTTTTTTGCACATAATGAAGAAATATGTTGAACTGACTTGTAATGTTTCCTAGGGTGTACTTGTCTCTGCTCCTGAAAAAGGTGAAGAAGGGGTAGTGGGCTTCCCAGGACAAAGGGTGAGTCGCTCGTTAAAGGTAAAATTCACCCAGCGGTATGGGCAAATCCAAGCGGAGGGTTTGCCTTCAGGAACAAAACACAGACTGACAAACTGTAGAAATGATAGTAAATGATAGTTGTGGCCAGCTCTGAACTGCCTGATATAGGAAAGCGAAAAGGCCATTTTGAAATGGTGGGAGGAGGGCCCCACGGGACTCACAAGTATGCCTGTACCATCATTGCGAAGTCTTGTGCATCTCTTACCTAAAGCTGGGCTCACTAACCACAGCTACTCTCCTGGTCCTCAGCACAGACTGTATTTCACTGGTCCCAGCTTAGCTCTCTTCAAACCATGGCTAACGAACATGAGTTTGACTCCAGTTACTTGTGATCCCAGAAAAAAAGCTAATTTAAATAATACTACCTTGTAGCACCTATGGATGCTTTTGCCGGGGCAGTGTTTCTAAAGTGCTTAAGCAGAGTGAGAACAGTACTCAGCACACATTTAAAAAAATCTCAGCCGTCTTTAAAATCTTCATGGTCAAATTACAATGCATTGATTAAGAGATGAAAATCAAACACCAAATTAGATTTCAGACTTGTTCTGTTTGTACCGTGCATGAATCTCACTGAAAAAGTATCTGCACTCTGACTGTTAGAGTTTCAAGCTGTCAGATTTATTTTATCTAAGAAACAATTATGGTTCTTAACCATTAGGATGTTAGGTTGTCACTTTATTTTGCCAATTTTATTGTGCCTTCACAGGGGCTGCCTGGCATCAATGGTTTCCCAGGACTCAGTGGAGAAAGAGTGAGTATTTCATACAAGACTGTTATTTCTTACACATATGTAGACAATCTGTCTGAAAAGTAAACCGTAGAGGACAAATTCTGCCTGTAATTACGCTAGCTGTAGTCTAACAAATATCGTCTGGATTCATCCATCATTGTAATTTTGGGTCAGTTAGCTTTCTCATCAGTGAGAAAAAAAAGTAGCCCTATAATTGAAGTCTGTTTTGCTTAAAACATAAGCGTGTTTTAAGAGCACTATGAGGAGGTGTCATTTTCCTTGTTCCCATTACTGTGACCATGATTTCTATAATTTTCTTCCTACATCCAGAAACTTACTTTTTTGAGTAGTTTTCTGCAAATGTGGTTGAGATGTGTCGTTATCTGAATATCACAAAAGAAGAAAAGGAAACTGATAAATATACCAGTTAAATCTCTGTCCCCATGGAAACACACCCAAATATTTAAAATAGCATTCTGTCAGACAGAGAAGAGCTCATACTTTCTGTTTGTGCTCAGAAAAAGGCTTCTTCAGTCAGCATTAGAAATCACTTCCATGAGGTATCCAAATAGCTGTGGGATGCATGACTTTTCCATGCTTCTCCATCCTTAGTTGTTTAAGGATTTGTCCTGCCACCAAGGCATGAATAACAGGAAACACATGGGACACGAAAGCACGTGGAGTGTGCAAAATAACATTTCCACAGCTATTCGGTCCGATCGCAAAACCTGGTGGTGTGGAACGGGACTACGTGCTCAGTAATACGTACGTGGAAAGGCTGGTGCAAAACCCAGTAGAGCAAAATGGTTGCCCTTAGCATAGGTTCGTGCTGCAGCCAGAAGTGCTCAGTGGCTTCCCCTTATTCAAGGTGAGTCTTGGCAACAATTTTCCTGGAATGTACACTGGTTTGGAAGGAGTATCGTTGTACAACGTGTGTGGGAGGGAACAGACTACTCGATGTGCTCTTCACAATGAGCCCCTTTTTGTTGCTTTTCGAGTGATTTGATTCTCAGGGAAGAGAGAAGGATGGTTAAGCCCTGCCTGCAACCTTATAAATGCTTATAAATATCTCAAGGGTGGGTGTCAGGAGGATGGGGCCAAACTCTTTTCAGTGGTGCCCAGTGACAGGACAAGGGGCAATGGGCACAAACTGAAGCACAGGAAGTTCCAGCTGAACATGAGGAAGAGCTTCTTCCCTCTGAGGGTGACGGAGCCCTGGAACAGGCTGCCCAGAGGGTCTGTGGATTCTCCTTCTCTGGAGGTATTCAAGACCCGCCTGGACAAGGTCCTCTGCAGCCTACGGTAGGTGACCCTGCTTCTGCAGGAGGGTTGGACGAGATGATCCCCAGAGGTCACTTCCAACCCTGAACATTCTGTGATTCTGTGATTCTGTGTGATTCTGTGAAGTCGCAGCTAATTAGGAAGCTTCCAGCTTGGCTTTTAGAGCACCAGCTCCACCTAGTGTAAAGAGATTTTACACCTGCTACTCGAGGGGCTGCTTTACCGATGATGTGATGTGCAGTTGCCATCGTGGAAATGTCTCTGAAGCATGCGGTGCAGTTTGTGGCATCTTGCTGAGAGCTGTGGTATTTGTAGAGCTTCAAAACTGCGTGAGTGACTTACCGAGCTGGCTATTAAAATTCAGGTTCTGCGGAGGAGTTGTTCCCACTGTGAAACTTCGGAGATGCTGAATTTTAAAAAAGCTGGCTAATGATCTAATTATACAAATCTGCTGGTTTCAGCGAAACTGTGTTAATTGATATCAGTTGAGGATCTGGCCCCTTTTTTCTGCTCAAAGCTCACCGTTTTGACACTAGTCTTTTTCCAGAGTACATACGAACATTTTCTATAGAGAGTGAATGCCCGGCAATGGGAGAGGTGGATGCAGGCGCCTTCAGGGCTGGTCCTGAGTTCTTCTCGTTCATCCGGGGAACCCCTCTTTGGCCAAACAGCTGCCTGGAAAACAGCAAAAAGGACCTGAGCACTTCAGAGCTGTTTCGCTGCTCGCTGTTTGCATTCCAGTGAAAATATGTCTGCTCGTAATGATTCAGACTCATTCAGTCTTCTTGCAGCAAGTCGGTGTGTTCTGGATGCCTGGCCCACATGTCTCAGAGTCAACTGGCCAGAGAGGATCCCCGTTCTCCTCCACCACCCTGCAGCCTTCAAGGGCACGGTGTGAGTGTAGGTGCTCCTTCCATCTGCACCGCTGCCAGGGGTGACAGAGCCTGCACCACAGCAGGTCCCTCTGGCCTTGGACAGGAGTTAGGCTTGGTCCAAGAGATGGAACATCAAAACAATGAGGAGACTTAATGGTGTTACCTGAATTACTACATCCCAGGGAGATGAACTGCTCAGCTCTGTTGCATAGTTTTCACACCAACATCGGAGGAAGCCAGCTGCTACAGACCAAATAATTTTCTTCTCTCTCTGATAAAGTCAATCATTTTTATCTGTATTACAGGGTTTTCCAGGATTTGATGGTCCACCAGGTGCCTATGGTCCTAGGGGGAGCAAGGTACTACTTTACGTTCATTTGCTAGAAGCAATAAACCAGATGTCATTTTGCTTTCTTTTTGTTTTCTGACGTGTAATAACAATTGTATTTGTCGCCATTGTAGAACCAGTTATGTGGTTTGTTCACTTGAAATCGCTGAGATTTCTTAAAAGTCACAGCAGTGCTTTTGAAAGTTTGTTTCTTTCTGTTTCATGGGCATACCTTTCCATTTTAAAAGAAATTCTCTAGAATAATATGCTTAGATGTTGTGCTTCAACTTCTGTTAACAGGGGGAGCCAGGCGAGATTGGTCCTCCAGGACCTGTTTCCTATTTTCCCTCTCGCATCCCAAGGAAAGGTACGTCTTCTTCACTTAAATTGCTTATCTTAGCCACATTTTACTACCTTCTACACAGATCAAAAGCCTGAAATCCTGAAAATTCAACTCCTTAAAAAACCGTAGTTTGCTAAACTGTTCCAGAAAGTGTAATTGCTTTCTAGGTGCGTGCCCTACTCACCTTTGTCTCTCCTGCTGAAGCTGGTTTGCTATACAAAAGGCATCCATGCATTCCTGTGCCCACAGAGAAGAAACAAGCAAAAAAGCGTGTGACTTTGTTGTCCAGTGAAAGGAAGAACGGGAGAGTCTGTCTCCTGCACCCTCTTTCAGAGACTCTGGATAAAGTGCAGCAATGGCAGCACAGCAGAGACCATGCTCATAATCTAATATTTTGGAAAAAAAAAAAGTCTAGAGGAATAGAAGAGGATTTTTTTTTCCTTTGTTAAATTGATGAATTTCCTCTGTGACCTTTTCACTAGGCTTGTAGCAGCCACTGCCAGCTGTCCTGCAGAGCTGCAGTGGCTCTGGCTGGCCAGACTAGAAACACACAGAAGGTGATACCAGTTTGCCAAGGCCAAAGATGTCCTGGGGAAGATGCCTGCAAACAGCAAGGATGGTCACATGCCGTTGCCTAGGCCTGAGTCCTCCTACTGTTGAGTTTGCTAGTCTTGTGGAAAGTCTGAGTCTAACAATGAATGGTTCCCTTCCTCCAGAGATAGGGGTCAAGAGGCCCAAAACATTGTCCAGATCACCCCAGATACCCTGTCAGGTTTTTAGGAGCAGGAGGGTCTGCAGAGAGAGGAGGAAGCAAGCAGAGAGCTGGACGCACCACATGTCATTTAGTGTCGCTAACTTTGACAAGAGCACAATACTTTCTGCAGGCAATGGCGGGGCCCAGCCAGAGGCTTTTGGTACTGGAGAGCCGAGGAAAGCTCACGTCACACATCTGTTAGAATGGGAACTTCTTGCAGGGAAAAGGAGGGACTCTTCTCGGAGAGCTGGTCTTCCGTGCTTCCCAGCAATGTAGCCCTAGTGGCATATTAGTAAGAGCTGAGAGCCATTCTTCTTCCTGGGCTTGGTGGCTGCACACTGTTCCTGTCACTGGCCATGCTCAGCTCCCAGGTGTTTGGGCTTTACAGAAATCTCTCAGATATATTTCTTTATTTAGACTGAGGCAGCATGAGGTAGTGGGTTTTTGCATTTGTAAAGCTGCCTTTAGGAAAGGATTGTAAATGCTAATATTCTGAAGCTCTTGAAGTTCCAAATTTTTACTGTTTTAGAATTGAGCAATATCTGCAGTGTATCACAAGTCAGCATTTATGGGTCACAAACAGCATCGCATTAACGTGTGTTTTGTGGAACTGTGGATGTTTTTCAGGTGCAAGAGGTGAGCCAGGCTTTCCAGGTGTTTCTGGGCTACAGGGAGACCCGGGAGAGGAAGGAGATCGTGGGCTGCCTGGTCTTCCTGGGTTCTCTGATGGTAATATACCATAATATACCATACACTACAAAAATAACAGCAACACGTGTTCCAACAGCTTAACTTTATAATGAGTTTTAACTGGTACAGGATTGGGGTGGGAGAAATCTATGTGCAGAGCGTGGAATACGCAGCACAGCACGGTAGATAACTAACTGCGGGGGCGAAAACTGAGAGGGGTGTTTTGCTTCCACCTCGGTGGGGCTCTGGCAAAACAAATGAAGTAGAGGTGATGACAGAGCCTTGCTTCTGTAACTGCTATTAATTTACTCAAGTGAAAAATGCAATTACTGGTTTTGCTCTATGCTAAATATCTCCGTTTTTCCTTGCCTGCTAGATGCAGTTGCATGAACTTTCCCTTCTGCTACATTACAGCTGTTTGAGCAGCGTTGTTAAGAAATGGTTCTCAGCTTCTTCCCTGGTTCTCTTTCAGTGGATGGGGATAAGCCAGGCTTACCTGGAGAAATGGGGCCAAAAGGTGAAAAAGGTGAATTAGGATCTCCCGCTTATCAGTCAGGCCCACCGGGGTTCCCGGGTAAGCACGGCACGCCAGGACTCCGTGGTCCACCCGGTCCCGCCGGATCCCCTGGTAAGTGCACAGAAAAAGAGACGATGAGAACTCACGGGAACATCTTTGCTTATTGTAAAGATAGCTGCTGGCAAGGCAAAGGGAGAAAGTGGATTGAGGGAACAGAACGAAATGAGTGGCAGGGAGGACACACAGGGGAGAGGAAGGAGAGGTTTACATGTGTCTTAGACATTCCTGGCAACATTTGGAAGAAAAGAAGTTCTGTTTTGGGCTGGAGAAGGGATATGAGGATCAAGATTGTTACGGGGCTGGACCGTATGACATAGAAGTGTCAAGGCAAGGCATGTTTGAGAGAGCTGGATTTGTTCCTTAGTCTGGAGAAGAGAAAGCTAAGGGGAAGGTTACTGCTAACTTCCCCATCTCTCAGGATGTCATAGGGAAAATGGAACCAGATGCTTTTCTAAGGAGCACAGCAACAGGGCAAGAAGCAACGGTCACAAGCTGCAACAAGGGAAGTTCTTCTTAGATATTAGAAAAACGTTTTTCATCATGAGGGTGGTCAGATACTGCAACAAATAGCCCAGAGGGGTTGTAGACTCTCCATCTTTGGAGATACTCAGTACTCAGCTGGAGAAGGACCTGAGCAACTTACTGCAGCTTTGAGGTCGGCCCTGCTTTGACCAGAGCGTTGGACCAGGTGGCCTCCAGAGGCCACTTCTGACTGAGATGGTGCTGTGCCTCTGTGGAAACCACCACACTGCAATGCAAGAGCAGGAGTGGAGAAAAGGATGTGCAGGAGGTGATCCAGAGCAGGTGGTCTGTGGTACTGCAGCATAGGTTGTGCTGGGAGAAAGGAGCGAAGGAATTGAGAGGGAGCAGAGAACGGCAAGGATCATCTGCCACAGCAGAAGGAAGTTATGAGAACGGGTGTGGGAAAGCTGTGAGAAGAGGGATCTCTCGGAGGAGAGCAGGGGGTAGTTCACAACAGGCTGGCTTGGACAGTAAATGTCATTAAGGGAAACAGAAAAGGGCAGATGTAGCGCAGCTCGAAGGAATAGGGAGGAAAGAGAAGAAAAGTAAATCTACAGTAGATTAATTTATATTTTTGTTTAATTAAACTTCTAGGTCCTCTCTTTGGATTGAAAGGACAGGAGGGAACGCCAGGTAGATTTGGCGTGCAAGGTTTCCCTGGGCCAAGAGGACAAAAAGGACCTAAAGGTAGGTTACAACAGATAACTCAATAGATGATCTGCTGTTATGTATTGCATAAAGCTCCCACTGTATTCAGTCTGAATTTACTGAACCATGACAAGCTCAGGGACCAATGAATTTGATCTGGGGCTAACACAACACAGAAACTTTGTGTTATTTTCTTGTAAGACAAAAATAAAAAGAAGTACTTTTCTCAAGTATCTGAGAAACTACTCAAGTATTCTCAAGTCTCTATATAAAATGGATACAGCTGAACATCTGTTGTGACAGAGCATTCTTTCTTCTCTTTCCAATCTTTTCCTCAGGCGAAGAAGGGGATTGCAGTAAATGCCTTGTGGGGGATGAAATGAGAAGGGGCTCTACTGGCCCCCCTGGCCCTCCTGGCTTTCCAGGAATCCCTGGCCAGACTGGGAGGAAAGGAGAACCTGGTGATCAAGGACCACATGGTATTCCTGGCTACCCTGGAGCAAAAGTGAGATACTTGTTTCTTTATTGCATGGCTTTATATGCCTACTAGGAAAAAAAAAAAAACCAACAAAAAAAAAAAAAAAAAAAAAAAAAAAAAAAAAAAAAA
>Ga0065711_1005276_pt1 | contig 20734 bp, 13 predicted proteins | sample Hoacrofraction12_FD_59098 | JGI IMG/M metagenome (GOLD analysis project Ga0065711, IMG submission 59098) | Hoatzin crop microbial communities from Cojedes, Venezuela - Epithelial fraction 12 v2 (version 2) | ecosystem: Host-associated > Birds > Digestive system > Esophagus > Crop | place...
CGGGCGGCAGCCGCCCCGCCGTCCGAGCCGGCCGCGCGGGAAGGGCCGGCCGCTGCTTCCTCTCAGGAGGGAGGCGGGCTCGCTCGCGCGCCTTTCCCTGAGGAGCGTCGCGGGGCTGCCCGGGGGGGCTGGCGGGCAGGAAATCCCCGCTCCGGCTCGCTGATCCCTGCCTGCGGCTGCCTCGTACGTCTCGGTGCCTCCAGACGAGCTAAATCCGTGTACAGCCCTGAGAAACAGCATGCCTTCTTCCACGGGACCCGGGTAATGCGGCCATAGTATTTTTACAACCACACTTCAGCTAGCTCGCAAAGCCTGCGTCACCTGGGTGGTGGCACTGGTGGCCTTTTCTTCCCTCCCAGCCTGGTTCTGTTGCCGGTGTTGGCAGCCGGGCCTTCATCCTCCCTCAGTTGTGGTGAACAGTGCGAGCGTTCCGCACGCTTCGCCAGCAGCGGCACAGAGCTGCGCGGGCTGCTCGCCAGGGCTGACGGGGAGCTGTGCCGTCAGGGGGATGCGAACGCTTCGATAACTAAGGGGGAGTTTGATCTGTCAAGAAATAGCCGCTTTCTGTTTCTTCTCCAACTTACTTTCCAGTGGTCGGCCAGCAGGAGCAGGGAGGTGATCGTGCCCCTGTACTCGGCACTGGTGAGGTCGCACCTTGAGCACTGTGTTCGGTTTTGGGCCCCTCACTACAAGGAGAACATTGAGGTGCTGGAGCGTGTTCAGAGAAGGGCAACAAGGTTGGTGAGGGGTCTAGAGAACAAGTCTTATGAGGAGCGGCTGAGGGAGCTGGGGCTGTTTAGTCTGGAGGAGGATGAGGGGGGACCTTATTGCTCTCTACACCTACCTGAAAGGAGGTTGTAGTGAGGCAGGTGTTGGTCTCTTCTCCCAGGTAACTAGCAATAGGACAAGAGGGAATGGCCTCAATTTGTGTCAGGGGAGGTTTAGATTAGATATTAGGAAAAATTTCTTTACTGAAAGAGTGGTCAGGCATTGGAACAGACTGCCCAGGGAGGTGGTGGAGTCCCCCTTCTTGGAGGTGTTTGAAAACGTGTAGATGTGGCACTTCAGGATATGGTTTAGTGGGAATGGTGGTGTTGGGTGGATGGTTGGACTTGATGATCTTAGAGGTCTTTTCCAACCTATGATTCTATGATTCTGTGAAATAGTTGGGCTCGGTTGCTTGAATTAAGCATAATCAGCTTTCAAATTCTGTCATATTCCCTGTGCCATTTGCCTGAGCTCCTCTACAAACCAGAGCTAGTCAATACGTCTTGTTCAGCGCTTAATCTATATCTTTCAATTTTGCATTTGCAGCAGTGTCATATTTCTCGGTATTTCTCAGCATTGTCAGCTGTTCAGAAGAGGTAGATGCTTGACTGAAATTGTTTACTTTCAGTCTGTGATGGCAGTACAGCATACGCTGCTTTACTGTGCAAACAAACAGAAACCCAACAATCATTTCCATGAAAGTTCTCACATCTGATTGGACTTTTCTGGACTGTAATTTTTAAAAACGTGATGTCATTCAGATTTTATTTAATATTGGATGTAAAAATTCACTATTTTTAAAGTAGTATTAATGTCTTGCTAACATAGAATCTTCTTTAATCATCCTACCCCTCACAGTACTAGTTTATATTCAGAATTAAGACTGTAACATTTTCTCCTATATATATAATTGATTTACAAGCTTTTCCTGCTTTATTTTTAAAAGTTTTTGTGTAAACAGTTTACCTGTTTTTTATAGTTTGAAGACTGTAGGATGAAAAATAATTTATTATATGCTTATCCCATATAATTAATGTTATTCTGTGTTGCTTAATAAAATGTACATAACAGATGACTGATGTCACTGAAAACAAATGTAAAAACTGTTTCAATTCCTGAATCATGAACTGAGTACATGTGAAACTTCAAAAATAACTGGACTTTAAAACACACATGTGCCAGACAGAATGTACTGTAGGCACCGTAGGAGAAGGGGTTCCATGACTTCCGAGTTGTAATTGAGATGGTCGTGTACCCAAGGCAGGGAGAACGTGGCAGAAGGAGTTAGCAGCCAAAAACTCATCTTCCTGAGCAACCTAGCTGCGCATCGGCCGTTTGGTGCCACTCCTGGTCTCCATGCGAAGCCAAACACACACATACCTCCCACATCATATTTCCATCCAGACAAATGCCTCTCTCCTTCGCGGTGTGGAAAAGGCAGCCCAGCAAACTGCCAACACCCACCTACGGGCAACTGCACGGAAAATTCCCGGGAGAGACGGATCCCTAGGTGGTCACTTGACACAGCATCTGCCCTCCGACCCTACTCCCCACACCGTGACGGCCGGGAGGCTTTGACTTCCAGAAGCAGACTTCCAAAAGAAGGGAGAAATTTTTTACTGCTATGCAGTAAAGAAGGGTGAAGAATTAGGGTTGTTTCAGATCCTATGGACCTGACTTTATTTCTTAAGTTAGGTATTCAGCTAAGTGCAAGAAGCCGGTGAAACGGTTTGCTGGAAGTGAGTTGTATGAGCAGTCATCATACTTGTAAAATAGTAAAAGCAAATCAAAAAGTATGAGACCTGACATTTATACATTGTGCTAAGGTCTTCCCTCTCTGCATATATTAAAACTCTTTGCTATTTTAGATCCAGACTGATGGATTTATTTATCATGTCTTGTGTGGACTGAATAACTTCATTAATACCTTGATTAATCTTTTAATTAGATGCTACATTAGTCACCTGGTTACTGTTTATTTAGCCGGGCACATATCCATTCAGCAAACGAACTAAAGCATATTTTATCTTATAATTTGTGTTGCATAGCAACCACAGAATGATTTTTTCATAGTACTGAAATGAAAAGTTGACACAGATAACAACAGACTGAGTAACACCAAATGATTCATTTTAAAGGACCACGCAGAGAAACCAGAGAGGCAGAACAGCATTTTGTAGCTTTTTTTCAAGAATTGTGCATGAACTGCGAGCTAGTAATGAAGCTACAACTCTACTTGCAGTTTCTCTAATGTTCTCCCTTACAAAAGTACCAAATTACATGCCTCTTTTTGACATATCTGTTCATCTGTTCAAAATAATCTATACCCTGTGATAATAGTCTCATATTTATTATCATCTTCCTGTCATCTCAAGTTAAGGCAAAAATGAGAAATGGCCCTTCCACACATGGTTGCTGAGCAACAGCAAATAAAGATTTGCTTTTGTGCTACCGCTTCATAAACTAATCTTTATTCTTGTTGGTGGCCTGACTGGGAGATCTCAATTACAAGTGTCTCTCACAAGAATATCATCGTTTGGACTATAGCAAGTATTTTATTTTAACCTATACGATTCAACATTATAAATATTTGTAAAAAATAAACAAGTAATTCCCTGAGCATCAGATGCTTTCTTGACGCTTACATTTTTTTCGTATTTCCAATGTCATTTTTTAGATAATAGTTTCTGATGAGTTAGATAATAGTTTCTGATGAGTTTTTTATACACATTATTTACTAACATGTTAGAATTGTTTCTCCTATTTCTTTTCATTTGAATATATAATAAAATTTGTTATAGATAATACAGTATCCACAAAATCTGCTCATCCTCTGAGGCAGGCTGTTAATAATTTACATGCATTCATTTCCCTTGATTTTTTTTCTTTTTTTTTTTGATCTTCACACGCTTTGATAAATAATCTGAACAGCATGGGAGAGAGATGAAGTTTCACACTATTCCACTTCTCCAGATCTCCCCTTGCCTGAAGGTAATAATGCCAATCACGCCATCCGCTACTCACAGGCAACTGTCAATTTGCAGTGGTGGCGTGATTTGACCGTGAAACTGCTTATTTCCCTTAAATTATTAATATTAACACAGAATAGTTTTAGAGTTTAAGAGATTAAGTAGAAAAAATCCCATTCACTACAGAAAGAAAAAAATGATCCTTGTTAACTGGAACAAAAATCAGGAAACAGAACGCGAGAGGTTTTCGGAGGAGCCGCTCCAGGAGCAGCCATGGGAAGGGACCGAGCTGCTGCCCCGCGGGGCTGCCCGGCACTGGGTGGCGGGCAGGTCGGCCGCGCCAAGGCGGGTTTCAGGTGTGAAAACACTGCCACTTCAGTTATTTTGCTTTGCTGTTATGCTTTATTATAACATATTTATTTTTTATTATTATGCTTTTACTGCTATCCCTCTTTCCGTATAGGCACTGTTATAAATCACAGTACTTTTACTCTGCTAACTGTTAGTACCATGAAAATGGAAAGATTTATGAAATGCTATAAAATGCTCACAAAAAGAAATTACAATAACAATATTTGCAAAACCACTGTAAATCTATGGTGTATCACTTTTCATGATAATTACAGCTAACATTTTCTAGTATAAGGTCATTAACATCTTTCAGAATATTACATAACAGTGAGTAAATGTATAATGCCAGCTTGTCAGTTAATTTGTTTCCGATGTAAACCGCTCCAGTTACATCTGACATGCCTTTAACCCTTTTAAATTTAACATTCTGAATTATTGGGGATTTACAGGTCTTGTAAATGTTCTGTCTCCTTTCAGCTCTCATGCTATTTTAGTCTTTACGGATAAAGAGAAGAATTTTTTCTAAAGTAGAAAAATACTGTTACTAATAATTTTACAAGTTCTCTTTGAGGTTTCATAGTGGTAGACATGCATCATCTGGATAATACACCATCTCTGTTCCATCTGTCTAGTAAGAAACATGAAAATACTGTATAAATATTAGAAAGCACTTGATTTACTCATCCAGATAGTTTTTAAATATATAGCCTCTTGCCCCGAGGAGTGCTGGAGACACTGCAGTGCAGTCAAAGTCTTGCAGAGATGAGCTGGGAGCTCCTGAGGTAGTAGGTGCCGACAAGGAAGCTTGTGTGAAACACCCCAAGGGAAACAAGGGTTGTTCCTCTGTGAAGGTGACACGGCCAACAGCCCAGACAAAGGGCCTCTACACGAACGCATGCAGCATAGGAAACAAACAGGAAAAGCTGGAAGCTCCCGTGCTGCTAGAAAGCTATGATTTGATTGCCCTTACTGAAACTTGGTGGGATGAATCCCATGGCTGGAGCGTGGCTATCGACGGCTACAGGCTGTTTAGAAGGGGCACGTGGGGAAAGAGGGGTGGAGGCATTGCCCTCTACATCAAGAAATCAATACAGTGTGAAGAGCTGTCCCTGAAGAATAGCCACGAGCAGGTCGAAAGCCTACAGGTAAGAATCAGTGACAGAGGCAACAACGGGAACCTGGTTGTGGGTGTCTGCTACCGGCCGCCTGGTCAAGGGGAGCCTACTGACGAAGCCTTCTTCCTCCAGCTCCAGAAGGCTTCGCACTCACAGTCTTTCGTCCTCCTGGGGGACTTCAATCACCCTGACATCTGCTGGAAAAGTAGCATGGCGAGCAGTAGGCAATCCAGGAGAGTCCTAGAACACGTTGAGGGTAACTTTTTAAGCCAGGTAATTGACACCCCTACCCGAGGGGATGCAGTACTGGACCTGATGCTCACCAATGCAAGCGTGCTCATCAGTGGCATCAAGACTGGAGGAAGCTTGGGCTGCAGTGATCATGCATTGGTGGTGTTCACAGTCCTGAGGAATAAGGGAAAGGCAAGGAGTATAGTCAGGACCCTAAACTTTAGGAAAGCCAACTTCCAGCTCTTGAAGGAGTTAGCCAGTAGGACCCCCTGGGAAACAGTCCTCAGGGACAGGGGGCCAGAACAAAGTTGGCAGATCTTTAAGGACACTTTCTATATAGCGCAGGAGCTCTCGGTCCCCAGGTTTAAGAAGTCAGGCAAGGAAGGGAAGAGACCGGCATGGCTGAGCTGAGACCTGCTGGTCAAACTAAAGGCAAGAGGGAACCGCACAGAGAGTGGAAGCAGGGACAGGTATCCTGGGAAGAGTATAGGGAAGCTGCCCGGTTGTGTAGGGATGAGGTCAGGAAGGCCAAGGCGCGGCTGGAGCTGAGCTTGGCAAGGGATGCAAAGAATAACGAGAAGGGCTTCTACAGGTATGTCAGCCAGAAAAGGAAGGTTACCACCGCCTGTTCTTCACTGCTGTTAAGCTAGGATGGCTTCAGGCTCCACTCCCAGAGATGCCTGGCATCCAGACCACTTCATTTTGGTACAAGAAATGAAGTGCACAGGCAGCAAAAAAAGGCTTTTCAGAATAGGGTCTGCACTACCATCTAGTGGAATACAACGGTGTCTTCAGAAAACAAAAATGGTACTGTAACAAGTATAAATCCCAAAACTTTAAAGTTTCATTGTGAAAGACAAGATAAACAAAGCTAAAATGCTTTATAACAAATGTCAAAAATGAAGCATTTTTTAGATTTCCAATAATCTGAACTTGAAAAATCATATTAAATAAGAAAAAAAATGACCTAGATCAAAGTTCCTAAAACTCTAACATTTACCCCTCTTTTTGGAAAGCTCATCCTAGTATTTTAAACCTTCAATTCCAACTTATTTTACATGCACGTTAATTAATGATTTACCTAATAAAACACAAAGAACGAGCATTGCTGCAAATACCGTTCTACATGTCACAAACTGCCATTTCCATTACCTTTCATTTTCATCAGCTGTATGAAGCACAGGTCTAGAGACAATCTGAGGTCTTCGTCCAGATGCTGTTGTCACTGTTCGCCAAATTTATCCAGCTGGGCTCTGAGCTGAAGGTTACAGTAGTTCAGTGGTTATCGTATTTACTTTAGCTCACAGAACATGCATGGTTCATGCAAAACCAGCTAAAGGGTCCTATCAATTCTAGGTTCAGAACATGAACATGAGAACATCAAATAAACTTCAAAATAGCAATGCAAACCCATGCAAAATCCTTGCAGGATTTCAGCCTATCTGTTCAATTACTGCTCCCATGCTGAAGTCTGCATGGAACTGTCTTGCAGAATGTTCTGTATTAAATTATTAATCTTTGTGAAATGCTTGGTAAGCTGCAGTTGTCAGTCTCTGGGAGTTTGCAGAATGACACATTAGCTTGCAAATCCAGCTGAAGAGTAAAAAACCTTCTCTGAAATTCCATGCTGGAAACAACCACCATTAAATGTGTGCACGGGGATTTTTTTTAGGGATCTCATCCCAGTTATCCAGTAAAATTAATGACTTTTATTCAGTACCTACAGACAGTTCTCACTTTGCCAGCATTACCTACGTTGCAGCTCAAGATGTATTTTTAATTACTACACAATTTTTGCAGCCTGACTTCACAAAGCTTGCAGCTTCCTGCTGCGTGGCCCCTTTTTTCGCTCAGCCGGAGTTGCTACGTGCCCCTCTCTGAGAACGTGGCATCGGGCAGCAAAATGCCGAGGAGGACCTACTGCACCGACCCAAGAGTGCACAAGAGCTCCAGCACATTACTGATCTTATTTAACATTTAAAAAATCATACTTGAGAGTCATAGAATAATTCAGGCTGGAAGGGACCTCAGCAGGTGACATAGTTCAGCCGCCTGCTGAAAGGAACTACTAGACTTAGATAACAAATAAATAAAATTGATCCTCAGTTACACAAGAGACTCTTCCCGTGCACCTGCTGAATGAAATCACGGGACAGCCAGGGTGCTGGGACTTGACAGCTGCCCTCTGTATGCTATCTCTCGCACGGAGGCTGAGGTGCTACGTGCCCAGCTCTGAGGGCAGTGGGACTGTCGAGGCCTGGCAGGAAGGGACCCCCCTGTCCCCAAGCCGAGAGCCACCCCTACCACAGCCCAGGTGTGACAGGCTGGAATCTTGCCTGGCTTCATCTGTCCTTGAACCTGTCTCTACATGGGTCTTACAGGGAAGAATGGTCACTATCAGCCCTTAATTCCTTTGCAATAAAGTTCACAGCTCCTGAGGACTCAGAGAAATACCAGGAGCAGACAGGCTGTCTTCACTTTGGTAGCACCGAGGAAATAGGTATGCAGTCGTCGGCTCAACCTGGGTTCCACGGTAGGTGACTGGCAAGCAATATTCCCTGCAGATGGCGAGAACAGAGAGCATCACCTCCGTCACGCGAGTACAGATTAGAGAACTTTTCTCCCAGAGCTGCCATCTAATCTGCCAGCTAAATTCACTGCATAACACTGAAAGAAATACAAGTGGGTTTTTTACTTTAGCTGCTTTGCGTTTTTCAAATAACGTATTTCAGAAAGCAGCTGAAAATATTGTTGAGGGCCTGACCGCCTTCGAAATCAGTAGGAGAGCATACAACGATAAAGTCTGACACTTTGTTAAGATGTGTAAAAACACCGTTTGTGATGAAGTAGTCAGACGATAGTCCTTCAGCAACCAGCTACAGCCACAAATAGTTCTGGGACCATCTGAAGTTTTGGTTCTTTCTAACAAATATTAAAGGTACCATCCAACATTCAGAGTGTTTGGTGGAGGCTATAAATAATTAAACTGATGAAAACAGAAACCTCATAGGAAACCAGTTTTGTATTCAGCTCTAAGCTGAGAAAATACCCAAAATACCATAATGGTAACTGTACTGGCAAACACTGCTCTTAGGTGGAGACTGGGTGAACTGAACGATCACCTAAAACAGTTTAAACAGTACAGCAAATAGTAACAAAAAGTCTAGGCTTGGCTGAGCCCATCAAATTAATACCAAATCCATCTGGAGGAGCATCTTGCACAATTATTTCTGCTCTCTAACAAGATCTTGGGACTACACAAGTCAGCGTTCTTCTGCAGGTGCTGATCCAGTTGCCACCTGTCCTGCGGGACTGAACGGAGCTTTGACTCGATCCACACCTGGGGAGCGCAGACACCGGGTCGGTACTGGCACTGCCGGGAAGCGTGCCACCCAGCAGCACCTCGCCACTGGGGACTGACGAAGATGGGCATGCTTTACTTGGCTTTAGCTGCCTTCCCATTGATTAGCAGAAGCCATTTATTCTGCTAAAAAAGGAAGATAAAAATCCCTATACGTAATTTTGTAGTTAGTATCAGTAAAGATTACCCAGTGGGGTCCCTTCTAAGTCTGATCGTGACTGGGTGGTGAATTCCTGCAGCTTTTATTTATGGCTGATGAAAACTATTAGGAATGCAGACAAGTTGTAGCAGTTTAAGGGAAGAGGTAGCATAATTAATTATGGTATTAAAATTAATTAAAAATTATTGTTTAACGTAAACAGCATAATTTCTATGGCTGTTTTTCTGTAATAGATGGAAGATCCAAGATCCCTTTTCTTATTTATGCAGTACATAGCTGTATTTTTGATCAAACCTGCCTTAACGAGCAGGTGGAAGGACAGGAAAGATTGCCACATGTAGAAATCTGCTGGTTCTACATCTAAGGCAACTACAGGCAGTTCCAGGCCCTTCTGAAAACCTAATTCAGAACAACTGATGAGTGAGTGCTAGAGGGAGTCGTGACAACTTGTTCAACTGATCACTTTAAGAGAAAAAATTTCAGATGCTCAAGTTGAACGAAGGACCTACTCATTCTCCTGTGTGAATCTGCTCCAGACCAACAAGCAAGGAACGCCCTAGTGAAGTGTCCTGAACTTCTCTGTCATGTAAAACTCCAAAATGTGCCTACACACCTAGCAGCAAGGCGACCTAGGTCAAAGTGGTCAGCATACACGGCTATTTTACAAACTCACCTCACTGTATTACTAATTAGGACAGGGATACGCAAAAGAGGGGAACAGGGAGTGTGTGTGTGTAGAGGGAAGCAACACACTGATTTCCATATGAACCATTTATTGAATAAATACATGCATCATAATGTAGAATTACATGAGCAAAAAAGGCAATCTGTACAAAATTGATTACCCTTTGTTCTCATTTCAGCTCTCACCATTTGCTGCAGCTCTGATAAAGGATTCAAGACAGAAGATGAAAACTCGTTTAATCCACATCCAAGTGATATGCATGCTGATTTGAGTTTGGGTTATACTACTGCTATAATTAAGAAAGCTGGTTTTCTTGTCAGTGAAGCAGAGTTAATTCTAAAAACAGTTTCAACAGTAGAGAACATGTGTTGGTACCTACAGGTAACAAAGCTTATTTGTAGCCATTTCTTAAACATCTTATGTTCATATTTTAAGGCACGGGATAAACAAGAACTACATTAAAAGCTATGAGTTGATATTAATACATTGAGTTGATAATGAGGTGCCATTTTTGCCCAGAGGAAAAATGATGTTCGTCCTCCCTACTTCCATGTAAACAGAACAGTCAGAATTTGGTAACTGCGATACAGAGGTTTGTTTCCACTATCAAAAGAGTCAATCTCATCTAGGCAGTCACCTTCCGATCCACATTCTCTCAGGAGAACATTTCTAGAGAGTCTGGCATCCTGAATTACAATGACAATTCAAACTCTTAATTTTAGATTCCTAAATGGGAATTGGGCTCTCTTAAGAACCTATCCCTAATTTGAGGTTGTAAGCTATTTTGGAAACCTGTCCTATATAATTTATTCAGTTATTCACTTTGTGCTATCTCACATTTACCCAAATACAGCATTTTTCCCGCTCAAGACTTTAGAAGACAAAATGTGCGCTTTTTTTGTTTAAACGCAGAGCCTTCTAACATCTGTCCCCAGATTTCAGTTCAGCCTTGAAACAGGAATCAGTCTAACAGCCCATTTATTGGCCGTGGCTCAAACTCTGGGGAGTCACTGCTCAAGATCTACAACAAGAGTCCTTCGACCTCGGGCTGAACCAAGGCACAGGACAATTATGCTGAACCGCTGCACTTCAACCTCCTTTATCAAGATCAGCTTTCGCTTTCTGCATTTTCACTGCATTCATAATAATTCTCTGTCTTTCCATTCTTAACACGTTAATGGAGAACTAGCAAAGAAAATACATATTTCATAATACATTACATTTTATATGAACAGATGAGTGCATGTGTATATATAGATACTGATACATTCCAATATAGAGTGAAGCCTTCAAACGGAAATGTCTTTCTTACAAAGAACCTCTCTATTGCCCAGTCCATCAGAAAGTAACAGCAGCAAAATTTACAATGTAAGTTTGTTTGCTAAAATTGTCTCATATAAAATGTGGCAATAAGAAGGCCATCACTGTATAGAGGTGTATGTGTGTGTCACACACATCTGTGACAAATGTTCACGTTAAATTGAATTTAGACAAACTGAAATGAGTCAATTCTTAAACCTGAAAAAGACAAAAAGCTACTTCTATGGTAGGCACTTTGGTACATCTAGTAATGTAGGCATATTCTACATCTAGAATTAAGGTTCTGTCAGTAATCTTACAATAAAGCTAATTTCAGGAGTTTATTATTCTGCTTTAAAGTTCTTTCTTGGCTGAAAGATCATTCTAGAATCTTAGCTAAATAATATACTTTGTCTCTCTAATTGCATACTTATCCAAGAATGAGGGCAATGGCTCTGAAAGAGCTGAACTGTTCTCTTGGATTCTTAATGCACATTTTTATAACAGTCTGAGAAAACTTACCAGGAAAAGAAAAATCAGTTCCGAATACAAAAAAATGCCCCATAGTACTAGCGTTATGAGCTCAGCTGTTTAGGCCGATACTCTCGCTTCAGCTCTCAACTGTCTGCTTTTATCAGTTTGTGCTAATGGCATCACTGCCGTAGTCTCGCAGCAGACTATGGCAATGCTCCCGCAGAATGCCGGTATTTCTCAAGAAACCTGCCTGGACCACTGAAGTGCATTTTTTTCAGGCACCAAACACAGTAGGTAGCAATGAAGCACTATAAAGACAGTCAGTTTCACCTCAGTTTCTCACTTTCTTACCTATTGGTGTTCCATTTTAGTATTACAGAAGGTACAGTGTAATATACTATTTAGCACAGTATTGTGTAATAAAAATATCATATGTCTTGTACGTATGCCTACGATATGAACTTACATTGCAAACTGATTTGTATACCTTATAAATCAGTGAAACACGGCAGTAAGGACAGTTCTAAGTGGTTAGAGATTTTATAATACAGAAAAATCCATGTCCTCATACCTTCAAAATGTCACGTGTCTAGTACTATAGAGTACAGGAATAAATAACAAAATCCAGGTGAACTTGTATAATGAAACTGTACTGTTTGTTATGTTTACTCCATTAAATGAAGACTCGGTTTTAGAAACTGTGATTCATGGACCTCATCGTCTCTTCATACAATATTTATAGAATTCTCATTTTTGTTTATAATATTCTATAGCATGATTTTCCAATAATACATCTATATATAAATATTAAAATGCTAATGTTTTGTACATTTTAAGCTAGCCACACTGGGCCAGAAACACAATAAAGTAAAAATGTTTTTCTGCACTTTGTTTTTGAAGAATATCACAAAATGATTAAGACCATTGTGCTGCAAAGACAAAAGAGATTCATCTGAAGAAATTAACATGCATTTAGAAGAAAATATCTATATCCTTTATCTAATTTTCTTCTGAATTCAAACCAGCATGAAAGAATTATAAAAAATAGTATATATTTACATGGTACAGTATACCTTGTTGAGATATAAAACAAGTCAGGAAAACAGCAAAACATAATCTTTTTGCTTTCTAATAGTTACAGCTGTCATAAAGATCAATTTAAACACAGAAGGTTACTTTACTGTACTATTGCACATTACAGTAACACATAACATTGTTTAGCAAATTAAAATACAAAGTTTAACAATGAGAAAGGGCTATGTCTACATAAAATGACCAAGCATTATAAAATTATTGAGGATGTGTCTAAGAACTAAATCAGTAAAGCTATAAAAATAATATTGGTACATCTGTGAGAACAACGCTTTAAAAATATATAAACGTTGGCAAAATTATACGTCGGGAATTCCCAGTATCCATGGGCCTAACTTGCACCATGTGGCCTTGTACCATCTTCTGTTAAATCATACCTGTAAATGAAAAAAGACAATGTTTTTTACATTTACATTTTTTTACATTTCACATTTTTTAAAACTATTATTAACACACCAGTTATTAGTACATAGTATTATTACTAATAAAAGAAATATTATACTTACCACTGAGTCCAGCCTTTTGCAAGTTCTTCAGATGCCAGAGGTATTAATAACTGTGGAAAGTGAAATTAGCAATGAATGCATTATGCATGCCTTTCATTCTATGTCTTTTAAAGATCAAATCTGACAACCCTGTAAACTACAGTATAAGTAATGCCATTAATAAATAATATATTTTACATCCTTGCCATCATAGCTATCTGCCCAACTTGTAGTAAAGTTTCAAGGTGCTGTTTTTGACCCAAAATCTATACCCTTTAGCGATATGGTCCCAGAGCACCTCACAGGCTTAAAATCTGAAGATGGCAGACCTTGGCAATGGCCGTCAGCTGATATGTTTATGCTAACAGCCTTCATGGTACACAGGAAAATAAGAACACTGTTCACCGTGAACTGACCACGATTCTGACATCTCTCATCCTCTTCACAGAGCTCGAACATAGCAATTTGCAAGGATGTTGGAATTTACTATTCCTTTTCACATGCTCCAAATCACATGTGTAGGAAAGAGAGTGATTTAATGAGTGCCTACAGAACAGCGAAGCTGTAAACACAATAGCTGGTTTTGGCCGTGGGAACATCTCCAGTAGCAGTTCTTTCTCATGGATTTTACAATCTGGAATTTTAATTACTAAACATACATTTGTTCTGTGTGCTTCTCTAAGTACTCATGCTTTTTTTTCTGGTTTTGTCAGAACATCTTCTGAGATATCACCTGTTTTCTTATGGACATTTTCTTTCTCTGACTGTATGATTAATAAGTCTGACATGCAGGTTTCTTCTGTTACTGCGAGCCTCAGAATTTACCGTTCTCTAGAAGAGATCACTGCCTCATCTTTTGATGTCTGTCTCTGCAGTTTGTTCCTTCCCTTGCTGAAGCTTGACATCTAAGCCATCTATAATTTTTAAAAGCTTTATACCCAAATCAGGTGCTTCAGTCAACACTAACAAGCTGTATTAACAAGCTGAATTTGCTTGTTGTCAACTTACTTTGCCAAGCAGCCCTTTATCTTTGGACAAGAAACCACCACTGTTCTTCACTGCTACATCTAGCGTTCTTCTCTGTACTTCAGGCAGGGAAACACTGAAATCAAATCTGACACGCAAAGTGATGCTTTAGAGAGAATTTTGCACCTGGAATGCAAGCTCAGTTCCTACAGCTAAACAACAATCCAAATCATAACCAAACCACCCCACTCCCTAAGCAAAAAATGAGGTCTGAGATAAATGAGGAAAACAATCCCCATGTTTTGCCTAATATTTCTTCTTCAGTACTATCATCAATATCAACATCAAATGTTTGAGACTTCTGTTACCTTTGGTCTCTAGAAGCCAAAACAAAACAAGCAAAACCCAAACCAGACAAAACAAGGAAAAGGTCAACCGCCTACTGCACAAAGAAGGGAAGAAGTAATCCTGCTACCCTGACAGCTCAGCATCACTACTCTCCAACAGCGAAAGACTGATCAGTCTTACTGATCCTCAGTCCTCTAGAACCAGAGCTCCTTTTCTTTCCTGGCACACCCAGGAAACCTATCAACTTCTAAGGAAGAATGCATTTTGTTTACTAGATCTGAAACTTATAGAAAGTGAGGGCAAGATTATACCACAAGCTACAACTATTTGTCACTACAGTTCTTAAGCAGCTTAGTTGCTTTGCAACACATTTTACTTGGGAAGGCACCGTGAAATAAACCTGTTACCTGGAACAAACAGGAGAGCACTGCAGTACCAGTTAAACCTACCAGAGCCTCTACCTAATGATTTACAGATTTCCCTTGGACAGAATGAAGTGTTATTTTCCCAAAATTACATTTCTGCCTGTAGAGAAAAGTCTTCTTTCTTGATAAGTGATGGGTGGGGGAAAAAGGGGTACACATGTGAGAGAAACTACCATCACAAAGCTGAGTGCAAAGATAAGTGAAATATAATGTTGCATAACTTGCACAATTTCCAACCTGCAGGCCAGGATATAACCTACGAGGAAATCTCCTGGCTCCCTGGACCTTGAGAAGTGCCACCAAGTAGACTGACTGAGCAATTGATCATGCATAGACACTGGCTGGATAGTCCTACCGAGGGGGCAGCAGCTCTCAGCCAGGCCATCGGCCAGTCAGACTCAACATGCCTCTTGGTAGGAAGGGACACCAACAGCACTGCCCAGCTAAAAGGCACTCATCTTCTGGCCACCTGCCAGCAAAGCGCACACTGCTTCGTAGCTACCAGCACGCAGGGGATGTAACTGACATCGGATAAGGCAGAAAATAAGAGAGAAAGGGTTGGTAACGCCATAAGAAGGGCTAGAGTGGTAAGAGGGAACAGAAGGATGGGAAGAGCTATTATAGCAGAAGGGAAAGGTATGACCAAGTCTGGTGATGACAACTAGGAGTTTCAACAGCTCGTCCATTCAGGTGAGCTGTGAAACCTTGATTTGACATCTTTGTAACCACAAGATAAAAAACTACTACACATAGTTAGAACATACATTTGATCAAACACTGGGTTTAGTGTCTTCTTTGATACATGTGTTTTTCTTCTTCCTGATCGTCTCTTATCAGGCAATAAATACATTCGCACATATGGATCAGATCCTTCTTCTGAAAACGCTATTAGATTTCTGAGAGAAGTGAAAAACAAAGAACAACACTTAGAAAATAAATGAGACATTGCTGAATTTAAGTGTCTACACTACTATCACTTGATTTAGTATGTGAATCAGTTGTGGGATATCCTGCATGAAGTATGATGTGCAGGACACAGCACACAGCTAACAGCAGTGGTGAAGAAAAACTAAAACAATGCCAATCAGTGAATTGTACAAGATCAGATAAACGTTGAGCACACAGCAGAGGTGCGAATACAACATTTCTTAAATTCCAATTCAAAGTTTAGATATGTCTTCCCAATAATCATGCATTTTTGTCATTCCATGGAAAATTCAGTCTCTTAGAGATAGCTTTCAGACACTGCTGGCAAAAATCTACACGCCGTCTTCATTAACAATCTGACAGAGGCATAATAGACAAATACAAAATCACAGCAAATTCTTCAACAAAGTTTTTACTGATTCTGGGTATAGCCCTGTATGTTTTTGTATTTGCACATAACTACAACCAGTTTAAATAATAAAGATCATCCAGACAACCAGCTGAAGAGGAGAAGTCAAGATATGACAAAGTTTACAAAGAAATATGCGCAGAATTAAAGTTTACAAAGAAACATGCACAGAAATGAAATTTGCTATTTTATGCTCACCTGCAGGAATGCACTACCACAATCAGTTTGTTCCTTTGTGAACTATGACGAATTGTTAGCTGGATCTGTCCTAAGGGAGACTGCCCCAGAGTTGTTCCACTGCAAAAAAAAAGTAGAACGCTATCCTTAGTTTTTAAAACCGATATTTAAAGTAACACCTAACTGAAATACACACTGAGTAGTTTTTCCAGAAATTCTGTATTATGCATTTTTTTCACTAGAGCAATGTGAAAGAAGAGAGCACACGTTAGCATGTGAGCACATCTTCATCAGTTTCTTGTACTTCAGTTCCTCGTCCAACAGCTCTACTCTCCAAACTAAGCTCAGTATTCCTGTCAGTTTAGAGGTCCGCTGCTCTTCATTACTTCGAAAACCACGCCCAGAAAAGAACTTGCTTACCCTAGAACAAACATTAAAGCAGTATCCAGGAAACTGGAAGAACAATGGTGCAAACCGCAATGAAAAGCTCAGTGATGGGCCACGCTTACCTATGGCTAGGAACCAATCAGAAGACCAGCTCATTCTTTTCTAAATTCTCTAACGTAGAAATACTAATATTCTTGGCTTAAAATAGTGATATTGAAACCCACTTACTGTCTCAAAAGCTCAAATCACAATATAAACACAGCCATTTTACTTTTCTGTAGCTCATGCCACATTGAAAACAAATCAGAATCAATTTACACTTACAAATACAGGTCATGCTTAAATAAAAAGAAAGCACCATGATTAAGCAGTCCTGTTTTCTAAAGAATGGCCAGCATTTGCAGAGTTCCCTCATCTCTAGAAAATGCTGATTTTAGTTTGTGTAAACTATGAGTATTTTCCGTTTCGCACAGGACAGTACATGGCATGCTTGGTATTTCTCAACCAGCTGAGGGATATCTTAGCCTCCAGGGAGAGGCGTGCCTCTTGTGTGAATAGCTACTGCAAAGTGATTGCAGAATGTTCCATGAAAATTCCCAAGTCATTCACTTTAAAAACTAGACCAAAGCATTTCAGTTCAGTATTTTCTTAGTTAAAATAGGAAAAAATAAAAAAAAAAAAAAAAAAGAGAGCACCTAAAAACATGGAGCTTGCAATAAAGGACCTTCTTAGCCATAGGTTTACCACTCATCAAATAAGTATAAAATTTGTGTATTAAATAAGGAGTAGTATTTGAACATTTATCATAATTAACAAAGTCTAACCCAGTTTTGGGCCAGAAGCGAGACGGACAAACTAAAGACAAGACAGTATATGACCATAAAGATAAATGGGTGACTGGAGCACCTAAGCAGATGGTGAAGGAAACGGGTCTGTACAAACTGAAAAGAAGTCCAACAGCACATTCAATTCAGTCTTTCACTACTTAAAACAGACTTTATAGAGGAGACTACGTCAGACTTCTTGTGGCTGTGCGCAGTAAAAGAACAAGAAGCCCCAGTCAAGTTGGAGCAAGATAAATTCCAATTGAAAACAAGGAAAAAACGTCTTCACAGTGGAGTGGTTAAGCACCGGAATTGCTGAGAAAGTTAATAGCATCTCCGTCGTCGGAGATATTCACAACTTGTTTGGACAAGGCCCAAGCAACCTGATCTAACTTTGAAGTGGCGTTTGCTTTGAGCAGAGGGCTTACCATGAGGTTCCTTCCAACCTGCATTACTCTACCGATTCTTTGAACTCTGATAGAGAAAAAGAGGAATTGGTTCAATCCCTTACAAATAAAAAATTAAAATCTTTTTCCTTTGCTTCACAGAGAAGCTACATGAACAGGGAATTAACGGTTTCCATTCTCCTATTCAGAGCAGAATGGCTGCTCAGCTGTCTTTACTGGTAAGTACAGCTGCCTGTTGAGGCATGTAAAAAAAAAAAATCAGAGAATTTAAGAAAGCATTGCTGCAGCAATCCTCATTAATTGAATAGTAACTAACTATTCATTTAACATTCTTTATAGTCAACTATCCCTCTGAGTAATTCAGAGAGACCAGCTATATTCAGCTTAATTGGCCTAATATTAATGCTAATCGGATTCAGTGGTGAAACAGGCAACTACTGCCATGAAAGTGATTAATGTTGTATCGAAAAATATCCTTCCCTCTTGCCAATCCACTCTTATTAGCACTACACAGTGTAGCTCTGAGAACAAGGTGGACTTCATCTAGCAGATCATCGTAATGGTAAGGTAACTTCTAATTGCAGAATCTGTCTAACTGAGGTACCGGGAGGAAGCAGAAAACCACAGTGACTGATTTTCAAATACCAGGCTCAAACTGCAACAGGAAAAAAATCTTACTGAAATGCAAACTAAACACTCTTTCTCTGGGTGCACTGATGACATTTTTTCTAAATCAACTTAGATGTATCACAAAATCAATAAATTAACACCGTACTTTTCAAGCTGTCGTAGTCTGTGCCGCAGCTCCTGCGTGGCGATAGGCAGAGATATGTCTGAGGCTATGCTAGGAGTGGGTTCTTTGACCGAGAGGTGGCTGGGAGAATAAGAGAAGTTAGAGGCTTGAAGGCTGGAGGAACTTCGGCTGAGATCTGTTGGCCACTGAGGGCTGGCATTGGGAGGCTGACTTTTTTCTGCTGTATCAGCCTTTTTATCGCTATCAGTCACTGGGGAAGGTGGAACAGGTTTGTTTGAATCAGGTGGTGTTGAGACAGGAACCTGAGGCTTGAAAGACGATTTTCTTGCATCTTTGGAAAGAGACGGCCTTTTTACTTGGGCTGAGTGTTGATGATCTGGAGATCTTGCTTGCTTCTCAAGACAAAGGACCTAGGTACAGTAAAAATACAGTATAAAAAACACGAACAAATTTGTTTCTGCAAGAGTACCGACTGGTGACAAGTTGTTAAGTTTGGACACTAATGCAGGACCAAAAATATTCATGCTTATACTCCTTCACTCTTCAATAGGAAACCTTTTGCACAGCAAAACACATCTTTTTGGCAACTGCAGTAACTATGAAACAATGTGAAATTTTCCATTCATTTAGAATTATTCTCCTCAATACTCCCTTCCCATACCGTACACACTTCTGGTGCAAGTGCTATTCACTTTGCAGCTCTAGCCACATAGAATGCTATTCTATATTTTTTTCTTCTCGTCTTTTAAAATTTAATCCTATATCACAAGTTCTCCTCACTCATAGTCCTTACTTCCTCTTTTATAGGTTATTTTCATTTATTAATGACAAGTAAGCAAGAAAGTGCTTTAGAAAAGAACAAATAACAGAAGTTCACAAAAGTTTGACAGTGTTTGCAAAGAGATACACTACCTTGTTAAACCAAATAGTTTAGCTGGGGAAAAAAACAAACCAACTTTTAAGTATGCAAGTTTCACTTTCAAAACTCCAGTGTGCTTGAAAGTTCTAGAATTATGAAGGTACTTCCTTCCCCTACAAATGTTATTCTTTCTAAACCACCATGACCTCAGTTCCATTTCTATGAGATAAAGGTGATTTCACTGATCTGTAGCCTAGTGAGTCACTAGAGACTTGAAGGAATTCAGATTCCAAACATGATTTCCGAACCTAAACCCACAGGGAACCTCATTCTTCATTAATGCAGCTGATTACTGTTTGTTTGGAGAATTTTCTGGTTTTGAAATAGAATGTATTTAAATTAGAGGTTATCTTTGTGTAGTTATTAGCACTGCCACAACTAAGGACACCTGCCATTGTGACACCCAAGGAAACGTACTATCCTCATAACGCTAGAAGACCAGAAGTCACAATAGTCTTAAACATGCTTTCAGGTATTTACAATGGGAAAAGTTTTAGCATACCCTGAGTGCAATCTTCATGTTTATAGTGCTGTTTGGACCAGAGTTGCTCAGATGGAACCGCTGATGCATAGTTAAATCTTCACTCTCCAGCAACTGGCTTAGAGGCAGCTTGAAGTTCCCCAGAGAACACTGGTGCTGTTCATCCCTCACCTGAAGGAACACAGAAGCAAAGTTATTGTGCATCATCTGCTTTGTAAGAATTCACACAAAGAAAAGGAAATGACAGCTTCATTTAAAAAAAAAAAATCCAAATAATAACAAATGTAGTCTGTTCTTAAACCAAATTTCTCTAATCATAAGATTACTTTACGTTGAAGAAGGAAGTAGCAAATACACTCAATGTCTAGTTTCTTCATCCCCATCTTCTACAGCAAAAGCAAGACAGAACACTAACCATCATGTCTACATCTACCTGACCATTGATCAAATAACTACATGATTTCCAAACAGTCTGTGTGAAAACGAATTCCCACAACTGTTAAAGGAACAGTAACTAGAACAGTCCTCATTCACCCTTCAGTCTCTTTGAACGATGCAAATGACATGTCAGCAGTGTAAAGGGATACAGCATGTGGATAAAGCAAAGACTTCCTTGGGATGAGCAAGGAAACAGATCAGCCACACATAATAGCAACTTCTGCTAGCACTTCAGACTTAAGTTTCAAAACACGTATCAACATCTACTTTTTCTCCCCCCCC
>Ga0065711_1036662_pt1 | contig 20732 bp, 9 predicted proteins | sample Hoacrofraction12_FD_59098 | JGI IMG/M metagenome (GOLD analysis project Ga0065711, IMG submission 59098) | Hoatzin crop microbial communities from Cojedes, Venezuela - Epithelial fraction 12 v2 (version 2) | ecosystem: Host-associated > Birds > Digestive system > Esophagus > Crop | place...
GGGGAGCCGGTTTAGCCCCCCCCCCCCCCGCCCCGTTCCTTTCCGTGTTCTTCCTGAAACCGCGCTGAATCCCCCTCCCCATCCTCCAGGAGAAGCAGAAGGATTATCAGCCTCCAAATTTTCATCATCTTGATTATCTCCCCATCTCCAGCAAGGTGCAATCATTAACTTAACATAATCTTCCTCAAGTCCATATTTTAAACACCTTTTACCAATATTACAAGCAGAACAACACTTTTAAAAATCCTCTTCAGATTTCCCTTTGTTTAAAGCCATCATCATAGAATCGTGTGGATGTATCCCACGCTGCCTGTGCCGTTCCGGATGATTTCTTAACGAGAAAAACAAATCTACATATGTCATCTCTTTTCATTTGCCTTCCCTTTTACAGAACAAAATCAATTGCAAAATGGTATTACAACGCAGTGTCCCGTCCTCTAGCCACTTCTCCCCATCATCCAGAGTATACAACGGCCACCAATGATTACAATACTCAATCAATTGCTTCCGAGTTAAAGGGTCCCCCCCCAGCTCTTTCCAGTGTTTCAAAATACATCCCAAAGGTGTGCCCCGTGGGATGTGTCTTTTACTTTACCTGCCTTTATAATCTTAGCAAATAATAATAGTTTAAAAATAAAAATAAACCTTCATGCGTTTTACAGCAATGTCACAATTGAAGGAAGAATGCAGTGACACGCAGGAATGGGAACGAGTGGTCAGGGACAGAATTGGGATACCTGACAACAGTAACACTGCCAAATATTTTATATTGTGAAAGGCCAACCACATTCTTCATCACTGAAATTAGACCTGTTTCAAGCAGTCTGGGTCATCAGTCCAGCATGTCGTATTTTTTGGAGATCTTTACAAGCAACAAATACTCAAATTCTGCCATTAGCTAAGCAATACTTCTCTCATTTGCAGGAGAAACAATGACAAGAAGCTAGACCGTGTTCTTAATATACTGGTGTGATTGGGAATAATCTGTTTATGATCTTCTGCTTATGTAATGGGGTAGGGAATTTAGTCTAGAGAAATGGTGAGTTAGGTGGGGCTTCTTCAGCTCAAGCTGATTTTAATTTTGTGGTGTGTAGTTGTGTATGACCTTGAGGGAAACGCCAAAAAGCAGTTGTAACTGCCTTTGCATCACATTTCTTCCTTATTTCCGTGTTGTTTTGGAGCGTGAGTGTAGTAGTAGGAATTCAGCCTGCTTGATGGGGGGGCGGGGTATTAGTCGGGCAGCTCTTCTCACTTCCTTTGGACAGGAGACCTAACAGTGACAGTAACTGTAAAAGAGTGTCAACAATCAGGGTGAGCCTTGAGTAAATTAGAAACATACAGTTCTGTGTGTTATACAGAATATATGTTAGAATACTGCTTTGTGACAAACAGTTAAGCTTATCTCTGCATGCTTGTAACAGAAAATAGTACTGATCTACCATTAAACCAGTTATATAAACAATATTTGTTTTCAGAAATGAAGACTAAAATGTTGGAGGTTTCCTCTCTCCATTTACGAAAGGAGGAGAGTATTCTTTTGAAGTTGTCCTGATTGTTATTAATACCAGGAATCTGCTATCCGTCTTCTTTCCAAATTTTCTTATTGAGCTATCAACTCGGATAACAAATTTTGTGTAATGAGTAACTAAGTATGAAACAGTATATCATCTCCTCTGTTTACTTAAGTATTAACTTCTTTATTCTTAGCTCCTTTTTTTCTTCCCATCAGCCTGAAACTCAAACACATGCCCATTAGTTTCTGGTTATGGATCAATTTTTGTTGCTGTGGTAGTTAGCCACACCACCTGAAAGTGAGGCCTTATTGTGTAAGGCATTATATAAATTTGTAATAGGCACTTCCTTTCTCAAAGAGTTTGAAATCTAACTAGCTGTTAGAGGTAGAGGCTGTAAGAAAAATGGGTGCAGGTGCATACCAATATTGAAATATACCCACAGGCTGCGTTGCAAATGCACAAGGGAAAGCCCCTGACCTCAATAGTTTACAGTGTCATTAAGGAAAGTGGCAAAAGTTTTTAGATTTTTGACCCAAGATGTTAACCAGCAAGAGGTCTTTATTGAGACTTTATTGAGAGAGATGCTCTTTGTTTCTGGCAGTGCTGTTTTTTTGGTACTTGCTGTGAGTCTCCTCTTTAACAGGAAATGACGTTAAATCTGTGCTGTAAGGGAGTGGTAGCTTTGATTTGACTACTGTTACAATATGTTGGTTGAAATATGCTTGTATCTTGGAGGCATATATTTGAATTGATGTGTTTAACATGGGGAAAGGAGGTTTCTGATGGCAGAATTATTTTGGGGTTTTGAGGGTTTTTTAATTCCTGGCTTCTGACTTCCGTTCAGAATGAAGACTAGTTAGCCTTTCCAGACTGTCAATCTTTATTCGTTGTTTGATTTTCAGTCTTAATACCCATGAAGGAGCCTTCTGAGGCCAATATGGAAAGACTTTGCCCTGTTCTTTCAGAAGAGACTTCTTCACAAGGGTCCACACATGGTCCAAGAGAAATCAACGAAACCATAGCGACCGAATTAACTTTACCCGACGAAAAAGTAACTCAAATAGAAAACATACTTGATCTCTGGAGTGGAAGTCTTAAGGTATTTATTTTGTATGGAATCCTTAAAAATCATATACAGATGTCAGTGTGTTGTAGAGTAAGTGAGAGTGCAGGAAAAGTTGCAGTGTGATTGCACTGGGAAATTGTGGTTTTCTTTTGATTGTTGTTATTGTTGTTGCATATTGCTTGTAACCACTAGATTATCTTTGTTCAAGAACTTTGAAATAACTTTCTCCATTAGGGGTGTTCGGTTATTATCATTCGGTAGTTCATTATGTCTGGTAATATTTAATAAACAGGCTGTGTAATGAAGGCATCACTGTAAGTGTTCATGTCTCCTTAGTTGCGAAGTGTTTTAAGATCAAAAGATTAGGAAGGAGGGAATAATTTTACTAATTGCACTACTGTCATCCCTTGAACTTTTCAGACAAATGTTCTGACTGAATTGAGAAAATGGAAGCTTAGTTTGATTGAACATCACAAGCTTCAAATGAGAGAAGAGAGAGAGAAACACGCTGCGCATGTAGGACGATTGAGCAATGAGATGGAAAACATGAAGGAGTTGCTACGTACTTGTGAAATCTCTATTGGCAGAAAAGATGAGGTAGTTGTTCAATTTCATAATTCAACAGTTCCTCTCTTTTTACAAATATCTACACTGAATTTTGGGGTCCATCACTTTGTATAATAAAATTTTTGCAGCAAGTAAAATAGAGAAGTAAATAACATATTTAGACTGTACAGTAGGAAAAGGATCATTGTTGCTACTGATGTTACCTGTACTAACGATGGAAATTTAATGTGTTGTATATATGTGTTTTGCATTGTTTGCTTCTTAAATCTGGGGTCTATTGTTGTTCCTTATTCGTTCCATGAAGGTCACACTGGCTTAGATGAGTCTGTTAGCTCTTACACTTTGAAAGGCATTAATTTTTCAATGATTGGATTGGTTTTCTTGAATTTCAAATGAGCGTCAGTCTCCTAGATGTTAGAGAGTCTCTATTTTAGCATTCTTAGGAATTACACATTTGTGCAAATTCTTAGGTTTGTACGTTTGAGGTTTCTGAGTTATACTTGTCTGCTATCAAGAATCTCAGCAAGTACAAAATTAACTAGAATAGTGGAAATTGATATAAAATTTTTGCAGCCCTGCAATCACATAATGTAATTGAATCCTCTTTTTGCTGTCCTGAATTTTTAACCTTCTGCTTAAGAACACTTTATGGAGTTTGGGGTTTTAATTCCTATTTACCTTTTTTTTAAAAAAAAAAAATGCCCATTGAGGGAGTTAAAGTATGGAGAAACATGATGTTCTGTGTTCATTTAGAAAACAGTCTAATCTTACAGACCAGGCAAAAATAAATGTTGTAACATTACAAGAACAGGATTAGTATAATACCATGTAACTAGTACGTATGCAGAACCACAATCATTTCAGTGTATGCCACTCAAACATATCTAATTCTATTGGATATCATTGTGTGTCACTAATGCTTAATGCACCATAATTCTCGATGATACTTTGAAAGCAGTATTTTTTTTCTGCTACCTGAGAAGTTATTTATTCAGCCAATTTTAGAGTACTGTTTACAAAAAAACTTGTTTTCAAGAGAAAATTATTTGACTTAACAGTAGGTGGTAGTGCTTCCATATATCACACCATATTTATCAGAACTGCTGCGTTTTGACATCACCATAACCCGAAGTCAATCAGCCTCACAAAGATTATGAATACCATAGATTCTTGTTTTCACACTGGAAATCTCACAAATATTTTTTTTAATGGCAAAAATATGCCAATTAACAAATATATATTTAGGCTAAGACTTCTAGTGTGTGTTAACAGGTACGCAGCATGTAAAGTTGATGGTTTATGTTAGTATATGACACTTTTTTGACCAAAGCAGTTGATATTATATTCATTTCCTTTGTTTCCTGTTTTGTTGACAATTACACAAATTTACTTCTAATTTTAGATAAAGTCATTGTTATTTATATAACTGAGACTGCACAGTTACTCTGAAACTGCAAAAAGTTAGAATTAGTCATATATAAGCAGAGAAAAGTAGCTCATACTAGATTTATTAAAATACAGTATTATGAAGAACTGAGAACTACAGAGATAGATCAGCTTTAAATTACTTCAAATGTGTCAAATTGACCTCTATTTGTTTCTGACTTCGATATTTTGAACGCATGACAGAAACCAAGCTTTTGCCTAGTATTAGTTCATTAAACATTCTGAAGATTGACTGAAACAGTTGGCATAAAATACTGCACTGAATCAAAATAGAATTTTTGTACAATTTGCTAGATAACCTTGCTCATTTAAGGGTAGAGTTATATAAGTATCATTAATGTCATTAATGTATGTTCGATAATTATTGCATATAACATATTCAGTATAACATATTACATTAGCATATAACATCAGAAAATATTGTTCTTCACAATCTTTATGCAGTGGTTAAAATAACTTCTAAGTTACTCCCAAGAGTCCCAATATTTGTTACTGTTGCTGACTGGAGTTGCTCAGATGTGAATCTGTGTGGCAGAATCTGGCTCAAGAAGTTGGGAAAAAATATAGAGAAATACTTAGTGATCTGGTGTACCAAGTTTGCATCATCCCTGGCCTAATTTCTAATCTGGGAGCCTCAGCTGTTTCTGTATACTACTTAAAACATATTTAGAGTTTGATGGTAAAAGTCCCTAGTTGCATTCTCTGTCCAGCAGGCCACCTTGCATCTCAAATGTTTTGATTGCTGTAGGCCTATATATATATCTTTCATGAGATCTTTTAAAGAGAATGACAATCAGATTTTTCTAGTTCTTAGCAACTCCTTAGCTTGTTTATTCTGCTCAGAAAGTTGAATAAGCTTTCTGCAGATAAATCATTTCTTTATACTTCAGTTAATAATGCACTAAAGGTAACTTTTAGTATAAATTTTCCTGATTTGTCAAAATTGTCTTTGCAAATAAGTGATTCTTCTGACCTTATGCTACAGTAGCATTTAATTATTAGAAAGTGGCACAGAAGCTTGCAGATGTAGGATGAAATAACAATTCAGTTGAACTTTTCCTAAAACTACACAGTGAAAGGGTTTAAGTGCCGCAGTCTGAGTGTTGAAGCCACAGGAATTTTACTCTTGATTTCAATGCCTGATTATTGTTTCCTGCTTGATTAGACTAGGGGGAAGACTTAGGATAAAGTGTCTGTTAAAACCAAATGCTTTCATTGAAAAATAACTGATGCACAAAGTACATTCTGTTTGACTTTACAAAGATCGTAGCTATTGAAGTAGTGTTAACAAATATTTTTGCAGGTGATTACTAACTTGACCCAAGCATTAGAGAGACAAAAGGAGAGAACTGAGTTGATGAGAAAGTTTTCACTGTGGCGGATTCAGCATGTTAAAGCCAAACAAGAGGTATGCGCACAAAATACAAATAATGAAACCTCTGAACTCTAAAGGGTCAGAGTTGCTGCGGTTCCTGCTACAGTTTGAAGAAGTGACAGTGTTTCTATGTTGATGTGTTTAACAATGTCAAATAACAGTTTGAAAGCATCATTTCTAAAAAGAACACTGACATCAGAATAATCTCTGGGGAAAACATCTACTTGTCTTATATTGCTCCAATTACTATGAGCAGCTCTCAGCAAATCACCATAGTTTACAATACCTGCATTTCAAAGTAGATGCCAAGGGAATCTCTATCTAAATTTCAAACACATTGCATTTGAACAGTGGTATGATACAGTATCAGATTTTTTGGGGAAGCCACTTTCACAATTAAAACGTAGTGCCCTCTGTTCTTGCATTGCCAAAACTTGAAGTAGCTAAGAGATAATCACAGACAATAAGTTGGGTATTGTGTCAGGTTTCTAACAGTAGACAATCTTCTAAGTGAAGTATGACAGAGAAGAAGGATCCCATGTCAAGACTGCAAACTTTTCCCGATCCATGCTGATAAAAAGGAGAAGCGCTGTTCAGGACCTTTGTTCATTAGTACAGATTCCTGGCTAGACTGAAGTTCATTGATGCTATCCAAAACTCTGCTGATTTGCAGAGACGTTTAGCGTTTTCTCTTTTCCTTCCCTCCCATCTTAGAATTTACTAAAAATTTGAAGTCTGGTTTTCACTCGGCTCTTTTTGTTTTTTCTATTTCATTTCCGAAAAAATAATTTAATGTCTGGTGACTATTTTGAAATAGAGTAGAATAGAAGCATAGTCTTATAAGACTTTTCAAAGAATCCTGAAGTTTAAATTTGTTTAAAAGATAGGTGTTTTATGCTAATAATCTGCAAACTTTGTGACTGCAGGTTTTATGATTCCTGCAGTGAATCAAAATGTGCCACATACCCACTAAATAGCTTCACATGTGCACGGTTACACCACATATGTGAAGATGTTGTTTAACTGTCATTAAGCTTAGAGTAACAACCCTGTTTTGTGTAACCGAGGAGTTCGCAAATATGCTTTCTGACGCTGGAGACAGTAACCCTCCGTGACACGCGTGCAGGAAGAAGCACTGAGCTGCTGGTGCTGTGTTGTGTACCCCTTCACTGCAGCACGTGTAACGTAGTTTAGGCATTCCTGCTGTGGTCTGTGTCATAAGTTGTAAATCAATCATTCATGCTCTCTTGAGTACTTAAATTTTTAGGAAATCTGAACCTGCGTATGATGTGGTTATATTTGTTTCCTAAGGAATATGCAAATAGAATAGCAGACAGACAATTCCGGACAGCTTTGATGAAGAAAGTGTGGGCAGCATGGCACTCTCTTAGTGAAGAAAAATGGAAAGAAAGAGTAGCAAAAGCCTGTCAGTTAAGGGCAGAAGAAGTCTGTGTTCAGCTCAGCAATGATTATGAAGCCAAAATTGCAGAGGTAAAGTAAGGTTTCTTTTTTTTCGTTCTTTCCCTCCTTCAGTCCCCCACCCCTCCAAAGTAGCTCTTCCTCAGCAGGCTTGAAAAACATGAGGACTTTCCAGCAGACCAAAGCTCCCAAGTACACATGAAGATCTGAGGAGATCTAAGATCTCTAGTATGGTTTCTAGATACGGCTTTTTTTTTCGCCTGCATATAATGTAAAATGTTGCAAATCTGCATGCCTGGGTGAAGTAAGTTGGACTCTTTCTCTGCTTGCCTACCAATAGGGATGGCATTTGTTTTTTAAGAGCACACAGTTAATAATGGCTATGCATATTGAGGTCTTACTGAAGAAGACAATGGAAGTAGAAGACCATTATTATTATTATGAATGATCATGATAAGCACAGTATTTTTTCCTGTAACAGTTACTCTGTTAAAGGCTGAATTTAGGTTTGATTTTGCCTTCAACTTGCCAATTAAGATTGTTAAAGAATTTTCAGAGCTTAAGGTGAAGTTACGTTATCGGTGTATGCATTGGTGCACAGCAAGTAAATAAAATTTTAAAATATACTTTTTAAAGGCTTTGTATTTTAACAAGAAATTAAACCCAGAATTTTAAGAACAGGCTTACCAAATGTGGCTTACCAGCACAAAAACAGTAAGTAGTGAGTTACAAAGGTAACTTGGTCTGTCCTTTCTTAGCATTTTCAGTTTTTTACAGGAGCTAGAAAGGAGAGATTGCTGATGACAATTCACCCTATGCTTAAATATTTTTCTGGGAACACTTACTCTCTGTTGAGCGAATCCATGTTCCTGTGGAAATCTAGCTTGTGCCAGATGCCTAACTTCTAAAAGACAAAAACTGACAAGATAAATTTCTGCTCAGGTGGTTGGGTAAGGTCAGACAGTGCTTTCAAATGCATGCTTGTCCTTGGTGTGCTCTAGTACAAATAGTCTGCTGTAGTACAAAGAAATAACAAGTAGCTGTTCACCTCTGGTGAACTAGCGATTTTGGAGTTAAAAGGCATATCTTTGTAAACATAGTGAATGACTTTTAAAGCTAATTGAGGGATATGTTCATAGTTTGCATTCAGAAATATATGACAGCTGTTTCCTTATTCTGTTTTGTAGCTAACTGCTGCTTTGGAGCAGACAAAAGCTGAGGTTCTGCGACTGCACAGTGAAAGAGAACAGTATGAAGACACCATGAAAAAAGCCTTTATGCGTGGTGTATGTGCTTTGAATCTGGAAGCAATGACCATGTTTCAGGGCAAGGACAGTAGGACAGATCCTGGTCAGTGTAAAAAGCAGCTCTAATCTGAAGGGGAGGGGGGATTGTTGAGTTGGTTTGTTTGGATTTGTTTGTTTTAAAGGATTCTCCTTTTTGTCTTTTTTTTTTATTATTTAATCTGAAAGATTTGTGGCAATACAGTTCATCACACTCTTACTGCTTTAAAAAGTCCTGTTGAATATGTGGAGAAATATTCTGGTGCTAAACTCTGTACTGCTGTAGTTGAAAGGTGGAACATATTCTTTTCATCCCGCCTTGCTGTGAGGGTGGTAACCTGCAATGGAAGGCAGAAACAGAAGCCAGTGATAGCAAACGTCTTAAAATACTGTCGAAGATTACCCAGAATTCTGTCAGCACCCAGGTTATGTCGGGGTCAGGGGGAAATCCTGGAAAACCCTTGTCTGTTCTCTGGAATCTCAGTGTGCAGTGAATCTGCTTTTCCCAGACAGCTCTCCCTTCTTTCTCAGTCTTGCCATTTAATACAAAAAAGGGCAGGTAAATTGATCAGGCTCTGTGCTGAGTTGGAGTTCTGAGCCAGAACAGGAAACACCAATGTAATTATATCAGCAGCGCACTTGTAGAACTTGTGCAGCTACACAGGAGGGAGCTGCACACCCTTACTGATGTAAATAAATCACCCCCTCAAGGTGAGGTGATCTGTAGTAGCAGGACCATAATCGTGCTGGTGCAGCAAACTAAAGAGAAATGGCAGCAGAAGTGTCACAGCAGTGCACATGGCTTAGCAACGAGCGGTACTGGCAGCAGTTATTAATGGTCTTAGACAAGTAACTTCAGTTGCTAAACTTCACAATCTTACACGAGAAGTTTCTGAACTACTTCAGAGAAATTCCTCCCAAAAATGTAGATACGAAGAGGAAATAAAAACCTGAAGAAGGTGTAAGAGGATACATACTTGAGCAGCTGTTGCACCAGTTAAATCCGCGATATTTGTGCGGTTGCTTAGGAAACTGGAATATGGCACTAGCTAAGTGCAGCAGCTATGTGCTAGTAAAAACATAGGATCAGTGTTTCAGGAAGGTCAAGAACGAATGATTTCTTGAAGATGCCGAGTTTGGGAATAAAGTTACAGGACGTTGCCCAAGTAGTTTATTTTTCACTGAGTTATAAATTAACTACTCCCTCTTGAAGCTTTATCTTATATTTGTTTGTTTATTGTTTTCCAAAAACATGCAAAAGATAGTGGGTCTCTCAAATAATGATGTCTAAGTGATGTGGAATAGGAAAGCATTGTTTCTGTAAATCCATAAAGAAGAGGGTAAGTAGGAAGTAAACAAGAAAACTGAGCTCTAGAGCTGCCATGACCAACCTGTGGGGTTCATGGGCCAAACATTTTGCTTGATTTTTACTATGAAGCAGGAGCTGATACTCTACACAGGCACAGTACCTGGTGATTTTGCTGTGCTGGACAGCGCTGGGGTGCCTGTACCCAACATTTTGGGTGTCCAGCATCATGCTTTTTTATTTCCTGTGGTCACCGTAGTCCCCATCAGGCTTCATAAGATCTCACAGTCTCTTTTGTCCTTGGTCCCATGCCTGCATCTTCTTCCACTGCCTCTTGTACCACACTTTCTCCCCTGCCCCAGGCACAATATCTCTCTTCCTTGCAGCTGGATGGTGCTTTTAATGAAGTTAGTTACATAATTATTTTATATGGCTGTACAACCATTTACTTGCATTCTTCCTCAGGTAGAACAGTGGTCAAGACATTGGGCGACTTCAAACATCAGATTAGATGATTATTGTGATTTGTTCTGGTCTTGTAAGCTGTGGACATTAAAACTTCCAAGTGCCAGAATCAGTGATTATATATTCACAAGAACACTGCAGTACCACCTACTGTCATAGGAAATAAAAGCAGAATTTGGTGTCCTTACAGATTATTATTAGTTTATGATAATACAAATTTTATATACATACAATATACAAATAACATGCATATAATGTACACTATAATGTAGGTTATTAATAATGTGTAAGTGTCACAACCTCAATGGGTCCGTAACATTTCGAGTCAATGTTGATGGTCTAAGATCTACCTGGCTGATTTACTGACAGATGATATGTGTTTTTTAATTATTAGTGTGTTAAGATTATTTTGAACCTCTTTATGTATTATAAGGAACATCGAAGCTACACAAATTCATGACTTTTTACTTAAAAAAACCCTAACATTGCTTTTTAAAGTAATATAGATTGCATCTGATTGGTCTGTAACTGTGTGTTGGTCCTGCCTATGCTTAAGCTTAATGTGTACATATAGATGTACAAAATGCTTACTCAGGCATAATTTCACTCTTGAAATCTTTGAGTAGTACACCGATTTGAACAACTTTCCTTGTATTTTTCCTGCTCACTTGCGTATTTTTGGTTTTTGTCTTCCAAAAAATCACAGCTACCACATGGTGTCACTCTACTCCCTGGCATGAGCAAAGTTCCATTGTACTGGAACTGCTGCTAGCATCATCTGCTTCCAAAATAGAATACCTCTCTCTGCTTGCTTTAAGGAAGTTTGTATTCTAAAGGAAAAGGCTGAAACTGCTTGGTAAAGATGTTGGGCTTAGGTCTGCAGACCTGACCTCCCCAGGATGTCTGCAGTGCGAGACAAGAGAATCCTGGACGGATTTTGTGCAGGCTCAGGCTTACCCTGCTGGTGGGGGGAGATGAGGGCTGTAGGGCACCCCTAGGTCATCCCAGCCCTACAGCCAGTGTCCAGCCCTTGTACATGGAAATGAGATGCTGCTGACCATGATCTGTAACTCCTTGAAATTGCAGTGCATACTCAGGAAAGTTAACATTTTATTTTACTGACAACGTTACGCCCTAGCGGAAGTCCAGTATGGCCTTTCTGTGTTTTGGGGCTCTCTGCTTGAACTGGATTTTGGGCCTCTAGCGTAAGAGCAGCTCTTGCACACGGGATTTAGTATTGGCAAGCAATATAGAGAACCTCAGTTCTTTGCACTACAGGTATGTGACAAGTGCCACAGGGATGCTGAGGCGTAACACAGAAACAAGTCCCTTGGAAAATACTTTTTCCAAGCATCTGAAAAGAAGGATCAAATACAGGAATGGTTAGATAGATAGATAGATACACAGACACGCCCTATAAAGAACAGGCTGATCCATTTAATTAGATTATACAGAAATCCTGGAGGAATAGTGAAATTTTTACTGTGACTTATTTCTTTTTTTCCCCTAGGGTTTGCTAGATTATGTGCTGATACCATTACTTTGTGTTTCTAATAATAGATGTAGGAAGTAGGAGAATTGATAATGGTACCACTGTTGCAGGAAGGCTACCTCCTTCACAGTATAATCCGCCCTCACCAACACCTCCACCAGCAGCTACCCTTCAGCTGGAAGACATGGTAAGCGTGTCACTGGAACAGAACTGTCTTTGCTAGTGACAAAAGTGAACTTCCTAGGTTGGAGCTTTTTAAAGATAAATGCCATAGCCCATGAATTGAAGGAATTTGAAGACAGTCTAAGTGTAAAAAGAAACCTATGGCTATGATCAGACATGCGTTCTGTAAATTAAGTGACTGGGGTACAGCTGCTCTGACTTGCTGTGCTTTCATTAAGCTCTGTTCTTTATTTTACTGAAAATGCCTTAAACTAATGAAGACAAGGTCACTATAATAAGCAGAATTTGCTCTCTAAGGCTTTTTCTGGAAAAAAACTGTTAAGGTTTTTTTGAAAAAGAATCCAAACTTGATATAATCTGAAAAGAAGAAAAGCTGGCTTGACTTGAAGCCTGTTTTTTAAAAGTGTAACATATATAGACACAGAGGGAACTCAGCTTATTGTCCTGTCGTATCAGCTTAGCCAGATTATTATGCAGTAGCTTGGACCTTCTGGACCTGCCCTGGAGTCATCATGAAGATGTTGCCCCTGTAAAACTATTTCATGCTAGACTACAGGTTAGAACACAGGAGATGTGCTTGCCTCTCTCCTGATTTTTCATTCTGATAGTATCAAATGTTATTGACGCTGTTTCTACAATTTGTAGACAAGTATTTTTAAGTTAGCCAGAAAACAGTAAAACTAGAGAAATCTGCAAAGAAGTTAAAGTTAGAAGGGTAATTGGAATAGTCAGACAACTGTCTGAAGTGTAAAACTGTGTTTGCTAGGAAGTTGCACTCATTCTTTGTAAACTCTGGTTTCATTCACAGTTTTCTACCCACCTGGGTCATGCAAGCACTTCTCAGACCAGGCTAGATTCTGATTCTCCAGCAATCGTCACTAGCACCGCTGCAGGATCTGGGGTGGCGTCAGCTCAAAAACTGGTAATATGCTAAAAGTAACTTTTTTATTTTTTAAGACATAACAAGTACTAGTTTGGCTGTCCTTATGTCCACATTTTTCAGAGCAACACAAGTATGTAGTTGAGGAAACTGCCATACAGTTTACAGAGCTGTGTGAAGACACTAGCTTGCAAATGCTGATCAATGTTACAGAAACCAGTTTGTGTTGGGAGCAATTTTAAATTACTTTTGGAGGTGGGAGGAGAAAGTGTGACAAAATGAAGAGTAGAAGAGTGCACGTACGCTTCCGCATAGTGCAACAGGACCAGCTGGTGTTTCACATGATACCATTTTGTTATAGAAAGAACATGCTTTGCTTTGCTGCTGTTTGAAATGTCTTTCTCGTTCCCTCTTCTGTATTTGTTGCTAAACTGTCCTTTTTACTTCTCTGCGCTGTCTTCTGCAGTGCTCTCCTTTCTTTTTCCCATCTGATACAGTTTGTTGCTAGCTGTCAGAGAAAGATGCAGCATTTTACTGCATGGAAACTTTTTTGTACCTGCCATGTCACTACTAGAAAGACTTTCCAGGGTGATGGAAGTGCCTGCAGCTGTCACTTGAGTATCCAGCCAGTGAGCAAAGCTGAACTATCCATGCTGCTTGATATTTGTCAAATTAGCCTTACTCCCCTCAGGATAGAAGTCACTTGCTCAAAACGCTATCTCATACTGAACAGTGGAAAAAGATGAAATAAACCAGGTTGCAGCTAGGTGGAGCAAGTTGAGTCCTGTATAACCTGACTGAATTACCTGCAACATCCCATGTTCTGCTCAGGCACGTTGCTGATAAAACTAAACAGACATACTACAGCATTGTAAATATTACGTTTAGAATTTGTTACCAACTAATACTTAACTTATTTGCAGCCCATGGCGAAAGTAATAACATCTGCTCAACAGAAAGCAGGAAGAACAATCACTGCTCGAATCACGGGCCGAGCTGATATGGGGCAAAAAGCCAGAATTTGTGGTAGTTTAGCAGTGATGGGAGTTGCTCCACCCATGAGTTCAGTCATTGTCGAAAAACATCACCCAGTCACTCAGGTAAGTCAGAATTATGCCTGTAACAGTATTGCTATTACAACACATCCAGTAGTCATTTAAAGAAGAATAACCATTGTGAAGAGGTATCCGACAATGCTCAGAGTTGAGTGGTGTTTGAATTAACAAACGGTACTGTCTTTGGGCTGGGTAGAAGGCACTGATGAGGAGAGCAAGTAAATACTCCCACTTTAATCTGTTTGTCTTATTTCTGTAGTAATTATTTCACAGGTATAGTAGTTTTGGCCGTCTCTTTCTTGGCCAGCTCTTTGCTGAGTTTTCCTCTTTGTAAAAGTGGTCAGCTGGTACAGCAATGTTTGGTGTCATCACCATGCAGCCACGGCTCAAAGACAAGCTTCACAGTGTACAGCAGGAGGAATGACTGAACCGGAGGTGGAGAGATACAGATTGGACTGACAGACGGAGCACAGCAAATTACTGGGGGAAAAAAGTAAACCCTTGTTTGGGTGCAGTTAAATTCGTCAGGCCTGCTGCTTGTTGTATTTTTAGCATTGCTCTCCCTCCCTCATTTATCCTGAAGGAAACACCGAAATGAGCGCATTAATAGGGTATGAAAGCAATGTACAAGACAACTGTAGACGGTGGCTAAATGGCCTAGGCAATCACTACACTCTTAGACCAGTCAGAGCAAAAAAAATCGTTTTGACTGGATGGGTATGAAACAGTTCAAGATGGTTTTTTATGTTTTAACCTGTGAAGTAGGATCTGTGTTTGCTCTGTACTATCTGAAAGTCCATTTTCTCTTCAGTGATACTGCCAGAACAAGCAGAGCTGCACTGGTCCCTTAATTTGAGCTGGAGATACTGGTAACTGTCCATGTGAGGGACGTTCTGCTTTCACTCATTTGCTGTAGAGAATCAGAGCCCTGTGGCACGCCGCACATAGCTTTCGAGAATTTGGGCTCCTAAGCAGAAATTCATTTTTAAATTGAATGTCCTTAGGGGGTTAGATGTTTGGTATGAGACTTCTTTCAGTAAGAACAATTTCTGGATTCAGATTGTGTGACTGGTGTGACAAGCAAAGTGCCTGAACTACTGTACCAAAAACTGACTTCTAAAAATGTAATAAATGTGACAGCCCCAGAGATATATTCCATATAGTCTTACTGCACATAAATGTCTAAGTGGAAGTCAATCAGACTAAAGTATTCCTCTTGAATTAATCTGACAGAGAGCTTAACGTAATTAAAAGCAGAATGACTACTGTTTATTGCAGTAAGGTGGATAGTTTTGGGGGGAGAAAATTCCTTGTTGTTAAATAAATACAAACCTTTTCCTTTCAGAGGCTTCCTCATAGCAAATACTGAACTTCAAAAGGAGCGTTGGCATGATTAAATTAGCACTACAGAGAAAAATTCTGAACAACTCAGTGAAAAACCAAACAAACTGACCTTGAAATAAGATTGCGGTTATAAAAGCTTAGGGTTCCTAGTTAACTGGAAGTTTAGCACTTGATGTTCTAAAAAGTATTTTACAGATAAGGAAGGAAAAAATTACTCGTTCTGTTAAAGTAGCCTTTTTTTTTTTTTTTGAGACATGTATTTCAGTTTGCTGGATTGCAAATCTTTCTGTTTAAACTACAGCTCACTTCGAGCCATGGGAATTTTTTCTGACCTTTAAATGTTTTCATGTGTCTGATTACTTTTCAGCAAACCATATCCCAAGCCACTGCTGCTAAATATCCTCGAACTGTGCTCCATTCTTCTTCTGCTGGGAGACCTGCGGGACAAGTTGGGCGAATGCTTCAGGGCCAAACACATACCAGTGTTCAGTCAATACAAGTTGTTGACTGAGCTAATATCTTTCTCACACGTGGGGGTTTTTATCAAGGGGGTTTTTATCAAGGTACAGTTTAAATCTCTTCCCAGTCTTTTCAGATTTGATGTACCAAAGCCTAAAGTATGTATCATGTTTTTACCCTTTTCTAAAAAAAAAAAATATTTTTTTAAAGTAAAAGTGCTTTTATAGTAAACATCTGGAGGGGGGAAAAAAGAACTTGAAATGTTGTTCCACCTCCAAACTGTTTTGAGAACTTCTTAAGAAAAACACTTTTTACTTAAGGAATCTTTTGCACACTTTTAAATAAAGGATAGAATGTGATTTTTGTCTGACTCTCTCTGTTTAGTTTCAGTGTTACCAACGTCTACTTTCAAGTGAAAATTGAGTTTATTTTTGTTACATATGCTTTTAGTTGCTTATGCAACGAAGTGTAGTTAACATGCATTTTAATTATATCCTACAACAGCATCCTTAAATGAAGAGTAGCAGGGTGGTAGCCTTTACACCCAGGTGTAAGGTGTACACCTTTGGCCAGGTGAGGTACAGAGTCCGTCAAATTGTTAAACATTCTCATTTTCCAAGCTGCTGTTGCAGAACTTGGTGCATACCTGTCAGGATCTAAGAATTTGAGATCTTGGATCCGTAATTCCAGAACCTGAAGATTTACCGGTCTGGTCTTCACGGCCCTGTGGTGCTCTGTAGCCGTGTCCAAACAGGTTGCACAGAAGAGGGCAGCTAGGCGTAAGACTTCAGACTAAGATACAGACCATCATCTTTTCAGTACAAACAATAAGATGTGGTACAAAATAGTGCTAGCTATATATAGACAGACAAGGCAATTCAGTTCTTCCATTACACCACAAAACTGTTGCTATTTTGTTATACAGAAGACTACAAAGGTAGACATTTTACATAATTTTTCAGATATTAAACATATTCAGTAATGAGAAATTCTTTAAACATGTTCAGCAAGACACTACCAAGTATTAATTCACAACATGAACAAGAAATATGTAAATAATTGCTAGATGTGAAGTATTAAATATCAAATGTTCTTTTTTGAGTATGTATACGAGGTTATGCCATGATAGAAAATTCTGCAGCCAGCCACAGGTGGTTTTAGACAAGTGTTTTTGTGTATTTTCACTACATAAACCAAATGCTGAAGAAGAAAAACTTGTCCTAGCACTAATTAAACAAGAGAAAAGCCCTCTTCAGCCAGGAACACTACAATCTGAGCAAGACTTAATAAAAACCTGAATCCCAAGTGAGGCCAGGTGCCAACCTATTTCTGGAAGTGTTGATTTATACACATAATTTTCACTTACTAATTTATTTCAAGTGGAAAACATCTCATTTACATTTCATGTCAAACACAAAATAGCTTAATTTGCCGTTCCAATACAGAATTAATGTATCAATGTTAAGCCAGGTGCAGAAATTGTAGGGGGATGGTTCTGGCTTAGCTGTATAGTCGTAAGTTGCCAGCCAGCCATTCACTCTTAAATTCTTTATGTTGCTGTATAGCAAGCATATGAGAAGGAACTAGCCAGTATGTCAGGAGTACAAGTTCTTCTAGCTTGGAAAAAGTCATACAGCTTCAAAACAGGTTTTTGTCTCCAGAAAAGATATTATTTGTATTTGAAAGTTTCTTTCCATCTGACATGTAATTCCATCTTGTGTGCCGTGTTTTATTGATGAACTCATGAAATTGCACATTTTCTGGAGTCCATGTTGGTGCTACTTGCAGCTCTGATCTTCTCTGTAAAGTAAGAGGAGAAAACGCTTACTTGATATGCTCGGCTTTTTACAAGGTCAGGCTAATCTAACTGAAGGATGGCAAATCACGTTTAACCATGTTTGCAGGACAAAGGAGGGAAGCAAAGTGTGCACGTTTTTATCTTCCTTTACTTCAGAAATCTCAAGTCTCACCTAAATGCTCTTCCTCAAGATTCCCAGAAGGGAAGTGAGTGTCCTCCAGCTGCACCACGGCCACACCGTCCCAGCCCCGGTGGGGACCTCAGCACTACACTGCAGTCTCTCAGAGGACCCTGCAGCGTGCTCTGTGCACCGCAGAACAACTTACCAGCTAAGGGCTGAAATCCTGCTTCCACCAGGTCTTCGTAGATACGCTTGACAGGATTCTGATGAGCTAGCAATGCACCGTGTAACCAGATCAGCAACAGCCTGTTTCCATGCTCCTTGTAACTTTTTTTCCCTGTGCAATACAGAAAGCATTCAGATGTTCCATATGCTGGGAGCAGTGTATTTTGTGCGTTTGCACTTTTAGAGTTCCAAGAGGTTTTAAAACCTCTCATTTACTCCTATTTCCTTTCTCACCTAGAGGCAAAATGAAGACTGAGGCTTACAACAGTTAAAAAAAAACAAAACAAAACCAAAAATTCTGGTTTTATCCTAAGGTGACCCTAAGGGGTGAACAATGCATCTTAATTTTTTCCTTTCATTTTTCCTTGACATGTGTAAATATTCTGTGGAGGAGTAGTAAACAAGTACAATGTGTGCTACAGAAGTACTGCTTTCCCAGCACTTGAGATGCCTGAAACCAGGAACTGCTGATTGATGGCAGCTGTGAAGACAGGGCATGAGCAAGGTCTTCCTGTGTCACAAGGCTCCCCAGGTCTTCGCCTGCAGTGTGACCTGCGAGACCTTTCCACGCTGCTCGCTGCTTCTGTTTTTGATTTGAACAATGAGGGTGAGGATGAAGGTTCCTTCAGGCTGAGAGGGAGAAGTGGCCTGTACTTCTACAGCACAGCTTCCCAGGAACCAGGGACAAGTCCATTCACTGCTCTTTTTGTTTCATCATGTGAATATGAGCATTGTGTCCGGTGTGTATCGGTGATACTCACATAGCTTAAATAGCAGCGCTGCCTTGTGGTTTTTCTAGCTGATATATTATTATGTCTAGCCATTCCAATATTGTTACCTGTCCATTGTTCTTCAATAGCTTTAATTTGTTCATCTGTGAACTTCCAGAACAGGGCCAATTTTTTCCATTCCTGGGTTTTTAACTGGTTGTACGCTAGGTTCCAAAGCGAGGAACGGATTTGCTTGGTCTGGGTACTGTGGTCTTGTTTGAAGGACAAGCCAAAGTCTGACCCACCCTCACTGTGAGCTAGATGTTCCTGAAAAAGCAAGCAGATGATAAATTTTGTAGCAAAGCTGGGAAGCTTTGCTTAGCGAGCAGTGAACACAGCATCCTGCGCAGCCCTGCGTAGCTCCTGACAGGCGATTTTCTCAGTGCAGGTAAGGGAACTGTGCTTGGCCAGTAGAGCTCTTTGGAAGATGTCTTGGCATGGATGATGTTACTACAGTCTTAACAGAACAGAAGTGGGGGCCCCCCCAGTGTCTATTGTTCTGTCTTAAGTTAGATGCAAAATAAACCACTTTCTTTCTCTGGCACTCAATACGCAACACCGAGTCACAGCAAGTACTAGGCGTGCACTGCTGTGCTCCTTGGTTCTGTCTACTTCATGTATCACATTTTGAACAAGGCTGGGGTTCAGCCACTGTTCTTACTCTTTCCTCTTGCTGCTCAAAGTGCTGACCTCTCCCCAAGACGAGGCCGGGCACCATTGTCATGGCACTTGCTCACGCCGTTCTGCCTTGCCAGCTCCGCTCGGCTGAAGCGGCGGCGTGAGCCTTGGGGTTTCGCACGCAGAGCCCTGTTCAGCAACGTGTCTAAGCACCAGCAAGCGCATGCGTGTTGAACCTGGGTCTAGTTTTATTGCCTGCACAAGCAAAATCAGATGGATACCAAAAAAGCATTTTACCCTCCAGGTAAGAGTGATGCTGCTACCGCATGAATGGCTCACCTGAAACAGGAGGGCTGGGGTTACTTCGTGTTCAGGCACCTCTGCAAAAGCCACACCTCGCAGTGATTCCAGCCCCAGCTGAGTGGTGCCCAGGGAAGAGCCTCACTCCTAGTGTATGTACACCCAAACTACTTGTATATTTGGTTTTGGTTATGTGCTAGCCCTGTTTCAAAACAGTCTCCAAAGTGAAAAATATCTTCAGGACGTTGATACAGGATTACAAGCAGATACTAAGCAAAAAAGGAAATGGCAGAGGCCACATTTTAGAAGTGCTAAGCATAAAATACTCCATTCCAGATCACACTGAGAAAAACACAACATGGTTATTTCCTAGCCTTGTGAGAGTCTTGCAAGAAAAAAAAAAGCATTGTCATGTATGTTTCATTCAATTTTCTGGTGAACACTATTCAGCTTCAGGTTAGCCCCAGTTCAGTGTTTGTCTTCGGAGGTTTTAAAAAAAAAAAAAACAGAAAAACCCACAAGCAAACAAACAGAAAAACCTTTTTTCTCCTCCTTTTGCAGCAGCACAGCTTCTCTTTGCTGCTGATTGTGTGTCTAGGCAATGGCAGTGTGGGACAGCAACAGCAGCCCTCGAGAAGCAGTAAACAGAAAAAAGGGCAAACGGAGAGCACAAGGCAGTCTCACACACGTCAGTATCATGTGCACTTCCTCACAGCAACGTGACATTTCCTTTCGTGACTAATGCCTTGTCACAGACACCAAGTCAGCTCAATGTAACAAAAGGACAGTTCTTACAATAAAGGTTCAAAATGCTGTGGTTTCCTATATGGTAACATCACCTGAACGATGTCATATTCCATAACTGTAAGATCTAAGATGCTCCCCAAGGCTGTGCTCAGCAGTGAGCCCGTAATGCTTCTAACCTCTTGGCCTCATGCACCAGTACAGGCTTGGGGTGGACCTGCTGGAGAGCAGCTCTGCGGAGAGGGACCTGGGTGTCCTGGTGGACGACAGGTTGACCATGAGCCAGCAGTGTGCCCTGGCTG
>Ga0065711_1036664_pt1 | contig 20731 bp, 11 predicted proteins | sample Hoacrofraction12_FD_59098 | JGI IMG/M metagenome (GOLD analysis project Ga0065711, IMG submission 59098) | Hoatzin crop microbial communities from Cojedes, Venezuela - Epithelial fraction 12 v2 (version 2) | ecosystem: Host-associated > Birds > Digestive system > Esophagus > Crop | place...
CAAGACCCGCCTGGACAAGGTCCTGTGCAGCCTGCTGTAGGTGACCCTGCTTCAGCAGGAGGGTTGGACTAGATGACCCACAGAGGTCCCTTCCAACCCCTACTATTCTGTGATTCTGTGATTCTGTGGTTAATATTCAAGGATCGCTTGCAAGCTCAAGCGCACCTGGCCAAACTGTAACACAGAAGGGAAGCATACAAGGTGCAAACAAGGATGTATAACCTGGGAGGAATTCAGAGATGCTGTACAAGCATGTGGGGATGAGGTTAGGCAAGCTAAAGCCCAAATGGAATTGAATCTGTTAAGGGATGTCAAACACATCAAGGAGTGACCAAAAGAAGACTAGGGAAATTGTGTGCCCACTGCTGAAGGAGACAGGGTACCTGGTTACACAGGACATGGAAAAGGCTGAATTAATGAATGCTTTCTTTGCCTCGGTCTTTACTAGCATGACTGGCCTTCAGGAATCCCAGGGGCCAGAGACCAACGGGAAAATCTGGAGCAAGGCAGTCATACCCTTGGTGGAAGAGCATCAGGTCAGGGAATACTCTAGCTAACTGCACTTATAAAAGTTCATGAGCCCTTATGGAATGCACTCACAAGTTCTAAGGGAGCTGACAAACATCATTGCAAGGCCACTCTTGATAATCTTTGATCGATCATGGCAACTGGGAAAAGTGCAGGAAAGAAAATGTCACTCCTATCTTTAAGAAGGGCAAGAAGGAGGACCCAGAGAACTACATGCCAGTCAACCTCACCTCCATCCCTGAGAAGGTGATGGAGCAGCTAGTCCTGGAAAATATTTCCAGACACATGAACGACAAAAAAATAATCAAGAGTAGTCAGCATGGAGTCACCAAGGGGAAGTCATAGAATCACCCTCAGAGTAAAGAAGTTCTTCCTCATGCTCAGCTGGAACTCGGCACTGGAAAGGGTGCATCTCAAATACTGTGTTTAGTTTTGGGCCCCTCACTACAAGAAGGACATTGAGGTGCTGGAGCATGTCCAAAGAAGAGCAATGAGGCTGGTGAAGGGTCTAGATGACAAGTCTTATGAGAGGTGACTGATGGAACTGGGGTTGTTTAGTCTGGAGAAGAGGAGGCTGAGGGGTGACCTTATAGCTCTCAACAACTACCTGAAAGGTGGTTGTAGTGAGGTAGGTGTTGGTCTCTACTCCCAAGTAACTAGCAATAGGACAGGAGGAAATGGCCTCAAGCTGCATCAGGGGAGGTTTAGTTTGGATATTAGGAAAAATTTCTTTACTGAAAGAGTGGTCAGGCATTGGAGCAAGCTGCCCAGGGAAGTGGTGGAGTCACCATCCCTGGAGGTGTTCAAAAAATGTGTAGACATGGCACTTCAGGACATGGTTTAACAGGCACGGTGGTGATAGGTTGATGATTGGACTTTATGATCTCAGAGGTCTTTTCCAGCCTTAGTGATTCTGTGATTCTATGAGGAGAAGGCCAGGGGGGATCTTATCAATGTACAGAAATACCAGAAGGGGAGGTGAAAAGAGCATGGAGTCAGGCTCTTTCCAGTGGTGCCCAGTGACAGGACAAGAGGCAATAGGCACAAACTGAAACAAAGGAGGTTCCCTCTGAGAATCAGGAAACACTTTTTTACTGTGAGGGTGACAGAGCGCTGGCACAGGTTGCCCAGGGAGGTTGTGGAGTCTCTGTCCTTGCAGATATTCAAAAGCCACCTGGACACAGTCCTGGACGAAAGGTCTAGGTGGTCCTGCTTGTGCAGGAGGATGGACCAGGTGAGCTTCAGAGGTCTCTTCCAACCTCAACCAGATTTTGGTTTATTGATTGTGTGACTGCATTCTCAACAGTGGGGATTTTCAGACAGGGAGAGGAGAGAAGCATATTTGTACCCATCAGATGTAAGCAGGATGACTGGCTTTCTGTCTTGGGCAGGTCAAAGATGATATGTGGCTTACTAAGATGAGGCAGATGACCATCTCTTTTCTGTTCCTTTCATGACAGCTAACTGGGAGTGTTATGTCCTTGCTTGCCTCTATGAAGTAGACTGACTTGCACTTTCTGTCTTCCCCAGGAGCAACTGGTGCACATGGGTATTTCCTGATTAGACTGTGGTGGATTCAGAGTCACACTGCAGGAAAGTGATCCATCCAGAAACCGTACAGCTGACAGGCTTGAGAACATAGGTGATGATATTTGCTTGACTAAACTAAAAATAAACCTTCATCTAGTCTACCCAGAAAAAACTATTCTTGGTAACTGGCAATTTTCCCATGAAGGGGAAAAAAGTGGTGCAAAACTCTGTTCTCATACTCTGTCCCATGTGGTTGCAAGGACGTAAGGGTGTCCACAGTAGGTCAACAAATGTCCCCCTAAGCCTGTGTCCTGTTTCTTAAAGCGGTCAATAACAAATGCCTAGGGAGATCACCAGCCAGAAATTAGAATTAGACATCCTACAGACCAGCCCAGAAGAGGACAAACACTTCCAATCCAGCATTTGAAAGTCTTGCCCTCAGCAGGGCCAGAACACACTGAGGATGCTGGGGAAGTGAAACATTAGACAACTTTCCACAGACTGAAACTCTTCAACACTGAACAAAGCATGTTTCCCTTTGTAAAATGGAAGACTTGTTCCTGTTGCCATTCAGAGGTCTGCCAAAGCCAGGCTAAGAGGGCAGCCTGAATTTTGACATTCTTTGTCTTCAAGGCACTTGAGTTTTTTGCAGCCTCCTTTGTGTGTTTTCATTTTCTTGTGCAAGGTAGGATTGGACAGGCAGCCAAACAGCAGGCACCGAATGCGTGCTGATGACAGCCTGCCAGTGTGCCCTGGATGCCAGTGCTCTTCAGGATGCTAACAATAGACAAGCGATTTTCACCCCTCCCATGTGTCGAAAGGGTCTTGCCGGGGGTGATTGCAATCATAGCCTCCAGCATAGCTTTCTGTGAGAAGCCCACACCGTTTCTAGGGATGCAGTTTTACTACCTGGGAACCAGCAACTGCTCTTTTGCAACCTGACCAGCAGAGAGGCTACTTTCAGCTGCTCTGACCCACCTCTCCCCAAAGTTATGCCCTCCTCACTTTGCTGCACTTCTGCCCCTATCGCCAAGGGCTCCTGAGGATCCAAGGCAGCAAAGCCTGGCACCGTGGACAGTTGTGTCCTCTGTGGAAACAGCATCCCAGTTTGCAGCTGGCTTGGCCCCATTCTGCAGAGACACTGCAGTTCGCTTTCGATGCATCCCGAAACAAAAGGCAGTTGCTGTGGCTGCCAATGCTGCAGATGGTGATTCAGCCCCAGCACTGCTGAGGCGTCCCTGAAGACCAACATCTGATCCTCGCAAGTGAAAGCTGGGGCCTCCAGCACACAGCTCTGCCCCCTGCAATGCCACCAGTCACTTGGTTTGTAAGCTCAGGAGGAGACAGAGAAAGGGGAAGAAACGGGGCAACTGAGACAGAAATCTGGAAAGGTTCAGCCACAGCAAAAACATGAAACTCAGCCAGCACAGGATCATCTTCATCATAAACCTCCTAAGCCAGTTCTGCAATTTGCATCTGGACGCGTTTCGTTCTCTATCCATGTTCATTAGCAGCTGCCCAGCACTAAGCTGCCTGCTTGTGAATAATTAGGCCCTTTCTCTGAAGGTCATGGCAGTGCTAACGTCATAACTTCCCTTTCTTAGAGCATACAGACGGTTGGATGCTGCGAGCTTCAATTAAAGTGCTCCTGCAAGAGGTACTGGGAACACACAGGCATTGGGGCAGCATGGACAACCAGTTTGCTGCTGCTACAAATTATTTTTGCAGCAGATCTCCAAGCTGCATGACAACTTGACTGCTTAAGCTGGAGATATCAAAGAGCTGGAAAAAGTGAGGGAAGACAGAATGTGGAATAAACCTGAGAGAAATTGTTATATTCGAGTTTTTACTCCTGTTGACAGTCCAGAGCTCTTCATTCATTCACAGACAGAGAAGTGGCTCCAGGACAGTGTTTTAGGTTGGTGGGTCACCATAACTCTTCCCAGCCCTCAAGCCCATGGGCTTGAGCACTGAAAAGTAATTTTCAGTGACTCATGCATCACTGTTAGCCAGCCAAGGAAGCCCCAGGGGCTGCATCAACTTTGAAGAGATCCTTCAGAGTACGGGCTGTGTAGCTGGGGGCACAGGAGCTGCTGGTGTTCTGTTGGGTCTTGTGGCCAGGCTGGGGATGCAGCTGTTCAGCCTGCTGTGGGACCGGAATGCTACACTTCCAGTTGTGGATCGACCACTTTCTAACTATGGGCACAAAACTCCAGTGTTGCAGCCTCTCCCAGGACTTGTCTGAGAGATACCTAGTGGGCTGTGGTCAGCAAAAACAAGGCTGGGGAAACTGGGAAGGCTTGTGTCAGTTCCTTTGATACACTAACTCCTTGCCCTTTGCTGGACTTCCATCACGTGTACTTGTGGAGGCTTTGGTCCCAGCAACAGCCGACAGCAGACACCTCTGTAGGACATGAACCCAGCCGCATCTGCTAAATGGTTCAGCTGTCCTTGAGAAGTACTGTGCTACAATGTCTCCTCACTGACTTCTGGCCATTGGTCTTGGCTCCTCCAGCCCTGTCTGCTGTGGTTATTGTCTCTCAGATGGTGTCATATATGGAGCGCAGGCTGAGAGTTTCTGGATGACATGGGACAGGTTTGTAGGGCCAGATGCCTACCACTTCATCTGTGCACACGCTTCGAAGCAAATTATCTTCAGGACCTGCTACAAGGTACATCAGTCCTCCTACAGGGGTGGACTGAAGCATGGCTGAGGTCTCAGAGGGAGGGCAGAGCTGTCCGCTGGGAGAAGAGTTATGCTGTATCAGCAAAGGGCAGATTATCATCGAGCTAAAAAATTTATGGTCTCTGAGGTGCCTACCAAAGCTTTTGAAATAATTGAGAACTAAGCAGTGTAAAAAGGAGGATGAAAAACCTGCCCTAAGGTTTGCATACGGTCTTATCTTCTACTCTGAGTTGCAGTTGAGTGCACTTGGGGAGAACTCATCAGGGGTTCCCCAAAACTGATGGTCTCTGCTGTTACTGTGGTATTGTTTTAAAATAATGTCAGTCATCACAGATTGCACTGATCCTAGGATGGCTGCTTTCATTGGGAATCCTGGTACTACCTTTTAAAAGGCATCACTTTTGTTCATGCAGCTAAAAGCCAGCACAGTGTCTGATTAACATCCTGGTCTCAAACACTGTTGGTAGGAACCTTGTGAAGATGCTAGTCAGTTGGAATGGCTGACTGTAGATTTTCAAGGACAGCAAATATACCTGTTACCTTTGTTACAATAGTCTGTAGGCATGTCTCCATATCGGATAGCTCGCAGTCCAAACAAACATTGGCAAGGGGGAAATGGCCATGAATTCTTCTAAAGCAACAGACCCCAGTCAAGTCCCAAGTTTGACCTGGCTTTCCAAGGTGTGAGAGCCCTCCCTGTCCTACCAAGTGCAGCAGACCACAGATGTTCAGCATCTGTGCAAGGTAGCATTCAGCCTCTTGGCGTCTCTTGTCTTCTTCTGCAAGCTGTCTCATCTCATGCCAGCAGAGCTCACAAAGGGAGTGAAGCAGAAGGTCTTGCCATAGCCAATATGCTTGAGAGCATGAGACAGACATTACTGAGGTCTGCCCTTCAGGTCAGGTGCTGTTCCCATGGTCAAGCCCAGCCCTATTTTGTCAAGTAGAATTCCCAGCATAGATAGAGGCCAGAATATGGCCTTTTTGTGAATATAATACAGGAACACTTTGTTACATTGTAGTCCGTTTCTTTTTAAAAATTTAAATAGAGGAATAAAGTGTAACCTGGAGCCATTTCAAACTCCCAGGCAGACAGATAGCTGTTTTGTTCTTTTGAATCCATGCATATGTAGACAGTTCCTTATTAAATAGACAAGAGTCACTCTATTAAAAACTTGCATGAAAGAGCATGTTTTTGGTATCTCTGCAGAAGGCTGCATGCTCTGTTGAGACAGGGACTGGCTGTATTTTGTGTTTTATGCAGCACCTAGGAAGGCTGGAGTATAAAATCCGACAGCTGCACTCCCTGGTGTACAATGCCAGTGCATGCACAGCATCGTATATCAGTGCAGCTGTGGGTCACTGTGGAATGATTTGATGATAAAAGGAAATAAGAGGAAATAATCAGACATTGAGTTCTGGCTGCTCCTTTCAGCCCTGATTTGACCACAGGGCAGTATTGCAAGTTGAAGTAGCAATAGCTGTTTGGGAGATCCACCACCAGCTCTCTAGTGGTGTCCAGACACTCTGGACAAGTTTCTGGTTTGCTTTATTCAGGGTGGTGTGACGGGTACCAAGATTAACTGGACACTGCTGATCCAACAGGACACTTTGGGCTGAGCAGTGCTGGTCCAATTGCAGATCACTTTTCCATGCCATGAGTCAGGTCCTCATTTATTGCATCTTGCATTCTCCTGTGGACTATCATGATCTGTAATGTGTCTATCAAGCACTTCTGAAATGATCGATGCGTTTATCCACGTGCTAAAATTCCAGATGTTGACAGAGTTGCTGGCAGATTTCAAGCTTTGCATCTAGCTCCTGTAGCTAGACATTTTTTGTTCTTCATGCCCAGATGTACCTGTGCATATCTTCCTCATACGCTAGAGCTAACCTACCCCTTATTCCTCAGCCCACCAGCATGTCTCTCAAGCTTTCTCTTCTTGCAGTTGCACAGCTCAAGTATTCAGGTGCACAGCTGCAGGTATGGTGTGTACTGCATGGAGCAGTTCAGATGGATTGGACTATTGGTTAAGAAATAGAGCAGCAGAAATTTCCATACCTGGTGGGGAGATTTTGAGGCTCCACTCCTGCTTATATAACCCACAGGTAGCTGGGGTAGCTTCAGCTCTAGGGGACCCACAGTGTTTGCTTTTAAATGGACCCCTGTATGCATATGGCAAGGGGTGACTGAACCAGAACATCTAACATCTCGTAACCAGGTTCGAGCTCCTAAGTGGTGCAGCTCAGAAATCTCTGTGATCTCAGTGACAAAGACCATTTGCCATCTGTGTATTTGCACTTGTTGCTGGCTGGCCCTGTCTGTATTTGTAGGGAAGTGCTGAGGGTGCTGTGCTGGCAGAAATTTTCATCAATCCATTAATATCTTGTAAAGAGAAGCTATTTCACGTGGCTTCCCACATAAGATATAGAACAGTTCTTTTCAGTCCTCTCACATGCATATGTCACTGAACCCCTCTGAGGAAAAAACCCAGAGCCTCTCATGCAGCTTGCTCCTAGTAGCTTTCATTACAGCTAGCTTTCCGTGTTCACTTATTACTTCTATTTCCCCTTCTTCTGATGACTTGCTTGCCCATGTAGGAAGATGTCTGTGTGTCTGTGTCTTTGCTATAATTTCACAGACCAACTTGTGATTCTCAGGACTGACTCTCAAAAACAGAGGGAAGATGAGGCTCTCAGACCTGTGTTGTCTTCTGTGTACACTTAGCTGGACTTCACTGTTAAAATGAACCCAAAACTTTATTTCAAAGTCAAACAACTCATCTTGCTTGTTCCCCAGTCTCTACTCACCTAGTCTCAGTGTCTCTCAGTTTCTTTCTCTCTCAGGTCTGAAGCAACACACTGAAGCAACAAATTTCTTACTACATATTTAAACAGCATTTGGCCATGACCAGTTCATGGTAGCACTGATTTACAAAGATTTTTTTTTTTAAATTTATTGAAGGATGAAGGCAATGCCTACCAAACTGATTGCAAGTCTTTGGTCTTCACGGACAGAGGATCAGTTTTTTAATAGGTTTTCAAGGACCATGGTACAACACCTCTCCTTCGAATGAAACAAGATTGGAGAACTGAACTCTTCTCTGTGCCTCTGAATGTTTTCCCCTCAGTTTCTGTGCTATTATGGCAGAAAGTGAATATCTAATCATAATTTGAAGATAGTTTAGAGGATTAGAGTTACTTTAATATTAAATTGGACTCTTTCTCTAAAGCGTCCTAAAAAGAGCTCATTTCATTAGCAAGTTGTTGATTTATTATTTGTAATGACTGTTTAAAAAACAGCCTGTGAAGATGAAGCGGCCCCTGTCAGGTGACTGCATATTTCTACAGGCAGTTCCAGCACTCCTGCGCAACCTGCATGCCTGGGCTCTGCAAAAAATTAGCTGCTGATTAGAAGTGATTTGCAAGGAGAATTTAAACAAACTAATCCATCTCTGGTTTGAGCAATGCTGTTGTAGCTGATGTAGATCATGAGGGAACTGACCTTAGCTGCAGGTTTTTGTAATGTTTTCTGTGGGCTGTCTGCACTTGCTCCTTTCTCAGGACAACATTGGCAGGGCAAGAATTGGTGCAATCCCGTATTGCCCCTTCCTGATCTCTTCTTCTGAGCACCAACCAGTCCGTCTACAGGTCTTCTCTGTGGTGCCAGAAATTGTGTGTCACCAAATCCTGACCTTGTCCTGTGACTTTTTAGCATCTTCAGCCTAAACTCTGGACATGAAAGGAGCCTGGAGCAGCATTACCCCTTCACTCCACTCCTGTGTTGGAGGGTTCTCCTCTAGGCCCACTTTTTCAATAATTTGCATATGTTGAGTCTGATTAGCTAAAGACTGATGTGTTCTGGACTTGATTCTTACAGTTTAGGGGGATGCTTTACCATCCACTGCAGCAGAATTGGTGAGGTGAATGCTGCGCAGTGTTGAGCATCCCTCCTGTAAATATCAGTCACAGAACAGCCAGTTACAGTGGTGGTTATTGAGCCTGCAGATATTGGAGAAATGGCTGAGAAACATCGACTGGTGCCGAGGCCAGCGACAGGAGGAGATTGATTGCTCTGCCGCTGGAGTGAGGCTCTCAGAGCTCTGCTGCAGTGCCGCAGGCTGCTTGCTCCAGGCAGTGCTGCCAACATTAAATGTTTGGCTGATGTTGTAGATGCTTTCGTCTAAAGGAATCAGGTTGGGTTTTGCACATAAGCTTTTTTAGGAGCAGCTTTCTCTTCTCTTTGTTCTGCAGTTCTGGTAACTTCAGTTTCAAAGAGCCACTGAAAAGTTGCACTGAGGTAGCTTCCCTTGGCTTTCAGGAGGAAAACACCCTTTCCAACTCTCCACACAAAGCCAAGAAATGTGATAGAGCGAAGCCAAAGATGGCTTCCAATGGCCATCAGGAGGCAGAAGGTCCTCCTCCAGGAGGACTGTACAGTCTCTACGGGGCCTGGAAAGCCACATCAGCTGCTACGTGGAGGTAAAGCAAGAAGATGTGGCTGCTGCTAAATCATGAATCTGTAAAGAGAGTGAGAAAGCGTCTCCTAATTTGCATTTTTGGTTTTTTTTTGAGAACATCATTTTCCAATCAGGCAATGAAGAATTACCAAAGGAATTGGAACAATACTGCTTTAGCACAATATTCTTCTCTCCATGACTGATCCCTCAGAGGTGCTAAGGGAAGTCTTCAGACTTCCTGACACCCTGCACCCTTTCAGCCTCTCTCTAGGAGTGTTGGATTGTGTACACAATAGCATGCAGTCAGTAGCAGTGAGGAATTCATGCTCCTTCATATGTCTTCTGGTATGGCCAGAGTGAGCACTTATTTTCTGGCAGAGACCATGTACACCCCTCCTTCATGGCCTCACATAATCCTCTGAGGTCTTTGGTCCAGATGGTATGTGGTACTCCACATATCTGCAGAGCCCTCAACCAGTTGCACTGAATGCAACACCAAGCTTTAAACAATTCCCTTTGGTTCTCTCCCACTCTTGCATGTTTGCTGCTCTGACCAGCTGGGCCACATCTAAGCAGCAGCACAGGAGCCAAGAGCTCTGACTGGCTGTGCTGCAAATTCACAGCATTTGTAGACATGCTAGTCCCATCCTCCCAGTACCTCTTTGTCCTGTGCAATGCTGGTGCAGCTTGTCAACTGCCTCCATGCAGCTGTGTCCTCTGGAGCTGTCAGTGGGAGTGGTTCGATCTCATTTAATCAAACTGGCTGTTGAAATCCCAGGTGGTTTCTGAAAAAGCAGCTAAAATCCAGTCCTTTTTCTTAGATGTGATGCCTGAATTCAGCTTAGTGGATGGTTCTGGTCTGCTCTGTCTTGGACCTCAAGTCCTTGTCTCTGCGTTGGGCTAGAAGACAATCTTTGCTGCCTTCAAACACACCTCCAGAACTGGTTGAAACTCCAATAACAGCACATCCCTGCTTTGCTCTCATCTCAAATGAAGGTCTTAGCATGTTCAGTGGTGTGTAACTGAGACACAAACCACTTGGATGGGAACTCAAGGGCAGCACTCTCTGCGCAGGTATCTGTGGTGCCGGGAGATTGAGACAGAACATGGACTCAGGGCTTTGTGTGTCAGAAAGATTCATGTTCCTAAGCTAGCGACCCCTCTCCTACTTTGAAAGGCTTCATTCGATTTTCACATGCCCTTGGGGAAGACATTGGGTTCCCCCTTTCCTGCCTTTCAGATGTGCTAGGTCACACTGGGGTCAGTTGTCCCAGCAGCCATGGCACCATCACTATGATGATGCTATCTTGCTGTGACATGGCACGTGGGACACCACCTGCTATAGTAGTGGTGGCACTTCCCTAGGTGGGAAGGACTCATGTCCGCACAAGGATGGAAAGAGGCACTAGCAGCTGAGGATTCATAGTCCAGGAGTTTTGCCTCCTCTTTTTGAGTCGTGAATTGTTTGCAAGCAAATCCACATCTCTTTGCACTGATCTTTTCAAAGTTTGCCTTCCATCCTCCCATCCATCCCCTTGTATTTTCTTATGCACAGAGTCTCCTATTTGCTTGCTCATGTGTGTGCTGTAGGGTAAAGGCACCACCACCACTTAAATCCCCTATATCTGCATTTAAGTATATTCTAATGAAGTTACATCTGCTGTGTCTTGGCCCTGCCATACCTTGCACAGGAGCCCAGGAGATCTGCACCTAAACATCAGCTTTGTCATTTCTGAGTTACTTGGAAATGTTAACTATAGCATTATTGCACGGGTGAGCCAGCACCTGGTTCTTTCTGAAGATGTTATGTCTTTCAAGAGTTGGTACATTTTTATAGTAGGGAAATTCCAAAATGCGCAAACACCCCACTGGTGGTTCTGCTCAGTTACTCCATCATAACTCTCTGAAGTGAGAACTATGTGCTACATGGTGCCTAACCAATGAGGCCTACAATTTCTTGGTCTCTAGGAACTGCTGAAATGACCATAGTGGCGAGGATGATTAATCAGGAAATGGTAAAGAAAATGCTTATAAATAAGCATCTGAATTTCTGACTTTACTGGGGGGTACAAACTCACAAACAAGGCCATGGAAAAGAAATCTGTTGAAGATCACTAAATACAAGACTTTACCTCTGGGTTAAGTCTTTAAACCACAAACTGTTGCAGACTGAAAGAATATCATGCTGAAGTGTTTGTCCATGGTCATCTTCTCCTATACATTGGTCAGTGCTGGATGCAGGCTGCTGGCCGTAGGTGGACCTTTGTGCTGCCTGGTGCCACTAGTCCTAGTTTGTTAAAAAAACCCAAATACATCCCTGAGGAACAAAGACTGTTTTCAAACAGTGGCTTTTAAAGAGGCATCTGACATAAAGGTAGTTAATACAGCACATACTAGCTGTTGGCTGATAGGAATAAGCAGCACTGCTGATAAGCTCATTTGATAAAGCTGTTTCTGGGTGCTGCAGATGCAGGCTAAGTCCAGCCTTTAATATCTATCTCCCTCCCATAGGCAGTGTTCTCAGGCAGTGCTGCTGGGAATTATTGTAACCCTCTCTACCACTCGTACAGTTTTCAGTGTGTCCTGGTGAGTTCTCATGGTGTAGTCTTATGTCATTGCTGTCATTGACCTCACCATACATGACTAATTGAATCTCATTACATTGCATATGCTAATTCAAGTCGGTTCCAGGACTTTGCAGGCAGCGTAGACCCTTCTTGTACCTCCATGGGTGTTTGGTGTCCTGTGTTGTTGAAGCAATGATTAAATCCCCTGTAACTGGTCCAGCTGGTCACTTGATCATAGGAGATGTAACCTGTCAGAAGCTGCTGATATTGCCCCATGAGATCGCACATTGGGGCTGGGTTATAACAGCCTTCATGTGCATGAGCTTCTCGCTTCATGAGAAGTAGTGGACAAGCAGATGTGTTCTAGGAAAGACATCTGAATATGGTGGATGTGTGGCCTTGTCTGTCTTCTAGAAAGGGCGGGGGATTGCTTTGTCCTCTGGTCCTCATATTACAGAGGGCTGGGTCCCTGGGGAATTGTGCTAGACTAGGGTACTGTTTGCCAGTCTATGTTAACCTAACTAAACAGCTGATCTCTCCCCAGCACTAATGGCATCCTGTCAATTGAGGAACTGGGAAGGGAGGATATGGGCTCGGGGTGTTTTCAGGACATGCAAGACATGACTTGAAATGTGGATTATCTCACTTCTGAGCCTGAGCAGAGACGAATTGAAGTCTGGGATTTGCACCATGTTGGATCCCAGAGCCCATGATTTGAAATCCAGTGCTCATGGCTCCCTTTACGTGCTGCACTGGAGGGAGAATGGTTGTTAAGGTTACCAGCCTCAGTGGTCACCCCTGGGTTTATGGAGATGGCCTGAAACCAAGAAAAGGAGTTCATAGTGACTTCTCCATTTAACTCCATGTTGCAACCACAGTTTTCCGGTCTACCCGAGGCAGGGTTGAAAGATCCTGAAGAAAGAATAATTTGCTTTTGGGTTCTGCAAGACTCATCTTTAGCAGGAGTATTCGAATGTGTGGTGTTGCACATGGACACCAGGCTGTGTCTGGAGGAGCATGGGATCTCCAGGACAGCTGTGCAGCAGGGGCATTTCCCTGCCCCTCTGTCATGGTCCATGCACGACCAATTCTTTCCTCTGCTGCTGACCTGGAGGTGGCAGAATCTCAGGGCTCCTCTAAACATTGTGCTGATCCAGAAGACATTAAACCATTATCTCTGCGTCTCAGTCCACCAACATTTTTTCAGTCTGTATTAAAAATCCTACTATGGTTTTTAGCACAAAAGGGGAAAGAAGAGAACCTTCTATGTTCAGGACATTTGGGACATCACTAGAATTTCATCCATCTGTGATTGGCCCTCAGACCGTCATACTCAATTTATTTCTCAGCCAAAGTTTTTCAGCCATCTGCTCAAGTGGAACAGCTTCCAGCATTTATTCCCAATAGTGCTCCTCTGAGGGAGTGCATGGATTTTCTCCAGTACGACAGCATCACTATTTTCCAAAAAAACCCTCAGCCCAACTCTGCAGTGACTGGCGGGGAGCCCTCCCTGCTCTGCACTCCGACCTTGAATTTTAAGCAATTGATCAAGAAAGCACAGAACAGTTGCTCTTCCACTTAGCACTACCAAACCTGACTGATGTTTTTTAAAGGGCTCCTCCGCAGAGATGTTAATGAGGTCGCCTTGGATACTCAGCTTAAAACGGTGTCGCTTCAGCTTCTTTTATGTCAGCAATCAACAACAACAACAAAAAATACACAACAACCCATCAGCAGATCTGCTTGAGGAGGGGTGGGGGACTCCTGGCAGGCGACCGGAGCAGATAGCGACTCACAGTCCACCTGCTGCCAGCAGTTCGGTGGCTGAGCCTCTCTGATTGTCTAGTAGAGCATCAACACGATGATATCCATAATTATTATCTCTTTCAATTGCAAAACAAAAAAAAAATTAAAAAAAGGACAGATTAAAAAAACCTGATTTTTCCAGGCTTTCTATTGAAAGTGTCCTAGGAAAGAACTTCAAACTGGGAGTAGCAATAGGTTCTAGGAGAATCAGGGAAATAAAAGCAGTTTGTGTAAGTGAACAGAAGGGAGGATGTATGTCCTTAGAGAATTGTTTGCAGGGCTCAGAGACCCACTTGCATTACTGCTGCTTAATGTGTTACCATCCATCAGCTGAGCTGTGAGAATGGACTATGTCCAGATTTAAAAAGCAGGGTGAAATGTACTTGAAGAAGGAACCCAGGACAGGTGAGTTCAATGCTTTGATGACCTACCCAACACAGTGCTTACCACGTCGCCAAACAAATTACTCAGCTTCTCTGAACATCACTCTCCCCACTTGTGAGCAAGGGTGAATTCAGAGACACATCTCATAATCTTCATTAGAGCTTTGAAGATACATGGAGCCACTGAAGGAAAGGTATGAGCAAGTTCAAACAGTTAGCTTTGGTAATCACCTTTACATATTAATAGAGATCAGACTGATTCCTCAATTAGCAGTTAGATTAATGAATCTAGAAAGGAACTACAGTTGCTATTGTTATTACTTTATTATGTACTTACTATTCCACTTATCCAGATTATATGGATATGGAGGGACTACTTCTTTATCCCTCACCAGTAGTGCTAAAACGTCATGACAGAAAGCATCCTCAAATCCTGAAGTAGATTGCCATCGTTATGTGAGCATCCCTTTCCTGCAAGGACCTGGTGGTGAGCCTGGCACTGTCTGGGATGTGAAAGCCCAGACGTGGATCATAGAACAACTCAGATTAGCAGGGTCCTCAGGAGGTCTCCAGTTCAAGTCCTGTTCATGGCAGGGCCAGCCTAGATCAGGTTCCTCTGGGCTGTGCACAGTAGACAGTTGAGTACCTCCACGGGTGGAGACTCTACGGCACTTCTTGGCCTTGTCTCAGTGTTTGACATGCTGACATGGTAACTGAGCTTAATTGTGCTGACATGGGGCCTCAACCCACACTCTCTCCCATGGGCTTGGAAGCTCTATTTAAGCCAAGCCCTGGGCTTTCATCCCCTGCCTGACCTATTTTGTAGGTATACCTATTTCCAGCATGGTGTGCTGGATGGAACTTGAATCATGTTGCAGCCTTGTTTCCAGTCCTGTCTCTGGCCCTTGCTCCTGCTGCTTTCCACTGGACTCCCTCGATGGACCCTGGGCCTGGTTCATTGCCTGGCCTTGTCTAGTACTGTTGATGAACCCTGTTACCATCACCATGCTGTGCCCACTCTGGTCAGGTAATGTGGGACCCTGCCCTGGTCAGTGAGAGTACTTGTCTGTGCTCAGGTCACCCTTGGCTCATGGCTCATCCTCTCTCATGAAACAGTCCTGGTCTTGCCTTCTGACATGGGCAGAAAATGTTTTTCCTGGTACCTACTGGGAATTTTTTGCACCTCAGCCTCGCCAATTGCCTCTCATCCTTCTGCTCTGCACTTCCAAGAGTTCTTCTGTCTTTTCTACCCCTTCCTTCAGGTAGCTGCAGAAAACAGTCAGATCTGCGGCCTGCTCTCCTCCAGGCTGAACAAACCCAGATCTCTTTACCTCTTCTTATACTTCTTGTGCTTCAGCCCCTCAACCCATATTGCTGGCCTTTGCTGGACCTACTCCAATCTGTCAATGTCATTTTTGTCCTAGGAAGTCCCAAATTGGACCCAGAGTTTCAGAAGCATTCTCAGAAGGGCCAAAGAAAGGGGAATTACTACTTCCCTTGATGTGCTGGCTACACTCTTGCTAACACAGCTGAGGGTGTAGTTAGCCTTTGTTGTAGAAACTGTATAGACTCCCGTTAAACTGCTTATTTGCCAGCAATCCTGTCTCCTTTTCTGCAAAGCTGCTTTCTATCAAACTGTTTTCCAGCCAGCTGTCCCCAAGCCTGTCCTGTTTCCTCACGAGGTTACGGCATTAGGGTTGTGCACTTGATTTTGTTGTCTGCCCATTTCTCCAGTCTGTTGAATCCCTCTGAACAGCAGCTGCAGCCTCTTGGGTACCGAGTGCTTCCCTCCCCACTGTTTCATTTGGTGTCATCTGAAAACTTCCTGAGAGTGCACTTTGCCCAATTATCCAGGCCATGAGTAAAGCTGTAAAACAGCTCAATACCAGTCCCTCCAGGATCTCACCAGTAACGAGTTGCCAAGTGGACTTTGTACTACTGACTGTCACCCAGTGAATGCAGCAGTCAGCTGCTTTCTCTTCTATTTATCAGGTTCATGTTCTCCTCTTATCCATGCCTTACTCACACAGCCAGTTTTCTTGCCATCCAGGGTAGTCAGGTTGGTCAGGTGTGATGTGCTGTTTATAAATCCCTGCTGGCTGTTTCCTTCTTGTCCTTCAGGTGTTTGGCAGTGATTGCTGGGAGGATTTGTTCCATCGCTTTCCTAGGGACAGAGGTGATGTTGATCAGCCTGTAGTTCACCAACTCTCTTTCCAGCCCTGCTCAAAGTTGTGTGTGATATTTGCCTTCTCCCACTCATCAGAAACATCCTGACTGCTATGATCTTCCAAAGAGGTCAGAGAGACGCCTTGCCGTGGCATTGGCCATCTCCCTCAGCATCTTTGAGTGCATCCTACCTGGTCCTATGGACTTGTGCATGTTCAGATGGCTGAAGAGTGTCCTAAGTAAATCTTCCTCTAGCATGGATAATGCCTCACCTGCTGTTAGGACCAGGGACCTGGGAGGTTTGAGGGATAATCTCAGCTATAACAACTGAGTCAAAGAAGGCTTTGAGTACTTCAGCTGCTCTGGGTCTGTGGACACTAGTTCCTGCCCCAGTGATCTACAGGGCCACCTCTTCCTCAATCTCCCTTCTGCTGCCAATGTACTTCTAGGAGCCTCCTTACTCCCCTTCACATCCATTGTTGGTTCCCACTGCAGCTAAGCTTTTTCTATATACCCCATGCAACTTAAGCAACACCTCTCCAATCTTCCCAGGTTGCCTGTGCCCAGTTCCACCTTCTGGTTACTTCCTTCTTGCATCAGCTCAGTCAGGCATTCCCTGTTAATTGATGCAAGATTCTGTCCCACTCACTTGATTTCCTCCAGACAGCAATGACCCATTCTTGTGCTTGGAGGAAGTGGTCTGTGAAGATGAACTAGCTAGCTTGGCCTCTTTGCACCTCAGGGAAGTCTCACACAGGACGATGCTGAACAAATCCCCAAAGAAGCTGAAACTTGCTCTGTGTCTGGGGTAGGGGTTCTGCTATGTGCCTTGCATGCTTGTTTCTGTAGTGGAAGCTTTGTCATCTCATGGCTGTTACAGCCACGGCTGCCCTCAGCCTTCCCATTCCTGACCAGCTCTTCCTGGTTTGTGATTCTTGGCTCCAGCAGAGCACTTCTCCATGTTATCTCATTGATTAAGTTGAGGAAATAGTCCTCAATTCAGTCCAGAAATCTCCTAGATTGCTTGCACCCAGACCCACTGCAGTTCCAGGGGCAGGGAGGTTGAAGTCCCCCTTGTGTACCAGGGCATGCATTCATCAGGCTTTGTTCAGTTGCGTTGAGATCAGCCCATCCCTGATAGACATCCTCCTGTCTAGATCAACAGCTTTTCCACTGCACTGCTACTACTTATCTAAAAAAGGCCCATCTACAGGTTATGTTCATCCTGCAATAGGCATGGTCTATGTATACAATCAGAGTTGCCCCTTCATCTAGAGACCCTAGATTTCCTTATCCAAATAGACAGCATGGTAGGAAGACAAAGAAAATGAGACCACCAGGGATCATTAGACTGAAGGAACAGAAAGTTGGATGTTACAGTGGTTTAGTTAAACTGTGCTTAAACCAGTTGTATGGATAGCCCTACTCATAAAGGAAAAAAGATGAGTTTGATTTCTTCTCATTTGTTGTGGACATGGGGTAAACTTGGATAAGTGAAGGATACTTGAATTCTGAACAGGAATGTCCACATATATAGTTTGATGAAGTTTAGCTAATTCAATTTGCAAAGGTTAATTCAGATTCATTTTCCTGATAGTCTCTGTGTAGATAAGGCCAAGGTCACTTCTCCAAGGTCACTGGCTGCGTTGGACACAGGATTCAGACTTTCTTCCTCAGGGAGCACAAGTCGCCATTTCTTTTCAGGATGGATTTGTCCCTAGCCATGTCTGTACACAAGAACACTGTTTCTTCCGCTTTCCTCAGTGAACAATGAGTATCACTGATTCTTGTCCCCTTTTAGGTTGCAGATCACTACAAAGCATTTTCTGGGTGAAGTGTACTCACTGTTACTGGGGCAATAGCTCACACTTCTGCTTGGAATTACAGCACCTACCTTATCAGAGGGACATAGCACACATATAGGAATTGGTGATCTGCTAAAATCTTCCCTAGAAAACAGGAACAGCCCACAGCATCTTGCTGCTAGAGGTGGGCACTTCCAAGCACTCCAGCTGGCTGATATGGTCAGATCTCCCACATCCTCCTGGTGCTGCTTTTTTCTGACTCTTCTGGGCACTCATGTACTTAACTACAGTTATCCAGAGTATCTCAGCATAAGCAATAGCAACAGTTTAGAAAATGAACCTCCGCTTTGCAACCTAACCAGGTGCAGACTGGGATGGGACCTAGTGCTGGGGAACATTTGTCCCACTGCTCTTTCAGCAGGAATTCTCACCTCTGCTTCTTAGCATCTGGTGCTAGCCCCTCTCTGGGAACTGCAATGCCCCAGTTGTTCAGAAGGGACTGAGATCCAAAATGTAGATACGTTAGAGGATTTAGAAAAGTATATATAATCTAACCAGAACTGAAGATCTGCTTTTGTCTTAACTGAAAGCTTTCCTAATGGTGTTACAACCCTAGAACAAGTAGCTTGCATCTCCTCATACATGATAAATGGACACAGGAGCTGTTCTGAACAGCAGGCAATAGCGAGTGGTTACATTTCCTTTGCCAAGATGAGGAAGCTTTAAGTAACTAGTTAAAAAAAAGAATCAATAGAAAGTCTTTTCCCACGATCTTTTGCCATGAGTCCTTGGCAGTATTTTCAGCACTCACTTCAAAGCATTGAGGTCTCTTTTCTGGGCTTCATTCTACCATGGCAAAACAGTTTACAAAGATAAGCTTCTTGAGCTCAGTAGCTGGTTGTAAGCTCGTTGTTCTGCTTTAGGGGGGACTTGCAGTCCCCAAGTCCTTGTGTTCAGGGGTCTCTGCATGATCTTGTAACCATGATGTGTGTCCACATCTCTAGCCCTTTGCCATCATTAGAAGGTCATTTAATCTCCTTGGGACTTCCTAGAGTGTTCTGCTGCCCCACAGCAATGCAGCGATCATTTCTGTTATTTCCTCACACAGATGTCCAGATCCTCCTCCTCTTCCTCACCATCACAGCCTCTCAAGGCTCTGTCTTAGACCTGAACTGCCCTGAACTGTTTGGGACTTGGTCTCTGCTGCAAGGACTTTAGTGTGGGAAGTGAAGAATAAGACAAGAAGCAGTGGGAGCAGAGAGATAGGAGTGTGCAGGAAGCAAGGGTAAGATTTCTGCCAATAGCGATGAGAATTGCTCTCCTTCTTGCATTGTCGCTCTAGCCTTTCAGGCCAGAGAGTCCATGGTGAAGCTGGTACACCATCCAGTTGAACACAAGGTGTACTGCCCATACCTGTAAAGCTGTTTCAAGAAGCAGACAATTCTGCCAAACAGAGTGCTGAAGATGTTCATGTCCTCTCTGTCCAGAGGAATCTGACCATACCCTGCTAATGCATCTAATTCACTGAAAAATTTGCCTCATTTCAGCAAAATTTTCATTCCTATTGGTCAAGTGGAAATATTCCCTCTTCTTGGTCTGGTTCAGATGCTTCAGGTTAAGGCAAAGTCCAAATTTGCCCTACAATTACTAAGAAGGGACCCGACTGCTGCCTCTCCTTCCATCAGTGATGTAGCCATCCGCTGCTATATTTTGCTGCTCTCCTCTTTTTCAGGTCTTAAGCAATTCACTGAGGCCACCTGGACAGCAGACCACGTGTGCTGTTGGATCTGTGTTGCACTGAGGGACACCTCTTTCTAAGTGGGAAAGGGCAGCTTCCACAGTAGGCAGCCAGCATCCCTGCCTCATCTTCCCAGCCTGACAGCTTTGTAACAAGTGTGAAACAGAGTCTGAGCTCATACCCCAATATCTGCAGGATTATCTTCACCACTGTTTCTCTCACTGGCCCCAGAAACATTAAAGACAACCTCAAACTCTTCCTTTCCCTCCTTTCTACCCAGCAGTCTGTTCCTTTTTGTGTGTAGGCAAAACAAAATGAAAAAAATAATTTATATAAAGGGTCTTCCCCCTCCTCTTTTACCACTCTTCTTTTGAGTAGGCTCCTTTGAGGCAAAATAAGCAAATGGGAATCAAATACTCAAGGACGTGAACTCACCTTTGCTTTGTAAAGATGCCTTTGAGCCACACCAGACCACCTCTGCTTGGAAAAGAGAGAGCCAGTCACATCGCCCTAATTGTCACATAGGATTTGTAGCATCATATTCCTGTCTGCGTTTCTCGTGTTAGCTCACTACAAAGTAGGACTTCATTTTTTCTTGTAGTTCTAACAGGCTAGTCCTCCACCTCCCATGTGCTTGGGAACTGAAATCAGGATGCCAGAGTATCCTCCATGATCTATGGTGCTGTAGACTGTCCTGTGCTGGCCTGGGTTCAGCCAGGATAGGGTTAATTTTCAGCAGAAGCCAGGCGGGCTGACCCAGCCTGGCCAAACAGAGCAGGGTATTCCATACCATGTGCCCTCATGCTGGGTTCTGGCTGGGGTGAAGCTGGGCGGCAGGAACTAAGTCGTGACTCGGGAGCGCATGGCGGTGGCGGGCAGCGAGAGTTGCTCTCTGCATTCTGCTATTTTATTTTGCGTATTCTCCTTATCTGTATCGTTGTTGTTCCTGTTCCCTTTGTTTGCTGTTCTGTTAAACTGCCCTTATCCCGACCCACCAGTTTCTGCCTGTTTCTTTCCATTCTCCTCCGCACCCCAGTGGGGGGAGGGTTGGCCGTGTGGCCCTTT
>Ga0065711_1036665_pt1 | contig 20731 bp, 11 predicted proteins | sample Hoacrofraction12_FD_59098 | JGI IMG/M metagenome (GOLD analysis project Ga0065711, IMG submission 59098) | Hoatzin crop microbial communities from Cojedes, Venezuela - Epithelial fraction 12 v2 (version 2) | ecosystem: Host-associated > Birds > Digestive system > Esophagus > Crop | place...
TTGTTCAACCATGCAGGTCTCCTGCCTCCTTTGCTAGATTTCTTTCTTAGAGGGATGCACCGCTCCTGAGCATGGAGGAAGTGATGTTTAAACAGCGACCAGCACTCTTGGACCCCCCTGCCTTCGAGAGCCCTGGCCCATGGGATTCCTCCCAGTAGGTCCTTGAAGAGGCCAAAGTTAGCCCTCCTGAGGTCCAAGGTTTTGATCCTGCTTATCGCCCTGCTTCCTCCATGCAGGATCCTGAACTCGACCATTTCATGGTCACTGCAGCCGAGTCCGCCTCCAGCATTCACATCCTCGACCTGTCCCTCCTTGTTTGTTAATACAAGGTCCAGCAGAGCACCTTTCCTTGTTGGTTCTTCCACCACTTGCATCAGAAAGTTATCATCGATGCTCTGTAGGAACCTCCTGGATTGCGCCTGTCTGGCTGTATGGTCTTCCCAGCTGATGTCAGGGTGGTTGAAGTCCCCCATGAGAACCAGGGCCTGTGACTGTGAGGCTGCTTGCAGCTGCCTGTAGAAGGCCTCATCAACTTCCTCCTCCTGGTCAGGTATCCCAGTTTTAGCTCAGGATTAATAACCTACAATAATCATTTGCATAGTAATATACATTAGCAGATAGACAGATAAAATCAACTTACAGTATATTTGCCAAAGAAGTTTCACTTTAATGGAAAATTTCCCACTAGCAATTGTATTAGCATTCACCTCAGCTGTTTTTCCTGCCTTCATCAGGGTGATCGAGGTCTTCCAGGACCCCCCGGGCCCTTTGGGCCAAAAGGAGATGGTTATCCCGGCCCACCTGTAAGTTTATAGATTTATTTTTTTTAATGTGAATTGGGAACAAATAGGTGGCACACTAAAGTGATTAGCCTCCACGGCTGGCATCTTAGGAAAGCTTTGCTAGTCTAAAAGCCTAAAAAGGCTTCTCAACTGTGGAAATGCATTTCAGCATAGAAGGAAAAAGAAATCTCACCCTGAAACAGTCCAAGACCTTCCATGTCCTCCACTCCTCCTGATTATACAATGTAACATATTCCAGGTGCGGCTCTTTTGTTTCTATAGTGTCACTTATGTTTCAATCAGTTCTCTCAAAATCTTGATGTAGGATACTGTCTTCTGCACACAAATTTATTCCCAAACAGGAGAATATAGCCCAGCTAAGTATCTGTGTCCATATACACAGGTGTGAAGTCAGGGCAACGCTATCTTCCAGAACCATTAAAAAAGCAGCTACTGTCCAAAGAGCCACAAGAGCAAACCATCCTCAGTTCTGTTCGTCATGTTGTTGAAGGTGTGGCAAAGAATTGATCTATTTTACAGAGGTCTTTACTGGTAGATATGACCAATCCCTGTAAAAAGGATACAAGGAGAAATGGCTGCTTCCTCTCCCTTCCTTGCACATGTGTGTAGCACTGGCCTCACGTATCTAGTTTGCTCAACAGTGTGCTCCACCAGCCCTGGCAGTTACATGCCTGTGCAGTCCCAGGAAGACTGCTGGCTAGAGTCAAGGAGTTTGGTGATATACTAACATTTATCTGTGCTAAAGACCATGGTAAAAGTGCGTGCAATTGCCACATGGAGGAATAAAAATTAATGAAAGTCAAAATGGAAATTGGAATTTGATTTATAATAGTTCCTGATAAAAAACTTTTGTGCAATCCAATGCAGAACTGCTTCTGCATCTGCCTCTCCCGATCAGACTCCTCTGTTTTCAAACACATGCAAGCCTCCTGCATGACATGCAACACACATGCAAATGCCACTGACACCACTTCTAGCTTATCAGAGTAGAATTTAAACAATTGTAGACCACAGTGATCCCACTAAGAGACAATATATTCAAGATACTACCATATTAATGTTAACAAAAGCATGTAGTCAATATAGTCATAAATTAAATTAATATTCTGTCTGTGCATATAATTTCAGGGCTTGCCAGGACTTCCTGGGATTCCTGGTGAACAAGGCCCAGATGGAGTTGGACTACCAGGACCTAAGGTACAGACCTTAACTTCTAGAAGAGTAAATGCATGTGTGTACTCCATGCAGATATAATTCCTACCCACAGGTCACAGTCCTCTTTAATCCAGCCTTAACTTACTTGTCAGTATATAAAAGATAGATCCTATAGATCTTCAAGCTTCACTTCAGAACTCACCCTGATACTGATTGTAGGATTACTGGAATTATACAGGCAACTGAAGGATTGACTACAGCTATTTAAATACGCTTAATGTCTGTTAAAAGGGTGTACATCTTTTTTCCACTCACCGCAAACCCTTACCTGCCTGAAGGCGCTGATAGGAAAAAAGCTAGAACAGTGCCAATGTGAGTGAACATACTGTCTGATTCAACTGACAGGCAGCAAGCAAAAACATTTTTGTTTTGGTTTGGGGAACCTGGAGTTCATTTTGTGATATGGGAATTGTAATTCTGGTGTAATTATTGCATAATTAACTGTACATGTCTTGAATGTGTCCAGACCACTACCCACTGTTTAAACCCAGTAACTTTCTTATCCTGCCTGCAGTACTCATGGGTTAGCATTGTTTAGACTTGCACTGTGCTGTTCAACAATTCTCCTCTCTTTGTCCTATCTGAATACAACAGATGCTGGGAATTCTAAAGACAAATTAAACTTTGGTATTCACGACTTATTTTTTAAAGTATCAACTTTCAGGGTGATCCCGGTAGCAGAGGACCAATTGGTCCCCCAGGTCCCCCAGGAGAAGGCCTGCCAGGACCAAAAGTAAGCCATTTAAACAATTGTCTCCCATTGTCTATTTTCTTAAAAGAAAAAAAAAAAGTACAAAAATGTGTGATGATGCATACACATCTACATGTTTTCTGTCTTCACTCTTCACTAGACACAATTAATCCGACAACTAACTAAGGAATACAGTGTCTTTATTTTGTAGAAAATCAAAACTGTTACTGATGACTAGCCATAAACCATGGCCTTCTTCCTATTGCATAGAATGAATTATAAAGTGATAATCTTGCAGTGAAGATCAGTTAAAAAACATTTAGCTCCTGCAGACATTAGCTGCAATTGAGTAGCAAAAATTTCTTCAGACCTAGCACTGGTCAGAATTAATGGCTTGGCAAGCACTTAGCATGTCTTGCCTGTACTACTACTGTTGAGTTCTTCTAGAACTAATTCCTTTTATTTACCGATAAACAAAATCAATAATCATCTAATGACCAATATGGTGACCAATCCCTGCAAAAAGAATTCTTTGTGTCATTATAATATATGTCATGACAAAGGTCTGGAAATAACTGTAACTATAAAAAGCAATTTTCACTATGAAACCTCCCAAACTGGAAACACTTACATGCCTACAGCTCAGCTTTAGAGGTCTATTAACACAAAAGAGCTGTTTTAGAATGTAAATGTAAACGAACCAAACAAAGATTTTGCAACATAACAACATATTACCTGCACAATGTGGCTTATTGGTCTCAGAGAATCAGTTCACATTGGCATGAAGTCTAGGTCCACAGCTGAGCAGTGGTGAAGCACGTCCCCAGCCAGTGCTAGCCCCAAGGACTGGCATGTGCCCGGGATCCTTACAAATAAGGAAATCGAGAATTTAATGCAGGGATACTGGAATAGCAATGTAATTAGAAAATTAATATTGTACTATATGGGTTTTGATTGCTTCCTATGAATAACATGGAACTGAAACATTTTCTCTAGAGTTCTTTTAAAAACTAGCTTATAAATTAGCAGCCAGTGTTTACTTGCAATGCCACATTCATATATATATCTGTAGGTCTTACTGTGTAAGCTTAATGCTGATGAAAGATAACACCAATAATCCTCTCTCAAATCTTAATTGAGTCCCCAACTTCCCACCAATAAAATCCATCCTTCAATGCAATGTATATCTCTATCAGCAAGGTGATTCATGTTCAATGAGTATTATGCCCCGAGTGACTCCTTTGAAGTATAAACTGGATTTTAACAAAATGATAAAGGATAAAAAGAGTCTTTGTCAGCTAGAGCAATCTTATCCTCACTACTTATAAAAAGGCATCAGCTTGGTTGAGGATGGACAGGACATTACACGGTGGTAGAACAATTTGTTGTGCATTTTTATTATTAATATTGTATTTAATGGATGCAGTGTTTCTCTCTAGGGAACCATAGGACGCCCAGGGCCACCTGGCTCTCTGGGACCTCCTGGTGAAGGTATTCAAGGAATTAAGGTATATAGTATTTAACTTGCGTTGAGTGGTTAATCTGACCATCACAGTGTTACAGAGATTTCACACTGTTTCTTATATGAGGAAAGCCTCAGGCTAGAAAATGAGGATAACATGAGCACCTAGAGAGTATGTTCTGTCTCTACTGCTGTAAACAACAAGCCCAAGGCTGTGTGTATTGAGGAAGCAGGGGCATCTTTTATCAGTGAAAGATAGCCTTACAAAATGAAAAATGCCATTCCCTCTTCCCCAACAATCACACCCACAGAGATAGTCTGAAGTAATTATATGAACTACCACCTATGGTAGAGAAAGAGTCTCCATCCTGAATCTGCGTGTAATATTAATTTTTCCCTGCAATATCCACTTTCACCCAAAACACAGACCAGATGAGACAGATTCAAAAGACAGAAATACAAAAGGGGAAATGAGAAGGAATAAAATGGGATGGAAAGAGAGAACAGGAGAATTAGAACCGATAATGATCATATGGTTTTTCAATAGTACATATCTTTAGAGAAGACATACTGATGAAGAATTTGAGAAATATAAGCCAGCTACTACGTTGTCTCAAGTGCCTCAAGACACTTGTTAAAATGCAGTTTGAAACACTTTATCTTTGAACATTTAAAATCAATGCATGATGAATGATTACAAGTGGTTCATATCACTACCTGAATTATCATTAGGGGGAACAAGGAATTCAAGGAATGCCAGGACCACGAGGCCCCCATGGAGAAGGGCTTTTGGGACAGAAGGTATGATATTTAAATCAGAGATAATGCCCTAGACCAAAGCCATCATACTGAAACTGGTCATTAGAGTCAGCTCTCATTGAAGGCATGTGAATTCTGTGAAAAGGGAATGAGAATTTGGGAAAACCCCAGTCATTCATGTGATCTTTTTAATATTTTATAGCCGCATCTCTTTCAGTGTTGCTTATTTTAATATCATATGAGGCGTATCTTCTACTGCAATTAGAAGAAATAAAGATATTAGATTTAATATCACTGACTTTCTTTTACCCACCCACTATGCAAAATTTGGGGACTACATCAATGTCAAGAAAAAGAGAAATGTGGGCTGGAATCTGTTTTTGGATGTGATCACATCAGCTCAGAAAGGCTGTAAAAAGTCCCATAGCCTAATAAAAACCAAACCAGGAGGCACTAATTCATCTGTTTACTATTCCAAACACCTTTTCTGGGCCAAAAGGTTTCTTAGAGCGATATTCCCATTATTGAGTCCAAATACGTCCTTGCCTTTCTTCTCAATTTCCCTACTGTTATCTTATTTTTCTCAGACACGGATAAGAATTTCCATCATGTGCTACCCCATGAAACCCTGCATGTACTTGTTTGAGATAGTTTATTGTTCAAACTCCTTTACCTATTTTCTCCCATGAAAATGCTTAGCCAATACTACAAGTTACTAACAAAATTCACAAATATCAATTGATTTAAATGATCTCTAACACAGATTTCTAACTCATGTCAGAAGCTGAAGGTGAATTTGACAAAGGCAGCTTGAGACAAATGTGAAAAATGTAATAAAAACTGACTTACACTTCCTGACTGCTTACCAACATGGTTTTAAAGGGAGATCGAGGAGCTACAGGTGAAAAGGGGAAAAAAGGAGAAAAAGGTGATGTGGGTGACCCTGGTTTATCTGGAGAACCTGTGAGTAACTCAAGTTTATCATGTCTGTTTTCTTAAAGTGCTTAAAAATAGAACTAGGTTATGTGTTCTTTTTGCTATTTAACTACACATAAACTGAAATACTTAAGAAATAGAAAGTATGAAAACCTTTAAAAGAATAAAGAAGACATTTCCATGCTGAATACTCCACTTCCCACAGATGTGGTTTCTCTCTTTAGTCAATGAAAGACAATTGCCATGTTTTAAGACAAAACTATGCAATTCTATTCTGTGGCTACAAAGTGACTATAGCTTAGACTTTCCCTCAAAGCTGATCAACAGATGAAAGGAGGCAAAATGGTAACTTCTGCTGATGGGCATGTCCCCAAAATCTGGAAAGGAGAATGTGGTGCCCTTCTATTCTGATATTTGCATACTATTAAGGATAGATAAATACCATTGCCGTTCCTGCCCTGACACTGGCCCTATTATACTCATATATGATGAAGCAGAATTCTGATCATTCCAGGGTGTCAGGCAGGTATAGTCTCTTGAGAAAGGAAACAAATACAACATGGTAGATAGGAAGGCTTTGCACAGATGCTCCCCTTCTAACGTAAACTGACAGTCAGTGATCCAGTAGGAGACTTCAAGTCACCCAATTCCCATAAAAACCTCACTGCCTTAGGAGGCTGTAGATACTGTATGCACAAGGTAATATCACAAGAACACGAATTTTTCCAGCCAAAGTTCTTATTGTCCAAATATTATTCTAATAATGGTATTGATGAAGTCATATTCTGAATTACACTGTTACTAACTAATTGCAGTAGCTTAATTAACAATCACTGTTACAGGGCAAAACTGGACCAAAAGGAGAGCAAGGCCTAACAGTAAGCAAATTCCATTACTTACACCCATTACAGCAAGATACAAACCAAATGCAAGATACTGTCACGTTAAATGTATCCTATGTTAATTATTTTGGAAAGAGCTTTCTGATTAGAAGTGGTCTCAGTAATAATATAGAAAGAAACCACACAAAGGTTTCTGTCTTTTTCTCATCTACTTAATGCTGCAATGGAATTCAAAGTTCCTGGTGATTTTACAAATTTTTCTGCTATGTGTTCTTTTACGGTTAGTGTTAGATGACTCAGGTGTGTAACTACTGCAGGAAAGTTTTTTTAGAAATATTTAAGAGTCTAACGAGCAAAGATCTTCAAACCTGTCACAGTCTATCATGCTATTGTCTTAATTCTACTTCTGCTAAGCCTGAACTGCACTACACAAAAATGCATTAAACATGTCAGTGAGTATAGAAGTACTAGTGAGGTTGATGGTGGAAGCTGAGCAGCAGTAGTAAAAGGTTCTATTTGAAAGACTAACCCAGTGCCAAATGAGTCCTGTCATGCTCTTCAAAAAATATAACAAATGACTGTTCTAGTAATGAGAAACGCTTTGTTTGCATGTCATGGAAGCTATTGCTTCTCTGAACAGACAGCTCTGAAGGCAGCAGCTCTTTTATTGCTGCTGAAAGCTGGGTAATACAGTGGGCCAGGTACACTGGGGTTCACAAACCCAAATTCCGTTCTGTGTTGGCACCCTCCGTCATATGCCAGCTTACTACAAGCAATATGCATCGTGAAGTTGGGTCTATTTCTCCATTCCCAATACATTTAAAAGGGATATCCATATTATTCAGATGCTAAAATATGAAAGGGTTTTGACTTCAGGATTTAATGAGAACCAAATCATCACAAAACATTCTTTACAATAACAGTAGTTAATTGCTTTAGATAGAGGTGTAACTGTGTTGTCAAGTTAATGGCTCTTATATGCCATACAGAACAGTTCACTGTAAAACGTGGGACAAGTTCCAAGCTCCGAAGCTCAGGTTTCAAAGTTAAACAGTAAGATTTTTTTGTAAGTCCCTGCAGAACACAGATATTAATTATAAACAAAATTTTGGTAGTGTCAATAGATACCTCATTTAAAAGAGGCAACTTGTAAAATATTTATATTTAATTTTTTCATATCCAGAGAGAAGATATAATTAAATTAATTAAAGAGATATGTGGTAAGTACTCAGGAAACCTTTAATTTCAGATTCTGTTTTTTCTTCGTTATAGTTACATTCTTCTTCTTTCCAAAAGGACACCAAGTGAAGTCATCATGATCCCTTTTTTTTCGTTTTCCTTTGCAGGCTGCGGTATTAAATGTAAGGAAATTCCTATGGAGCTTGTGTTTGTGATTGACAGCTCTGAGAGTGTGGGACCAGAAAATTTTAAGATTATCAAAGACTTTGTAACTGCTTTAGTAGACAGAGTAACCGTTGGCAGAAATGCTACCAGAATTGGCCTTGTGCTATACAGTTTAGAAGTTCGGCTAGAATTTGGTCTCAACAAGTACACAACGCAACAGGATGTTAAGCAAGCAATTAGAAAAATGCAGTACATGGGCGAAGGCACTTACACAGGAACTGCCATCCGTAAAGCAACCCAGGAAGGATTTTTTGGTGCTCGAACAGGAGTGCGAAAAGTAGCTATTGTGCTAACAGATGGCCAAGCAGACAAGAGAGAAGCTGTAAAGCTAGATATTGTTGTCCGAGAGGCTCATGCAGCAAACATCGAAATATATGCAATAGGAATTGTAAATACTTCCGATCCAACACAGGCTGAGTTTGTGCGTGAACTAAATCTGATTGCTTCAGATCCAGACAGAGAACATATGTATCTCATCGATGACTTTAATACCCTTCCAGGTGTGTTCACTGCAGTTTCATTCTGCATTGTATCTGATGCTTCTCAGAACATGGCGGGTGGGGGTGGGGGTGGGGAAGAATTGTCTTTGTGGAAATCAGGTTTTGATGCTGATCAGGGTTAGTTACAAGGTGCAAAATAATAGGAACCTAGACATACACATTCCCTTCTCGTAAGGAGTCTTGGTATAGGGCAACGATACATCATGACAACAGGGCATGTCACCTAGTGTAGGAAAACAGTTGTTTTAACTAGTTTCCTAAGCTGAGTAAGTGCTCATGCACCGTAAATCTATTGGACTGAAACCAGAATCTAATCCACTGCCATAAACTCTATTTATTCACTTCCATTGGGAAATAACCCATTTTCACTGGGTTATTCATGTGAGTAAGGTAAGCAGTTATTTTCCCACTACCAACTAGTAGTTGGTACTAAGCTCATGTGAACACCTTTAAGTAAATTCATTGTACTTTGTACCATATAGAGGACTTCTGGACTGGCAAATAAAAAATGTAGTCCAGAGAGCCTGGAATAATCTTCTTAGAGGCATATAAATAATTCAGAGGAGTACTGGATTACATGTGTATTATTTACGTGTATAAATAATCCAAATTCAAAAATTACACTGAATTTCTCAATATAATGAGGTTTTTTGCTTTTTTTAAAACAGCTCTGGAGTCCAAATTAGTCAACCAATTTTGTGAAGATGAACATGGTACCTTAATATACAACCATAATGGAAATGGTGCAAGCATAAGTGGACCATCTTTCCATTCAGTATCTTCGAGTTCTTTACATTACATACTTCAGAACAACAATGTTAACAGACAATCACTTTCAGCACAGACACCTGGAGTATCTACAGTAGAAAGTCCTCTGAGTCTTGGTGATCTTCCCCAACCATTAGCTCCGGTATGAAAATTCAGCAGGCTTTAACGAGTTTTATATATATATATTCTTCTCTGTTGCCTGATATAGTATGTAACATTCCCTCTACTTTTCTACAGGACAGGTACTGTAATAGCTCCTTCAACTTGTATGCTCAGAGCTGGTTGTTCTGAGTAAGAGTTCTGATGTTGCATACAAGCAGTTATCTAATGGCTCTAACTTATTCCTGATACTGTCAGAAGGATTATTATTCCTGTGTTTAACACAGCAATACTTGTGCCACAGTATGAAACATAACATTATTAAAATGCAATTACACTGTAATAATTAAGTCTAAGAACAGTAATTAAACTCAATTGTAGCCTATATTTTTAATTTATAAATAAAATTCTGTGAAGGTCGACTAAAAACAAATATATATATATCCCAGGCTGAGGATCAATAACCCTCCTTGTAAACCAATCAGGTCAGGTTAAAATCCTGATTCTTAACACCGAAGTCAGGGTAAATGGGAAGGAACATCATTAGAAAACCTCTAAGTGATGAAGGGCTTGTTCATTTTGAGACACTTTACAATATCTGAAAACCAAAGAAAATCAAATGCTTATTTCAGACAAAAGTACCTCCTGTGGTAGTATATGAAGTCTATGAAGAGGAACAAGAGGAGGAGGAACAGTCATCCTTGCTAACAGTAGACACTAAAGGTATTTTTATCATCATTCATTTCTTCATCTTCTAGTTATTTTTGGCTGATCAAAAATCAATGTCTCATTCTGTTTCTTTTCACCTGCAGCCGTGGTACCATTATTGCCATCTAACCCACCATCATCAGACAAAGTGATGACATCATCTCATTCAACTGCAGGGCTCACACCAAGGCCAGGTTATAGATCATAACTTGTTTCTCATTTTGTTCCCTCTTATCCTGATACTAACTTTTCATAAGGCTTTAAATCAGAGAAATTTTGTTCTGCTCTCTGAAGATTTTGTGAGCCCGTGCTGTGGAAGAGAATCCATTTCAGGATTTTATAGCAGATATAGTTGCAGTTCTTGTCCAGCCTGTTCGCCAGTTCTTGTCTTCTCAAATACCAAATCCCACTGCTCCACTTATAGCAGAAGCAACTTCAGCTGTAACTGAGACAGAGCTCATACATGGCATCAAAAAGAGAATATTGCGCTGGCTGAGGTGGGCCAGTGAGCAGGTAATTCGTCAACCAAGAAGGGTCAGACTATGGAGATGGAAGGCTTCATTAAAGACAGAGAAGATAATGATAATGATTTCAGAATTGGACACAAAAAATACATTTCTCCTTCAGAGAAGAAATAGGAATAAACAGTGTTTAATCATTTGAAGGAAGTACAGTAATTATCAAACTGCTCAGAGGATTGGTTCTTTTCACATAAAATGTCCAAATGTATTCTGTTCATCATTTGGGGGATTCACACCTTTGAGTTCCAGCAATAGTGTATTATGAAGGGACTAATAAAAGAGAGCAACAGAAACATGTTCCCATGTTTCCTAGGAACATGAGCACAACTATTCTTCTGTCTCTGGCAATAACTTTTATTTTTCCCCCCAAAGTGTCAAGATACCAGTGGCCAAAGACAGAATATTGATGTCACATCATTAAACTTGAAGGAAAAGTATTTTCTATCTCATGGTGTTATTAAATTGAGTGAGACTAAATTAGTATGACACAGTCCTCTAATGCATATCTGTAGGAATCATTAGGCCAACAAGCTTTTATGTTCACACTTAACTAGTATGTATGTAATTACTACCATTGTATTAAATAAGTAGCACAAACATCTCACAAAAGAAAGACTAACATTTTATATTCTCCCCACTATTCTAACGCCTCTTTCCCCACACCACAAAGAGAACTAATGTAGTGAAGCAATGTCTGCAGAAGGATGTTGGTCATACTTGTGGTTCAAAAATAGCAGATGCAGCTAGCTTACAGCTCTTTGCCTATTACAATTTTGGGTTGCTTACAAGACTGGTTGCTGATAACTAGATTTTAAAATTATCAGATTCTTATCATTTGCTTTTCTTGTATGTGGAGACATAATACTATTATTTCTGGAGTTACTAGAACCATTCCAGTAAATCAACAGTTTACTTGACCTACTAAGATGCACTTTTAACTTGCCTTCAATGCTAACAATTTTAGAAGTAAAAGTGAATCTTAAACTGCTGTATAACATTAGCAGAAAAAAAAAAAAAATAAAACCAGAATTTAAAAGTTAAAATCTATAAAATACAATTGACTTTTACAAACTGAATTCTTTCTATTCCTTTTTTTTCTTTATTTTAGAAAGTATCCTGGACCGCCGATGCAAGTTAAGGCTGGATCAAGGGCCATGCCGTGTTAATATCATAAAATGGTATTATGATAAACAAGCCAATGCTTGTGCTCAGTTTTGGTATGGTGGCTGCGATGGAAATGCAAACCGCTTTGAGAGTGAAGAGGAATGTAGAGAGTCTTGTGTGGTTTTTTCTGGAGGTAGGAATTTATCTTTACATTAATAACGAGCAAGTTGAAGCTGTTGATTGTTTGGGTTCATTACCAAGTATCCAGCAAGATATATAAACCAAATCCACTAATTTAAAGAATGTTAACTTTATGAAGTCATATGCTCACTAATTAAAAAAATGTCTGCTTATGCAAGCTCACTTTAATTCTTTTTGCATATATTGTATGATGTAGCCCTTAGGTAACAAAATAGCAAGAGTACAAAACTTTCTTTTTACTAAGGTATAATAAGACCAGTATAGCATTTGCCGTAGTAATTACTGTTCCTTCACCTAGATCTTTAAATACTACCATTGTACAATCACTGAGTATAACTCATTTTAAATTATATATATATCTTTGGAAAGCAATCTGGTCATTAAAATTATGTAATGTCTTTTCTTTCTCTTACAGAAATCTGATATTTGGCGTGGATTCTGCAATGAAGATTTCACTTTCTCTAAGCAAAAGTGTTCCCACAAATCCTATTTTAATATTTCAAGCATCAAATATCAATTTCCAAATTACATGCAGAGTACTACTCAAGGGTTACAAGATAAATACAGCAAATGTATCAGCTTGTGACCTACATGCTCTCCAGGTCACAGGACAGGGAGGTGGCTCAGCTACCCACCTTTCCCAACCACATCACAGTTACATTTAGTCCTTTTTTCCGTAAACTTTCCTCAGTTTCCATTAGCTAGCAAGATACATGACAAATGCAGTTAAAACATATCCACAGATTTATATGAGAGACTAAATTAGGTTAGTTTATGTCTAAAATGGTCCTTGACATGCGTTTCGCTTCTGAAAGCCAAGTCTAATTTTTAAATGCATTTTATTGTTTTAATCCTTCTTAAAATAATTTCTAAACTTATGTTCGGAACATCAAACACAGCATAGAGTTTCTTCTTTATTGCCCGTCACTGCCATGTTGCTTTTGGCATTTATGTCTGCCTGTATATGGTGTATTTTTATTAATTGACTTATATACTTAAAAGCTTGTTTCTAATAAAATATTTCTGGTTTTACTGCCAGGACAGAGAATGGATAATGGTACATTTAGAGGATTAAAATCTTACCTCACTGCTAAATTACACTTACTTTTACATGTGCTCCTGATGACGTAAGGGGATTTCTGCCACAGCCCTTAACAAGATTGAACATCTCAGGTTAGGCACTCCTGCATGTGAAACCTGACGATCATTTTCGCTTGTGTTTGTAGGGTTTTTCCTCCTGAACAAGTAAGCTCAGCACATCAACGAAAAATGGCCTTCGGCCTGAAGTCAAAGAGCCGCTACCCTTCCCACCTCAAGACCCCTCGGCACAGTCCCGCCGGGCCTGCAGCAGAGCCCACCACCTGCCCACAGCGGCACGACACTCTCCCGCCAGCGCAGGAGGGAGGGCAGGCGGAGGGCCAGGAGGCGGGAGGGGCAGCGCTGACGACATTTTCTACTTCATTGGGTTTGTACTGACATCCAGGTGGGTGACAACGGGCTCCTCACCAACTCAGGGACCAGCTCCAGCAAAAGACCTGGCAAAGGATAAGTTTCTTCCTATGATTTGTACTGAGATTTGGCTAGATACAATTTTCAAGTTATTCCAAATTATTAGGATACATCCCATCTATTTTAAAACAAAAAAACAACAAAACCACAGGACTTGAAGCTGTGATTTACCAAGTAAGCGAGGGTTTCACAGGCTTTAGGTTTACCAGCTGTACAGGGTCTGGCTTGACAATCGTCCATGGCAGTACGGGTGTTGCCTCGCACCAGACAAAACTCAGTCGCGCGGAGAAGCTGCCGCTACCCCATGTTCCAATGACCCGACGCACTCCGCTCCCCTCTGCAACCAGGCCAGCCCGCCGGCGTTGCCCGAGGCTGCTCGACAGCTCCGCCGAGCCGGGCAGAGCGGGGAAGGCGACGGGCAGCCCCAGGCCCGGACCCCTCCAGCCCACCCCAGCGCCGGCCGCGGCCGCCACCTCAGTTGAGCCGGGGGCGGGGCCAGCGCAGGCGGGAGAGCGGGCGGTGCCCCCCCGCCACGTCCAGCGCCGCAGCCAATCCCGACCGCTGCGGGAGCGCGAGACACCGCCCCCGTTGCCACGGAAGCGTGCGGAGCCGCCGGAGGGAGCGTGACGCGGCACCGCGCCCGGCAGCCATGAGCGCGGTGCTGGACGTGCTGTGGGAGGACAGGGACGTCCGCTTCGACATCTCCCCGCAGTGAGTGTCGCTGCCCTGCCTGCTCCCGCCCTCACGGCAGGGCTTGCGGGCCCGCCCGGCGTCTGTCGGCGGGCTGAGCACGGCCGCCGCTCGCGGCGCGGTGCATGCTGGGAGCCTTCCCCGTCGGGGCGGGGGGGGCCTTGTGCGGCCGTGCGGCAGGGGCGAGCTGGCTCTGGCTAGGGGGCTTTGGTCGGTGGAGTCCAGTCACCGTTTCCAATCTATAAAAGAAAAAAAAAAGAAAATAAAAAGGTTTCACTCTGGAGGACTGAGGGGAGAGTATTCTCTTACCAGCCGCCTGTGGCGTTACCTGGCGCTGAGGAGTAAGCTCCACGCGTGTGCCTGAGGGGACGGTACCAGCCTCTGACGAGAAGGCCGTAGGTCCCTGCTGGGCCGTCGGCCGCCTGAGCTCCCGGAAAGGGGCAGCGGGCGCGGGGCCGAGCGGCAGGCCCGGCTCGGGGGCCGTGTGGCGGCGGTGCTGCCTCGTCGCTGCGGGCCCTGCCCTCCCGCGGGCCGTCGGGCTCACCGAGACGGAGAACTCCGGGTTTCTGTGGCGGAACCCTGCGTGGCCTCTGTGGTACGGAGCTACGAATTAGCAGCTGGGTGGTGATGATTTTGCTACTGTGATGCTCCATCTCCGTGCTGCGCAGTTGACCCTGCTGAGAACGCCCCTTGTCCCTCAGGCATGTGGTCTGCGGTAATTTTGGAAACGTGAAATTGTATCTTGGATGTTTAAGCAGTTCCATCTTATTTTCTTGTAGAACTGTCATGTAGAGAGAGCCTGCTTCTGTATTTTCTTTAATGCTACTGTTACTATTCTTGCTATCTCCTGTCTGATAACTTTTTGTGCTGTTCTGGTGATGTATTCTTCAGTCCATACTTAGTGTGTCGATCCTGATCTCCAGTAGTATCTCATGGAATTCCCCTCCTGATAAGGCATTTTGTTTCTGTCATGCCAATACACTGAAGAGTTTTGGCTGCTTTACACAGTACAATTAAAATACAGCAAAATTTCACACTGCATCTGTTGTTATGTAATTGTTAATAATTGACCAGTTAAATCAAGAAAACAAACAAACAAAAAAAACCCAGAAAACAAACCACACCCTTTGTGGGAAATTTAGCGGAGCATTTCACGTGTTGGTATACATCTGGTATTTGCTTTGCTGGCATCTATTCTTTCCTGATCCTAGCTCCACTCCTTGTGACGCAGAAGTACAGCAAGAGGCAACAAACTCTGTCAATCAAAAATGCTGTGAATACAACTGGTTTGCTTTTCTCTCCCATTTTCAGAAACTTTCTCCCTGTTTTGGGGTATAGTTTGCTTGGTCACAATTGCTGCATAATTTATTTATGGTTATAATTTAATAATAAAGGTATTAATATTTTCATATGTCAGATGTAGTGATGACAGTTTCAGGTATATAATGTTAATGTGTGGGTATGTGTGCATGTGTAGATTTTTCATCATATCATGCACTAAGCAAAAAAAGGAGAAAGGAAAGCAAAGTGGGGAAATAGAAATGGCCTTCTTTTGGAGGATAAATCTAATCTATTTTTCATTAGAAAAATTTTTCTTGTTTTTTTTTTTCTTTTAGACAAATGAAAATGAGACCTGGTGAGGTCCTTATAGACTGTTTGGAGTCGGTTGAAGATACCAAAGGAAACAATGGAGACAGAGGTAACTGTGTACTCGTGGAAATTGTAAACTTCCTAGTATTTAACCTGTGTAGGTTCATGAAAGCCTTGTCTGGGTTCCATTGAACTTGGTATCAGTGGTCTGTTGCAGAAAATAGATCCTGCCTATTTCGCAGATCTGTCTACCCTTGGAGTATTTTCAGGACCTCTTGTTAAAGTTGTAGGAAGGTGATAACCTTGTCTCCGAATTTGTTTAGAATCAAAAGCCTTGTAAGAATAATCCATTTATAAACATTATAGTGATATTTTGCTCTAATCCTGTTTAATGCTTAGTTTTTCCTAACCTGGTTTAAACTGAATCAGTAACGAATATATATATCGTGTGCAAGGGCATGAAGCTGCCAGCATGCTGAGATGACCCTTCCTGGGGTTGGATGTACTGCTGTACAGGGCACAGAACTGAAGAGATTTGCATGTGACATGAAGGGGTGAGGTTATTCATGAAGACAGCTGCGACCGTTAACTCACTGCCCTCTCCTTCTCCTCTCCAGAGCAGTTCTGCACTGATTGTGTCCCTGAATTTTTACCACAGGGAGATGGATGTGAAATCAGTAACTGTTCTTGGTTTGGTTTTGACGAATGCTGGTATATATTAGAGGTTGTTTAATTTCTTCCTTGCTGGATTTTTTCTCCTGACATTCAAAAAAAGAAAAAAAAAAGTGTTTAGTGATTTTTCTGCTGGGGTGTCCTGTGCTTTTCTTCTTTTTCCTATCAAGGGGAAGGAATGTTCTGATGTTTCAGAACTAGAGGTAAATATGTACCACAGAATGGAACATTTAATTTAATGGAAGTTATTCAGGTTAAAAATATCTCCACTCCTTATTTCCAGGTAGACTGCTTGTGACGAATTTGCGGATTATTTGGCGCTCATTGTCATTGCCCAGAGTCAATCTCTGTGAGTATCCTGTCCTGTTAAACAACTGCAAATTTTGTGTTTCCTTTGTGGTGGCATGCTATTCTTTCACAATAGTGTTGATTACAGTGCAGAATAGTAAAGTATAGTTCTGTTACTCTGTGGAGTCTCAAATGAACTGTTACAAATGAATCTATTTGTGATATATAAGATGTTATAATAATTCATAGCAAAATATTAATATTCAATGTTAATTTCTCAGAACAGAAGTTGAAGAGTACTTCAGGTATATTTTTCATTTGCTGTATGTGGGATTCATTTGTTTTTCTAGAAAGAAAACAAGTTTGAGTTTCTTCACACCTTGCTTTACTTGTACCTCTTGTTGCCACCTGTCTATGCACATTCTGTATTGTCCTACAGTTTTTGTTCTCCACAAGTACCTGCCTTTCCAAATTTACTATTGTAAGCTCTAAATAAGCTACTGATTTTAACTGTATGAGTAGCTAGCAGGTCTACTCATATTTAATTTAATTTGCTGAAACAGGGACAGGATGCACTTACTTTGTACCCAAATTATTTTCAGTGCTCAGTTCCCAACAGCCACTCAATGTTGAAAATCTCTATTCTGCTCATAATGTATATAAACTTACGCCCTCTGCCTGCTTGCTTTTCTGCATTTGCTCTCTTATACATGTATGCACTCGTAAGTGCATGCACACACACTGCTACTTTTGGATGTGTTTATAAAATTTAAAAAATGCTTGCTTGTGTATTTTAAGTTTTAGAATAGATCTTTTTAGAGGAGATCCCAAAGAAACTTAGGGAGTAATTCAGCCATATAGAAGCTCGAGGAAGTCCAACCTGTGGCTTTTAGAGTTTAAAATACTCTCTAGCTTTCAAGATAATGCATTGTGTCTTATGTGAAGGGAATATATAGACAAAAAAAATAATATTTTATTGGATGCCATTTTTGATCATTGCTGTTTCTTTTAGTTATAGAAAAATTCTGATAAACAACCTAGGAAATAGTCTTTTTCTAGTATTTTCGTAAGTATTAATTCCATAAAGACTGAATATTTTTATCTACATAACTGCTGCCACATCTGAGCTTTTGGAGAAGCAGAATCTTCCTAAAACAAATTCTAGCTCTCCTTTTGGTTTTTTTTTTTCTTTTTTTTGGAACCTAGTGGCTGTGCTACTTTTGGTATCAGTAGCAAGATGGTCCTTGACATTCAGATTTAGCCCAGCACCATTTTAATGCATCTGTTTGTTTTAGGGAGAATGGCTGAGATTGTGTCTGGTTTTATTTTGTATCAGAGCACTACTGTAGAAGAGGCAAAATGAAATTTGTAACTGTTTTTTCCCTTCCTTTTTATTTCTTCTCCACTTATAGTTTCCATTTTGCTGCTTTTTTCCTTTGTCATCTCCTTAGCTCTTATTCTACAAAGTATTATATCAATGTAGAAAGTTTTGTTTATAAGGGTAAACTTTAGGGCAACGTCATGACGAAACAGACCTTCTTGAGGCAACAGTCAGATGCTGAAACAAGGGAAATTCTCATTAGATATTAGGAGAAAAACATTCACAGTGATGGCAGTCAAACAGTGGAACAGGTTGTGCAGTCTCCTTCTTTGGAAATATTCAAAACTCAGTTGGACAGTACCCTGAGCAGCCAGGTGGAGTTGGTCCTGCTTCGAGAAGAGCATCGGACCAGACAACCTCCCAGGGTCCTTTCCAGCTTAAACTAACCTTTGATTCTGTGATGAGAGCCCAGACCGTTAAACATGATGCATAATTCTCACAAATAGTATCCAAAGCTGTGCTACAAAATTCAATATTATACGTTGTAGTTTTGACTATTATTTTTTCTTGTTTTCAAAACCGTTCTTTTTTTTGTTTTTTTCTCCCTTAACTTTCAGCCGTTGGTTACAACTGCATTATAAATATAACTACAAGAACTGCCAACTCAGTAAGTTTCTAAAAGTACTTTTTAAAATAATAACAGAAGCTGTAATTCATTGTTTATACTATTGCACTATTTCAACAATAATCTGAAAGTTTAATTGTAGGAACAGTAATAGAATAGTAATGGAGGTTTAGTTTTAAAAGTTGAGAGAGTTTTACAGTTCTATAGGAGTGTGGTTTTAGTCAGTTTCCTAAAGCAGTAAAACTCATGTAATCACAATGTTTGGTGATTCTTCTCACCTCTAGGTAAGTCAAGCACCTGTTGGCTCATTGTGTCTAAATTTAACAAAGGTCTAGAGAGGCACTAATTTTGTGCAAGAAAGTTTTCAAATACATAGCCTGAATTACATGCAACTGTGAAGCCATTTGTTTGGCTTGCGGCGAAGAACTAGCAGGGAGATAATGTAGGTTCACTGGGCACCCACATGGTAACAAAGCCAAAAATACTGTTTCAGTAATGATATTGCAATATGGAGCAGGCAGGCTTTGTTAGCTCTACTGTTGATGGAATTGCTAGTTCCTCAAAAAAAAACTGAGTTCATCTGAAGAGAGCAGTAGAATCAGAATTACACCTTCAGCTATACTATTTAGTACAAGAATTTAGAAAATACATCAAGGTTATTGCCTGTACAGTCAAGCTACTGTATTGTCAAAATGTTAAATTTCATTTTTTCCTTACAGAAATTACGAGGGCAGACAGAAGCTTTGTATATATTGACTAAATGTAACAACACACGATTTGAGTTCATATTTACCAATGTTGTCCCTGGGAGTCCCAGACTCTTCACTTCAGTTATTGCTGTACACAGGTAGCATACTTAAAATAATGTTTGTTCATTTAAAGAAATTCAATGAATCAAATATGTGGGATTACTGCTGCTGGTGGACTGAGTATATAATTGTCCATATTTAACATTCATAAAACTTTCCCAGAAGAGGAGAGGACAATCTCTGGAAGGGAAGGAGAGAATGATGACAAATTCTAGTAGATAACTATGCATAATGAAAATGAATGTGTATTAACACCGGTCATTGATTACAGTTTATACACCTTGTTTGTATGAACTATCTGAACAAATAGAAGTACAAAAGAGCTAATTTCAGTGTGCATTTTACATCTATAATTTCTGTCTGTAATAATTTCCTGTAATTTTGGATGATGCAGTGGAAATGAAGAGTTCAATCCTGGTCAAAGCTCTAACTGACTACAAAACAGTGGATGTTTCCCACCAGGTATCTGAATGAATGTGTGCATAATACATTACCGTGGGTTTCTATTTAAGAGCTGTGGAGTACTGATATATGTATATTGGGTGTTTGTGACTTAACCAGCACTGAAAAATAAAAGATTCTTGATGTCCGTACTGTGTGTAACATGGGACCTGGAAGACCTTTGCTTTGCAACAGAGGCTGGGAGATGAATGTGTTAAGGAAAAGAAATAGTATGCACATGAACAACACAGGAGATCAAAACAGATGTAAAAAAAACCACAAACTTTTGAATTTAAAGATAACTTCATCAAGGAAAGCTGAAATATAACAGTTTACATTGATGAAGTTTTAATATTACTCTTACTTTTGTGCAACGTGGTGGTAAGAAAAGTTGAAAATATACAACATTTCATATTGGTGCTGAAACAGTAAAGACAGTAGAAAACACTGAAATGGTAACGTGTATTTTTTATTTTTGCAGAGCTTATGAAACTTCTAAAATGTATCGTGATCTGAAGCTGAGAAGTGCATTGATTCAAAACAAGCAACTGAGATTATTACCACAAGAACAAATATATAATAAAATCAATGGAGTTTGGAATTTATCAAGTGACCAGGTATAGTGAAAAATGAGACTATGTTGTCAGCATGGATTCACCAAAGGGAAATCATGCCTGACCAATCTAATAGCTTTCTACGATGACATGACTGGCTGGGTAGACGAAGGGAGAGCCGTGGATGTTGTCTACCTCGACTTCAGCAAGGCTTTCGAC
>Ga0065711_1036666_pt1 | contig 20730 bp, 4 predicted proteins | sample Hoacrofraction12_FD_59098 | JGI IMG/M metagenome (GOLD analysis project Ga0065711, IMG submission 59098) | Hoatzin crop microbial communities from Cojedes, Venezuela - Epithelial fraction 12 v2 (version 2) | ecosystem: Host-associated > Birds > Digestive system > Esophagus > Crop | place...
TATTCAAGACCCGCCTGGACAAGGTCCTCTGCAGCCTGCTGTAGGCAGGAGGGTTGGACTAGATGACCCACAGAGGTCCCTTCCAACCCCGACCATTCTGTGATTCTGTGATTCTGTGAAAACATTGGTATAGTCACTTCATGAAGAATTTACTCCAGGGTCAACTGAGGAATGAACAACCTCGCATTGAGTTCATCTAATACCCTCTGCTGGACTCACTGGGTTTGCAGCTCGTCTTCTTTAGCAGAATCTGCCAAAGTCCATCACTGAAATCCCATTTTAATCTCTGTTAACATTCATGACCTTTTGTTGCATATTTCATACTTACCCATTCTGACATGATTGTTAGTAATTATATATAGGTGCTGTATTAGTAGGGTTCATGGTTTCTTACATTATTATAAATCCTACATTTATTTTTTATGAGAAAGTAGGACATTTTTGGAGCACTTCTATTTGCATGAAGTCAGCAGAAGTTTGGAGTGGGCAAAGAATGCAGGTTTGGGCTTCTGCTTTAGTAAATGTTAATTACGTAGATATTTCCTGCATAAGGAATGACTCTTAGAAATACAGAGCTGTGTCGTGACAGTCAGTATTTTTAAGAAATATTTTTTGTTACTATGTTTTTTTGCTTTCTAAATCAAACAGGATTTTTTTGTTCATTTATTGCTATGGTTTTTCACCCCATGAAGTACATCCCTGAGATTTTTATTTTGAATCTGCAGTCCTACTAGGTTTAGAGTTTCACTGAACTTCTAAGAAGTGTCCTGGCCAAGGAAGGCTTGCAAAACTGGGCACTTTTAAGTGCTGAAGTATTTTTAGTTGCGAATATTAAAAAAATGCACTCTCAGCTGTTCACACAGCAGTGTTTTGAGTGTTTGGAGTACTGGAGAACGCTGATACCTTGATATGGTTTATGAGTGTACTGTAGCTGTGCTCCAGGCAGAAATTCTTCAGAAGAATGAGCAAAAAGAACACCAAGTGGAACTGTTTAAATTAAAAAAAGGGGTTACAGTTGCTTTTTTTTTTTCCCAAAAGGGACAGGAATAATTCTGGAATACATATGGACAAAATATAATACAATGCAGGTATATTTTACTTTGGGTACCTTGTCCGATTTTGTTTTGATTACACAATGACTATAGCTATATTTCTAAAACAGGTAATTACCTCAAGTAAATGCCATAACATGAGAATTCTATAGCATACTCTTTCTGAACTGATTTTATTACATTTTTTCATAATGCTCATGAATGTCAAGCTGTCAATTGCTCACATTGGAAAAAATGAGTGCAGGAACACAGGCAAAACCAGATTTTCCAGGGGGCTTAGAGAATGTGGTCTGCATATCTACTTCCCCAACATCCTCCTCCACTTTTCATTTGCCCCATCTGAAAGGACAGCACCTGCATTTCTGCATAGATATGTTCTATCAAAAAACACCCAACCCCAACAGCAACCTTATTCTGCATTTGACCAGTGGCCCTCCAAGCCCAGCAGTCTTTCTCCTAGTAAAAGCCAGTATTGACTAAAGGGTTTTGAATTGATCTCAGTCTGTGAAGACCTCATGAACTGAAGCTGGCAGTTTGCACACAGACTTAGAAAAGTCAGTTTCAGATTTTGCAGATTTAAGACTTAGCAGTTGGTTCAGAGAAATTTATTAACATTCGGCTGCTTTACGCAAACAAATTTAATCTTCCAAGTTTAATTTACTTTTACTTTTTTTGTTTGCTATCCGCAACACCTATTTGGAAAAAAGCATGACTGCCATGACTGACCACTGATACTAATTAATTCCAGTGCAGTATGTGTCAAATGTTCAAACATTGCTCTTACAGAAAATCTTCTGGTTTGTTTTTGTTTAACGAAGAAAAAACATAAAATAACTTAATCCTGTAAATAAAATAAAATTATGAATTAAGATAAAATACCAACTTTTTTCTTTTCCTCTACAGCCTCATGCATTCCTTTCAAACATGAAATAACTTTTGAAGAAAGGATGGCTGTGGTGAAAATCAATATTTTTCCTCTAGCTGAGCCTACTTCAGAGAAAAGTCAGATCCTGCTTATGCCCTCTGCTTGCATCTAAAAATTTTAGGCTTCATTCCCTCTGGTAACTATCATAACTATACAGCTACTTCATACAGTATATATTGACTTTGTAAACTGTGGTTGTTCTCTGGTGCAGGGATCAGTATTCTGGACTGAGCATTCAAGTGTGGAAACAGGAAAAGTCTGACATGTTATTAGATGCGTCCTTACTCATGCTCTTTGTAAGATTTCCTACATATCCCTGGATAGAAAATCAATGGTTACGTATGAAGTATCTGTGGTTAACTATTGGAAAGCAGCAAGATGCTTCCTCTATTTGTGAAAGAATCTTGCCTTTCTTATTTAGCAATGAAGGACTGTAACAGACAAAAATATAGTTGATATATAATAAGCCTTAACTTTGCCAAGTTTATTGTGAGAAGTACCAAAAGGAAGTGAAGACCTACATACAAACAGTCCCCTGCTAACTGCAGCATAAAGATTTGCCTTTGAGCAGAGCAGAATTTACTGCTTCTGCAGAACAAGACAAAGTTAACAAGGCAATATACCTGAAGCTTAAAGAAAAGTGACTGCAGACCCAAAGTAGGAAAGCAGAAGAGAATTAAAGAGAAAGCTACTTTTATACAAGAAGTATTAATAAGTCTCAGAACTTAATATAAGCTACTTCTGGTGTTTGCACTAAGTTTAAAAAATCATTAACAGCTTAATGATAATTTTTCAGTAGAACTTTATTGAGGAACAGGGCCTCCTATGATTATCAAATAGAAGATGACTTCCTGCTCCAAAGACCTTTCCACCTAAGTGCCAGTCAAAAGCGTCAGACAAGAATATATTGCTAAGCTGTCAGTCAGTTATTTTGTTTAGAGTTCCTTTAAACCAAAATGTGGTCTTAGCATCTGTGGGTTATCAGGTATCAGCACTGAGCTCACATGTGTTTGTAGCAGAGTTGGCAATTACAGCTCTGCAAGACAAGATCTACTCTCTCACATTTCAGATGTGAAAACAAAGCAGAATCTATGCCCTTACGAGCCTGTAGTGTCTCTAGTTGAGGAATCATATCCTACTAAATGTGACAGGCCAGATTCTGCCCCTGGTTATGTGCCTTTGTCAACCCACTGACAATATTAACTACAAAATTATATAAAGTGACACGGGGATTAAGCATTTTTACAGCTTAGAAAGTAGTGAGCTCACCTAAGAACATCCAGGCATTCTAGGCTTAAACCAGTTATATCTCGCAGCTGCTAAATGTTCTTACTGTAGAGTATGCATATTACATAGCATGCAGGTGGCAGTCATATCCTATCACTATTGTACAAACAGTTTATTAAGCATATGCAGTGTGACAGGGAAATGGAAGACAGCCAGGAATTTGATCTTACCTGGTGCTCTGTGCTGCTGCTTCACGGTCTCTTACCACGCTCAGAAGTCCTATGCCTTGTATTTGCTTCAGGCCTAGAGCGTCAAAGTGTATCAGTTCTTTTACAAAGCCACACAGCATCAGTATGACATGTGAAACTAGCCAGCTCTACAGCTCTTTACACTTCAAATGTTTTCATGATATTGAGCCGTACAAGAAAAAATGTCAACCCAGCCTGATCTTTAAGCCTTTCCCCATTGAATCAACGCACATATGTCACAGATATTTAACAGTAACTTAACTAAGTTTGTAGAAAATCCTGACCCAGCATGTGTTTGCTCCAAACGCCCTCCCAACCCTCTCTAAAGTTCGTATCACATCAGTGGGAATCTTCTTATTCCTTTGTTACTCCTTGCTACTTTCCTGGTCATCATGCCACTTGCTGATGATGTAGCAAGGCCACCCTCCACCATCATAACCAAGCCCTCGAGCTTAGTCTACATGGCATAATTATGAAACTTCACTTTGGTAAGGTAGATAAGCAAATAGTTAATGTAAGGAATGACAGTCACTTTGCTGAAACAAGCAGGAATTTCACATGCTGAAAGTGAAAAATCTGCTTAAGTACTTTGCTGAGTTTTCTTCTTATGTAAGAAGCCATCTTTTTCACAGGAAGTAGATTAATCCTGAAAAGGAGGCGGGGGGAGAGGTCAGGTGTTTTGGGAAGCATGGGCCAGCAGTGTATTTGCTGTTTTACATTTCTCTACATTCTCTACTTTTCTTTTCCTGGGTTTTCTTCCCCTTTATTTCCTGCTTCCCTCATTTTTGCTCACAGACTGCACACCTGTAAGGACTCTGCTTTATAACTTTGTCCTGTGTGAATGAATTTAGTACTTCTCCATTATTTTGTATAGTTCTGCCTTAAATGTGTACATACCGCTGTCCAAGCAGAAGCAAATGACCTCTGTGAATGCTGGCGAGTACCTTGTTCTCTGTGGTTGACAGGATATAAAGCCTGTCACTCTTAATTGCTGCCACAGATGACCTTTCAGCCTGAGTTTTGAGGTTCAATCATGAGATATATGGTATTTTCCAAGCTATTTGCACATGTTTTAACTCTAAGATTGTGTGTATGTGTATGCAGCCATGGGTCATTACACAAAGTGAAACCATCAGCTTGTATGTCTTAGGCCACCAAACAGTCACCAGCTGATAATGACTCGCCATTATTACTAACCAGGGTCAAATTCATGCCAGTGACCTAGAAGGAAAGGGCTCCATATCTCATTACTAACATTCTGAGCTCTCCAGTCCTACCGACTACTGCATTTAGATCTTCAAGTAAAAGAACAACTCACACACAAAAAAAGTAATTCAGGAAACTAAACCAGGTATTTCAGTAAAAGGCATGCACGGTATATTACCACATTAAAAGCCATTCAGAGTGCATGAAATTCTTCCACTCGTAATCTGATAATTCATTCTTAGCTTACAGATATCTTCTTGTACAAAACAGCTGAATAACTATCAACAGAGGTTTCTTGGTATTAGTATGATAGAGAAAGGATTCTAGTGTGTTGAGTGAATAACAGACATTTAAAGAAATCCCTAAACACTTTTTTACTTGATAGCTCTTAACTTTTCTGAGTGAGTCACTCTGGCCCGTTCAGTAAATAATAAGTGTCATAGAAGCCCCTAGAGTGCATTTTAACAGAAGAATAGGTATTTCAAAATGTTCCTTAATTCATACTATGATAAACTGCAAAGTTTTAAAGAAATTTCTTTTTTTTTAAATCTTAAGTCATTAATAAAGATCCCATTATTTAAAAACTTAAAGTTTTAAAGTCTTTTCCCACATTTCAAGTTCTTATGCAATATATTTGTTTTCTGTTTTGGGATTATAAGTAACTTGTAAAGTTTCAGGATGTTTAGACATAAAGGACTCAAATATACAGGATAGCTCTAATGTGACAACAATTCAGCAAAAAACTGCAAATGCAAGCTTTACTTCAGTTGAACTGCTGACTGCCAGAACACATTTTAGGATTTAGTTCTAACGGATCTGGGAATTCAGGATTTTAAAGCCTAACTAATTTAAATAAATGTATACACTCAGCTTTTCACTCTCCTTAAGCTGATAAACAGTACAAAATCATGAACTGTAAGTTCTTTCCCACATAGTCTGTACTACCATGTAAAACATTTCCAATGACAGGACAAGGGGGAATGGCTGTAAACTAAAAGAGGGCAGATTTAGATTAGATATTAGGAAGAAATTCTTCACCATGAGGGTGGTGAAACACTGGAACAGGTTGCCCAGAGAAGCTGTGGATGCCCCGTCCCTGGAAGTGTTCAAGGCCCGGTTGGATGGAGCTCTGAGCAACCTGGTCTAGTGCAAGATGTCCCTGCTCACGGCAGGCGGGTTGGAACCAGATGGTCTTTAAGGTCCCTTCCAACCCTTGCCATTCTATGATTCTATGATTCTAATGTAAATACGCTAATATTGTCAAGGCATTCATTAATGTACGAGAACTGATAGCCCCTAGAACAGCAGTTATGCCATCCTCTTATCTCTTGAAACACTGAATCCTAAACTTCGGCTTAGGCAGGTAATTAGAGGAACTAATTTTTAATATTTTGTTTTACTACAGATTTGGATAATTTAGCTTGTGAAGGGCATATTATTTAGCTATTTGTTTGGGCTTTTAGAGATACTCTTTCTGCTCGTAGTAGGCTATTAGCCACCTTCAGTGCAAAACATGTGTTCAAATATTGTGTCCAAATTAGTTCATTTGCCTGAAAGGGAGTGGGAGGGGAACAGCAATAGTAAGAAAACTCTTTGGTTATGTTGTTCCAGGCATGGTAGCAGCCTTGCCAAATCCAGGCGATCAAAAATCAGAAGACAGTTCCCCAAAACACAAAATTGGATCAAACATCACAAGATTAATAACTGTCTGTTTTTCTTTTGATTTACTTTATGGCTTCTGAGACTTAATTTTTAAATGAAAACTGAGATTCTTATCTAACCACAGAATTTTGGAAGCTGTGAGTTTAAGAAAAAAATTATACTGAAAACTTCATTTGCCCCTGCTTTTGCCCACCCTCTATTGCTCAACATCTACAATGAAATTGCAATGAAGGGACTACACAAGCCATTTCACCAGAGCTGCACCACCTGGATTCCCCAACCCACTGTGAGCCACTGGGCTGCCAGTTAACATAGCATTGAGTTTGCTTTGTGTTGAGGAAGTGATGCAAAGCAAAATTAATGGCCCAATGAATTTGGTCCTGCACTGGAATCCAGTACCAGTATCACTTCCACTGCTCAGCTGCACTAAACAGAAGCATATCTTCCTGTACCCTAAAAATATGGTGGTGATTTACAAGCATTGCTCAACCCCACCCCTGGAAACTGCTTCAAAAGAAGTGTCACTAGTGTTTGTAAAACGTTTTTCAATTTCAGTGATGGTTTTTTTCTTAGTCGTTCTAGAGGAATGGTACACTAGAGGTCTAGTTTGGTAACATGGAATTGCAGTAGATATATTTGTGGAGCTGATCTCAGAAATCAATTACTGCAGAGGCTCACAGCAAAACACAGGTTTCCCAGATAAATCCTGCTGTTGACACAGGAAGACATTTCTAGGATGGCTGCCTTCTACCTGTATTAATATAAACCAGATCCCAACACAAACTGCTAACTTTTTCAGCTAAGTTCAGGACATCCATCACCAAATAGCTTTGATTATTTGGGTTATTCAGAGAGCTTTCATTTAATTTCTTCTGCAAAGGACAATCTGTGAACTTTGAATCTAAATTTCACACATTTGACTTATTTTGCCTGTACATAAACTAAGCTGAAGAAATAGATGCATTTTGCCTCAGAGGCTTTATGTGAGTCCAATATATGCCATACTACATACTTGAGTCCAAATTTGTGATCTGCCTATGATTATCTCTTAAAAAAGAACAAATGGGAATTGAAGAGTAAAATATTTTAGCACAAAAGAAGGTCACAAATTCTGGATTTTTTTCAGAAGAAAAACAAGGAAACCGACACATCTGGTGATCAGGGAACGAAAAGAGACAGATGGGTTTCTGCTTGACATTTTTATACTATAATGCTGACTTTGCAAACTGCTTTATGATAGCAGAAGACTTAAAAAATGTTTCCTATTTATAATCAGGCTAATTAATTACTGTGTAAACAGAAGTGTACCACTTCTATAAATGAATTACCCCCTTATAAGTGCTAAATTTTAAAAAGTTTTCAATTTAAATTCGATGTAAATGTACTCAGTTGAATTCATCAGCAAGTCCTACCTGAGTTTTAGGTAAGAGTATAAGCAATCTAGTTAAAACAGTGCATTAAAGATAGTGGTTCCAACTAAACTAACCATAGTTGCCTGCTGCTACAGGAACAGTCCTGCCAAAGTGTCTGTATATTCATGCTGTTTCAAATCACATAATACAAATCATATAAGACTGGAGAAAAGTAGCAAGCTGGCATTAATTTTGCTTTGACTAATTTGCATCTTCACAAACTTTTCAGCATAAGAGTCTCTTTGGTAAGACCTCTTCTTTTGAAGTAAAGATTATGATTTTTTAAATGAAAAACTGTATATATACAGCCATTACAAAGACATTAGAAACAGTCTATCACAGAACTTCAGACTATGGCCTCTTCACAGACAGGAAATACTATATGCTATCCTCAGAACTGAATAAAGACTTGATCCTACTGTTAATGAGGTGTACTGGTATGCCATCCAAAACACATACACAAATTTGTACATACATATGTAAGCATAGATACATATTGCTGTATTTAGCACAACACCATAATTTCGTGAGAAATCATATTATTTTTAAGCCTGACAATCAGAAATGGAAAAACAATGAAAAACACTCTGAACAGGACCAAGATATCAACTGGTGACTCCTACACTGGTGAATCAAGACATCAAATACTTGTTACATAAACAAACTCACAGAGAGAATCTTTATATGAATCAATTCACATAAAGTAAGTTCAAGCATGGGATGTTACATTACTGTGTTGATATTGAGGAGAAGTTTAATGAGTATTTTCAAAAGATTCTTTACAGAATGAATACAGCAAAAAAAAAGGAAAGAATTTTGTGTATCAAATTTGTAACCACTGTTAACTCCACTGGTTGCAGCAGATTTATAGCAAGAATTCATGGCACGCTTTATTCAAATGGATTGGCCTGCTCCCTTTGGCATAACAGAGGTCATTTCAGGACGGTGATCTTTTATGGAGCAAGTAGGTAGGAGCTTTCAAACCTCAAATAAAATTCAGTTACATATTCTGCCTACTTGAAGGATAAATATGTACCAGTTGAATAACCAGCACTCCATAGTTTTCAACATAAGTTATTTTCAACAAAAAACTAGAAACAACGGAATTTACCACAGCTTCTTCAAAAATCCTTTCCCAAATGCAGCATATGGGGATTCCGCTGCACATTTGCACAATGCCAAAACTTTCCCCTGGATGCTAGTATAGTCAGCCTCAGAGACTGTCCCAGTTTCAAAGTTATTTCCTTGATACAGTACGTGGAAGGAGAGGCAATGTGAGTATGCTGACATAAGCAGGTCTCCTTGGACCCATTCCTGGGATAGCATTATTTACAGTGTTTAGGAAACTGTCTGATCTCTGAATCTGTTTGTCTAGTTTAGTCTAGTGAGTCCACACCTAAGCAGTACACTAGCCTAGTCTAGTACTCAGAAAGCATTCCTGTGTTCCCTACCTGATCATCCTAAACTTATGCAACTGTGTTTTCTGTCTTTCCCACTAACTTTTTAATCTATTGGCCAATCTCAAACAAATTTGATAGAAGAGTAGTGATCTCAAAGATATTAAGTTCTACAAAGCTACATGAAAACTGATGATGAGATAGATGACTGGCCTCATTAAGGGAAAAACTGCAACATGAACTCAAAAATTCTGTTTTGTCTGGCTTACCAGTTGGACAGTCAACACACATACAGCTCATAACCAGCCACAGGACATGCTGCCTCTTGCCTAGCTAGTAAATAGGTATAGCAATGAGACCTCAGGATACCATGTATGGACAGCGAGAGAGGACAAGAAAGCACAGGTGGAAGATTTGGGATTCTGCATAGAAGAATCATAAGCTATGTGAGAGGATATTACTGATATTACTATAGTGGAGCTGTACAGAGACATAAGATTAAAAGGCAGAAGTGTAGGTGTTGACTTACGACAACATTCTTTGTCACAGGGAAGGTGTGTAGTTGGTGGTTATCAATAATGTGCAACTCTTCCCTTTTGGTTTTTAACAGAAAAATGTATATCTGAAAAGCTGATATTTAGGTTAGATATTCGGTCAGAAGTCTGTGGATCTGTTCAATTATAGAAACCAAAAATGACAAGAGTGAGAGCTAAGACAATATTCTCTGCAGAACATTTATAGGCTAAAACAGACATTTTCCACAGTGTACTTTAAAGGCAAATCCTGTACTGACCATGCTGTGTCAATCCTGCTACAAACTGCATCATTGCATAGATGTCACCAAGAACTGGATTTGGGTTTAGAATACTTTGCAACAGTAAAACAGGGAGTTTCTACTGGCATTCACTGCTGTTGCACATCATATACACAGGTGGCATAAGTTATCTTCTAGGTTATACAGATGCTTGAAGTTACAGTATATCACACATCAGAGTGTATTAATAGAATAAAACAGGGCCTACCTGGTGACATGCCATGATGCTCCATGACAACATGTATAAATACTATGGAACATAATACCTCTTCATCAATATGTGAATATATTGACTTATTAAGGTATATGTTGTATAACCTACCTACAGTGGTCACAAAGACAGAAATAAACTTCCCATCCTCAACTATTACAGCACTGTGCCTTTGCGTGTTATGCTTTACTGTCTGATAATGGTGCATATTTTCATCATGACCTCCAGCTGTTGAAAAAAAAATGAAGAAAGTATGCTAAGATCACGAAGGTGAAATTACATTTTCAGTAGCCATCCTTTCTTATACAAAACTTCAATAAAATTCTTCCTAGTAGAATAAGAAAAAGTATAGGACTGGATTCTTTTCTTTGCCCAAAGATCCCAGGGTGCAGATGAAGTGCAATGTATGGAGCATCACCACCCCAAAGGAAATGGTACTGATCACGCAAGAGGTTTCTTCTGAAAATAATTCTACTGATTTTGAGTGGGGCATTCAAGGATGAAACTAGGCCCTGCAGCCTCTGAGTGCTCTTGAAAGACATTTTTTATACAGATTTCATGCTTTGGCAGACCCATTATGCTATATGACCAAACAGGAGGGATATGATGCCTTAAAAAACAGCTATCATGCTGTTCTCTCTAAGGAAAGCAATGACTGTACAAATACTTCAGTATAGGGTAAGAGAATAAAGGAAAGAGTTTTGATCTGCATCTCTGACTCACCTTCATTAATTCATTAACTTCAGTGGACTCATTCACCTCTGTCCAAGCGTAGAAATTATTCTCAATGAAAGATTAAGCCGCAAATGGTAACATTTCCCCAAAGTCGTGGCTGACAAAAGCCATTTCATTGTCTGGTATATGTCAGTGCACCGTTAGCGTTGCTGTGCGTTAAATCCCTCTACCTATAATCATCAAAGGACTGATGCTTCAGCTGGGGATCAACAGAAATACACCCTAGCAACACCGTTGCAAATGCTGTATATGAAAAGCTTTTATTCAAAAGGACTCGACGTCTGGAGATACCTACTAGCTTTCTGGTTCCTCTGTGTCCCCAGAATGATACTTTCTGCTCAGAGCTCTTGAGCAGGACTCGGGAATTAGCCCCGATAAATTTATCCACCTCAGTATTTCTACTGGGCTCATCAACATGATAGCTTGTTAAGATGTACTTAACTGCCTACTCAGTTGAGTATTACTATTGCCATCAGCATTTCTTGTGGATCTTTCAGTGAATTTACAATTAACCAGTGCACAGCTTGAATCCACAAATCCTTGACATCTGCCAATAGCAATGGGGGGACAGGACTCTTCAGTTCATAATCAACAGCATTAAACAAATATCACTACGGTGCATTAAAATCTCTACTTTCCCAGAGCAGAACAAAATGCTTAACCTGCCTCCTTCTTTTTATATAGTCCATCAAATTATATCTACTGTACCTCCCTATGATGAACTAAAAATACTCTCTGATAACACTTTTCCTAACAAATAGCAGTGCCTTAAACAGTCTGTATTACTACAGCTTCAATGTCTGTAACAAATTTGAGAAAACTAATCATGCTGTAGCTTAAACACAAGCGGCATCAGTCACTTCAGAACTGGTTTGCAACAAAGCATCTCTTAGAAAGTATGGAGCACCACAACTCCCATTGAGCTCAGTGAGACTCACACTATGTTTTAAGATGAAAACTTTCACGTATGTGTAGGACGAAAACATGCCAGTCTATCCCACAGTTTACAAATTCTTTTCTTGAGAAAAGTTCAGCTTACACAATTAAATGTTTAAATTCGCAAGCTCTTTTCTAAACTTTATTAAAGCAGATCATATTCTGACATATTTGCCCTTGGTGCTTCCTGATCCTTAACTGACTAACCAGGGAGTGTGATTTTTGATTTGCAGCTGCAGGTTCCATTTATGCAATCTCAGTGTTTTGTGCTTGCATTAACAAAATCTGTTAGAAGCAGTCACCTGTGGCTGTCTTTTGCTTTTCCACATCTTGTAGATTAGCAGCATGAAAGAGAAAATATTTACACAGAACTACTAATGCAGGTGATTTTTGTCATAAAAAACAGTTGCAGAGCCATTTGTCTCTTTCCCTGCAATGAATTCTTGTTGCTTTCTAGATTGTGAATTTCAAAGCTTGTCAGGTCTATTCCATGTACAAAATATTTGTGCTGGTCTTTTGCCAGCTGACATTTAAAACCAACAAAGCTCACTGCGAAAATGTCCTGCCTGGGTTTTAAAATCAGATCTGGGGTTAAACTAAAGATTGTATGAACTGTATGTCTTAAATCCATTCATTCCATCTGACCTGCAAGTACACATCTGCTGCATGTTAGCCTTACCCTGCTGTCTGACAGTCGCACACATTTGAATCCTCATCATTTTGATTAAAGACTTAGTTTTGTTAGGATGTCATGTACAGTATATCAAAGGAGATCAGTAACCAGTCTGAAAGTCAGATGACAAAGAAAACAATCAGCACATGCACAGTTAAGCAGAGTTTCATGAAAAGAAGGCTTAATGTAATGAGTCATAATTTGGAAAAGTGTCTGTAAGTGGTCTCAGTATTCAAAACTCATAGAGGGCAGTTTAGGATTTTAGAAATGGTTACTAAGTTTGGATAGTCACAAGAGATGTGTTGTCATAAGCTCTGTGCTACTCTGAGTACAAATTGGTTATCTCAGATAATCAAATTGTACCGCATTCAGACCTAGGACAGGCAAAGCACAGTATATTTCAAAACATTTGGTAATAATTTTTTTAAAGTTTTGGAGATTTGTCCAGCTGTTCAGTAAATTAATGTAGATTAGGAAACTGTCTTTCCTTTAATCAATGGATAATGAAGAGCATTTGTTTCTGACTTGTAGGACTACCCAAAACACTAACTCTGCCTTTGTTTAGCAAAAATAAGATTATTTTGTGTCACCACATTAAAAAACCTGCTGGTTTCTGCCTTCCTGACTGATTTCTGATTTTAACATCTTAACCTATTATGTTTTCTATTTGTGTTTATTAGTGTATATATGAGCATATCTGTGTCTGTGTGTCAAGATCATTATTAATCATAGTAATGGAAGGAAAAAGAAAGAATACTTCTAAGCCCACTGCAAGAACAATAGTATTCCAGTAAGTTCAAGGCCTGCTAGGATTAAGGTTTGGCTGATCTGAGCCACCTGCTCTTCAAGTGAATGCAGAAAGATATGAATACAGTTCCTCAATAAGAGGGCAAGGATTAGTTAGTCTTAGAAAAAGATAAATCCAGATCTCTGCTGAGAAGACATGGTCAGTGTTAGCTGCCAGTCCTACCAAAACAAAGTTTAAGGCCTGCTGTTTGTAATAGTTTCTTTGATGGTTACCTCTCCACATGTCTTTATGTGATATTTTAAAAGTAACAATTATTTATGTAAGACCTTTATATAAGTATCTATTTCTCAAGACATGCAGAATTTGTTACAAAACTTTCAGTTAACTTTAAAACTTTGTGATTGACTAAATTGTTTTTAAAACTGAAATTAGTGGTTTTATGATCCACCAGTCCTTTTGGTTGTATCACTTCAGGATTTCACCAGTGAGTAATTCATAATCACTTGAGCTGTCCACTGAAGTATATCAGGCTTCCATCGAGTATACACATGGCACTTGGCCTTAAGGCTTTGGGTTTTAAAGTCTGTAAAGAAATGCAGCCAGGCATAAAGCGGACTACCTGTGACCAAGAAACATGTGTTCATTAATGAACACCTCTGCAGGAGGGAAACAGTACAGCAGCTGGTAAGGCTGCATCGGGGTGGATGTATTTGGGTCACTATGTTAAATGCATTTGGAAGGAAAAAGAGCAGCTTCTTGCACAATAAGAAAGATATTGCATGAACATTCCTACTAACTGGAAAATGCTGATTTTGAACATATGATTAATGTATTTCCCAGGTTTCCATTTAAAATCATCTGTGTTGTTTTAATGCAGTTCAAGGTATCCTGTGTTTTATCTTCTGCACTGACATCAGCAGAAAATTTTCAATGGTATGCTAGTATTTGTGCATGATGTTCAGCAGGAAGCTATCCTTTGGTCCTCTAAGTCATGTGCTATTTATTATAGAACTAGCATAGGAGCTGGTATTTTCACAAACAACTATATGAATGGGAACCACAAGCCCTTTTGACTTTCAGTAAAACTTGCCTAAAACATTTAGGTATTTTGGAAATTTTAGCAATCAAGTTTTGAAAGAGCTTTTGACAGAAAATGAATACAATCCCATGCTTCATTTGTGAAAGAAATCTTTTATTTCTTTTTGATACTCATTCCCTCTGTATCTTCAGACCAGCCTATAAGTAAAGATAACATTTACTTACCAATTTGAGTTCATAAGGCTTTGTAAACATTAATTTACTAACAGAGTAATAGTTCCACTGGGATTTCCTTGCAAAGATTGACTCAAGATCTTCACAATCATAAGAAAATGTGGATTGCTATATTGGTGAGCCCATCATATCATAAGTGATTTTGACTTGTCTTGCTTTTGTAGACTTCACTGCCCTAAAAAACATCCAAGTATCTTATCAGACCAGAATCTACAGATTAACAGGATGGCTGCAGTAACTTATTTTTCTGTTAGTGCTTCTTTAAGTTCTGTTAAATCTTTCTCTCTGTCTTGAGTCACTGGAACAAACTTTGGAAAAAGGTAGATTGCTCTTTATTCACCAAGGTTCTCTTTGCTGCACGTTGCAAAAGAATTAAGGTGATCTTTATTGCAATGGACAGCATCAGAAATTGTAATGCAGTTTAGGCTCTCTTACTGACTGCAGCAAAAGTACATTCATTAATCCTATTCCCTTCCCCCTGAAGTTTTTACTTCTTCAGAGCGACCACTATCAGATGTCTGCATCCTGGGACAGCCCTCCAACAAACATCCTCTCCTAGTGTTGTTTTTTTCAGGATTTTCCTTTTCCTTGCCCAGGCCATTTGACAATACATAGAATATAGATATAGAGAAAATATTTTTATATTGATATTTTTCAATTCTTTAACACATTGAAGTCTATCATGCAGTTTTGCTGTATTAATTCACAGATAAATTACATGTTTATAGTAAGAATATTTGTTCTAGGACAATCTGCAGATGCAATCCCAAATTTGTGTTCAGTTTAAATGATGCACAAGAAACACATGCTCATAGTCCTTAGCTATCCTATAAGCTACTCCTTTACATCCATGTAGAATCAGTGGTACCATGGCTGTACACATAATATCAGAAGCTTTCCCTCAAAAAGCAGTGCAGTGTAGTTGCATTTAAAGAATGAGAGGATGAATCAAGCCTCCCTCGTTATTTCTAGGAGATTTGTAGCATCTATTTCCATTAAAAGAACACTAGAACATGAAAATGAGCCTACTGAATCACAGCAAGAGTCTCTCAAGCCGAGTATCCTATCTTCAACACAAATGGATGCCTAGGGAAGAGTAGCCATAAGACAAATTCTGCAGAACACAACTCAGTCTCAGGGCTACTGATACACTGCATCTGAAAGCAAATCTTTGCTTAGTTCCTTTGTCAGTGAGCATTGCCATTTACATTTAATCTGATGTTTTCTTCCAGTTTCTACAGTTTCATGCTTTTTTACTTTAGCAAACTGTAAAATGTTTCAGGAGATTAAGATCCTACAACAACAAAAACGTATACTTATCATTAACAAAGCAGACTGACACTGGCAGAAACTAAGAACCTCGTAAACACAAAATAAACTCCATAGCATTGTGAGATAATATGCATCTATAAAATGCAGTTTTCCAATTTTCTGTCTTATGTCTCACTTTTAGGAATAAAACAGAACTATTTCAGTAGCAAGTCCGTGGAAGCCCTGTTAGACCTTCATAGGTACGTGCTCTCTCACCTGGTGCTCAGCCAGCAGATGGGGCTATTAAAGTCACATGAATGAAACAGAGAAACTATAATTTAAAAAATTAATGAAACTTTCTGAGTAATAAAGGACAGAATAAAGTATACTTTACAGCTTAGAAGAGATTTGGATGCATTCAATAATACAATAATTTACTATATTTTTAAAAAACAATGTGCATGTGAGTGAACTAAAGGTATTGCCCATATTCCATTCTTTAGTAAGGGGCTGATCTTTCCAATTTTATTGCCTGAGATAAATCTCTTCCAGAAACGAGACCCACTTATGTGAATGTGATACTTTTCAAATAAGATCTAAAAAAATGAAAAAAAAAAAAACCAAAGGTGTCATGATTAGACACCAAGTACAAAATCAGTATAATTTTAGTGTTTTGAATTGCCATGGGAATAGCTGAGTTCCCATCAAGTTAAGTCTTGCATAGGTAGCAGTCATGCTTCTCTTTTCCTAATGGCACCACCATCACTCCCTTCCCTGTCGACTATTGTTCAGGTATAATTACAATGTGCCTGCAGAAATCCCATTAAATGTTTAGCTTTTGTTTGTAAATTATATGTATCGTACGGTTTATGAACTGATTTGTGTGTTAAAAATTCACAGAAGAATTCCAAGTAAAGAGCTAAGGCCTTAGAATATTATTTTTCAGTAAATACAAATAGCAAAAGTAGAAGCCATGTCAGTATTTTAAAATGGAGATTTGGGCCCTTTTCTCCAGCTCAATGGAACCTGCCTTTCAAATATTACAAAAGACAATTGGGCATTGCCTAAAGGCTGTCAGTTTGGAAGCAACACAGCCAGTGAGCAAGGGCACAGCAGACATGTCATTCAGCCGCACATTTTGCCCAGACTTAAACCCAAAATGCTGTTACGGACCCTAAGTTCTTGAATTGCTCCTGATCCTACCATAATATATTGCTGGAGTACAGTTTTGTTATGAAAGTTGATCTGAAGGGTGATACAAGCAGAAAGAGGTTTCTTGTTTAAAAATAAAAGTTAATTTGCTCAGAGATCTGAAATCACACAGGACACTGAAGAAAATACACTAAAAAGAAAATGGCGCAGGAGAAAAGAAGGGACATATTTCATGAAGTTCGTTGTCATCCTGCTGTCTCAGCAATCCTGTCGGTCTCTTTTTATCACTGAACTTGTGTATTAGTTTTCCACATATGTCTGGAAAGTTAGGATTAATACTTGCTGAAGGGTATATGGTCCACCAAACATTCAGACTCCCCAGCTGTGCAGTAGCCTGCAGCTGAGACTGGTACTTTTATAAAATGTAAGCTATGAATAGTGTTACCTGATTTCTTAACAGGCGAGGATTACAGATGAGAATTTATAACCTCGCATCTAATGTTTCTCCCTAACATGAGTTTCAAAACAGTTGGCTTTTATACCTCGATCAGATTTTGTATATTTAGATGGACTGAGATGGGGAATTAAGTCCAATAAATCTGGAACTAGCACACTATTAGAAATAAGACCAAACTCTAGCTTTTCTGTAGTGTATTAATTTTTACCTCACTCTAGAGCTGAGAAACATGGAAATGCTAGTACTGGTACATCAAAGCATTGGAAAAATTTAATCAACGGCACCTTCAAGCTATTATGCATATCAAGTGGCAAGATAAAATCATGAATAACAAAGTTCTGCAAAGTGGTTGCACAAACAGTGTTGAAGCAATCTTATAAAAGCGTAGTTTTGCTGGACTGGACATGTCCTCTGCATGGAGGACACCAAGCTCCCAAAGGAAAAAACGTGTAGTAAACTTCTAATGTGTGAAAGATCAAGAGACCGATGGAGGCAGAAGTAAAAAGATGCCCTGGAAAAAAAGAAAAAAGAACCTCACCCATTGTGACACAGGTAGCAACACATGTGGCAAACAAAACATGTTGGCAAGGCCCATTAACATCTGCTGCAGAAAGCTTGGAAGAAAGACATGCAAGCCAAGAGGAGAATAGGGTAACTGGCAAGCAGAGAGAATGTGAGAGTGGGAGCACCTGCAAAGAAGCTGCAGAAACAGCCAGCAAAAATGATCCCACGTACGGAAGCTGATGTCACAAACTCGTGCTTCGTTAGTCTTCAGAACAACGGGCATCAACCGACGATGACAGCTTCACATTTGGACCTTCATGCCAACCCTTAATCTGTGGTGCAGCAGCTAATGTTATTCTTGGAGCTAGACAGAGTCTTGCCTAAACAGAAGTAACCTAAAAGAGTTGTGTTCACTTCAGCTCCATCAAAAAATGTGGGTGGGGTGAAATACATGGGAAAGCAGCAATCATGAAAACGCTCCACAAGGAAGTTAATTTCATGCTTCTAAACAGGATTTGGCAATAAGAAATTGGGGGGGGGTATTACGGAAAGGTCCTTGTACTACAAAAAAAGAGATACCATTTATACAGTTGATTTGAGAGAGAAGAGGTTCAAAGGCATCCATTTTTATAAAAGAAATCATCTACTTTTTGTATTTTTTCCTTTTCCCCAGCAATGCCTGCTCCAATTCTTTGTTACTGAGCTTAGGAGACTTTTACTTTCGCAGGAGACATAAAAGAAGGACATTAAGTTCACGTCACATCTGTGAACATGTTGCCATGTCAACAGGCAGTACTTTGTGGCTTAATTATTGATTGACTCATGTTCCTTTAGGACATAACAAGCAATAACAGCACACTGAGCAGCTTTTCTAACTTAGATACCTATTTATGCCATAGAAGAGGTGTGGCACTTCCAACCTAAGCATAGCTAAGGTCTATATCGGAGCCTTACTATAAAAGACACTACTGCAGTCATCTTGCATAAAGAATATGATGGTCTCAAACATACATAATTATATTAATCACACCGATAAAGAACTAAAATTACAGCCTTTGTCTTTAAGATCAAAATACTTAGTCTGCACAACTCCAGCTAAATAGCAGCTCTTTTAGGTAACGAATGGATTAGTTCCTACAATCTCTCAGTCATTCAACAAGTTAGGCATAGCAACCAGAACAAGTTATTTTCAGGCATTAACGCTGAAGTAAGAAAAGGTAATAATTTACAGTGCATTAGCTAATCCATGTCAGCTATTCATGCGCACACTGTTTTTCTGTGGTGGGTGCAAGGTTGCTTAGCCCACTTTCACTGAGCAGCAAGCTACCCAAAATTACCTTATGTTTACCAAGATGTAGGAGCATATACCTTAACCATTAACCATGCAGTACCAAATACTGCAAACTACCACCCTAACTTGCCTTACGGGAATTTGTTCCCACAGTAGCATACCAGTTATGTGTCTATCTGCATAAAGCAAGAGGACTACAACAGGCAGAGAGGAGCATTGAGTAGTTCCAAGAACTCTCAGTGAAGTGGGGGGAAGATAAGCAGAATGGGAAGAGAGGAGCAATATTTTTTAAGATGATAGATCTGAATCTCATCCATTTCATAGCACGGTAAATCAGGATTATCTATTCTGAAGTCTTATGAAGTCTCCTTTGCAAGAGTAAATTTGGACCCTATATCAGAAGTGTAATCAGGCAGGATTCATAGGCACTCAAAAACAAAGCAGAAAGTTAGGGTCTCATTTTTCAAAAGAGGGTATTTAAACTGGGTATATGGTAAAAGGTATGTAGGAATGCAAGTCTGCTCTCTAGTCTATAAAGAGAATTTGTTTGTTGGTTTGTTTGTTTACAGTATTGGTAATTTCTTTGGCAATTTCATCTACCACTTACGATTGTAAGCTTAGTACACTGGGAAGTGGATGCACAGAAAGAAGCAGCCAGCATCTTGGAAAATGCTTTTGATGTGTGTGGTCATGTTCACATCTTGCCAAGTTCAATATTTCAAACCCAACTTGTAGACATAGTGGTTCTCACATTCACTCAATTTGTCACTGCTGTACCATTATCTATATGCTGTGGGCCAAAATAAGTGCTCTTTGCAGCTTACATATTTTATTGTAACTTTTAGAAATTTTTAGATATGGCTTTAACTTAGAAAGCTATAGTTGAACACAGCAAGTTTTAATTAGGAATGTTGCAACATTTTTTGCAAGATTTTTTACATCATGGAGAGATAACTCCTCTAAATGTGTTTTTCTTGGTCACTTATATACAAAAACTACTTTTCTTACAGATGTATATGTTATGCTGAAAGACATGCTTTTACAATAAACTTTAAATCTCTTCTCCGGTAAGAATGTATATTTATCTGGAAATGCACTTCACATTTGTAGGGCTGGCAATATTTGCTTTTCAGTACTTCACTGTTCTTTGGAATTTACTGTTGTTTCCCATGAAGTATCATCTCCAGATCAGAAATCTGGTCTCATGACTAAGAAAATGTGTCCACTCATCAGATCTACTGATTTTAGTCTGTAGCTGGGATCAACTGTGCCCAGGCCTCATAACCTCCTCTGCATAATCAGGAAAATCACACTTCCCTTCTTCTACTTTTATTCTACAGTGTCTATTTGGCTACAGGGACAGTCTGTTAACATATATGGTGCTCAGCACACTGGGATTACAAATCCTGTTAGGGATTCTTAGCACTACAACTGAATCCCAGAATCCCAGAATCACAGAATGGTCGGGGTTGGAAGGGACCTCTGTGGGTCATCTAGTCCAACCACCCTGCCGAAGCAGGGTCACCTACAGCAGGCTGCACAGGACCGCGTCCAGGC
>Ga0065711_1036667_pt1 | contig 20728 bp, 20 predicted proteins | sample Hoacrofraction12_FD_59098 | JGI IMG/M metagenome (GOLD analysis project Ga0065711, IMG submission 59098) | Hoatzin crop microbial communities from Cojedes, Venezuela - Epithelial fraction 12 v2 (version 2) | ecosystem: Host-associated > Birds > Digestive system > Esophagus > Crop | place...
TCCCGGGGGGGAGGCGGCGGGGCCCTGCCCTGCAGCCGTCGCCCCGGCCGGGCTGGCAGCGCTGGTTAGGCCTGGCCGGGCAGCCGGGACCGCCATCTCCGTGTGCCCTCTCTCCTTCTCCTCAGGAGCGCGATGGCGGCGGGAGCGCTGGTGCGGCCGGCGTGCAGGCTGGGCAAGGCGCCGGGCGCCTGCAGGCGCTTCTGGGGATGGCTGAACGCCGTCTTCAACAAGTAAGAGCGGCTGGGTGCGCACCGGTGGGCCAAGGGGTCGATGAAGCGGAGGGGTCCGGCCCCGGGAATGGAGAGAACATGTTCTGTCACCACTGATCTTCTTTTTTCCCCCCAGCTTGCGTGCGGACGCTTGCGGCAGCCTCCCAGCCCGGGCTGGCCGAGGGAAGCTGGCAATGGGATTCTCTCCCTACCTGCCGCTCTCCCTTTGGCTCCCGGCTGCGGTTAAGCCCGTAGCACAACCATATTCAGAAAAGCATCTAACCAAGGCGTCGTTGACAACGGGATTCAGCCACGCAAGGGTTTCACGTTTACATTTAGGGAGAAAAAGCCTCTCTCTGTGCCGCTCTTTCTCTGCCCGTCGCTGTGCCAGGAGCTCGTCGCTTTGCCTTGAGCCTGCTGGCTCTGTGGAAGGGGTTGCGTGGTGTAGCTGGTGGCCGTGACGGGGCGGGAGGCTCAGCCAGGTGGGAGTCTCTGCCAGGTCTCTGCTTCTATCTTCAGCATTGCTCACCAGCCTGAGAAAGAGATCCTTTGCCTGGATGGACCCCAGGATTTTAACCAGTTGTTGAAGTGTGTCTTTCTGAAATATTCCAAGTGTTGAGAACAAGGCTTCAGGAATGACATACGTGTAACAGGCAATGGTCAGTTTTTATATAATAAAAATATGTTCCAGGGACAAGTTTGCAATAGTTCTAAAGCCTTCCTCTGGGTAGAGAAAAGGCGCTTTTTATCTCACAGACACAGAATCACTAAGGTTGGAAAAGGCCTCTGAGATCATCAAGTCCAACCATCACCCCAACCCCACCATGCCTGCTAAACCATGTCCCCAAGTGCCACATCCACACGGTTTTTGAACCCCTCCAGGGATGGGGACTCCACCACTGCCCTGGGCAGCCTGGTCCAATGCCTGACCGCTCTTTCAGGAAAGAAATTGTTCCTAATATCCAATCTGAACCTCCCCTGATGCAACTTGAGGCCATTGCCTCTCGTCCTGTTGCTGGTTACTTGGGAGAAGAGACCAACCCCTGCTTCATTACAACCTCCTGTCAAGTAGTTGTAGAGAGCGATAAACGATCCGTTAGAAGGGTTAAGTCAGGTTGCAATTGTATTGTTTCTTTTTTTTGCCAAAAGCATCTGCCATTTAAAGTAAGTTAAAAAAAATCTCATGCCAGACTGATTAAGAACCAGCACAATCCAAGTAATTTCAGTAATGCATACTCGTACGTTTCTGACCTCTTTTTGTGCCCATAACCCAGGATTTGTTCTGCAGTACTGTTATCATGAAGACAATCAGTCTGCCACGTTATAGAAACCGTCTGAATGCTCTTTCTGTCTGGGCAGAGTGGACTACGACCGTATCCAAGCCGTTGGCCCTGACAGGGCAGCGTCGGAGTGGCTGTTGCGATGTGGTGCCCTGGTGCGCTACCAAGGCTATGAGAAATGGCAGCAGGACTACAACGGTCTCCCAACGGGGCCCTTGGGGAAATACAAGATAGAAGCAATTAATGCCACTGACTCATGCATCATGTACAGAGGATTCGACTATTTGGGTAACGTAGACACAGCTGTGCAAAGGTTATACCGAATGGTCTTAATTCTTTCAGTTGCATCAAAATATGAATAACCAGGTCATTTTCTCGTTCCTTAGTAAGATATAGAGAAATCTCTTTTTTTTGTTGTTTTCCTTTTCTGCTGAAAATGGCTCTGCAAATATTCAGCAGTTCCTAAGATCTTGCGGGAGATATGGTGTGAAGCCGAAAGAGATTAGGAACTTCATCAGCCCTCACCTGAAGTGACAGTAGCACTGAGGAAGTGCGACAAAGATTTGCTGTTTCGCTGAGTTCATAGTTAAGTAGCTGGAAGCAAAAAGCACTACTGTAAATATTCTTTTTCTTCTAAACCAAGTGATGTTTTTGGTGGTGGTGAAGTTGTAATACTGCTTGTTCTCCAGTCATTTATGATGTCAAAAAAGAGACTGAAAAAAGCAGCAAGCTCTCAGTTTCTTACAAAATAAGAGATTAAAAAAGGGTTTCAGGTCTCCTTTAAATAACAAAACCCAAAACGAGGAACAGACCATTTCATTTTTTCATTGGCAGGGGACCTTGAATTTCCTTCATTAGAACGTTCCTGAGTGAGAGTCATTGTTTATCACCCAAACTTGTGAAGTTTTTTTGCCACTTGCTCATGTCGAAGCTCTTGGAATCTTACCGAAAGGATACAAACCCTGGGGTTTTCACATACTTGAAGTACTGCAAAGGGGCTTTGGAGATTCGTGGTGCGTCAGGGCCCCGCTGTGTAAAGGAGCATGTTGCCATGTGGTTTTGGAGGCAGTTACTAAATTGAGAATTTAACCAGTACGGGTTGTTCCTGGTATTCTGAAGCATGTACTTGGTTTTGTCTTTCCAGATGGTCTTGAGCATGTTACAGAAATCAAGCTGCAGAAGTGTATTTACATACAGGACGAGTGTCTGCAGAGGCTCAGCGAGACCAAGAGTCTACAGAAGAGTCTCCTCCAGCTGAAGATCATTTCCTGTGGGAATGTCACAGATAAAGGCGTCATTGCACTTCACAAGCTGATGTACGTAGCTCCTGAGCTCCTCGTGCTCCCTAGCTGTTCCCACCCCGCAATTTTGGGATTGTGTTGGCTGAAGGGCAAAAGTCTGGATGTTTCTGGGCCGTTTTGGATGTGTGTGGGATGGCTGGGTTTGGGGACTGACTTGAGTGACAGCCTGGGAGGGTGGCACTGCCACTGCAGGAACGGTTTCTTCAAGTGGTGTGGATGGCTCTGAGAAGACATGTGGATTAACACACACGTGTTAATCAGCCTGTGAAGGCTGGTGGCAGGGAGTTGTGTGGCACTGGGGCCTGCAGTGAGAAAGCCGGACTCCGTAGTCACGCCTCTAACCTCAGAGTTGAGCACAGTGTCTCCCATTGACACGTGAAGTAACTTCCGCAGTGTTGATCGCTGCACAAATTAGAGCAGGACGCGCGCTCTCTGCTGCCACACCACCTTTGCAAGAGCAGTGAATGTGTACAGCTTCCTCTCACGCTGGCCCACGAGGTGGGTTTTGCTTGAGAAGCAGTAATTAGCAATCCCCTTGGTTTCCACTCCTGACCCCCTGCCGCAGTTCCTTGTCAGGGCAGGCTTTGACGGTGTCCCGTAACTCTTACTGTCTTTCTACACCTCACGCTGCTTCCTATCACGTAGTTACCTCGTGCTCGCTGTGGCCTGAGAGGTCTCAGACCAGAGCTGTGTGTTCCAGCGCTCAGGCCTGGGAAGCAGCGTGGGCTGGGTCCTGCGCGCCTCGGCAGCTCTGAAGCACGTCCGTAGGTGCGTCATTGAACCGTGGCCTCAGAGTGCTCGGAACCATGTGGTGTTACACGGAGTTAACAGGCCTCTCCAAAGGGGTGATGGGGTGACTTGGATTTCATCCTACAGAAAGTTATTATTAAGAACTTTCTATATTACTCACTTACATTACAATAACTTTTCCTAAATTGCTGTTGAAAATATTAAACACTATTTAATACAAAGGAAGCTTCATGATGGTGGGGGGTCCAGGATCTCTTTTTAAGCTGTGTAGGACTGAACATACAGCGAGCTAAAAACTTTAAGCACCCACTTCAGAAAAAACTTCCGTTAGAACCAGTAAACCTTTTAAAATACTCAAAATAACTATGGTAGAATAATCCTTTGTCTAATTTCTGTGTCAACAGTTAAATAGTAGTTGCTGACTTTTCTTTTTAAATATTTATAGGAACCTTGAATATTTGTATCTGAGTGACCTTCCTGGAATCAGAGAGAAAGAAACCACTGTTCGCGTCCTTCAGCAGGCACTGCCAAACCTAGAGGTGGAGCTGGATTTAGAATAAGCACAATTGCATGTAACTGGGGTGTCTTTGATTTCATAGTATTTATCATCTGTTGCATAAATACAGTAGATGCTACTGTATTTCCAGGTATGGAAATAAGCCCAGATCTCCCAATCCAGCCTTAAAAGCTGTATGCAATCTTTCATGCAATTTAGTTTTCCCAAGCTTAAACTGTATGGTGAATCAACAACAGAGAAGGCAGGCTTCTGCGCGCAGTCTTTTTTTTTCCTGTTTTTATAGGGAGCTGTTAATACCTCAATTAGGAGTTTTCAGATATTTCATTGCGCAGAAATTGTTGTGCAAAATGACAGTGGGGAGAACGCCAGTGTGGTGAAGCTGCAGCACTCTACGCTTTTATCGCGCGTCGTGGATGCTGTGGGAATGAGAGCCGTTCACTCTCCGAGAATCTCACCCAGTGGGGGCCGATTTAATAAAATATCTTACGGGCCTGTTTTCTGTTCTTCACGCTTTGACTCACCTAGGCTTTGTTTCTTTTAAACAGAGCGGTCTACAGACCGGCAGTCTAACCTTCTCGTTAACACTGAGCTGAGCAACTGACCTTGCTGTGTTTGTGGAGAAGCCGGTTCTCTTAGCTACACCCGTACGCGCATCTTTGCTGTGTGCTGACATGGACAAGGTTCAGTTCTGTGTACTCCTTTAGTTGCATCCTTATCACTCCTGCTAAATAAGAGAATGATTCATCCTCAGGAAGCATACAGCATTTTCAGTCCAATTCCTAGCTGTGATGGTAGCGGAGAGAAAGGCAGTCGGCAGCGATTCCAAGAAAGCAAACTTCGTAGTGATGTCGCAGACATGGGTACCTCTGCGAAACCAAGAGTCTTTTCTTATCCCTGATTGTCAGCTCGTCCTCTGAAGGAAATGATGCCCAGCTGGTAAAGATAACATTTTGCACTAGTTGCATTGCGGGGCTGCTGCTTCTCGGCATCTCCCAGCACAGGAGCGGTGTCCTGAGATGAGGTTCCCGGGCCGTGTCGGAGCTGGCTGCCAGGCGATCTGCTGCTTGCAGCCAGCGCCTGGGTGCTGCCGTACCTTGCGTGTACACAGGAGTAGGTGGCTGAGTAGCCATACAGAAAATACTGGAACACCAAAGCTTTCTGAGTGTAACCAGAACTACCTATGGACACAACGTGCAAGGTTAAAATATATTACATCATAATATGTAATAAAAGGTAGACAGGCACTCTGAGGGTACAGCATCCGTCCTGTTGAAATTGCTTTTACTGTTGTTGAACACAGAACAGTAGTGGGAAAATAAAACATTTTTGCTCTAGGTTTCACGTAGAAAGAGGACATTCCTTGCCCAGTAGTAAAACCTGCTGCAGTAAAACACATCCGGTACGCTGGAGAAACAAGCTACATTTCTTTTACTCAGAATCAACACAATATCACATCCTGAGGTTACACAAACCCCAAGAATCATTCTAATACAGATGCTTAGGCAGAATTCCTGCCGGTGTCTGGCCAATGCTATAAATTATATTAATGACTTATTTTTGATAAAAACAATTTCTGTAACGCTACAGCCAAGTGACTTCACTATTGACAGAAAAAGCAAATAGAAATAACCTCACAATCCAGGGAAGAAACCGGCAGGAGAAACTCTGAGCAGACTAAAGAAACACCAGTTTTTACCATTTGTATGTCCTGCTCCTGGTAGCAATGCCTGCTGAGCCTCCCGTTACGTCATTACCAGTACTTGTACTACTTTGTGCTATGCAGTCCGTAAGACAGCCGTACCTTTAGAGCAGTGCTATTTCAGCAGGTTTGTAACTAAGCAGAGCAGCTGGGCAGCCTGTCATCCAGCTGGCTCCGTAAACACGTACAGCTGTCTGCCGCGCGCAGCGGCTCTACGTTTACAGCTCCTCGCGGGATCAGCGGCTGAGCCCCAGCCTAACGCAACACTGCTGTTTTGACACAGCGGGCCTGAGTTATTTGGCAAGGCTGCAGGTCTTCTGCCAAGTCTGAAATACGGGTGATGGACAGGCAACGGAGCTTTTCAGTTCACACTGTAAACACTGGGCAGTGGTAATCCTGAACCAGCAGACAGTCAGGAACCAATACACAATCACAAATTAAAGCAAAACAAATGTATTTTCCTTTGTACACAGAACACTAACGTGAGCCTGGAGTTCTCTCTGTGCAGCGCTCTCCTTCCATTAGCGACGCAGAGTACGTTACAGACCACTTCTGTGTATGTCATAACATGTATTAATTTAGTTCTCCACTGCGTATCCTCCTTTTATAAACTCTGAATGATTTGAACTTTGAACAATAAATAACTCTGCCATCTGGTTAGATGTTAGGGAAATGGTAGCTGGATTTCCGTGTTTTGCAGCAGTTCTTCTTGCTGTCCACAGCCGGCAGAACGTTACTACTGGTTAACTGAGGCAGGTGCTGTAACTAAAGGAAAAGTTACATAGCATGAATTTGTTTGAAATGAGAACAAAGCCTGCATTTCATTTTTCAAAAAGGAATATAAACTATAAAATTATTCATACTGTAATCCTGTACTTTTCAAACTACAAGTCATGCATCTGGGGTTCTGCAGCTGGACTGCGACCAGAACAGCTCATGAAAGGTGTTTCTTCCAGTCACCCAGGGCAAGAAAACCATTGCTGTTACACCCTACGTTGTACAAATGGAAGAGGCGAGTCAGTCTGAGCCAGGAGTTTACATGCTGTAGCAGTTCTCCATCCTAAACCTCCAGCTTCCCCGCGTTACCAGTTCAGCATTGCAGCTGTCACAGGGAATGTGGCTCACGGGAAGACAGAACTGCTGACGACTCTCGTCACGAGGCTGGATTTGGAGCCTTGGGCTGGAGTCTGGAAAGACTGACATGGCAGGGAGACACTGGCCTGGCAACGCCAGCTGCAGAAACACCCAGTGCGCTGTGTAACATCTGCAACTGCCACATCCCATCAGCAGTTACACCTGGAAATGGGCATTTTTGCCATCTCCATAATCTGGGATCCAAAAGTACCCAAAAGATCCCAGAGAACTCGAAATTAAACCAGCCACGCGAGCCTGTCCAGTTTGCTCAGCTATCCCGCTACTCTTTGTCAGGAACGCCCACCCCTGGACAAACCCCATCTTTCCCGTGGCTGTGCTGCTCAGCCCCAGTGACTCCGTGGAGCTGCGATGCAGAATTCAGTTTGTACTGACTTACTCTCTAGCCAGGAGGTTCATGTTCTCCTCAGGCTGAAACTGAGATCACTCCAATGCAGGAGCTGTCTCTCACCCCTGACTGCCAGCATGAGCCCACCTCCTGGCAGCCACACAAAGAGACCCAGTCCCCTCCTCAGGCACGGAACGTTAAATTCTGCTGGGAAAATCTTACCCCTGCCATGTGCTTCCGAGTCAGCCTGGCTGGTTTCCGAGCCGTTTTTTCATGTTCTTTCCCCAGATCCGCTGCCTCCCTAATGCTGTCAAAATAGGGATGCTGCAGCAGCTGCTCGCATGTCTGCCTCTCTGCGGGGTCCATACGAAGGCAGCCCTTAGAAAAGATGATGAAAAGGATCACACTCGTTAAGCAGGTCTGCACAATTCCAGCTACTCACCACAGCCAACGAGTATTCGCATAGATACATGTGTTAATCTTTTTTTTTAACGGATTCTAAGAGTGGCTGTTTTCAGAGTCGGCAAGAAGCTTGCAAAGCAGCTGACAGTGAACAATTGCCACAAGGCAGTAACAGAAATTGCAGCTAGAGGGACAGTTACAGTTGGATGGTGTAGCAAACCATCAAGCCTCAAAAACCTGTTAAGCCCGTAACTTTCATTTGAACTAGAACAACTTTCTTAAATGGGAACCCACTACGGCACAGCTGTGTCGTTCCAGTGCTTAGCGTAGCGAGTACTATCCACAGCTGCACCTTCGTTTTCATGTCTCCATCCTCACAGTTTCCATTCACTGCATTTTTATAAGAGAGTAATATGTTTTCCACCCCCATGGTAAAGATGAGTGGATTGGAGAGGAGTGGATTAGAAGTCCTCTCCAAATCCCCTCCAGCTGGTTTTCAATGCTAATTCAGTAGCCAACTCTCAAACCATTTCCCAGCTGGATAAACAAACCAGCATTTGCTAAGTCTCAGTGCAGAGCTTCCCCACAAGCTGTAGTTTTCTTACCTTCATGAGAGCTAGTGCAGAATATGAAATATTAGGGAATTTCATTTCTAACGGCTCCTGGAAGGAAAAAAAACAGTGAGTGTACTCATATTAGCAAGCTTTTCATTCCCCAGGGTACAGAGAACCAGCTTTCCGTAGCAACGTGACCTGTACCTCACAAAACGCATCTGTCACTTCGCGTGCTTAGAGGAGAGCTGCCTGGCGTTACCGAGGGTGGGCAGGTTGGCTGCTGTGCCACCACGAGCGGGGCGAAGGAGCAGACATTAAGCATTTCTTTGACTGCTTTTACTCAGGTATCGGTTAAAACGTCATGAGAGGGGCTCAGCCACCTCCAAATAATATTCTAGCACACACTGGCAAAGTAGAGGGCAAAGTTTTTAGATAGGGAAAAAATGCAGCACAGCAAAGGCCCGGTCAAGCTGAGCAAGCGAGGCTTTTCCAGCTGTACTCTGGGTAAAAGGAAGCAGGAACATTTCTCTTTCCAAACACCAGGTCTCCTCAGCACTGCAGAGAGACTCCTGGTCAGTGCTAGGCTCAGGGGAAGCGCATCGGGACGGAGCTCTTACCATGCTCTCGGGGTCTGGAATTCTCACCCCACTGAAGAACTGGTTGGTGCTGAAGACTTGCTGGTGCCTGGGAATAAGATCCCCTTTGACAAAGAATAAAAAAACCAAAGTCAGATTAATTTGCTGTTTTCACACTGCCTGCACTGAACAAGCTTACATCCTCTAACAAGGCTGACACCATCCGAGAGAGCACCTGAAGAGATGGAGTACCATCAAGTGAGGCGACGAAACGTTCTTCTGTGAAAACTGACGTCCATCTAGGACATCAGTGATCCCGTAGCTGTGTGACTGTGCTGAACGAAAGGCAGGGCCACACAGCTCCAGCTGCCCGCAGTCACAACTGCCCAGGGCCTCATGCTGTAAATGGCTCCAAGAAATTCAGCTGGTGGCTGCAGTTATTGGAGCAGGAACACTCAGCTGCTGTGGGTCTTCCAGGCTCCGAGTTTCGGGGCTGGGCAGCAGAGTGGCTTTTATGAACTGTGGCCACTATAGCTGGAGGCCTTGAAAAATACATATTTCTATGTATTCTCTGTGCCAGCACCTGCACCCCCACTGCGTGCTGGCCGGACTCCGGATCTGCGCAGCCCTGAGCGGAGGAACCAGTCCCAGCACCATAGCTAGAGGGTGCTGTGCAAACACCTACCAGGGTCTGGAACCCCGGCTGTGCCAGAGCACCGAGCTGCAGCCAGGGATCCTTCCCGGCGTGTTCAGCAAGATCACCACAGCAGCTCTCGCCCCTGCCCACGTCGGGCCAGCCGCGGGCTCTGATGAGGAACCGCCCGGAGCCGCTGTTTGTGTTGGAAGTGGCCGCCCAGCAGCGTGGGCACACTTTGCTGGCGCGCTCCGTTCGAGGGAGGGTGAGCAGGGCTCCTGCTCGCCACACTACTGCTGCGTTTCCACGTTTTCAGAGGAAAAGGGTTCCCGAGAGGCAGCCTGTCTGCACAAACAGTCGTGTCTCTCTGACTACTGGAAGGGGACAGCCTAACCACAAGTGTTCCAGCTTCATTAAAATACAACTCATACTGGGTGTAATTCTTTCTGTACCCTCCTGAGGATGCTGTATAGAAAAGAGCTGAAATGCAGCACCAACAGGAACACGCTGTAGCTTTTCCCCAGTGCAGCTCCATAGCCCTTTTTAGCAGCTTAGAGCAGCTTAGAGCAAGCAAACTGTTAAAATCAAACCCGTAGCAGAAGAGCCAGTACCACAGCCAAACCACCATAACAGCACAGCTTTGACCAAGGAGCTTTTCCCTGTAAACACGGCCTCGGTCCCTCACTTGGATCAAAAGGGAATTTCTTCTGGCTGAAACCCCATCATTAAAAATAAATTAGAACTTACCTAACACTGGCACAAATGTAGTCTGGAAGACAAAGCAATCGACGTTGAACTGTATTTCTAGCTAAGGAGCTTACCTGTTTAAAGCCATTAGTCACCTTTACAGTTTTATAAACTGCTCAGTAAAAATTACAATTCTCAGTTCATTCCAGCAAATTACAATTAAAAGTGGGGGGTTGTTCCCTTCCACCTGAGAAATCAGATGTTACACATCAAGGTCAAATAGAATCAATGAGACTGGATTAATTTAAGGGTTACATGGATAATGGCTCTTTCATTTAACCTCTGTTCCAAATCCGGAGTGGCTCTTAAAATTCCTTGTGAATAAAGACAAAGAGGGAGAACAGCCAAACTTCTGTGTTCACACCACCTCTCCCAAGCACAAAGCTGTCAACAGGCACCTGCAATATCTACGAGACCTCCAAAGCCGTGATGAACTCAATCCAACTATTCATCATTTCAAGGCAGGGAACACTTTGCTAGGTACCAAACCTTGAAAAATACCTGGATTTTTCAAACCTTTATGCAAAAAGCTCCTGGTCCTTTCTGATCCAGGCAGCTCGTTTTCCTATCTGTGTGGAGCCAGCTGACGCTGTGGAAAGGACAGCAGCAGAGGCAGGTGTTTCTGGGCCTCGTGTGGGGCTGGCCCTGTGCTCCCCACACCCCGCCAGTCACCCAAAAGGACCAGAAGGGGCAGCTGGTGGTCACCTAACACATCCCACACCTTTCTTCAACTGCCCAGCACCAGACCCAGCTTCCCAGAGGCCACCACTGCTGAAGAGAGTGGAAGGATGGTTTCAGGCAGTTTGCAGGCAATCACGGAATCATGAAATCATTAAGGCTAGAAAAGACCTGTAAGATTATCAAGTCCAACCGTCAACCCATCATCGCCGTGCCTACAATGATCCTGCTTGTGCAGCCCTGACCACTATGAGCCTTTTAGCCACAGCCCAGCATGGCTGGCAAGCTGAAACCAATTCTACCCCCCAGATGTTTTTCTGAAGAACAATCACCACCCATGTGGATGCCAACTTTGTTTCCCCAGATCCTGCCAGGACCTGCAGCAGCATCCGTTGATCCAGCTACACAATCTCCTAACAAGATGTACATGTGCAAGTCACGTCGGGAAAACCTAGCGCCTTTTCAAGGACAGTTAGACCTGAAATAAAGCCAGCACCTACAAAAGGGAGAGATCCACTGGGTAAATTCACCTCCTGGCTAATCCCGATCCCCACCACAGAGGAGAGTCCTCCTGGGCAAGCTCCAGTCCTGCCACAGGCATCAGGAAGACCGGGGCTCTGACCGGTGCGGAGGGGACACTTACCCAGGGTTCTCCGGATGAGGTACAGCTGGTCGACATCGGATTTGCCAGGCCACAGGGGGACCCTGGATAGCAACTCGGCAAAGACACAGCCGATGGCCCACACGTCCACGGGCGGGCCGTACTGGGTGTCTCCCACAAGTAACTCCGGAGAGCGGTACCACCTGGTAGCCACATAGTCTGTGTAATAATCGCTTGGGCCAGCTAGGTTGGGGTCAGGAGGGAGAGAAACAAACAGGAATGTGGGATCAGAACGACGCAGACGAGCCACCATCAGCTGTTACACATGCTGGGGCACCTCCTGGGCAGGCAACAGCTACAGGAACAGGATGAGTCACTGGCCACTATTGGAAACACTTAAGATTTGGCAAAAATCAAAACCATGTTTTTCTCCAAATGAAGAAAATACGCAGAGCTCCACAGCAGGGCCCTGCACCAGCCAGTGGTAAGTTCTCAAAGCCCACGTGATTTGTCTGAACAAGAGCTAAAAAAAAACCAAACCCAAACGATTAGGGGGTGTATTTACAACGGAAAATGTGAAGCCATTGTTTGCAGAGACAGTGCCTTCTGCCAGAGGGGCTCCTCCTGCCAGGGAACTCCAGCTGCGTCTCCAGCATTGCATAAGCCATGGCTGGGCAGCTTGAAGGTGCCCAAGGCTGACTTCCATCTACCAGCGCCAGCACCACCAGCAGTTCAGCTGCACCCCTGTTTGTTTACGGAGGCACTTGGCATCGCGGTGTCTGAGCTAGCTGCCTTTAAGCTGGTTTGGAGATCTCTACCCAGCCTTTAGCACAGCTTCTCCATGAAAACATGACAGCTTTTATATAGGATGATTCACACGTGCATCAGACAAAGACAAGTGAGTCTTTACTGGTGTTTGAAAAGCCTGACCCTACACTTCATTTGAGCTTTCACGTGTTAACAATCCGTGTAAGTAAGTTCGTTCTATGATTCTAAGTAGCAAGCTGGCACTCACTCAGTATGCGAGCAAATCCAAAGTCACAAAGTTTGATGACCGAGTGCTTTGTTATCAGGATGTTTTCTGGCTTTACATCTCGGTGGATACACTGGAAACAGAAAAAAACAAGGTTAGAAGCAAGTATTTCACCCGGCCCTCAGATACGGAACCTCTTCATTCAGCCACACACCCCTTGCACATTGTGCCATGAATGTCAACCAGGCAAGCACTGCTGCCGAAAGAGAAGACGAAAGGATTTCTTCACAGCAGGTACAGCCACAGCCTGCCGGGCATGCCGATGTCCCCGCCTAGACCCCACCTTTGGGATGAGACGCTGTGCAGGCTCCCAGCTGCAGCTGCATAGCTCCGTATCACTTGGACGACACCGAGTCAGCTCCCCAGAACCAGCTGGGAATCTGCTAGCAGGAGGAGCGAAGTTTGCATAGAGCAAGGATTGTTGTTAACCTGGCTCTCTGCAAATGCAACTCACTCGATACAGCTATGTGTGACACACTCCTAACAAGGGACTCGGTTTTATGAATATGCAAGGAGATCCTAATGAGAGGTGCGTACGTCCTCTGGGATCAGTTCTTGGACAAAGTCCACAAACTGTATTTACTGATAATCGAGTAGACAAGCAAATGATTTTGCTGGCAAAGCTCACAGATGGGATGAAGGCTATGGCTTTGATACGGGACTTTATCTATCCTTGCAGATGCCAGAGCACGCCTGGTATTCCCTCTACTCAGCATGGGTGAGACACATCCAGAGTTCTGTGTCCAGCTTTGGGATCCTCAGCAGAAGGAAGATGTGGGCATACTGGAGTGACTCTGCTAAAATCGTTAAGGGATTGGGTATCTGACATCCAAGGAGAAGATGAGGGAGCTGGGACCATCATCCAACCTGGAGAAAAGAAGGCTCAGGGGGAATCTTACCAATGTGCATAAATACCTGATGGGAAGCAGTAAAGAAGACCAAGCCAAGCTCTCCTCAGTGGTGTCCAGAGAAAGGATGAGAGGCAATGGGCACAAATTCAACACCCAGGAAATTCCATTTAAACATAAGCAATTTTTTATTTTCTTTTTTTTTTTTTTACTGTAAGGGTGGCCAAACACCCAAACAGGTTCTCCAGAGAGTCTGTGGAGCCTCCATCCTTGGAGACATTCAAACCGTGACTGGAAAAGTTTCAAGCGGCCTGTTCTAGCTGACCCAGCTCGAGTGGGACGGCTGGACTAGATGATCTCCAGAGGTCCCTTCCAATATCAGCAATTCTGTGATTCTTGGGAGGTGACCTTGCCTGCTGAAGGTTCACAACAATTGAATCTGCATGGCAAAGAGTTTCTGCTGATCAAACTAGCAGAGACCTTCATTTCTTCTGCCGATCTATGAAAGGTGTGCTCTACTGAAATCACCAGGGTCTAGCTTACGTTGTCCCACCCCTACCATCACCTCAGCACAAACACCTCGGACTTTTCCTAGCTAAGCTGGTGGTAAATTACTGTGTCTCCTCCTAAAGACTCAAATGCTGCTTGTTAAACCAGTCTCATGGAGGTCCAAAAAGGGCAGCCACATAAAATCTCATTACCTGTGATCTACAGCAGGTCAGACTGCAGCATGTCATTGTTCCCTCTGCTTTAAAATTCCATTAAATCTTTCAGACTGAGTGGGAGAACAGAAAAAAGCAGCAAAACAACAAATCCTGGAAGGAGGACAGACCTACAGCCAAGTTCCTGTGGCTCAACTGGACATAATTTTCCCAGCAAAGACAAAACATCCACTCCAGAGAATCTCCTGCCTGACTCTTAAATCTCAAACACTGGCAGATAAACAAAAACAAAGACAATTACAGCTCAATTTGCCTAAAGAACTTCTCCACAAGGCTCCTTTCCTTCTCTGCTTCTTAAAGCATCCCCACTGCTTTCTACAAAATACCTGGCACGCACAATTTACCTCCAGAAAGCAGAGGAGGGGTTGTAAGACTGGTTTACCGTATCTAGTTTTTGAAACCTTTTAACTGGTAACATGGTTCAATGCCTGTGACTACCAACAGCAGGACCTTCTGGGAAATCAGCAGCAGTTTGCTCAGGTCTCAGCTGGTTAGAATTTACGCCAGTTTTCTAAACGGCAGTTGTCACGCATGGCACAGGGAACACACAAGGCTGTATTCCTGTTCAGCCTGGAAGCTCATCTGAGGTCATTAGTGCAAATCATTCCTTGACAGCAAACCCAAGGGACCTCTGTGACAGTAAATGCAACTGCTGTGGGTGCATACTAATATTTCAGCTATATGTTTCCTGTTGAAAACAGGAAATTTCATCTGACTTCGTCCCATGAAAGCTCTGTAATCAGGAAAATGGCAACAGAATGTCCTTCTCCTCCAAAGCCATGTTATGGCAATCGTTAGTGCTGTTTAGGGGACTTACATTGTGTTTATGGCAGAAGTTCACAGCTTGGAGGGTCTGCCAGGTTATGCTCTTCACTAGATGCTCTGGCACCCTGTTTTAAAAAAGCACATTTTTATTTCGGCCATTAAAAATAACTTCACTATTACAGGAAAAAGGAATAGGAGGCCTTTGAATGCTAACATTGCACAGGGATCTCTGAGCAAAACCCTGACAGGGACCAAGTCAGAAAACTCAGACAGAAAACTCCAGGTGCATTTTCTTGCTATAATAAATTACAAGAAATACATAATAACCCTCAGATCGTTGATCTTCCACCGCACGGAACCAGTCACGCTGGGCTACTGATGGTGGAGGCTCTTTGTACCTCTTCCCACGTTCCAGAGCTGAGGCTGCGCTCTGCCCGCAGCTCCCTGCAATCCTCTCCTGTGAGGTTACCCTCTAAGCATCACAGGAGCATCAAAGCGAACGTGAACACCACTTCCCAATCCAGTCAATGCAACAAGAGACAAGGATTTATGGCAGCTAAGAGCATGCCAGAGTGTCTGGCACCTCGCAGTCACAGCCAGCACGAGGCCTGCCAACTTGTGACCATACATCAGTGCGTGTGAGCCCTGATGAATAGAAACCAAACGTGAAGCATTTTCTTCACAGAGGGTTATCCATCCTCTCTTCAGATTCCAGGTGAACAGGTTCAAACCGGGGTGAAAGCTGCTCACCAGCTCACAAAGCGATCTGCTATCAGCATGCTCCGTTCTCCTTCTAGAGCTCCACATCAGGCAGAAAGAAAATAACAGGCTCCTGTTTACTCAACCCCCAATTAGTCTCCTGCAGGCAATTCATTTAGCTCCAGGCCTGCAAAATGATTTATGAACTTCTGCTTAGCACTTCCACAGCACCAAGTCACTGTGAATAATTAGGGACAACGTATTTAGCGGGAGTGTCTTTTGTAACATGTCAAAAGAACAAACCCTGTCCTGGAGAACGCTCCTTCTGCCCGTCTAGCTCCTGGGAGTTCACCACGGCTGCGCAGAGAGGTGCAGGCACAGTTACTGGTAGAACAGCTGGAACAGTTGGTTCCAGCCAACACACACTCCGTCGCGCAGCAGCATGGCAGGCAGTCGCTGGTCTGTCATACAGGAAGGTCATCAATGACCTCACCACAGACCGTACAGCTGGGTGCTCCATGACACTGCCCCGGGGCCGCAGCCTGGCTCTGCGCAGCCTCCCCCAGGGATGTCCAGCACAGGCGGGAGGCTGCGTGCCCCCAGCCCACCTGCCCCAGCAGCCCTGACCTCTTTGCAGCCAGACACAAGATGCTCCCAAGCCGCTCGGGTTTGCTGCTGCCGAGCCAGCCAAAGAGCACCCACACGCTCCGGCTCAGCGCTCCAGTCTCCTTGGTGAGCAGCACTGTGCCGGAGGGCACGCAGGCTCATTCGCAATTCTTTTGGACGTCCTTGCTAAACCACAGTAACAGAGCAAGTCCTGGGCACTGGGCTGAGAAACCTCTCCTGTAATTCATGAAATTCCTCTGAAAACTGCAGAGCAGTAACGACACAGACGCCCCATGACTCCTTTGCTCAAAGCTCCCAGAGCGAGACGAGCCACTCACCCTCGAGGGTGCTTGTCCAGCTCATGGAGAACTGTGTGGTCGCAGTACTCGAAGACCAGATGCAGCCTCCGCTTCCTCCTGAACACTTCCAGCAGGTTCACCAGGTTGGGGTGTTTCAGTTGCTGTAACACACAGAGGATGGACTGGTTAGTTACTGCACGGGGGAGTGGGGTACAAGGGTGAGGGACGGTGCTGTTGCCCACAAGGGTCTCAATTCCTTGAGCTGAAACCTTTTATACAAGCACAGCACGATGTGAAGCAGCAGCTCAGCTACAGCTCAGCCTGCGGTGTAGTTATTTTAGGAGCTGGCCGTGGGCAGTAATTCAGCTTGGCTTCAGCGAGTGCCTCTTAGAAAAGATGCTCACAGATAAAGAATTCATCATGGTGCCCACGGTTATTCCGGCAGCGCCTTTCATTGCATCCAGCCTTTGACTGCACCCCACTGAAAAGCAGCTCTCCCTGGAGAACAGCTTGGGAAATCACACGCGGTAAGAGCAGGCAAACACACTTTTAGGAGAAACCAAGCCCTCCTCTGATAAGCACAAGCAAAGCATGTGGTCTCAGCTTCACCAGCTTATTGTCAGAATCTGGATGGGTTAATTAGGAGAATTTCTATTGCTGCTTCTTCCTCTTCCTCTCTCTCAATCCACTTCACGTGCTCATACCAGGGCTTCCTCTCCTGGGAAGCTCAGCTTCTTACCACACGTGAAGCCAGAGCAGAGCAGCGTTATTCAAATGCACCTTGCAAGAGGTGAGGGTGCACACTGCTGGGGCTCCTCATTTCTGATTCTTTTGCCCACATTTTGGGGGAGCGCTTGAACCAAGGGGCACAACACAGTGTTCGGAAAAAGCAACAAAGAAAAACCAGATCCAACTCAGGAATGTTCTTTCTTTTCAGATGGCTCATGGCACCATCCCCTCCACTTGCAGGGACCTGCGTCCAAGCTTTGCCCGACTGAGGCTTCGGAACAACCACATTTCTAAGCAAGCAGGCTGGGAAGGGCATTGCCTAGGAGTTACGCTAAGCCCATCTTCTCATGTGCTATCTGGAAAAGCCTGCAAAGGAGATGGAAGCAGAGAGTCAAGACTAGAGAAAACTGTTAAGGGGCCTCAACTGAGGAAGGCAGCTGTTCGGGGAAGCACCCAGTTAACCCCGAGGTGAAGGATCACTGAAATCCACCACTTGAATCCTGGGGTTAACCAGTGGGCTTGAGTAAAAGAGCAGGTCAGTAGAAGACCCCCACCATACCTCACTGCCAGCCTGCCCCGAGTAGCAGGGACATGGCAGGGGCCATTTCAGTGCTCCGATGGGCACACTGTGGAACTCTTTGCAAAACATAATTTTACTCAAGCATGCCACTGTAAAAGCTCCTTGTAAAGAGAGACCTTCCAGACTATAATGCCCCTGGGGGACATTATACTGAACCCAAACTATACTGAGCCCCTACGCCAACACACAGGGTCCCCGATAAGTGTGCAGAAGGTGGCTGTTCCAGTCCTGCAAACTGGCAGCAAGGAGGTGATCCTTCTCCACAGCATCTCTTACCACATACGTGTCTTGTTCCTTCAACCCTGCCCACACCATGTAAGCCACCTGCCAGCACCAAAGACCTTCGCACCCATCTGAATCAAACCTAGGTTACCACCAAGATCTTCTGACCACTTCCTCGGTCCTCCACGCTATTTATATGCCAAGCGCCTTCCCTGCCTACCAGAAGGTACCCCACAGTGTTGGCAGGGGCTGCCAGCGTAACCTTCTCTGCCCTGGCTGTGCCTCCTGACCTCGCATAACAGACGGACTTTCTCTGCACACCCTCAGTTCCCATGGCAGGGCTGCTAGTGAAAGTATTAAACCACGAGGGAGGAGGCTTGTAACACCTCTCAAGCTTGATATTTATCTAGTAGTATCTCCATTCTCATGATTTCCCTACTCACTTCGCAAAAGATGGTCAGATAGAACGGCCTGCAAGACTGCTGAAGAGCAGTGACTGCGATTCTCACAGGAAGGGTGTGAACAGCCAGGTTCATCCACCCAGACTGCAGGAACGGCACGCAGCCCTGCACAGGCTTCAGCAACCGTCAGGGCCAGCACGCCAGAGCAGCCAGCCCGCAGCGCTGCTGCACGGTCAAGCAGAAATCCAGGGCAAGTCCTGCTGGGGAGCAGGTTCCCCTGGGGTTTCCAGAATGGAAATCCTTTCCACGCAGGAAAGGACATGTAAGATTTGTCTGCCACTGCCAGATCTCTTAAATCACAGTGATTGCTTCTACCCAAACACACAATGCATCTCCCCCAGCTTTCAATCCCATGGGATTTGTGTGCATGCCGTGCCACCTATAAAGCATATCCACACCGAGCAAAGTGCCCACTTGCCACGCACGCATTAGACAAAGCCCAGTCCACCAGCTCAGAGCCCACCACGACAGTCAGAGAGCTGTCATGGCTCTGGCACTGCCCCTTCCCTCACCAGTCAAACAGCTCCTGATCAGCTGTTTAAAGTGGATCCTTCCCTTTCCATGCACTCAACGTCTTGGTGTATTATGTTCTGAGATCAGCGATAACAGAGCTACCTGAGAGCAAGCTGGGCCTCCAGCCACTGTGCTGGGCAACAGGCGCCTGATTCCTCTGCTGCTCTCAGCAGATCTGCCTGCCAGCATGGACAAACTGCCGGGCACGGCCAAGCCTGCCCGTGGGAAGGAGGCAGACGTGACAACCTCTGCTGTGCTTAGATTCCACTTCCAGAGACAGGTGAGGATGAAATAATTGCCAACAGATTGTGAAGCAAGAAGAAAGCTAAACCGACAATAGTAGAGTGAGATGTCTGGAAAACTTCTGGCAGATGCAGGTTAGTTGTACGAGTCAGCCTTCAGGAGCGACCTTCTCAGGAGCAGGCTGTGCCTGGCAGTCTGTCCTGGCCATCCTCACGTGTCCGTGGAGCTGGGGTTTCTGGAGAGGGTGAGCTTGGGCTTGGAAGCATGAGCTCTAGCTGAGTGAGGGACACTGCGAGGGGACACAGCTGTGTGAACAAGCTCTTGCACACCCAAGAGTGGGTTAACGTGGCTGCACGAGGCCTGGAGAGGGTCTTGCCATGGCATCTCCCTGTGCCTTGCCCACAGCCACCCTACACGGCTGGAGCTCTCCAGGCGGTCGGGTTCACTGGGCCAATGTCTTGTGCAGGCAGACGAGCACTCAAAGCCACCACAAATCTGCCAGTGATCCCTGGCTGGTGGTGCGGCGTTGCAGGGAGCAGTTCCTAAGGCTACCAACGCTGCCAGTGGCCGCTGGCAGTGCTGGGATGGGCTTCCCCTCCCTGCCCCTGCTCGGGTGACAAGGCCGTGTGCTATGCCAGGTGTCCCACCAAAGTTACAAACGCTCCCGCGCTAAGACGATCGGGATTATTTTCTGTTTCATACACGAACGCAGCCTTGCATTGTATTTTTCTCTGATCTTCTTGGCAATGTCAGAGCTAAAAACTGTGTCGGCCTCCACATGAAGGTTGGGAAGACAACACCCTTCTGGAAAGAGCAGGCACTGATGGGTTTACACACAGACTCACTCTGTTTTCACCTATTTCCAGCCTTTCCTATGAAATCGGGGTCACGCCGGGCGTTTCCAGATTCTGCGTACCGCCCCGCTCTCCCACCCCACCTCCCATGGCTCCTGGCCGTAAACAGCCCTTTGTCTACAAGGTATTTGCTGGGCAGAACAAAAATTTATCAGGCCCTACATTTTTTACTGATGAAATACAATCTCCCTACATCTTTGACAAACACTCAGTTGTTGCCTAAGCCAGGAAATACCTCAACAAACAAACAAATAAACTGTTACTATTTGCACAGAAAACATTGAAAAGGCTGTCAAGCAGGTCTGCACTTGTTAGCACGGACAGCGCCCTGACACAGATCCTGCCCTGGCTACCTGCACTGGTGCCAGCTTCGGACCCTTACGGATGATACATTTACCGTCCGCGTGACTTCTGCAATGATTAATTTCCTTTCCAGATCTTTAATATCATTTAAATCTTCATGCATCTGCAGCATTGTTTACTAAAACGATACAGCTACATGTCGTCAGTTTGCTTCAGATAGGAGAAAAACTTAGCCCGTTTCTCCCCAGAATGTAACTGAAAAATAAATACATTTTCTTCCCAGATGATGGGAATCAAGGGGCAACGGGCACAAACTGAAGCAGAGGAAGTTCCAGCTGAAGATGAGGAAGAACTTCTTCCCTCTGAGGGTGACGGAGCCCTGGCCCAGGCTGCCCAGGGAGGCTGTGGAGTCTCCTTCTCTGGA
>Ga0065711_1006505_pt1 | contig 20725 bp, 14 predicted proteins | sample Hoacrofraction12_FD_59098 | JGI IMG/M metagenome (GOLD analysis project Ga0065711, IMG submission 59098) | Hoatzin crop microbial communities from Cojedes, Venezuela - Epithelial fraction 12 v2 (version 2) | ecosystem: Host-associated > Birds > Digestive system > Esophagus > Crop | place...
ATTGAAAGAAAGGTTCTTTAAATTAAGAAAATTACTACTTTTCACACCATTATGCAGCTTAGCTATAGAAAATAACTATACTGCTTGACAAGATCCTGTTCACCCTCTTAACCCCAAAAGTCGTCATGTTCCAAGATAATAACTTTATATAAAATAAAAATCCATTTTTCATGTTTACATATATTATCTGGGTAATGCACAAAACCCCCCTGATACTGAGGTCTAGCTGCAGAATCAGCCATTTCCTAGAGAATCTAAAAATTATCATAAAAACTCTTACCTAAGCTTTGTATTGTTTTATACCTGAAGTCAAATTCTTCTTGCAAGTCTTCCAAGTATTTGACATCCTGGTCAGTCATCTTTACCGGGCAAAAGAAAGTAAAATTATTGGAGTGTTCGCAGTGACGTAAAAAGGAATTTGTTTTGTAAGGGACAAATGCATAATGTAGTATTTTCCTTTCCTATCATTGAAAATCCCTAAGCAGTTCTGGGAACGCAGGTTTACTAACTTGTAAGCTTTAAAAAAGACAAGTGAATTATAAATGCATGTCTATAATTACAGATTTATTTTACTTGTTCAGAAAGCCAATTCTTGCCCTCTCTCCCACAGTCAAACAGTAGTTGATACAGCTTAACTGTTTCTTGTTTATTAGTTCAATGACATAGTGGAAAGCAGGAATGATTACATTTAGCCTGAGCTGAACTGAAATTATTATGCCAATAATGTAAGTCTCTTCTTGGAACTTTAAAGCAGGGCAAAGGGAAAATTTTGCATTGACTTCAATGGAAGTTGGAATGGGGTATGCAAAGCCAAGAAAGGTGGAGCCAGAAACAGGAGCAGAGCTCAGAGGCTATATTTAGAGGATTACTTAAGAATTTGGGTAAAGAAATGGAACATGTTTGCTGCTTTGGCTTTTTGCAAGGGTTTGTTTTCATATGTACTGCAAGAAGTTTAGAAGGTGTTTTCTAGTAACCAAACAATGATAATTCAAAAAAAGACACATCGTAATAAGGAAAACAGAACTCTAGGAAATCATCTGTTTTACTTCAAAGGTCTGTTTCTGTGCTGCTAATAGGAAGCCTTGATTCTGGCAACAACTCAGAAACAATCCATTTTGCTTCCCTGAGATGTGCATGTTAAGTGTCTGAAAATACAAAACCTCGTTTGCTAAATTAGGATACACAGGATTAGCCATTTTGGTTTCCTCCTGATTTTGGAGACTAAACTTTCAAATTATAGGTGTAAGGTATGAAATTACACACACAAGGAGCTGTCTGATTTCTCTGTTCAACTTAATTACCTACTAAAAAAAAGCTGGTATCTAGAAATTGTTCTCATTTTCACTGGTGCTGTGCTTCCCCACGCAGGCAGAAGGAGCAGCATGGCAGGCTGCTGGGCTGCAGCTTTGTCTGCTTTTACTTTGCGACTCTTATCTTATAAATTTATACGTAGATAGAGATCTAGGGTCACCTTCTTCTGAAGCTAGCTTTATCCTTTTAAGGGTTTCGTCTCTCTAACCCTCCTTCCCCATGTAGGGAGACAGTGATGAGAGGATGCTGCTAGGGACTCTTTCCAGTACACCAAAAGTGTTGCTCTTGAATGGCATATGGACAGCTATTTCAGATAGAATTTCTGCATTGAGATCTGCAAAGCTGAAGGTGGGGCTGGGACAGCAAAAAGGCCGTAGGTAACCTGAATCCTTACCCTCCTTTGAACTGGATGGGCAGGTATTCCCTGAGCTTTCAAGGTCTCTATGGGCCGTAGCTACAGGTTTGGCTCTGCCCTACACCGGCATGGGAAACTGCTGGGGTATTGTTACCATCAGCTCCCGATGTTGTTCTTTCCTCCCATCTCCAAAACACGCAATTATGCCACGTAGCCTTCAGCTTTACAAAGATCTTGGTGCGTGACTTGGAGGTTGCAAAGGGTAGCTACTGCTGACCCAAATAAGAGGTGAAGTTGCAGAAATATGTTTACTGAACCGCACATCTTTTTAGAGACAGTAGGTATGTTCTTAAGTGCACTCGGTGGTCTGCCTGCAATTCACACAGGGGTGGGTGTGATAGCTTTAAAATACCGAGTTCTCGCACTGAAGCCAGAGCTCTGTAAAAACCTGAGCTTCCAGGTATGTCCCGAGTATTTAGCCTGGGCTGAGGTCCTCAGAATAATGGTAAATGGTTGGTGCAGGTTGTGAGCAAAAGTCTTTGTGCTACCCAGCTTGAAGATAGTTCAGGTACATCTGTATGAAAATCATGGCTGCGTAAACAGCAGACGGGACAAAAAAAGTACCTGAGCGCTGTTCTTGATGGCTGACACTTTGTGTTCTACATTTCGTTGTCGTTCTGAAACCACAGAGTTCTGCAGAGACTTTTCCAGCGGCCCCTGGAACACATTGCACGGATAATGGGTGGAGGAATAATAATGACGAGTGACAGGAACTGTAGGGCAAGTTCTGGCATAGAGAGGGATTTCAGAACCTGGTCTTCAACCAGCTGGAGACTGGTGTAAACAGACAAATCTGTTTAGTCCCACAGATTTCAAAAACGTGCTGCTTTAACTGCAATCTGAGAGGTGAAAGGCTGTGGGTATGCTGCAAACAGTAAACATCTAGTAAATTAAAGAATTGTTAAGTTTCTGGAAAAGACCCATCTCACAATACTCATATAAGAGTATGTATTACGTCCACAGGTGATCTAAAGATAACACATTTGACTTAAAAATTCCATCTGAGTTTTAACCTTGTAACAATTTCCCCAAAATAGGCTTTATGTGTAACTTTAAAGTTTCTTTCTTCAAACAACATAAGAACTATCAGTGCCTTTGCAACGTGTCAGATGGAATGTCTTTTGCATTGCGTAATTAACATGAATTTGTGCATTGCATAATTTAAAATATACACATCTGTTTTGCAAAGAATAATCTCTTTAAAGCCTTTGCCACAGATTAAAGCATTTGAAGATTAGCTGTGACATAGAAGTCCTAGCAATGTTTGCAGCAGCAGAGCCACGAACAAAGTACCAGCGTGAGTTTAAAGGGTAGCGTTTGGCAACCCCTAGTGCACACAAATCACTCCAGTGGAATGAAAGAGGGGACAGGATCTGGCCCTAAAAGCGAGTGAGCAGATAAACAAAATGCAATTTGTTACCTGTACAGGCATGCTAGCTGCAGCCAATATTCTTCGTTCTTCTCTTAAACAGTTTGAGATGATTACTGCTATATGCATGGGATTACCGTGATATTTGCCCTGCAAGAACAAGTAAATACAACTTTTAAAAATGCAGAATTCAGGGTGTCCCTGTGGAAATCACAAACAACGCATTTCAGTGTCTGCGAGCTACAGCTCAGTGTGGGTGGAAAAGACTCCCCTACTGCTCTTGACCTTTGTTAGTGCTGGGTCAGCCTTGCAGCTCAGCATCCGTTAGTGCCATTGTCATAAAGTATTCTTAACAAGGTTCTACAGAGGTGATAAAGATGCAGCTCCGAGGTGCACATCATTTGGAGATGGAATCGCTCCACCGCTACTAACACAGCTGGTTTGAAAGGGCTTTCCTGTCAGCCTCTGCAGTGCACGATTTTATCACGTCTTCCATTTTCAATAGGACGTTGCTGTTAGCATGTAGCACTTCTGCCAACAAAAAAGTTGTAAGCATCCCAACACCGTAATGATGCAAGCAGAAAAGCCTCCTCGGCAAAAAGCAGAAGACTTAAATTGTAATGCCTGTGAACAATTTTTCTCCTTCGACAAATGATGTGCCTAAGACGAAGGAAGAAGCAGCTCTTGTTCCAAGCCAAAGAACCAAAAAATGTCTCTAGTTTTACACCACCATAAATAAGGTGCAGAATTGCTGGTGTGTGACTGAGGACTGGGCGCAATTTGAACAAATATTGGTTTGTGCTGTATTGATCAAATTGGAATGAGTGAGTACTGTCAAGCAGCGTCTTTCACTGTGACGTATTTGTTCAGTGTTTCTCGATATCCTTCATGTCTTTTATTCAGTATTCGCTTATCATTCATTCAGATGTTCTTTATTCAGTGCTCATACAGTTTTCAGCCATTCATTGGAATGAATCCAGTTCATTTCTTTTCCTGTGCAGTTTCCACTTTTGGACTTGTTCTATTTTCCCCTCTTTCTGATTAGTTTTTATTCTCATCATATTTTGCTGGCACTCAGAACTTCATTTATTCTTGCTTTCTCTGCACATAGCACAATAAGTTTATACATACTTAAATTGTATTTTCCTTTGATATCTCATACCAACGGTTGTATTAGAAACAAGGGTGTGAACATATCTGATAGACATGTGAACGCACTGCTGCAATATTCCAACTGTTACTATGACAGTGAACATATATTTCTGACACTTCTTCCTAGACAGACAGAACGGAATTATTTCCTGGGTGCTTTGGCACGAAATCCAAGTAATCTGAAAGATTTTTTTCATAATATGTTTTGACTTCAGTTACGAGATAGAGAAGTAGTTCAGTAAAAATGGTAATTTTAATAATGGAGACTTGGTCTGAGCTGCTCTGTATTAAATGCCATGCTGTTGGTTATACTCTAGGTCCAGGTAGAGACTAAGGTGAAAGACGCAGGACTCTTAAAACTGGTGTACAATATGTTCCCTTCTAGAGAAGCTTTGATTGCCATGGCATTGCTGGCAATGAAACAAAGTTTTCTAACATGTCTAGGATTTCTGAAGTCTTCTCAGGACGAATGAATTACCTGGCCCGCAGTCCAAGCAGTGCACACCCAAAGCGGTCCCAGTGCCGGACCTCCTTTGATCTCTTTAAAAGCAGTTCAGGGTGGTGCTTTACTCCAGCAATCATTTCTATCAGTGACCCTGAGGAATGGGAGTTATGAGCTAGACTGCGATTTTAGGAGTTTCTCTGGAAAAAAGGAGTGGTGAGTAGTACTACCCCAGGAGATGCTATGGCTCAGATGAAGCGCTGAGCACTCCCTCCCTGCCTGCTCCTTGCTGGGTGGCAGGGAGGGGAATTTAGCACTGAGGGCATGCTGCGGATGTCCCCGTCACGCGACAGTGCTGAAGATCTGCTGTTACTCGCTTCTCCCTGCCGCCTTCCGATGCCCTTGGCTGCGAGGGTGGTAACCGTGTTCTCACTGCACGCTTCCTCCAGCACAACTGGACTTCAAGTCCGGGAATGTACCCGTAGTCGTCTTTATCAGGAGTATTCCCGAGCTGTCTCTGCGTAGCGTCAGGCTGTGACTTTGGGAAGGGAATATGGGAACGTGGGCAATGGCTGTGATCTTTCTGCAAAAGCTGAAGGGTGGAGCGGAGCTTCGTGTAGAAGTAAGGTGATGGTAGGGTCCAACAGCAACAGTCAGAGCAAACTGATTGCTGCAAAGAGTGCTCGTGCTCCTGGCAGCGCAGTGCCAGCCCCTCTCTCGTTTCGGTCTGGTGCCCGCCTCCTTACTGACCCAGTCCACGTTGCTAAATGGGATGGAAACCACCCGTGCTTTTTTGCTGAACAGGCTTTCTGCTCCCCAGGGGACTGAAACTTCTCAGAAAAGGATGAGTTTGTCGTTAAGGACTAGAGCATGTGAAGGCAGGAGAGGTCGGCTGGGAGAGGGGAGAAGAGGCCTGCCTGGTTTCAACTGCGGTCAGTTGTGTCGCTGAGCCCGTCTCATCTATCTGCACCTTCATTAGAGGAGAAAAAAGTCCTGGTTTTAGCAAGGCTTGGGAGGAAGGCTATGGTGAGAAGTCTGTGACTGGTGTAAATCCACTGATGTGTATATTAATTCCTCAGTTTATGTTTTTGCTGTATTTTTTTGCTGGTAAAGCGGGGTCCCACCTTCCCCATGGATGGCTACTACCTGAGGACCATACCATACGTTTGTATCTGCAGGCTCTGTGAAGCTACAAAGCTTGAGGGGTGTTTAGTCCCGGCTTACCGCTGCCCCACAGAATTCGAGCACTCTAAGGGTCGATGGTTGCTTTTTGTCTTTGCCCTGTGGCAAAAAGGAGGCAAACAAAAGCTATTTAATGAAGTCAAGAAGAAATAAATTCCTCTCTCGGAGCTGGAAAATTCATTTATGTAGAAGACACACTTAAAAAAAAAATCTTCTGACAGTGGGATGTTTTAAAATCCCCACAAGAAATGCCAGGTATTAGGGACTTTCCTAGCATTTCTAGATACTCTTCATATGCAAAACTTTTAAAAACTCTTTCTCTCTCTCTCTTTTTCTTTGTTTCATTAAGAGAAAACTATCTGAATCAAGAGATGAAGTGGAAATTCACTTTTTTCTTTCTTTCTTCTCTAACTCACAAAGCTCTAGTAATAAGCTGCGCCCGTAGTGATTCCCGTACTTGTGCTCTCTGGTGCTTATTCAGCTTGATCCAGTTTGAGCAGACGTCAAGCAGGGCAATGGAGAGCTGCCACCCGCCCTCCTGGCGCAGCAGCCCCGCCGACAAAAGCTGGAATAACGGTGGATCTGCCACACGATCGCTTGCGATCGAAGGCTGGGAACGGGCCTTGCCGTCGCGACAGACAGATGCAGTAATCTGGCAGATGGATTTGCAACTCAGCAATAGTAAATTGACAAGTCATAAATATGTTGTAACCTTAAATATCTCAATAATTGTAACTTACTAAATAATAATTGCTAAAAGTCACAATAATGTGTTTGACTCCAAAATAGTAACACCGAATTTTTTCTCCCCACGTTTTATACTTCTCGGAGGTAACTGTGCTTCAGAATGTGCCACTCGGTATTCCCTCATCATCCAGCTACCACCAACTCTTGCTGCTCTGCACTCCCATTCTGTCTTTGTTTGAGGGCAGAATTTGCTCGAGATGACCTTGGCTTCTGAATGACTAATTGAAAATTATTTCCTGTCATTGAAAGAGTAGTATAAGTTGGAAAACAAAGGAAATTTAATGAAAGAAAAAAAAAAAGGCTTGCGACAGGGGGATCCTAACTTAGTGTGACATCAGCGTTGGCAGCTGGGGAAGGAGGAAGGTTGTGGATTCTGTAGTTACACAAAATTGTGTTATTAAGTTTAGATATTTATAGAGAAAACCTATAATTGTCTTTTGATAGATACCAACAAAGAGAAATTGAGGATTTACCTTTGATCTGAAGTTTCAAATGGAAACATTAGTCTTATCTGCTAATATTACTGTAATTCTGTTAGAAATTTTTTCTGTCTCCTCTCTTCTGTTTTGATGAGGTCATCCGTACCATGATTTACAACAAAAAACCAAATGATCTTATTTGGACTGTTTTCTCAATAACTACCAGCATGATGCTAAATTTAAGCAAACAGGGGAAATTAAACTTTCATTCTGAACAGGTGAAAATTTTCCCTGAATGCTGATGAAATTTCCTTGGGAGAAAACCTTCCTACCACCGCTCAGCATGCACTCTCTCTGCTCCAGAGACATCTGTTGTGATAGTATCTCACCAGGTCATGAAGAAAGAGGCATGTTTGGAAAAACAATTTATACATTATAGTGTGCAGAGTTTAGACCCTTTAGCCAGATTTTAAAACAGATTGAATTATTTGGGGTAAGTTAAGATGCATGAAACGGTGGCAGGGGGAAATGCAAGATTTGATTCTGTAAGTTGTAAGATCAGGGAGAAACTAAAATACTTATTATGATGCTTTAAAATACGTGTGCTTTTAAAAAGAACACCAAACAACTGTCAGTTTTACTATCTGAAATGCATTACTTTTCCTGAGATGAATAAAGAAATCCAAACCAGAGATTCATTCTCTTACTCTTCTCCTTTTTTTAGTTTTCCAAAACGTAGCTTATTTTCCTGTGGGCAGCTCCATCACAAAGTGATGCCTCCCAACCACAGTAGTACTGGCCAGTTTTCATGTGTCAAATGTCTTTATATACTGCGCCCATCTATAAATGAATGCTATGTATGCCCTTCTTGAGTATCCTGAGTCTGTTTTCAGTGATTAAATTAGAGGATTTAGGTATTGGTAACTGTTGGTCTCTGCTTGTAGCGTAGAAGGATGTGCGGTGCAACCTTTAGAAAGTCAGTCAGGGGTTTACCTGGTTATCTTCTGGTTTTCAAGGTGACCTAAAAAGGACTAGAGTAGGTTTTAGCACTTTCGAATTCTGAAAGAGCACTTCAGAATTTTTTGGTGTGTTTTTTTTTTCTCTTCCTCCAGCTAGTCTCTTTTTTTTTCTTTTTTCTTTTTAAACTATCAAAAACATCAGCTGTATTTTTTCTTGTTTCTCCTAGAAAAAAGCCTGCTTGAGCCCTTTAATTGTATCCAATAGGAGCTTTCCTTGGAGGCGTGGAACCGTTAACTAGTATGACTGTTGATGTATTTGTTGAAGTTGAATCAATATTTAAAGAAGCTGATGGAAGGGAGGTGGGATATGGAGATTATAAAGTCAAGCGAAAATACGTTTCCTTCCCTGTTGCTTACTTGTGATGTGCTTGTTTTACCAAGTCTGATACTCGGCATCTTTCTAGATAAGCAGATATCTCATCCTTCACATGATTAAAAACAGGGAGGAAAAAAAACCTTTTGTCTATTGTTTTATTTTTGAAAGAGAAAAAACTTTGGCCTAGTTGTGTATCTCAAAGAAACGTGTGGGTGGGAAGGCATAACCAGACGCACGCTTCCCGTTTTCACCTTCAGATACGACAAACAACATTTTACCCGGATTTGTTTTCTACCTTTGTTTATGCACCCAGGCAGAAAACCTAATGAGGACAGTACTAGAATACAAAGAAAGAGCCGGTCCCTGTGGTACCCTGACGTAGGTAAAGTGCTTGGGAGGTTTTGAAAGCTTGTGTTTCAGCAGGTGATATTCTTACTAAGAAAATATTTCTGCTAGAAAGATGGCTCTGTTTTATCTAGGTCTTTAAGAGGAAGTACCTGTGACACTATCTATTTAGACTGTTGTTGTTAGACTTTTATTTTTAGATTTCCCCTTCCCCCTCTCAAAGTACAAGAGAGAACTTGAAGGCAGCCTCATTGTTTTCTACAGCTCCCACGACGTGTGGGAAGTCCTAACGCAGAGGTCTGCAGTGCTGTGGTTCTGCTTTTCTCCTGTCGTGTAATGCATAACTGCCAAAAGACTGCACGTATTTTTAGGGCGCGTGCAACCAAATTGCAATAGGCAAAGCTGTCAAAGCACAGTGAAAGAGCTGTGAAGACAGAGATCTCTTTTTCCATCCTCCAGTTTGCCCCCAAATTCCACTGCTGAGCCCCTCCCAGAAGATGCTAAAACGGGTCAAGGAACAGGCCGTAGAAACGGCAGATTTCTGAGCAGGTAGGGTGAGATACAGCTACAGAAGATATATGTCTGTGGATCTCATCATCAGACAGCAGAGCTGTGCTGCCAGGGAGGAGGAATAATGTAGCAATGCTTCTTACTGGAATAGGATTTATTTCACAATAAATAAAAGTACAGAGTTGCCTATGAAAAAGAGCAAAACAGCGGAGGAGAGAGAGGACTGGGTTGTGGTTTTCTTTTTTTATATATATTCACCCCCCGCTCCATCTTCTGGACAGAAAGACCTGAGTAGTATTAACTAATCTTTGAGGCAGATGTTTGACTGCAGCTGGGCCCTGAATACTCTGGGATGAACAAAGCCCACAAGAAGTTGTTCAGTTTGTTTGTATTTTTACCTCTGTAAGTTAACCCTGATTCATTCTACAGAACCAAAATGAAACATTTGTAAACTGTTAGTGTTGTGTTCTTTAATAACTAGGAACTCAAAAATATTTTAATTCTAGCAAGTCGCCTTTTTTAGGTCTTGCATTGCTCGTTTTAAGAAATCTGGATTAGCCGGCGTGCGGTCGCCAGCCTGCGACGGCTGACGGCAGGCTGCCTGCGCGTACAGGCTGCTGTGCGGAGCTTCCCGTCTGGATGCTGAAAATTTTGTGAACAGCTTTAATGCTTGAGCAGGAAAACTCGCCAGGGGCGAGATGCTAAGACGACAAACCAGTCTGAATTGTATTAGACAGCAGGACACAATGGTTCAAAAGACATTGCCTGCTATAGTTAGTTGCTTTGTTGATCCGGCAGGTTACACGAGTGCCAAATACACGTAAATAACATTTTGGAATGGATCTGCTCTGGTGTATTAGAAACTTCCTCTGTTTTGTTCCATTCTCGCCCTGTTGTAAGCTGTAACAGGAAACTGCAACTTCAACATCAATGGCTGTGTTTCCATTCTTTGCAACTGTTTCTCAGCACAGTGCTTATTAGAATTGTTTGTGAAGTACCAGCTGGAATGTCCCGTTTCAGATCTAAAGCTATTTTGTCCGTTTTCTTTGATGTACTGAAAGAAGTAGTCTTAGGATCCCTCATGCATGTACCTTTCTGGTACAGTGACTTGCATAAACAGTCACCTGCACGAGAAAACCTTTCTGTGTTCATTTTGGTTCTATCTGGAGAAGCACAAAGATGTTTGTTCAGTTCTCATTACGGACGGAAACAAACTGGGCAGTATAACTGAGAACCTGAAGCAGAATCAGGAGCCCACTACTGTGTTACTCTTTTAAGCAGCATCGTGCAAAGTAAGGTGCTATTTGTTTGTACTACTTAGAAACAGGGTGAATTTTATATGGAAAGAAGTGCTGTAATGTTAATATATGTTGATTAAGATGACAGAAGATACTTTCAGATGTTATTCCAGGCCTTTCTGTAAAAAAGCAGGGCTGTGCAGGAGGAAGAAATAGAACTAAAGTATTACCTCCTGTCTCCATAGTTGAACTACAGTACTTCCAGAAGCTCATTTTGACATAACTGGTTGGTGTGAATCAGCAAATGCAGCGATTGTGCCTGAGCTCTCCCTGTGCAAGCACAGCCCAAGGCGTTAATGGCGTGCGCACAGACCTGCTTGCTCAGGCAGAATCCCCCCTGCCCTCCCTCCCCTCACCTTAGGCTCTAGCAGGGCTGGTGAGTGGTAAAGTTCACCAATACCTGCGAATCTGCTGCGAGTACCAAATGAATAGCATGAATATACATAAATTACAGCAAATTGTTCCCCGGAGCACACAGTGTACTCATTAACTCAGGCTTCAATGGTAAATGAGCAGAGCAGCCCTTCTTCTTATTCCTGAAATCTGTTATTTCACTTTTATAAGGTAAGATTTATGTAATCCGATTTTCCCCTAAGAACCGTAAACAGTGATGTGACACAGATGCACGTTGCCGTTAGTGAGAAGGGATTGCTTTCAAAAGTTGTCTTGAGACTAGAGCATAAATGAGAGCTTCAGTTATGAGTAGGACGATTCTGGGAATTTCTGCTTTTTCCTGGTGTAGTTGTCACGCGCCCATCGCAGTGTGCGGCACAGCCAGCGGTTCTTCGGTTCCTGGGAGCCCACCTGAGCCCACGCACAACCTGGCTGCATCCCACAGAGCTACATCTCATCTAGCAGGTACCTGCCGAGGGCTCCAGGTGACCAGCTTGGAGTTGGGGGAGAAGAACAGCCCCAGGGTGAACATCACTGGACCACTTGGAGACCCACACCCACCAGCGCCGTTCCTAAACGGAGCGGTGGGATGCTGGGGTATGGTGGCCATCGCTGATTCCCGGGCTACTCCAAGCCTGCCCTGGTGTACTGCAGCTCGGCAGCTCTTCCCTAGCCAAGGACTTTGGCCTGTGAGTCAGGAACATGGACAGTGCTTGTCTAACATGAGTGTCTCCATACCTCCCCAACAATCTTCGTGTACTAAATCTACTCGTGTGTTGCGCGGGAGCTTACATCAGGGACAGGTACGCTGCCGTGTGAAACCATTCCTTCTGAGAACCGAGATGTGTTTGCTGGTGGGCTAGGGTCGTGCAGACTGCTGCATCTGCGGTTTGGTTCCTAGAAGTGCTAGGCAGCTCTCCTGAGCTGAACATCTGCCCTTGATGCTTTGTTGGCATGGCAACAGCACAAACCATCTCCTTGTGATTAATCTGCCTTGCTTTTCTCCAGATAGTTTTTAAGCAGGAGAAAGAAGTATAGATATAGCTTCTCGTTCTGCCTCCAAACATTTTCTCTCCTCATCCATTTCCAGAACCGCTGCTGGGGGGAGCAGGAGTTCTGTGGGAAGGCGGACAGAGGGTTTAACAATTTACCAAGTGGCTGTGCTGCAGTCTCCCACCAAAGAGCACAGCCACAAAAGGCTGCTCTGCTATAAAAATAAATCCAATTTACTGACTAGAGAAGTCATAATAAGAATGTAAGAAATAAATATGAAGGATTTTAACCTAAAACGCTGACCCAGACTTTAATATAGTAAGTGCCTTTATACTGGATTAATGTCAAGAAGCGATGTTTCAGTGAAAGCAAGAAACGGATAGAGAAGCAGATTACTGAGAGCTAGCAGTAACCTCGGCTGCTTAGCCAAGTTCCTCAGCGCTTTTTCAAGTGCTTTTAACTTTGTCAGATTGCACGTTTCCTGGGCAATGTTTCTTTTTTGCCTCAAGAGAATTATGGAAATGTCAGCAGCTGGAGCAGAAATGCCCCGTTCTGTAGTTATTTCTCTAACGGTGAGAGAATAGGGATGGTCCCTGTTACCTAAAAGCAACGGTGCCCGGCAGAGCTGTCTTCCTGCTCAGACTTCTGCTCTTTGCCCTTCTTAATGCCTAAGATTGCCCAAAGCTTTCTGTTGTGAGTATGACACAGTGGAGGTCTCACTTATTCCACTACTTCCATCGGTGTTTTCATGGAGCGACTAAGGTGTTTACATGAAGATGTTTCAGGTGAGGCTCGGAATAGAACTTTGTCTCCATCTTGTCACAAAAATGAATCCCAGGGAGATCTTTCAGATGGGGTGGTGCTTGGCTGTGGTGCTGGTAGCTCATAGGCACGATTCTCTCTAGATTCAGCAACAGCACCAGGAATCTGGATCCTAACGAGTCCTTTGCTGTCTAGCGAACAGCCGCACGAGCCATTGGTGCAGCGCGCGTGGCTTCCTCTTCTAAGGCTGCTCCTCGTTAACAACCTGGTTGTGTTTCTGATATTAAACATTAGTTGCTCGTTTTGCCTTTTGTCAAGAACTACAGAATGCTTTTGAATGGCTTTTGTGTGTTCTCAAATCATAATTATTCTATCATTGTTATTGTAGTTTTCAGGAACCTATACCATAGCTCAACACACTGCTCTGCATACTTAGTGATAAATGCCAGATTCCAGCATTATCTAGTTTGACAAATGTTGCTTAATATTGTAACATAATTTAGCTCAAAATAGTGAGCGAACAGTGCACTCGTGCTGCGGTTGAACAGCTTTGTGTGTGTGTGTGCACGCCGTACTTCTGTCTGTACGTCCGTGTGCGTGGTGTGGAGGGGAAGGAAGAGGAGCGAGCTGCGAAATTTCAAAGAACTGCCTGCGCTGGAGAGCAAAGCAGAGAGAAATGGGGCTCACGGTAACGAACCTTCGGCGAAAATCAAACCAACACTCTTCGCGGAGTCACCAGAAGTTGAAAGGTGTTTACAAATGCAGCTTCCTCTCCTGTTTAGGAGCCTGGTCCTTCCTCTGTCAAAGTCAGTGAGAGACCTCTCCGGTTTTACCATGTACCTTCCGGTCTTCCTTTCCCTGGGTGGTATGTTGGGACAACAGGGACCGTGGCGTGGGACACTGTACATCGGTCACCTCTTTCTGCTGGTGGCTCGTGAAACAGCTACAAACTAGCTCAGACTGCAAGAGCCGGGTATCTGCAAGGGCATCCAGCTGTGGGTGGGGAGCCACAGGCCCGGTTCCAAACTTCTCTCATATTCAGCAATAAAATACAATTAGTGATGCATAAAAAAAAAAAAGCTGTAATTACGTAATTTGCGTACTCAAATTTAAGGATATTACAGCAGACACTGTCCGTACTATGTGCCATGTACAGTTCACAGTCGATTAATAATACTTGACAATTAATAAGGATAGGATGTCAGCTGATTACAGCTACCATAGCATATTTTTTTTTCCTGATGTACTTACCTAAGAAATGAGGAAACAATTTTAAGAGCTGAAGCTCAGCAGACTACCTGTGAAGCTCTATAGAACATGCAGCCCATACTTTGGCTGAAAATGCACTTGTCATCTGTGTTCTGAAAATTACAAGTTGTACCATAATGTTTTACACAAAAATCCAGAATACCTGTGTCACAAATTTCTTCAGACATAGTTAAAATTCTTTGCCTTATCCAAAATAATAATAATATTAATAAATGTCCCTTTGCAAGAGTGTGGTCCTACTCCAGCCTGTCAAAACGATTTTGGAAATCAGAATGGACTGTGGGTGGTGGTGCTAAAGGTCGTAAGAAATCGGGGTAACTCTGATAGTGAAAGTGTTGTTCAGCATCTGGTGGTTCACGTGTGTATTTTGAAACTGAACGAGTAGCTCTTTATCCAAACACAGGTTATCTGCTGCCTCGGTGTGATGGAGAAAGGCCAACACTATTAGTGACGGAGAGAGCTGTTGTATTTATATATTTTTTTTTTTTTGCTCAGCTGGAAACATTTTACTGCAAAGCTCAAAGACTGACGCCTGTTTTAAAAAGCAGAGTAATTCCAGCATCACACATGTCCTCTCAAGAGGTCCGTCATGCTTCAGGCTGCAGCCCTACAGACCTGTGCAGCCCGAGGGAGCAGAGAGCTTGCTGCTTGAGAAGGCTGGCGAAGTCGGGGCCTTACAGGGCGACAGAGGAAAGAAGCTGGTGCACGGCGCGACTCGTGCGGCATTTCTTTTTGGAGCCATCAAGTGAAATGATGGGTTAGGCTACCCCACAGGGATTTTTACTGCTGCTTTATCTAGAGAAGGAACAGACCAGCTCCAGCTGGCTCTGCTGCCGCTGTAGCTTGTATACGGTGACTGTGACCTTGCTGTACCGTTGTAACGGGGACGCCTGAGCGTTTGGGCTTGTTCTGGAATCGTGACTTGGATCCTTGCCACCTGAGAAACCGCTTAATCAGAAATCACTCAAAACTCCCCCTTCTCTTGCTTGTCTGGAATAAGCCTCCTTTGCTTTGTGCTCATCGGGAAGTGCATCATAGCGTAATTTCCAAACACGCCAGGACTTGAAGTGTTTTTGATTCTGGCCATTTTCACACTAGCTGTTATGGAAACTCGCGCGTGTGTGCACCCAAGGCCTGACTTGTCTCGGTATGCCCAATGTCACAGAGCCTGCAGAGCTGCCACTTCAAGTCTGGTAAAAATTTTAGAGTAAAAGAAGTGGTGTGAAGAGAAGAAGGAATGGTGAGAGGCTTTTATCTATAGGCTCCACAAGATTAATATATACCAGTCCTTCTGCATCTGCATATTGTGATGGTATAATCATAAATGCAGTCTTTTAAGTCAGGAATACACCAATGCAGCTGCTTGTTTCAGGGCCCCGAAATGCTCGTTCTGCATGTATGCTGCTGTGGGAGCATAGCTTTACTGATACAGCTCTGTCTCTGCCCAAGACCATGACAGAAATCACAGGATTAACCTTTCTGCAGTTGACTCCAAAAGCAGGTCTGTAAATTCGCTGTCTGAGCATACTGAAATTGTGGATGGTGCTGCTACACAACCCAGAAAGGAAATAAAAAGCAACTTTAGTTTGAAGTTACGTGAGCCTGCTTGTGTAACACCAGAATAAAAAGGGGTAGCAATGGAAATACTGTCACATTTTTAAGAGACCACCATCAGGGATAAAGAATAGAAAGATACACAGCCATAAAGAGAACCAAACAATTGGCAAGGTGATGCTAAGATTTTCCAGACCAGGATATATTTATATATCTATCAAATAAAGAAAATGTTTTGCAAGCAATATACTTGTCCTTTAAGTACTTATGGAAAACACCATCAAAGAAGAGGAAAAACCCCCAAACATTCATTAAACTCAGATGCATTCTGTTTTACGCAGCAGACAGACAGATGTCAGGAAGTAGATGACTAATGGAGTGGAACTCTGAGAATCTTTGCCTTAGATAAACAATTATTAAAGAAACATTCAGCCAATCAAAATAAATACCATTCTATAGAAGCCTAACGGAAAATCCTTTAAGCCATTCGTAACAAATAATCCCAGTTAAGCATAAACTAGCAAACATGCTAATGATTTACAGGGGTTCCTTTTTCAGGGTGCTGCTTTAAGCCCAAAATATGCATTTTTATTCCATAGTTAAATGCCTGTATGTGTCTGAGAGGCGGTCATTGCATTTGTAATGAATGTGAACATCCATAAGCCCTATACAGCCTTATTTTTAAGAGCTGAGACAGATACACCTAAAGCTAAGAAGTCACAGCGTTATTGTATCTGAGCGGAGTGCTTTAAAATACGAATTATTGTTCCACAAAGTAACAGACAGTGGAATTATTATTTTGAATTATCTGGCTGAAGGCTTGGGTCTTCCCGTAGCTGCTTGGAGCCTGTAGCAATCGGGACAGCTCTGAGCTGTGCGTGGGAACAAACCGCGCTCAACGGCGGCTGGGCGCTGCCTTTAGACACCGGTAAGGGTACGCAGTTTGTCATCAGAAGTGACGACCTACCTGCAGCAGCTTCCGGATTCTTTTCAGGTTGTGTATCAAGAGAAGGTTCTTCTCCTGCGAAACCCGGTCCAGCTGTTCGTCCACTTGTATTAGCAGGTTCTGGAGAAGGATTGTTGCCATTGCTTCGTTGTTGGATGCAGCCTCCCTAAAGAATTGAGAAACACCCACGTTTTAAAATGTCATAAGCAGCATCGAACTACTTCTACAGAGAACCATAATCCATTCAGAAATTTAGGCAGCAAAAAAAGGCTTTAAATTATATGGTGACTTGCATATAGAGGTTTGTGGATAATTCATTTTATGACCCTTTTATTTATATTCATGCAGATATGCAGCTATAAAGACACAGTGAGCATGCATAGGCTATGGAGTCAGACAGGGGAGACAACCAGGGTTTTCCACTCTCTGGTCCAGTGAGTATTTAATTTTTTTTTTTTTAAATTAAATATTTTCACCCGCTTCCCAGAGGGAACGAGGCTTATGCATACTGTCCCTCTCACTGTCAGTCACACAGATATAATTTCAGAATTTGCTGCCCAGTTGCAGACAAAGTTGACAGTGGGCTCGAAGTCCAAAAGATAGCGTGTTCTTACAAATTTCACGGAAAACTGGCAGGTTGGTAGGAGAGAGGAATCCAAACTAGTGCCTCTGCTGAGGAAAATGGCAGCAATAACGTGCTCCAGGAGGCGGCGGCCAGATGGCCAGTCAGCAGATTTATATCTTCACACCAGGCTCCAGATGAGCCTTCGCCCGGCCAAGCTATTTGGGGATACAGGAAGGCTCTGAAGCGACTGGTGAAGGGTATGTAGGGGACGAAGGACACAAACACACAGAGAAACAGGCTTTGCTGGTTCTGCTGCGTATGGAACAGCTTGGGACGTGAAGGGCAATAACTTTAACGAGCAAAGTAGAGGAAGATAGACTTTGGACTACATGGCATCCTTGTCCTTGGGATATCCTCTCCGTGTCCCCCAAATGGCAGGTGCCTGTTTGAGATATGCCTGCTAAATCTGGCGAAAAGGGGGTTTTAATGCTTCCCGTGTTCCTACAGCCCCAGAAACACTGAGCTATAAACTGTAAGGAAAGATAATATTCCGTAGCGGAATTTCTTTTTTTTTCTAATAGTCCTCTGATAGTCTTCTGGATTTAGCTTGAAAAATTGAGATGTCTCTTTCTGTTATGACTAATGTAAGCTTTTTTTTGGCATTTAGTTCTGAATTTTCTTAAGATAACTATTCAGTGAATTTGATCCAAATTTATGCATAAATTCACCTTCTAGAGGTGTTCCTGAAAATAGCTGGCTTGTTCCCCGAAACTATATATCCAGCTTTAAGTGCAGTTTTGGACAAGTGAATAATGTTTTGCTGCAAGAGATAAACATATAACATCTCCCTTGAAAACTAACTAGCGTTATTTTTTTTTTTCTATAAAGAAACTGTAATACTGTTAATTTGCTGGATTATTTTTATTGGATTGTGTTTAGGAATAACTTCAAATGAAGCTTTACCTCCAGACATTCCTTAAATTTAAGGCTGAACAGTTCAATGGGCTAAATCTGCAACTAGTGGAATACTATTTCTGGAGTGCAGATGCCTGCACAGCTCACAAATGAGCACCCTAAAAATCTGCCAGATAAGGAAAGAATCGTTCAGGATTGAAATCATATGAGAGGGAATAAATTTAATCCTACCAATCTTGGCTTTCTATCCATTGTGCAAGGAGGTGCCGGATTTCCATGGGGAAGTTATCATCATAGAACTGGTCTACCTGCTCCAAAAACTTTATTTCCAGTTGTTGAACTTGACTCCATTGGGACATACTGCAAGAGAAAAGATTAAACATGTTTGCCATTGAAAGGTGAATAAAAATTAATAATCCAAAGTGCATAAATCACTTATTTTCATTGTAGTTCTTATTCTGTACTTTAACGTTCCTGTTTATTTTGTCTTTCAAAACAGGCGGTACTTGACTAAAGTTAGTTAAAGGGAGAAAAGTGAGCAAGACCACTGAAGGAAGTTCTGGTTCGTGTGCTTGAACGGGCACCTCTGCCAACTTCCTTCCTTCGTGCAAACGTTTTGGGGTACGGTGTGATGCTTACAAAGCAGCGAGATTTACGCAGCATCTCTCAGCAAGAGTAGCTCGGGACTGTACTCTTCAAATCCAGGTAAAACTATTCTTGGGAAAGAGTAGCAGAAAGCAATGCATTTGCTCTCTTCTTAGTAAATTCGTACCACTCACATTTTTCCTAAAGCCATAATGGTGGTTTGTTACTGTGTTGTTCCTAGAGCCCCACAGCTTCTGTTTGGACAGCACTGTTTGTTTTNCTGCCCAAATTGTTTATCTAGTAGCTCTTTTTAATTNCCATAGAATTCTGANATTTCATGTTACAGAAAGAANAAAAAAAAAAAGNGAAGCATGAAGCCGTGTGGAAACTGTAAGACAAGCAAGAGCGGCATCACCCAATGATGGCATTGAAATCCTTACAGGAAACAGGCCCTGAAATTCTTACTGAAAAAACCTCTCCCAGGTAGGTTTTGGCTGTTTACTGAGATACTGGAGTTAGAAGCTTGGTCGTTGCAGATTTTAGGTGGGCTGAATGAGCGCCTGCTCCTCTCCGTGACCTAAAGAGATTGTTCTGGGTGAGCAGGCTCTCCGTGTGGACACCTCGGCGACTGACTCTGCGCTTAGGAGAGCACTACCTGTCTGATACCTGCACTCGAGGCTTGCACTGCATCATTTTTAATCCCACCGGTGCAAACACCATTTTCATTGGGATATTTTTCAGCGCAGGAAAGACTAAAGATAAAATGTCACCTCAGGGCAGGCGATGCCAGGCTGTAATTCTGCCTGCGGACAAAGAGCCAGCGGCAGGGTTGGGAGCAGGCTGTGGTGGGTGAGCCGAGAAGAGGGATGCCCCAGGGATCTCTGTCCTCAAGCGGGCTCTGCCCACGCCTTGGTCCCATGCTAGAGGCCACCTTCCCTTTTATGAGGGTGTTTGTCCGCGTTAACAAGCTACACGAAACCCATCCTCGGACCACAGATTGCACCGCAGCAGCTCAACATATTACATCTGTTCGAACGTTTTTCATAGAAATTTTTCCTGAAAAAAAGATGAGATTTCATCAAAATTGATTTTTTTTTTTTTTATAGGAAGCTGACCTTTTTATAAACAGCTTTTCTATTTCCAATTCTGAATCATAATTTCAGGATGTCAACAGTCTGAAGCGGAGAATACATCATATTCTTAACGCTGTGGTCTTTCATTTTGCATTTTCTTAAGTCAGAGGAAAAAGGAGAAAAGAAGGTGAAGTACCTCCAGGTGTAACGGAGCCCCGAGTACTTACGCAAAAGTAAAAGTGACAGGTTTTGGTTTCTCCTTAACAAAGGCTGGATGGGACGATGCCGCGTGCGGTACGAAAGACGCCGTGTAACGTCAGTGGAAATGTGCCCGGTGGCATTTCCCTCCTCTTGACTACTTCCACTCAGAGAGGAAAAAAACCACTGCCTTGAGCGTTTACTTTGGTTTCCATAAATTGCTGAGGGGGGGCGAGGCATGGGAGTGTTTGTTGCTACGCTGGTCGTTAGGAAGTGTCACAGACCCTATTTCTCGAGAAACCTACCAGGAACCTCACCGCGATGGATCAATAACTCGCGCTCGGAAAAAAAACCCCAAACCCTAAGATCTGTGAGCCTGTTCCCTTTCAGTGGGGCTTTTCCTTGCGTTTTTCTGGTGATTACGCTACCCTAAAAAGATTAGCAGGAAAGCTTTGTATTATTATATAAAGAATAAAAGCAAGGTTTTGTCGCGGCTGCAGCCCTCTGCGTGTCGCACGGGGATGCTGGCATCCATGACCCCACGCGCGGGTTCGTAATCGGGATTTCTGGTGGCGTGCTCAGCACGGCTTCCCTTGGCGCGGGACGAGCCCGAGAGCTCGGCTAGCTGTGGTTCGTGCGGGGCAGCCAGTCGCGACAGGCACCAGTCGCGACAGGCACCAGCCGATCGCCACCGCGCAGCCGCTTCGCCTCCCGCTCTTTTACGTGGCCGAGCGTTGGCCCCAACCAAAGTGGGTGGCTTCGCCGACGCGTCGTACGGAGACGCTCCCTCCTGCCTCTCCCACCGCCCGGTCCCCCGGCCCCCTTCCCTGGCCCCCCGACTTGCCTGCGGCAGCGGGTCGCGACCCGGCCCTGCAGCCGCCGCCGGCCTCCTCCTGCCCCCCGCCGCCGCGCGCCCCGCGCTTTATGAGGCGCCCGCCTCCCGCCCC
>Ga0065711_1036668_pt1 | contig 20725 bp, 12 predicted proteins | sample Hoacrofraction12_FD_59098 | JGI IMG/M metagenome (GOLD analysis project Ga0065711, IMG submission 59098) | Hoatzin crop microbial communities from Cojedes, Venezuela - Epithelial fraction 12 v2 (version 2) | ecosystem: Host-associated > Birds > Digestive system > Esophagus > Crop | place...
GAAGTTGGGCTGCAGGCCAGTGACAAGTGGTGTACCCCATGGGTCCATATTGGGTGCACTGCTGTTTAACATCTTCCTTAATGACCCAAACTATGTAGCAGACTGCACCCTCTGCAAGTTTCCAGACAATTCAAAGCTGGGAAGAGCGGTTAGTTCACCGGGTGATTGCGCTGCCCTTCAGAGGGTTCTCAAGGGGCTGGAGAAATGGGCCCACTGGATTGTCATGAAGTTCTATAAAGGGAAATGAAGAATCCTGCACCTTTGGAGGAATAACCCCAGACACCAGTACAGACTGGGGGCCAACCAGCTGGAAAGTAGCTTTGCAGAGAATATCCTGGAGGTTCTGGCCACACAGTTGTCCATAAGCCAGAAATGTGCACTTGCAGTAAAGAAGGCCAACAGCATCCCGGGCTGTATTAGAAAGTGTTGTCAGCAGGTCAAGGGAGGTGATCCCATCTACTCAGCACTGGTGAGACAATGTCTAGAGTGCTGTGTCCAGTTCAGGGCTCCCCAGTGCAAGAGAGACATGGACATACTGGGCCTCCATTTCCATGGAACATTAGTGCTACAAGATGCCTTCTCTAAAAACAATGAAAAAACTCTTTCTCTCTTTTAGCCTGTACTTCCCTAACTGGTCATATTCCAATGCAAATTCAGCTTGATGATCTTTCTCAAGTTTCTGCAGTCCTTCTCTTTCTTACATCTAGTTTTGTGACTATGGTTAACAAATTTTAACATTAAATTTACAGATCTGTTGTGCTTTCCCATTAGCATGTGCCTTCTATTTTAACTGCATCATAAGTCCTTTGTATATCAGACATCCTGACTGTTGGCACATTTATCTGAGCACTGAAAATTCCTAACACTGAATTACAGTCTTCCACAAATCATGTATCATAGGAAAGCATCAGGTTTCATAAATTTTATCAATTCTATAATGCTAGTATGTTCCTAACTTTTGATAGAAGCCATACATGAGAGCTTTCAACATGTTATTAGTAAAGGGCACAGAACAAGGTATGTTCCTGTGATTTGCTGCAAGGATTTACGCTTCTACCTCCAGTTGTTACAAAGTTTTCTGTATCACATTCATACAAAATAAAGAGTAGCATGATCCAAATTTGCTCTGGGCAAATCATGCCAATTAAGGCTTGATGGATCTTGCCTAGGATATCAAGGAAACTGTAACAAATTTATAAATGGTAAATGTAGGTGATTTTAACAAAGTGTTAACCTAGAGAAAGTATTGAAATCATTTAGTCAGCAGACAGCATTCAAGCAGCACTCTTGAGAAAGGCAAAACTAACGAACCTTAATTCCAATTAAATCTTATTATTTCCTCTACTTGCAGAAGGTCCGCATGCCTTCTTTTCAAGACCATGATATCTTTGCCTTTACATCACTCATTAAAAGTAAACACTCATTCTGATGATTCAGATGTACTAGATAACTTTGTCTCATCCATGATGCTGTTGCTTTGAAGATACCTCAGTGTGAAGTGGTGCTGAACCGAACAGTTGCAACTTCTTACACTCTGATCTAGCTTCTTTTGTTATCTGATTTTCTAAACTACTTCTCTGTGGCTACAGCTAAGGATGAGCTGTATAAGTGTTGTTAAGTCAAGTAGAAAAAAGAGATAGTGGAAGAGAACAGATGACCTTAGAGACAGCATCCTTTCAAAATTAAGAGGACTACAACTGACACTATTGAAAAAAGTTAGTCAGAAGAACCTTTCTTCAGCTTTAAACTAGAATCCTTAAGTAGAACTACCTCATGCCATTTACACAATCAAATATGTCTAAAGATACGCAAAGCTCAGTTTTAAAGACAGAGATCACATCTATGAAAAAATGAGGTTTTCACAGATTAGGTCTAGATTTTGAGGCAGCACTTTTATTCTTTATCCATATAGCTCCTAGACTTCCATTCTATGTTTTCACACACTTACAGCCTTCGCTTCCACACTTTAATCCAATATTGCACACAAAGATATGAATCCCAATATCTCATTCTTGCATTCAGTTTCCAAAACATAGCCTGAAGGAAAACTCTGGAAAGTTAAAACAAGGCAGAAATTTTAAAAGCTGTCCCTTGCCTTTTTAAATGCTGGCTTTCAAGTTCTCTGTAAATACTTCTGTGTATTTCATAACCAAAGTTATTGTTACCCTTGTCAGCTGAGGTTTTTCATTGATTACTCTGAAAATCTCTTTTAACAATAAAAAATAATGAAAAATTTGAGCAAATACTAGTATATTCTAGAAGGAGATATGGCGGTAATAGGCATGTATCTTCACGTGTCATATAAAATAAGCTAAAATTAACTTAGTATTCAATAAAGGCTCAAAGAATCATATAACGATGTAAAATTGTGAAATTAAATGCAAATATTTTTATGAGCAGGCAGTTTCAAACCAGCAGACTGAAACCTCTTCCAACAAGGTACGAGGTCAAACATTGTTTTCATCTATATTGGCACCCTGCCATATTCCAAAGCTGAGTAGGCCTACCTAGTCACCACACACTTTCTACCAGCCACTTTCTACTAATTGCAAGACAGTGACATTAATTGTAACAGCCCTAATGAAACTACACCAAATATGCCCTGTATATGGCTGTAATGCAGCTCTCTCCCTTCTCCACCCATGCCGAGTTTTCTGCAAGCAGTAAGGTCTCTAAACCCACCTCAAAATCCCTTTTTATCAGAGATTGACTCAAGTCTGAGTACTGAGTACTTCAGCACGTGTTTAAGTTGCCTTGTTAAACAATTTTTTTTTTGAGTCAGTTAAGTATCTATTCTTAGTAAAATAATTCGACAAGCTTCATTCACAAGGGCTAAGTTTGATCAAATTAGTTCTCACTGTATATAACAGAATAGGTTATTTAGAAAGTCACTATAGTTTAGCTATATCTGAGTCCTTATTAACAGACTTATCACCTTTTTATGAAAATTTAAATTGCGTTCGAAAGAGTGATTTCCCAAAACTTAGTAGCTTCACCAGTTCACAAAGAATGCAGTAGGCACCTGTCCCCTGTGGTGTGCCACTAGAGTACACGAGGTGGAGGAGGAAAGGCAGTATCAGAGAGTTCTCATCGTGTCCCCTTGGTCCCTGAGTTATGAGTTACAGTGCAGGATTCCCCTGTTACCTTCTTTGATGGCTCTGGTATAATGATTCCTTGTTTCATTCTGAATGTAGATAAACAAAACCACAGAGATGATTTTTCACACTGTGCAACCCAAAATAAAGCTAATTATGTGGGAGGAGGAAAAGAAGAGTTTTGCAAGGGATTAGTCATCTGGCAACACAGGGTTACCCTACTCTTTCTACCATTTCTCAAAATAGCAGAGGTGATCAGAATATTTTGGGAGCATAGGTAACCAACTTGCAGATAGAAAAATCTTGAGGCTTTAAAGTATGGTTCTTACATCTGCACTTTGTCTCTTTTTTCCTATTAAAAAGTATAAAGCCAAATAAAACAGTTTATTTAAATAAAAGGCAGCTAAAAACCATTACTTCCCAAAGAAAATCATATCATACACTGTGAGGGATTTGGAGAAAACAGTCCAAATATATTCTTGTGTTTTGAATTGCCAAGGGGCTTCTGCTGTACTTTTTCATACTAAATTAAGAAAAAACTCCTGTTAGTCTTATGGAGTCCTGCTCCTGTAACACATTCAACAGATGTCTTCTATTAGGAGGAGAACGCCTGTTAGGTGTAAGTCCTGTCTAGTCAGACTTCTTTAAACATGGACATATATGGGATGCAGATACTTTGCCAGGATTAACTCTCTCCCTTTTTGTGATGGAACTTCAGTGAGAATTTACACAGGAATGAGATACAAACCTGCGGAAAAAAAGAAATCTTTCTAGAAGACATAAAATATTAAGGGAAGTAAATATCCATTAGTAAGGTTCCCTTTGTAATTTCAACAAAGTAACTTGAAAAAATACATGAAACTGAAAACATAATTTTTGGTTGACTATTTACATTTAGATAAACAAAAGCACATTTTTTACAGTCAAACTTCAGTTAGCTCCAATAACATTACGTGTTGCAGCTAACTTGTAGCCCCCTGAAACTTAAACTCAGACCTAGAGTCTCAATAGTATTTGTGGATGCTGGGCACCTCAGAACAGAACCTAAAACAAATAACACAGAAGCAGCCAGCTCAAAGCAGTTATTAGCAAGGCTATAAGGAGGAAAATACATCCTTGAACATCTCTATTGCCTAAATTGTCCCTGACACGCTTCTTTGCTGTCAAAGAGCTAAGAGGGATTTCATGTCTTCTTCCAAAGAAATACTAAGAAGGCAATCCTTCCATTTTTTTCCTGATTAGTGCACGCACGTGCATGCACACTCAAACACCCCTTGTGAATGGTGGGAAGACTTCCCTTTGTTCTTCAGTCTGAAAGGGCCTCACTTGCACACACAGACACGCATGCTTTAGAGTGACTCCAGTAGTTCTCTAAGAGTTGTTGCTTTGCAAGAAGAAACAACACTCTTCCTGTCTCCCGTACTATTCTACAATTAGGAAACATACATGATTTCAAATTTATGAAAAAATAAAGATTTCATCAAAGAAGTGAGACATAACATTGTTACCGGGTGGCTAGGGAAATCTTGTGGAAAAGAGGAGGGTTGTTTATCAAACTAGTAACTGTTTAGTAAAAATGTAGAAGGTGAACAAAGAGCAGGATTAAAATGGAGCTACCTTCTCAGCAGAGATGTCTGGTCGCCAGGCTATGAAGTCACAGTTCATCCTCTGGGCTCTCTCTGTTTCTCTCTTACTCTCTTAACCTTGAACTCTTTCTAGAATGGCAACACAACTTTTGAAGAGATGCAAAATGCCTGGTGAACACCACCCAATGCAGTCTTAAAATAATATTCCCATGGAGATGTATTTTCCTGGAGTGCATAATTCCCCTTGGGCTGCATACGGAATACAGTTCAGGCTCTCTGCCTTCTTGATGGAGGCTGTAACTAAGTGCTACTACACAGAGTGGAAGAAGCATTGGACTGAGCTGGTTTGAGCTTGGCACAAAATTATGCCACCGTTTGCAAAGGCTTCTGTTTATACAGGGCACCTTGTGCCAGCTCCGCACCAGTCCCAGACATATGGTGGAACAGAAGTAAAAGATCTGTGCTCAGAATTCTCCACGTTTCATCTAAATGCTTTAAGCATGTTCAAAATGGGCAGAGTGTAGGAAAAGGGAGGCTGCATGTTAATTTAGCATTTAGGCCATTAAATTCTGTCTTTCCTAAATGAAGAAATACAATAATGTGGAAAAAGCTTATATGAAAAAGCAGTTTTGGCACCCATGCTACTGACTGCAAAGCTGGGAGCAACTGTGAATTTAAACATAAAGAAGTTGATAGGGTCAATGTGGGGAGGGAAATTGGCTATATAGAGTTAGGGCAGTTGGTAGAGCTAATACAGTTATTTTACAAGCAAGGACTAACTATGACAGTTGCTACTGCTCTTAGTAGAGGGCTTTGCACATTTAGACTGTAACTGTGTTAATAACTTCATCTCGTTTGAATACAACTGAAAAAGTACAAGTATTTACTGATATAAGTGTGGGGTAAATATTAAAATGATGAATTTTTATGCTTTTATTTCTAAAAAAGAACTCTCAAGTCTAAAGGGTTTTTGAAGGTTGAAAGAAATTTTTTAATAATCTTTGATAAGAAAAGAGTATTTCTATTAAGCTTAAGAGGGCTATATGTTTTATTAATTGCTCTCAAGACCAGAGACTGTTTGTAGGTACATGACAGTTAAAGAAACCCCAACTATAATTGAACTTCATCATGCTTAGAGGCAAAAAGACATAAAGAAGCACCCACTGTATCTTAAGGGGTCTAAGGTAAAGGTAAAAACTGCACTCAGATGTCCCCAAGATGAATCCTCGTGTTGTACAAAAAACTGGTTCTATGTAAAGATTCAGGGAGATCCAATAAAAATTAATAATTTACTTTCAGGTACCTAAGAAGAACGTCAGAAAAATAACCTTATTTTGGTTTCAAAGTCATATAATTAAAAAATTCAGAAATATCTACTTTTAGGTTTCCTGTGTTATCTCAGTTTAACTTCTCTATGGTTATTAAATTATCATCTGTGTTTTTCCTAAGTTTATTCACTTGTGAGAAAAGCATGCAACGATACATCGAATCATTATTAAGTACAGAATCAATGGGTATTTGTAGTAACTTTGTCTTACTAGTTCATTGACACAGAGATTGTGGGTAGAATACCAGTCTTAGGATGACTTTCTTTTCAGCACCTGTTGGTATGCTTCATCCATTTCTAGGACGGCATTTATATAATAAGTGTAACATTCTTACAACTATGTCCTGTTGTTTGGGATTATTTTTAGGAGAGGGAGGTAGAGAAACAAGTAACCTTGTAGTTAGTTCACCCACTAGTAAGTCATTATTTTAAATATAACATATATTGGTAACATAAATTAATGTATCAGAATCTAAAGCTCTAGCTCTTAATTACGTAAAAAATCAATGGCTTTTTTGAACAGTCAGTTAATAAATCAAAAATCGGTTTAATTGCACAATGCAGGGAAATAAAGGAAGTATTTTAAAACTTGATATTTTATCATAGCACATAATATATATTTGTTTTTAATTTCTTTAGGAAAAAAAACCCCACACCTTAATTTTTTCCATGAATTCTGAAATTTTGTGCAACTTTTTTTTTTTATGAGCAAGCAGAAGAATGTAAGTATTTTTAGTAATCATAAGTTATGGTTTACAAAGTCTCCACGGCATATTGTGTCATTTAAGAGCTCACTCATTAATAGAAAACACAACAAACATCTGTGAAAAGTTAAAAACTTCACTCTGATACAGGAAACCTAATTAAGTTTGGCAACTGAGTACTGAATTTTTATTCTGAAGTTGGGCAGCAGCCTTGATTATATGATGAATTGGGCATGCAAAGTCTATTATTTAATGTGTGTGAGAAGTTTTCACAGTTTCTTTCCGACCATTTTAAAATCATATTATTGGGAAAAACAGATACATATATTTTGTAATGAAGATCTCTCTATATATATATATAAAATAAAGAGGTATATCTATGATAACCCCTGCTTCATACAGCTTTTTCTTGAATAGACACCAGGTGGGAAAGAGCCTCATGATGCACATCAGAAGTAAACTTACTGCAGGTCACATACCCAGCAAGTCCTGTGGCTGAGAACACAAAGGAGGGTTAGCTCACTGCTGCACTCCCTGCAGTAGTTCTGGCAAATTCCTGCTGCTGCTGCTGCCAGGTTTGGCACCAACAGAGTTTTATGCTAGCACCAATAACGATCACCTAAAACATGTTTAAAACAAATTTCTCATTAGTCATGAAAAAGCTTTACTGTCCCATATTTCAAAGTCCTAAAGAGAAGAACCTGAAAAGTTAATTTATTTGCATTTGCAAGGCCTGTAGAGTTGGTAGAACAGCAGAAGCCAACAACAATTCAAGCCAGTTCCTTATCTTTTTGAGTTATTTACCTAAATTTAGAGTTACAGTTACAGTTGGACTGAAGATCTAGTTTTATTTTTGGATTCTGATCACACTTATGTGCATGAGAACATAAGAAAATGGCATTACTTACGTTCAGGAAGGGAATTCAGCCTACTGGTAAGGCTAAGGCTGGATTAGAAATAGATTCAGTGTCTGAGACAAGAAGACTGAAGATCTAGGTTAATTTCTGGATTCTTCAGTGCCTAGAGAGCTAATACAGGGGCATGTAAGTGGCAAGGACAATGGCTTCTGCTTAGTTCGAAGGCAGATGTGAACTGCTTGTTTAAGAAAAGGTGTAAGATCAGGACCTGGAGGGATGAAGAAGCGTAGTGTTATTAACAGCATTTGAAAAGCACAAAGGGCTGTGAAAGATCTGGTGCTGGTTCTGGTTAGTTTTCTAGATGTTATGGCGTTCTGGGTGTAGTTGTTAATAGGGATAAAGTTCAGTCCTGAGAACACAAACAGAATTCTCCAGCATCTGAGGGGTTTACCAGCAATGCTACCTGCAACAAGTATGAATTAGAGTATACCTGAAGAAAGCTTTGATTTAACTTTGAAAATATGAAGAAGTGATGAACAAGATTTCTTTTGGGGTTCCTGTAGACCTGCGCTTCAGAATGCAGAGTAACAGAGGCCTGAAGTGGGTCACATACACAGCATGGTATAGCCCACAACTGTAGGGTACAAATAAAATCTCTCTTTTGAGTGGCAGTTTAACTTTGCAAAGCAGAAACTGAATTTTTCAGTTCTTTCTGTATGATTTGCAGGCCTAAGATAGTGCAGTTAGCAGGGTCAAATAGGTCAGAATAAGATGGACCTGGCCAGCAAGTCTATTATTGAAGTTTGCTTTATATTTCATTTCAGTTTTAAGATTAAGAAGTACTGAAGATGAGGGCTACATGTAACCTATAAAACTCACAGAGTCAGGGACAGAAAGTGTTAAATGGCTAAGACTATTTTTGGAAGCTGAAAAAAAAGGCAGAAAACAAGATCTGGAAATCGTAGAAACAAATATCCTATAGCTGATGTCCTGTCTTTAAAAAAAACTTAACTGTAATAAATAACTTCCTTTAACCAGCAGTCGATGCCCACATCAATATTAGATATTAGGCTTTCCAAGACCATACCTCATCTTGGCTCAGAAGATCCTGAACCATATTGTATCCAGCTTAGCTCTAGAGGCCTCACTTTATGGCACCTAATCTTTAAAAGAAGCATAAATACAGATTTAAATAAGATATGCAACCTAAATCTGTCTCAAATTTACTGAAAATCCACTTGCCTCTATTGCTAAACTCTTATTGCAGCTCTGAGACTTGTAGTTCCAATTCCAGTATAGTAGTACCAATTCCAGTATAAACTTAGATCTTGGGTATCTTCTGTACCAGTCCCTAACCGAGATGTCAGCCCTTACTCGAACCTTAAACACAGTTTTCCTTTTTTTCCATCAGTCTTTGTTTTAGTCTACACAAGCTGCAACAATTAGCTTTTCTCAGTTGCTGATGAAGTTATACTCACTTACAATCATTACAGCACCTGTCCTAGATTTATGTGAAGCATATTCAAACCAGAAATAAAACCATTTACCCAGGCCAGCTGTGGGATCATCCTAATTCTGCAGGCATTATAAAACACAAAATTCTCAAAACTTCTCAACACCTCTTGTAGAGAACCCACATTTAACCCATCCCTAGCCTCAATTCTAGCTCTTCCCTCAGCTACGCTTCAAAGGTCCATAAACTCCGTAACAGAACTTCCTGGCCCTGTATGCTCTGCTGAGTCTAGCAACAAACTCAATTTCTTCATCTGATTCTCTCACCTCACACTTATTTCTATTCCTAAGCCTCATTAAAACAGTAAATCCTCCAATGCAATCATCATACCTAAAGACTCAAAAGAAGTATTTTTTTCATAATGACATTCATCTTCATTCTGCCTCTGCAAAATACATCTTAAAAGACTTCAGTCCCTGCTTTTCTTAGTACTACTCCATACCATGAAATTAGTGCCGGACTTTATCTTTTCCTTAGAACTATGATCCTTTCCCTTGCCGAACAAGGTCCTATGGACCCTGCAAGAAAGATAAAGCCATTATCCCAACTCTGTAGTCCCCATTATCATAATCCTGCTTCTTATTTTTAAACTTTTTAACAGTAGTCTCATCCATAGGAAAAAGTCTCTAATGAGTGTCACCTAGGAGATAGTTCTGTGGCTAATCCAGCCTGCTGGCATGGAGTTAAGACAAAGGAAAAAGTTGGGATGACGGTAAAATGAAGAGCTTGCTGCATTTTAATGTCAAGGCATGTTACTTGACAAACGGCTGGACCTGGCAAGGTCTAGTATCTCACAGTTAATTCCTAGGTTATTTTAGGCTGATAATAAGCCTAAAAGTAAGGTTGGTAGTACTACTGGGGAGAGGATATTATAGAAACTTGTGGATATAGCCATATTTTGGATGGTGCTTTTACCTCCCTTCCTCTCATGCGTCACCCCCCACCACACACCTCCTCCCCCCCCACCTTCCTGAGATTAAGCTTAAGAACAGCAGTGACTGATTTCTTAAGGTTATTGCTGCTTCTTGTTAGAAATGCAGAAATTGGATGAAGGCTGGGTCTGGAATGCCTGTATCCTTTTTCTCCTTAACCAGAACTTATCAAAGCATATACCTACCTTTAGCTAGAAACAAAAATACAGTATTTGCCCTTGTGGTTTCGATACTCAGCTTTGCATGGCTTGCAAGATGCCTGCAAGATCAAGTTCTTCAGAGTCTATCCTGCCAGCATTAACTGCACCACTGTAATGAAGAGCACCCTAATCATTGCTCTCAATTTGCATCTCTTAGTCATAACTGTCACAGAATGAACTGTGACTCCCCCACTCCTGTTGGCACCAGCTTTTATTCCAATACCATGAGCCTTTATTCCAGTACTGTATTATCAGCTTTATAATACTTTATAATATTATGAAACTGGTGGGCATTATTATCTTACCTAAGGATTTAGGGAGGAATGAAATCTCCTGGCCACAGTTAAGTGCCTAGGCTTCTGAAAAAGGTGTGAGATTCTTATATAAGACTCAGTAAAACTTACCTTTTCCTGAGTTCTTAAAGGCCAGCAAAAGCAAAACTTCAACTGAAAGAGGTAGATGGGTTCAATGTAGTTATTTCCAGTCTATGATTCCCGTCTACTGAATTCTCAGGATCATCAATTTATTGAAAATTATAAGTTTATTCCATTTAGGAGAATAACAGACATAAATTAAAAATGAGATGGGTGCTGCATGTGATACAGGTGAATGTTTTGCAGTTGTTTCTCTGGCTACTACAGGTACCCTTTGGTATGGTGAAGATGGGTTTGGGGTGACAGTAAGGGTTCGATAAGAACAAAGGACAAGAGCCTGAATTGAAATTCAGCTCCTGAGCCAGCTGAGGCCTCCAACAGGTTCAACAAGACCAAGTATCGGGTCCTGCACTTCGATCACAACAACCCCGTGCAACCCTACAGGCTTGGGGAGGAGTGGCTGGAAAGCTGCCCACCAGAAAAGGACTCAGGGGTGCTGGTCAACAGCCGGCTGAACATGAGCCAGCAGTGTGCCCAAGTGTCCAAGAAGGCCAACACCACCCTGGCTTGTATCAGGAATAGTGTGGCCAACAGGAGTAGGGAGGTGATCGTGCCCCTGTACTCGGCACTGGTGAGGCCGCACCTGGAGTACTGTGTTCAGTTTTGGGCCCCTCACTACAAGAAGGACATTGAGGTGCTGGAGCGTGTCCAGAGAAGGGCAACAAAGCTGGTGAAGGGTCTAGAGCACAAGTCTTATGAGATGTGGCTGAGGGAGCTGGGGCTGTTTGGTTTGGAAAAGAGGAGGCTCAGGGGAGACCTTATTGCTCTCTACAACTACCTGAAAGGAGGTTGTAGTGAGGCAGGTGTTGCTCTCTTCTCCCAACTAACTAGCGATAGGATGAGAGACAATGGCCTCGAGTTGTGCCAGGGGAGTTTTAGATTGGATATTAGGAAAAATTTCTTTACTGAAAGAGTGGTCAGACATTGGACCAGGCTGCCCAGGGAAGCGGTTGAGTCACCATCCCTGGAGGTGTTTAAAAAAAGTGTAGATGTGGCACTTTGGGACACAGTTTAGCAGGCATGGTGGTGTTGGGTTGACAGTTGGACTTGATAATCTTAGAGGTCTTTTCCAACTGTAATGATTCTATGATTCTGTGATTCTATTCTAACACAGTTTCTCACAGCTCTTTCACAACTTTTTTCATGGCAGTCTGATCCCAGATTGCACGTCTGCATTGTGTCAGAGCTGGCCTTGACCACAGATGGTCAGACACCTTGGAGAGGGGAAAAGACTGCAGAGAGGGGCTGTTCTTGGTGCCCTGAAAGCAAGGGTGGGTGGGGAACACCTATCCAACATTTTAGCAATAAACTCCTGCCATGAGAGCTGAATGAATGTATGCTAGCAGGAAAGAGGCACTTAACAGAGCAGATCAGCCTCTGAGCTTATTTCTCAGTCAGACCTGCAGTGTTATTGCCTGCTAATGTTGCTGCAGCCAAGTGATAAACCCCAGGTTAGCTCACTGATACTTCGTCTAAGATAAAGACATCAAAACTTTCCAACAGACACAAAAGATAATTGTGGCATCAGACGTGTCACAGTCAGTACAGTTAGATCTCTGTCACGTTTTGTAACTACGTCATGGTTTAACCTGGCAGCCCGCAACTAGGCACTAGACAGCTGTTCGTTCACCCCTCCCATTTCTCCCCAGGAGAAATGGACAAAAGATAAAACTTGCAGGTTGAGATAAAGACACTTTAATAAGATAACAATGCAAATACTACTACTACTACTACTAATACTACTACTACTAATAATAATAGTGAATATGCAAAACAAACTATATACAATACAATTTTCTCACCACCCAATGACCAATTCGTAGTCCCCAAGCAGCAATCATGGAACCCTGAATGCGTGGATCTTGTGAATTTCACAAAACTCCCAAAAAAGTCTGAACTCCTGGTGAAGAGACATTTCAAACACATGGAAAAGAGAAAGAAAGATTCCTGCCCCCCAGTCAACCCCCATTCATAAACCGAGCATAACGCCTATGGTATGGAATATTTCCATTGGCCAGCTTGGGCTAGTTATCTGGTTGTTCTCCCCCCCAGTTGCTGCACACCTGCTCCTGAGCTGAATATCAGAAACTGGAAAAAGTCCTTCATATCACAGCAACAATTAAAAACGTCAGTGCTATCAACATTCTTCTTCTACTAAATCCAAAACACAGCAGCTACTAGGAGGGAAATTCACTCCACGCCAGCCAAAACCGGGACAAATTAATATGGTTGAGTTATCCTATTCACTGTCTAACTCTTCAATATTGCTAACACTCATCTTCTGCTATTCTTTTACTGTACTGCAGGCTTTCTGTATTCAGAAGTTGTGCAACCACACGTCTAGAAGTGTCCAAAGAAATGCATGTCCTTAATAACAAAGCAAATATCTCTGAAAACTTTCCAGGCAGATGCTTATCTCCCCCTATTATCCTGAGGACAGAGTCTCCACTTCTGTTATTGCGCCTCAGTTCTGAAAATCAGGAGCCACTTGAAAGCATCAAGGACTTGCTAAATATAATAGGTCCAGGCCCTGTATATTATAATTATCCTTTGCAACATGCCACAGAATCCCACAAAGGTTAACAACTTGCTCTCTGTTAATGAAGTAAAATATGGTATTGATTCATGGATGCCCTAATAGCTGTATGAGAATGCTTTTCATAGAATCATATAATTACAGAATCGTAGCATGCTTTGGGTTGGAAGGGACCTTTAGAGCTCATCTAGCCCAAACACCCTGCAGTGAGCAGGGACATCTTCAACTAGGCCAGGTTGCTCAGAGCCTCATCCAACCTGACCTTGAATGTTTCCAGGGATGGGGCCTCCACTACCCCTCTGGGCAATCTGTTCCAGTGCTTCACCACCCTCATGGTAAAAAATTTCTTCCTTATATCTAGTCTAAATCTAACCTCTCTTAGTTTAAAGCCATTTTCATATCATGTTCATATCAAGTAACTAGTAAGATCTAGCCTTCAGTTTTAGTGAATGCATTTTGACCACATTTTGACCTGTGATCTTTCACTCCTGCAAGAATTCCTGCTGGAGGTCTGGGATTTCCTAAGCTGCCTTCCACAAACTGGGTGGTTTGACAACAAAGTTTGTCTGGATCTCAGTAAGCCATCTGAAAGCTCTAGCAATGCTTCGAGGTTACCCTCAGGCTGATTTTATTGGGAGTCAATCATCCCCTGTGAGTTTCAACATCATTGTACTTGCCCTATGTGCTGGTTTTCTTTTTGTCATAGTCTACTTCTCAGAGCAATAGCTTTTAATCCTTTCCCTTAGTTCTGAAGTCTCTTGCTTTCAATGTTACTCCTATAGCTGCAGCTCTTATTGTGCCAGAAGTTCTTGCAATTGCTCACAGGTTCTTCTTGAAGCTTCTGTTGGGACTGCGGCTGCCACCTTTGTAACTGTGGCTATAGGCACATTTGCTGCAACTGTTGCTGGTGGCGTGCTGCTAGCTCCTTGTTTCTTTCCAAGGAACTCTGGATCTGTGCTTCCTACTGGCAACAGCCTTCCTGCACATACTGTCTGTCTCAGGTGGACTGGTTTTGCCTGTGGTCATTGCAGGAGATCTGCTGGTATTGCTTCACTGGACAACTCTTGATCAGTGTTTCAACACATAGCAATTCTACCCAGGGAAAAACAACAACAGAGGCCTTCTCACTCAAGTAAGCAAGAAGATTTTTCAGTTAGAGAAAAATCAGGACACACATGGTGGCAGCCCCACTCTTTTAAAACTCACAAATACTTGAAAAATTGGTATGTAAGCTCTCCTACTGCTTCTAGTCTGGACCTTAATTCACTGAGGTAGGAATTAATCTCCTGGGCTTATTGCAAGCATGTGTGTATCGTTTTATTATGGAACACAAACAGTCAATATGCTAGATTCAAAAAAAGACACATGAACCCTATTTGAGGGAGCTAACAAAATTAGTTCTTGTGAGTCATCGCTGCATTGCTGGTAAAGTGAAAGTACTCAGAACAGGAAGAATAGATTAATTAGCTTTAAACTTGAACCCTGCAAAGACTGCATGGCTAGGATGAAACCAGCCAGCAGGCATATAATGACTTTTATTTTATTTTCCAGCAAGTATTGATAGGTAGTTTGTAAGGGTAACAGAGCTGAGGAGCAAAGCATAGTCACCTACAGGATTACAATGAGGGTCAGAGATCATAACTGTCACAGGTCTTTGGCCTACAGTAGACTTAATTCTGCTTTCAATTAAGGTTTCTCAACAGAAACTGCTGATTTTTTATTTTTTTTTTTAATGTAGACGTTACAAGCTCTTCAGGAATAGTTGGAGGTCTGGAGCCATCAAACTGATGTTTGTTTCTGAAGCAACTATGATCATCACCATATCATATAAGAAATATAGTTGATTATCAGCAAGTCAAAAAAGGTTATAGTGCATGTGCTGGGATCCTGGGCTACTATCAAGCAAATAGTTTGGTCTGGAGATAGGCTAGAGTTCAGGACTGTGAACAACTGGGATAAGTGCTGTATAATTCAAACCTTTGGTTGAGTAGGGTGAAGGCTGGATTTAACAGGCATGGTTTATGGTGAACATTTTCTGAATTGACTTCTATGTATAAAGTAATGTGTTGTTGGCATGAGCAACAGTTAGCATAAATAACTTGTCACTGCATTTCTCCCCCTCTCTCTATTAATAAGTAGAGTAGCTGCCATTATGTAGTTTAATACTCCTGACACACAACAACAACAGAATAATATATGAAAAGTCTGAGGAAGTGTCCTTGGAAAGATAAATAAAAGAATGTCCCACTCAGTGCAGATACAGCAGTCACTGAGAGTGGAGACATTACCAGCCTCAGTCAAAGATAAGGAAAACATTTTAAAAAGGTGACAAGAGCAAAAAATCTGTGAATGCTCTGAACTGGTGAACACTTTGAACTAAAAGGAACTGAATATGCACAGACCCCTGAAGTACCTCTTCTTCAGGTACCAGAGGGTTTCCCAAAACATCTGTCCCATAGATCACAAACAGATCTTGTTAATGGAAGCTACATAGTACTGCCTCGATTTTTGCAGCAAATGTATCTATTGAGACTCATGTGTTTGAAGACAAACTATGTAACTTCCATTGCTGACTGCTCAGCTGTCCTCTATTCAGGTCTATCACTTTGGCAGAGCTGTTGGTGTGTAGGCTTGTAACTAAGATTTAGCTGAGAGGTGGGATTAGGATGACACACGGGGGCAGCACGAGTGAGAAGCTACAGCCCAAGAGCCAGGAAGGGGACTGGTGTAGGTAGGACCAAAATGTTTATGACTGCAGGTTCTCATGCTGTAGCTAAAACGAGGGTTGTGTTACAGCTTGTGTGCACAGGATTTCAGGTCTGTCAGGACCTCCCAAAACCTGAAGAGCTAAAATGAGGACTGTAGCCAACATGGGCAACTGATTTATTGAAAACTGTAGTGAAAAGCTGGTTCACTGACTTTTATTAAATCAAACACTGGGCATGATACTATGATTAAGGTCATCTTATAAATGATGACAGAAAGCAGATTTATTATTAGATTCTATGAAATTTGCAGAGCAAGGATGTTGGACACCAGCAACAGTGGACTGATGAAAATCTGCAGTTGATATAAACCAAACGGGCTAAAAACTACGGTTAGGTTTGAAATAAAGTTATAGTTATAAAATAGGGACTGAATATGCTAATTAATTGCTATGTTTTACGGTGTGTGGTTAGAGCTAGGAGAAAAGTTAGAGCCAGTGATGCAGTCTGCAGCTGATTTTGAGGTAACTGAAGGCAAACAGGCTCTGGATAGGCTTAAAATGTAGCACCAAATTACTGTCACAACTGCAAATTTTGATTCTGACAGATCTGGACTGCAATGTGTTTTGAATTTTTTAATGGTCTATGCTGAATTATGTGCTCTCATCCATAACATTCCTTAAGAGTGGCCATACCTGCTGAAACCAAGATTCCTCACAGACGAGCATCCAGACTGACAAAAGAATGCATGGGAAATAGCACAGAAGTGCATGCATTTAATGATACGCTTATCAGAAAAGATTACTCTTGAATCCCCAGGAGCTCATTCACAAACTTCAGAGGACAGAGGTGTCAGGTTTTTTTAAATTTAGTAGTCTTGTATTTTAATTGTTTCTTCCATAATTTTTTCTAGTCACCTCTGAATACATTTAAACTCTTAACATTTGGAGCATCCTGTGTCAGGGTGTCTTGCAGATAAACCATGTTGTGTTAAGAACCACTTCCTATCACCTGTTTTGAAGCTAAGGCCCCTAACCCTTGCATTGGAAGGCACAATCATTTCGTATTTACTACTCTACCCACGACACTGTTGATTTCACAGCCCCCTACCATATAGCCCTTCACTCGTATCATTTCTATGTTGAAAGTCCTAATCCACTTAGCTGTTCCCTGTATAGAAGCTATTTCATGCACCTGATCAGCTTTGTTAAACTTCTCAGAACCTCCTCCAGTACTAGTATACATTTCTGCAGTGGGGAGGGAGGAAGGAACACAGCTACAGACAGATCACCCCCTTCCGTGGAGAGGGAAGGAGTGATTTCCATTTTTTTCTCTGTTCTTTTTTAAATAGTTCTTACTATTGACTTGATTTAGAGCACCAGGACATTTTTAACAGAAATATCTACCATAATTCCAAGACATCATTCCAGAAGACTAGTAATCAGCTCAGAGATCAACCTTTCTGTGGAAAATTCAGATTATTTTCCCCATGAATTTTGCTTAACATTGGATGTATCTATGCTAAGTTTCATCTGCCATTACAGTGACCATTCAGTCTTACAAAGCCCTTTTCTGATTTTTCATGGTCAGGCTTTCCTGAATAACTTCTTGTCAGTACACACTATCACATTTTCCAAGGAATGCTTCATTTATGAGTATGCTGGAAATTACCAGTCTTAGCACAGATCTCTGAAGGGCTCTGTTGATAACCTTCTTGTGCTGTGAAAAGTTGCTCCTTACTCCAATCTCCATTTTCTGTACTCTAGGTAATTGTTTACCTACACAAAGACTTTAGTTCTTATTCAAAGGATGCTTTATTTATGTAGGAGCCTTTTGAGAGTTTATAGACAGTACCAGCCAGATTTCCCTAATGTGTGCTGATTCCTCAAAAAAAGCATGATAGATTTGTAAGCGATGACTTTCCTTTACAAAACCCATGTGAATAATATTGAAACACAATGATAGGTAGCTAAAACCATCCGAACTATAGGAAAGCTAACAACAATGGAAAAAAAATCCATTTCCAGCACAGCTAAGAGTGAGGAATTCTAATGTACTGAAAAAGACATGAATCATAGCAATGAAACGGGCCTTTTAACTAGACATGAATTGTTAAATTATTAATAGTGCAGAAAAGGAACATTTATTCAATTAATACTCCTGTTCTGTCTTTAGAAGGAAGTCAGATAAGATACATGGATCACATAGGAATAAAGGAAAGATTCTTAATTCACTCATAACTGAGAAAGATATTAGACAACATCAAAAACAGATAAGTATCTTACAGGCGCATAAGATGGTTTCCAGTAACACTTAATTGTATGCTGAGGAAATATCTGGCCTCCTGATTTTAATTTTATTTATTTATTACAGTGACAATGAAACTGTAGAAGACTGAAAACACTGACATTTTTTTTGTCACCATTCAGGATGGGAAAATGGAGTGGTATGGATGATAATTGATTAGTCTGATTCCAGTCAGAGGTAAATTAATAGAAAATTATTTAAAAATTAATAAATAAATAATGAAAAGATGGGATTCCAGTTAATCTCAGTCAACATAGATTTTACAAAAAAAATGTTTTTTTCAAACAAGATGGGACAGGGACAGGTATTTTTTTTGACAATTGATTTTTGTTGCCAAAAGTAACCACATAGATATCATATTAATAAGAAATTAAACATGTGCTACTAATAAAACAACCCAATGCTATCCTGTAGCAAAATGATAGAATGAATTGGCACTTGAGTTAATCAACAAGAGATACAACTGTAAATCCAGATACAGCAGTGGTGAGACTGTCACTGCCTGCTATGAACTCTGATGTTTCCTTTTACAAAAGGATGTTGGGAAAAAATGTGGAAGGACCACAAAAAAGAACATAAAAATAATTTAAGGGCTGTAGAAAGTGTCAAAAGAAACATTCCAATATAAACTGGAAAAATACTGGCAGTCAGGTGTTCTTGCTTTGAATAATATGAAAATCTGCTAAAATAAGTAAGTAAACTCAATAACATATATGTGTTCTCCTTCATTAAACTACGATTAATCCACTGATGTTTGAATAGTTAATTGTGGCTGGCATCAATAAGATCTTCTCTAGAGACAGCAAGTATATGGATATCTCATCAACTGAGAGAACTAGGACCAAGGTTAACGTGGTTCTACTGAAAGCAGAACCACAAAAACCTGAATTTGATTTTCTTTATGTATTCCTTTGGGTAAGATAAGAAAGAATCATGCAATTTCCCTTTCATGGCAACAAAAATATACTTGTTTTCCACATTATCTGGAGCAACTAATCAGAGCATCAATTTACCCTCAACACACATATGACCAGTATTGGAATAACATTTCTTTTCCAAAGTACACTACAGAAAACTGCCACATCCGTTTGCCATTCTCCTGGGATACATTCCTGACAGATAATTGTTCTTCTGTCAGGGCCATCTCACCTCGAATGCAGACCAAGATTAATAAAATTAAAACACTTACTTCTGCCATGAACACAAAATCCAGAACTTTTCCCGATGTTTGTTTGTGCCTCACTGTTTGGTAGGTAACTGCTTGCCTACACAAGCACTTGCTTGTTGAACACAGCAAATTTTACATTCTCTGCAGGGGGAAAAAAAAAAAAAAGCAGCATTATTTAGCATTTTGCTACAAAGAAATACCCTAAATAGATCATGCTCCTTTAATTTGTATTCCTTCACCCAGTTTCCCTGACTGAGAACTTCCTACTATGTGAAAAGAGCTAGTAAGATATTTTCACACACGGCAATATTTCATTAGAGGAGCACTCCTTTGTTAAAAACAAAAGTTCCGCAGAAATATTTTACTTTCTATCAACCTCTGACAAATCACAAACGCAGCTCCCTGGTAGGCTGCACCAAACAGACTGCTTCAGCATCAGGCAACTGGGGATTTAACTGACTGAATAGCCAATCTCAGGATCAAGTTTCTTGGCACAGTCAGAAGTCGCAGGACATCATGGAGCCAAGAACATAGTAGCCTTGGGAAATCTAGTTAGATCCAAGCTTCAAAGACCCTGGAAGGCCCTTCAAGATTTGATTTGTTAGACATCCTATTCCACATGTTCCCTGTGCTAGTCCTAATTCTGCGGTACTCTGAAGAAAGCTCCCAATTCCAAATTAGCCTGGTACACCATTTAATTTTGGAAAAAGTATAGGATATTTCAATTTCCTGAAATTATTTTAATATTTATTTTCCACCATCAATACTTTTGAAAGCTTTTTATTTGCTCGTGAGATTGTCTCAAATCAAAAGAGAGACGTTTTGACGCCTTGGAAAAACGACGAGTCAGTCGGCCCCACATATTACGACTGCCTCAACTAAGAAAAAAAGGAGGGTAATTGTCATAGGTGATTCCCTTCTGAGGGGAACAGAGGGCCCGATCTGCCGACCGGACCCATCCCACAGGGAAGTCTGCTGTCTCCCTGGGGCCTGGGTTAGGGATGCTGCGAAGAAACTCCCTGGTCTGGTGCGGCCCTCTGATTATTACCCACTCTTGGTAATGCAGGTTGGCGGGGACGAGATAGCGGAGAGAAGTCCCAAGGCCATCAAAAAGGACTTCAGGGCACTGGGGCAACTGGTTGAGGGATCAGGGCCACAGGTGGTGTTTTCCTCCATCCCATCAGTGGCAGGGAAGAGCTCTGAAAGGGGCAGCAAAACTCACCTGGTTAACAGGTGGCTCAGGGACTGGTGCCATTGGTTGAATTTTGGTTTCTTTGATCACGGGGAGGTGTACACAGCACCGGGCCTGCTGGCGACAGGTGGAACTCAGCTGTCTCAAAGGGGAAAAAGGATTCTTGGCC